>Ga0116227_10006153_pt1 | contig 24581 bp, 21 predicted proteins | sample S1TSphgellanicum_FD_89693 | JGI IMG/M metagenome (GOLD analysis project Ga0116227, IMG submission 89693) | Host-associated microbial communities from peat moss isolated from Minnesota, USA - S1T2_Fb - Sphagnum magellanicum MG | ecosystem: Host-associated > Plants > Peat moss > Unclassified... | reverse complement strand
GTCTAATGGTTATCTCTTTTGCACCCCCAAAAAAAAAAAAAAAAAAAAAAAAAAGAGGGGAAAGGGGGCGGGAAATGGACCTTTGGGGGGAATAAAAAAAAAAAAAAAAGAAAAAAAAAAAAAAAAAAAAATATTGTATATGAAGGGCGGGGGGGGGGAGGGGGGGGTATCCAACTATTTAATTCCAAAATATCACCAAATTATGTTTCTTTTATTTCTACAAAGGTAAAATGTATTGTTACATTATTAGAAAAAATAATATAAATAGTATGTTGTGATATTTCTTTCAAAGTTGTGTAATTAATCATTTTTATTAATCTGTAATTAATGTTGTTAAAGAAATATGATGTTGAGAAAAATTGGTTATATTGATTATTATTATTATTATTATTATTAGAGGCCAATTTTTGCCAATTTAAAAGGGGAGGGGAAACATGAAACAATGGTTTTTTTTCCCAAAAAAATCAAAATTTATCAAATTTAAAATTGATATTTAAAAACAGTAATATTGAAGGATTTAAACAATTTTGCAACTCCATAACTCTTCTATAGGCAAATGTGGGTAAAATTACTTATGGGTGATACACAATTCAAATAACATCACTTTAAAAAAAAAAAAACAATGTACATAATCATATTGAGGAAAAAAAAATTTATAATTTTTCAAAAAATGAACATATATTTACACAACAAAAATATCTTTGTTAAAGATTTAATGAAAGCACTTTTGAATTCACATTGAATTGATCCCATTTATGAAAATTATAGATGAATTTACACAAAAAAGATTTGTAGATTTTTTTATCCATAACATGCTATTCTAAGTTGTTTTTTGAACCCTTCATATTACACAAATATAAATTATAATTATTTTCATGAATAGATTATTGAATAAATTTCAAGATCATGTTTTCATTTGTAACATTTGAATAAATTTTGGAAAAAAAAAGTATGTTAAAGTTTGAATTTTAAAAATAATTTCATGTTGAAGATAATAAAATTAAAACTTTCTTTGTATTTTATCAAAGACTTGAAGTGGTTTTGTGGTGAACGCCTTGATGCATTTCCTAGACATCTTGGGTTCAAACCTTGATGAATGCATGCATTAATGTACATAATGTGTATATACATTGAGGTATCATGTATAAATTTGATATATGAAACATGTATGATGGTAGTGTTTTCAAGAGTTGGTAAATCTAGTTGGTAAACCCATTTTGTAAGTAAAATGATCAGGAGACAGGATTGACAGGACCTTGAGAACTGTTTAGTTAATAGTTTTAAGTTGTGACAGTTTTTGTTCGATGGGATAGTATGAATTTAGGAAGCATTCTATTTTCAACAACCACACGTCATGAACGTAGCTTCCGTTACAGCCATTTTTGCATCCAATGCAAGGAATTTCAACTCGTGATTTGGATGTGGGAATTTCGACCCATCGAGAGAGGAAAGTAGGCAATAGGTAGAGAATAGAGATCATCGCAATAATTTTGTATAAAAAACATTGGTTGTCGTCGTGCCATTCAGGTAAAAAACAGAGACATCATTCATGCGCATAGCTCATGACAAAGCTACATACAATTGGCCATGGGTGAAGACATGTTTAACCAAGTAAATGCCAACAATTTTCATGGTCTAACCCTGCGCCATGTTAATGGTCATAGCGAATGCCAATTACAAGGGGAATTGGCATTTTTGTAGGGTGAATGGCCACTTCGAATGGTTTGTTGTCGTGGTGATGTGTAATATGTTGAAAATGTTCCCCCCATGTGTGCCACGAATGATCTGCGTGACAATCAATTTTCGTGCCAGGTGCCAAATGATTAGACGGGTCCCATTACAAAGTCTTGAGGCCGCATTGAGATTTCTCAGTAAAATAACACGAACGCCAACTTTGAGGGCTAGGCAATGTGGTGGCATATGTGCCAGAGTAATGGTGTTGAGAAATTCCGTGCCAATCGCCATAACCTGGTCGTCCCCCGTTTTCGCCAAATCTACCGACAAAACTATGTGCTCTCGCCCGGGCATAACCTTGGAATTTGAATGTTGAGAGAGCTCACGATTGTATTTTTTGTTGTCAAAATAACTCGACCATCCATGTATCCTTGGTTTGCGTAATTAGTTGCTAGGGCCGGGAAAACGTGGATGAAGGTATTTAAAAATGGCGCTTGATGGATTTCTAGGTATAAGGGCAATCTCAACTTTGACTGAGGGTTCTGTGTCGGCTTCCGGTGGAAAATGATCAATGATGGAAGACTTTTGGCCATTGTCGACTTTCAGAAGGTATTCAACATATGGCCTAGAGAGGGGATCGATGCGTAATCTCATGTTTTCCATGAGAGTCAAGACGTGCACTTCACACCACAAAACCGAACGTGAGTGGGCCGTAGAAACGATTGCTGCTCGAAAACCTCTGGACACCACTTGCGGACATTGTCGGAAATCACCCCCGAAAACAACCATTTTACCACCAAAGGGCAAATTTGGGCGTTGCATGATGTCATGCAAAGTCTGGTCTACCACCTCGGCACAATGTCGGTGTTGTGCTGGAGCCTCATCCCAAACAATCAGCTTTGCTTTTCGGAGTAGCTCAGCAGAGTCACTCTACACAAGTATTGAGCACATTGAGTTCCTACCAATGTCAATTGGGATCTTGAAAACTAAATGTGAGGTTCATCCACCTTCCAATAGGAGAGTTGCTATGCCGGAAGAGGCGACCCCGATGGTGACATGTCCATCTCATCGAATCGATGCCAATAACACACTATATACAAAGGTTTTGCCTGACCCACCTAAACCGTCTAGGAAAAATACTGCACTTTCGCCTTGGGCTACTGCGTTGAACATTGTAGTGATAGCTATTTCCTGGCAAATGTTGAGCCACGGGTAATTCTGGTTGACGTATCCATGGAGTACGTCTCTATCCTAGTCAAACTCTGCATTTAATTAAGGATTGACATGTGTAGCATTTTTGCAGGTGGCAAAGCAAGTGACATTTTCGAAAAATCGTGCAAACCTTTGTTCGTCAATGCTAATTTGGCCTTGAGGAGTAGTAGGGTGTCATTGTAGGCATCCTCAGTAGTGCCTCCATTCGTGATGCGTTAATGCCGCGTATCGTGCGACATATCGTCTCGATATCTTTCCCATAACATTTTCGAATTCAAAGGAGAGCAGAATAGTAAGAGAGTCACAAAGAGATTCTTTAGCCTCTTTGCGTTTTGATTAATACATGCTTCTCGCATGCACGTGTCCCATTTTGCATTGTCTTGCAATAATCTCAATGCTCCGCAAGCAACTTGAAACGTCAAATGTTTTGTGTTGTTAACAATCCAGAGATGTTTGAAAAAAGTCGCACCTTGTACGATAGTAAGTAGGAGGCAGAGGAAGAAATGTTCACTAGTGGCAAGATGTACGAAGTACATTCGCCCAACAACTTTTTCTCTTCGTTGTCGGGTCGACCAAACTTTTTATCGAATTTTCCAAACATGATTAACAGGGAAGTCCGCATACACCACGTTCTACCCATTTGCATTTCGAACGTTATACACAAAGTAGGCGGTCAAGGTGGTTTTCTAGCGGGCAACACATTCTGCCACAGTGGACAAATCTTCATTTTCGTTAAAAATGACGTTGTGATGTCCTGGCAAATGAACAACTAATTGAGTGATAGGCGGTCATTTCGTATGTTTTTTGAATGAAAGTAAGGAATCGACCCCTTCAGCTGCGCTCAAATATTGAGCGTCAATGTATTGCTGGATCTCGTTTGTTGGACTGGTGATCACTGCTACAACATGGTTAGGATCTTTGTAAATGTATTTAAAAAGGTATTTGACACTACAAATACTGGTGGACACCTCGACATTAATATGTGCATTAAACATTTTAGTAAGGAAGGGGTTGTGGGGCACCACCCATCGGTTGTCATACGCAAAGCCATTTGGAGTCTTTCGAAATGTTTGACCATCGTTTCACCAATGGTAGACAAGGTAACCGTCTTCGCCTTGTGTTGTCTCCTCAGAGAAAGCTCGCAGATAACGTTTCTTGCATACACCGTTAACCATGCAGTATGCGTTGGGGTATTCTTCGTCGCACGGTCCATGCAACAAACATTTTGTGACCGTTTCAAAAAAAGGTGTGTTTTTTGGAAAAGGAAGCTTTGCTGACACTAAGCGATCTATGTCTTCGGCTATGGAAACTTTTTGCTTTGGAAGAAAGATAAGGAGCAGATGGATGTGAGGTAGGCTTCGTTTTTGGTATTCCCTTGTCCAAATGTTCCCAATAACTTTGGCAAACCATCCAATTTTTGCCACTCCTTTAAGAAGGGCTTTCATCTTCATTTGAAATCCATGGGTGAGAAATTTGGACGGTCACAAGCTGTTTGGTTAGGCTCGAGCTTCGCAATAATTTCTTGCCAATTCGGGTTACAAATGAATGTGAGGAATATATCCGGAATTCCTTTGCTCCACACAATAGCCATCACATCTTGATATGATTGTATCATGAAACGTGGAGAACTGCGAAATGAAGCTGGGAGAATAATTCGATAACCCATTTTTGCAAGATCTTATTGAACATGATGTTTGACCATATATGCCAGCCCTTGGTAGAGTTCCTCATGAAGTTGAGCTTGGTTTAACACTAAAAAGTTAAAAGTGTTCTGCTCTGTTTTGGCAGCAACGTCGATAATATATTACTGAAAAATGCAACCACCAAGATGTAGAATAAAGAATTTGCTGCTAAAATGCATTCTTTGTGTGTAATAAGTCACCATCGAGACCCTTGTGCATGCTTTATCCTGATTGTTCTGTAGTCACAGATTTTCAGACCACCCATCTTCCCCAGCAAGGAAAAGTAGTATTATAAAGGATCATAAGAAGGTGCTAGTTCATTCATCCGCTATAAACCACCTCCATATCACTGTTGTACAATGACATTGTGATTTCCAACCTCTCTCAGCTCGCCATGAATTATCATTGCAACCTTGTTTGTCGTAGGGACGTTATAATGGCGAACATCTCCATTTCCCAGGGTACGGCCAGTGTAATGCAAATGTGGACCTCCTATACAGGGTTTACAACGAGATGGTCGGCTGCACGAACGAAGACATTTACATGAAGATTGACGTGCCCAAGGATCGTGCGAAGTGTCATCAAATGCGCCGAGCTTAGATTGGGGTTCTGGATCTATTGATTTGGACCTTCATTTGCCGCATCATGCACATAGGCCTGAAAAAAACGTGGCAACTACCTTTCTGTGAGTTCCATACCACTAATCAAGTGGTAGAATCTTCCTTGCACTTTGTAGGTATGCACTCCTGGTCTAAGTTCGAAACCGACATTTTGGACCCTTGTGGACGTAAATGCGAATGTAACATTATACGAACGGAGATGTTTATGCAATTTGGCATTTTGTCGATCTTGTAACATCGCCATGTACTCTTGTATTCATAAGGAAGTTTTGGGGTTGATTGAGCATTTTGAGTTGAATGCTTGTGTTGTGATAATTGTATCATAGTCCTAAGGTACAAATGACAATTCTAGTGGGTATTGTGTGTCATGAAATTTAACCACATAAGGTGTGTGGTTTTAATGAAATGTTTGCTTTGGTTTTATGTTGTGCGGTTTTTTCAACATATATTTTCATGGTTATGTAATAAACACCCAATGTTGATCTTATTTATGCATTTTGATCATACATTGTTTATTTCATAATTAGGACTTATCTTTACATTTGATATCTGAATTCAAAAAAAGATCAATAGAAAATGATAACATCTATTTCAAAACATGAAATAACTATAAAAAAAACACAAAAAACATTGCACATTGAAATTCAACAATTAAAATATAATAATCATGATAAAAGAAGATTCAAATTGACATAATTGATAATGATATTGTTGATTACTAACACAAGGATTTTCAATTAACTATAAATGAGAAAGGCATCCTTATAAATTTTTGAAAATGATTGAATGATTAATATATAACAATAACGATGCAAATGTTATATATTCAAAAACTACAACCATTAGGATATAAATAACACACATACACAATCATAATAACCATACATGAATACTTATCCAAATGTTCACAACATGTTTTCATAAATAACAACCATTGAATTTTAGTCCAAATACACACATCCACAACAAACCTACAGTGCACAACATATGAGTCAAACACACTAACAACAAAAAAGCATTACTAGATGATACCATATAATTATTGACTAAAATAATTAATATCAAAAATTTGTGATATACATACAAAATGTCATGCACCAATTGAACACTTCGTCTTCTGAGCTTCTTATAATATCATACTAGTGTGGCCTATGCCGTTGCCCAAGTGTTACCATGTCCACGATTGATTTTTCCTTCCAAAACCTGATTTTTGGGAATTTATTTGAAATTTCAGTGGCAGAAATCACTTAAAATTTAATATCTCCCGCATTTTGAGTCCAAATCTTACCAAATAAATTCCATTAAATCCTGCTCATCAAGATCTTTCCAACAAGACCAAAGGCACATTCCGATTCCTCTTAAATTTTCAGCTACAATTTCATTTAATTTTCAGTGAAAAAATCATTCAATATTCACGGACTTTTGCACTGCAAGTCCAAACATCATGGAACCAAGCCCTTAGTTTCATGCACCCCTCCTCGTTGAGAGCTTTCCAAAGACACCAAGAACATGATCTGAAGCATCCCATTTCAATGGATCTCATAACTACACAACAAAACAAAACAAACTACCTTCCTTCATATATAGATGCAATCAATATGACATATGAACTCAACCCCAAAAAATCTATCTACATTGTCCCAAAATGCAATTGTATCTTAGCAGGAATATAAACAATAAAAACACATTTTCATTCCTCAAACACATAACCTCATAATTAAACATCACTGTAGTGCACAACAGCACAAAGCCCAAGTAATAAAGTTTGAATACTAATGTAACTTCTCATTTGAAATGTGAAAAATGCAGTTTCACACCATTTAACTGCTTCACTTCATCCAAAATACAGGGTGCAGGAGTTGTAACTGCTATGGGTGGAGATGCTCTAACTTCTCTCATGCAGTTCATCTACTTTGGAAAGCAAGCATCTCATGCCCCTCAGATGATAAGACACAAATTTCCCCCTACTTAATCACCGTCATGTTGTCACTCCCACAAAAGAAAGGACTGTTCATGAGCAAAAATGAAACAAGAGGTTGCAACAAGATTGGTTGCTTTGTGTATTTAACTGTCAGAACCTATCCTGGAACTGGATGTTGCAAGAAAGAGAGAAGTGATGATCTACAAAACTTTGTCCCTAATAGTAAACAACCAATCTGTTGCAATAGGGCAATTCTGAAACTAAATGGTTATGCAAGTGTGCCAAACTGAAGATGCCAACGGTGCAGTGTGAATCTGTGTGTTAGATTAGCGGTTTATAGGAGTGTGAAGGCGCTCTTCAATTCGTCGAATGGCACCAATAGACATCACAAGCGTATCATGTTGCAAAATGCTATAGACATTGAGCCCCTGCACATCATGAAACAAGGAAACAACAAGCCCCTTAGTGTTGCCTGAAAAGAATATGTACTTCTTGATCAACTGTGTCTTTAGCCATCTTTTTTCACAGAAAATGAAACAAAAGTATGGACAAAGATGGAGACCTTGGCAGGAAGGACATTAGCATAGAACAAATTGCCAGTGGCTTGGCACAAGGGTGCATTCACTTTCTCTGCCTCATCAACAAAGAGCACTTTTTTGCACCCATCAATACCAGCAATCAACTGCTCCATATCTCGAGTCCTGTGCGAGGGTGGTTGGATGTTGTCAAACACCTTTAACTGTGGCAGGCATTAACTCACATCAATGCAACTCTTGTTTCAAAAAGTAGATTATCTGCAGATTCTCAGAACATGCTCAGACATAAGGTAAGGTAATCTTCAAATAATCTCAGAGGTGAGTGTACTAAGGCATGAGATAATGACAGCTGCTCGAAAGACCTGGCACTTGAAGAACAAGTGTTGACTAGTAAATCACCATACCCTTCATAAAACTGATCAACAATCAGTAGATGATCTGATCATCAGAAGTCATCATATGGTTTCTGAATATATACAGTCTTCTGTTTTCTATTGATAGGCTCCATACCTTTCCTTCTGCTACACGGGCTGACAGAGCCACTTTCAGACCAAGACGGCGTACTTGCTTCTGTAGGCCAATCTCATGGCTGCGAGGCTTAGGGCCATGCTGTGTAGCTCCTTTCCGAAACTGCAAATACACCAACATAAATAAGAAACATATAACTATCCCAACCAGAACAATGAATTAAAACAGTTCACACCAAACAATGAATCTCCTCAGCAGCATGAATGAGTTGACTTCCTGTTCAGAGGACAAGGAGTTTGTTGTGCACCCACATTTCCCTCAGTCAGAACTCAAATTTTTAACAAAAATCTGAAAGAACTTTGAGATCCCTGAGTATGCAACCATCTATTGTTTGTAGCAAGGGACCTTTGTATGGACCTTTTACCCTTTGGACATGACTCTATAATGCCTCTTTTCAGTCACACTAAAAGGACATGTGTGTCCTTGAAGATGGGAGGGAAATAGAAAACCTGCTCAGTTAATGCACATGATTCCAAAGAAAAAAGGAATATGAAGATGGTAACACAGCAAAATTCCTGCTTCCTGTGCATTGAGGACTATGGTTAAAAAGTGTACAATCCAGTTACATTTCAACAGATGAGGTAAAACCCACTATCTGCAGGGACTTTACATGCAAATATAAGCTTTAAGAAAAACCTGAGTGCCCATTTGAATGACCTTTGTGAAGAGGTTACACCATCTAAAAGCAGACAAAGCAGACTAGTGTAAAGAAGCATGCCTGTGGACCACGCAAAGAACCATGTCGAGCACGGCCACTACCCTTCTGTGGTCCAGGTTTTTTTCCAGTGCCCCTGACTTGACTTATGCCCTTTGTTGAGTGATTTCCCTGCATGTAAATGCACAACACTTTATGCTCCCCTCAATGCAACAGGAGGTCACTACACCACAGCCATCAGCTGTTCCTCAATCAAGCAAGAATTCCTGATCAAGCAAGTTTCCCACTTCTAGAATCCAAATTGAAATATCCTGGCAGCCAGAAAATCATTACAAAAAAAGACCTTTCAAATGGGCAAATGGAAGACCAGTTAATCTTGCAGTAGTTCTAACCTCCCGACGTTTTGCAAGCTGCCATCGCACCACTCGATGCACAATGTCTGACCGAATAGGTACATCAAAGATATCACCTGCCAAAATTGCAATCCCTTTGTCCTCACGTTCGAAGTTGGTAACTTTCACCTCCACATCCTTCAGCTTGCCTGCATATTCACAAGCAAATTCTAATGTTCGGAAATCTGCAGTAGACCTCTGATCTGCCCCTCAGTTGTGGGAAAGAACCATATGAGACATATGCTAACTCAACTGCAAGAACCGTATCACAGATACAAACCTGGTCTCTTTGCTTCGGCACCGAACCCTAAACCCTAAACCCAGTGACAAATTTTCTTGATCTGGAAGTTGCGCAAGAACCAAACAACCGCACTTTTTCACAAGAAAAAGGCGATCAAAAACCGAAGAGCTCGTCAAACCTGTAACTGTACATTTTCTCTCAAACCAGTGGGATCCCTTCAAGGAAAACTAGTACGAACAGATAAAAGTACCTTGAGTGGTTGCAAGGATGGGCTTGGCGTACACGGTGCTCATACAGCGCTTTTGTTCCGAAAGCCATCCGTTCAGTCCGCCCCCTTGCGGCATCCATCTCGCCTGCACCCGAAATTGCTCGGATCAGACCCGCAAACAGATTTCTAAACCCAGCACAAGAAAGAAAAAGCGTTTTGAAGTCTGAGTTCGGGGAATAAAGTAGGGTCTTCTTTGCTAAAAATACAAAGGAGAAAAAGGCGCGCACAAGAGAGAAAGAATGCTGAGACCGAGTGTAGTAGATTTCTTACGGAAGCAAGGCGAGCTCTAGAACACAGAGCGCGCGCGATGGCCTGGATCGACATCGCCGGTGCCTTCCTTCGTCTTTGAAGCTCTTCTCGTCCTCTCCGTTCCTGAGAACAAAATGCCCATGGATGAAACCCTAACCATTCCTTCGCTCCTATCGTAGGGATGATAACCATGGACGAAGGCTGACGATTACTCTCTTCCGTAAATGTTCGTACTTGCCGATTTGGCAAGTTTTCTGGCCCCCTCAACATGGCAGAATCGGCCGCCAGAGCTGATTCTGTCATTTCGTACCGAGGAACATATAACGACATGACGACCTATCTATGGACTTCTATGCTTGGGAATGCGCCCCCCTAAGGGCACGTTCTCTGGTACAACATTCATCCACATCTCACTTCCATTTTTAAAAATGTCGAGCAATAAAAAAAAGAGGGTTCAGCTAATTCATAAGGAAATTACAAATCAGAATTTATTTATATATAAATAGGGTATTTAAAATTCATTATGAGAATATATTTAAAATATATTTAATTTTAACAAAATATTCTTATAACATATTAAAAAATCCTTTTATTTCAAGTGTTTTAGAAAATATACAAAACATGACTTTTTTTTGAGAAAAATTTCATTGGTTTTTCATAATATGCTCTTGCAAATTGATATAACATTCTTTGATTTGCAAGTATGTGAGGTTAATGTGATCCATCACTTCCACCATCTCCTTGTGGTTTCTTATTATTGCTTTTATTACAAGTGAAACACATTTGATTCCTTTCATTTAATTCCTATATTGACCTGGATATTGTGTTTAGATTCATTATCAAGTATAATATCTTAAGGGATTTTGGCCCTAACATAATAATAGAATCTATTTTTATAGGAGGATTTTTGAAAATTGATGTTTTGGCTTGTATTGAAACTTGAGATTAGTTATAGAGTTATAATATCTTGAAGGATTTTGATTTTGTTTTAGATTACATTTTTGCATGGTGAAATACTTGAGTTTTCATAATTTTTTCTTTGGCCTTAAGATACTTTTTAATGTAAATGGCAAGGCTACAATGTGACAAATCCCTTGTTCTTAGGTGCAATTGGAGATGTTGAAGACCTTGAATACGCACAACACATGCAAACATTGAAACATGTGAAAGATTGATGATACAAGGGCCACAACATCAATGGAGTCATTTTGGTTGACAACGATCACTTGAGCTTGTGCATTGTTCGATTGGAATTGTTTCATTTGGGTTTTAATTCTCACTCAAAAGTTCTTATGAATGATTGCAATTGTGCAAAGTCTTATTTTTCTTGTGTGTTATTTTGAAATACTATTGTTATGTCGTTTCTATCACTTTTAGCTTACGAATGTTTCATGTATGATTCAGTGTGTCAATGATGCCTCCCCTTAATTATTTCATAATGCCTTCTATTGAATTGTTGAGACTTATTAGTGATAATTGTCATGTTTGTTTGTAGCCATTTGTTAGAATGATGTATAGTGTCCAGTGCCATTGTGATAGTATGAATCTTTTTTGAATCTAAATTGAGTTTGAGCTTGACTTGTATGTACACGTTTTGTTGTTTCTTACACCTTAGAACAAACTAGTTTGTTATGAACTTAACTTGAAGGTGCGACTGACTCCCAAAATGGACAATGAAGTGCATTTTTAAAAATGAAAAGAAGCTTAATGTTTTAAAATGGAATTAGGTCAAATAAAGAATTAAGACTTGGGGTGAGTGCAAGAGAGTGGAAGCATGTTCTCACATGAATCGAAAGTGTGGATGATTGTAAGCTTAGACATATTTAGGAGATGTTCAGACAGCTCCTCTGTTTTTTCTTTGTATTCTACAGTTGGGGTCCCCTCTTTTTCCTGTTTGTTGATATGTTGTTGGATCTGAGATCTCTATAACCATATTGTTTGGTCAGATCTCAATTCTGTTTAGGCTGACTTAAACCTATAGTGTGAAAAATTGATCAATACTTTCAAAGATACAATTTAGTAGTTTTGGGTATTATAGTCTAAGTCTGGTAGCACTTCCTGTGAGTGGAGCATCATTGTGTGCCTGCCTTTGGCTTTCTGTATTCCCTTCATTTTGTGACAAAACATCACTTGCAAAAAGTTGGTATTCTCAATGTCTTACTGAGCCTCTATGCATATTAAGTGCTGGCTGATAATTTGGGGTTTTTCCTGCAGTTTTCTAACCTCCCTCAGAAGTCCATCACCAGATTATATGTCAACAGAAGTGTCAACATAAAAAAATTCCAAGGCTTGATATACAAAATTTGATACTAGTGTTGCATACAGTGCTAAATAAAACTTCTCATGTATTGGGATTGTGTAACATCTTCCTCCAGATATGGTTGACACAAACATAGTTGATACTTTTCAGATCTGTTGCCAAAATGCAAACTGGTGCAAGAGAGCTTAAAGTTTCTCCTAAATGTTGAAACCGTGTGTCGTATAAAGAGGATGAGGAGCATCAGGTTCCGGGGAAAGATGGGACAAACCGGAGAGGAAGAAGTTCCACAAAGCGCAAGATGCAGTGATTGATGAGCTACTTCTTAAGACCACTGGTATGAGGCTCCATGGGAGAAGAAAGCACTCTGACTTGAAGAAGCTTGTAAATGTGAGTGTAGCCCAGGGATTGTGAGCAAGCCAAATGTCATGTGATACATCAAATCTATATTCTGTTCTTTCACTTAAAGCTGCTAGTGTTTATTAAGCAGCACTCAAGGTCCTCTTGGAGGTCATCTTGTTGTGTTTGTTGAATACAAGATTTGTTATGGTCTGATTCTGAACAGTTTTTGCTGGGAACTCTAGACTCTGGTAGACAGCCAGAAGTAGCAAGCTGCAAAATGGCCCATTGTGTTATCTGTTGAATGCCAGAGAAATGACCATTTCAGCATCCCCCTTAGTTGACAGTGGGCAAGTTGATTCCTCCAATTAATCACCTGCAACGGGGAAAGGACATTAATCTCTAAGTGATGTACCATCCATGTTGCTGCATTAAAAGCTCAAGAATGGCCAGTGAAAGTGATGGCACTGTGTCTTGGTTGAATCACCAGTTTGACTTTAATAGATCTCCTGAAACAGGGGTTGGCTGTCACTTTGAGGTGACCCATCCACATCATCCTGCTCACAAATCTCTAGACAAGGTATGGACCATGTGATTTGAGGTTAGTTGGGTTGTTGATCTGGATTCAGAATGATGGTGCAAATATTTCCCATGGAGACAATGGAATGATCTGACCATTGGAGTTCCCACAACAGGGTTGGGAGGAAAATTGGTCAACAAGTACAGGTTGACATGTGTTGCATGGTGGTTGCTGGCAGGTTGGGTAGGGAAAGGGCATGAAAGGAGAAAAGGGCAGCAGATAAGGCTAGTATATATGGTGAGAAGATCAGCATTTGACGAAAAGGATGCAGCTTGAAGAAAATTGCCATGCTCAATGTTGCAGGAAAATGCTTAGTGGAATGATGCTCCTTCATGAAGGCTTGTTGCACCCCATGTCTGCCCTCCAGGCAAAGAAAGGCTATCAAGAGCAGGCGAAAAGTTATGCAGATCACTGAAAAAAATAAAATGCTTTGCTTCCTCTGAGAAGTCAAAACACATCTGTAAGGCAACAGGAACTAAAACAACCTATTTTCAGGTGGAAGTGAAATCAGTGACCACAAATTGTGGCTGGTTACAGTGCCTTATACCGTGGAACATGAGAACTTCTCTTGTTAACAACATTGTGAAATTTTTTCAGGAGCTTGAAATCATGAAAGGATTCAAGTGCCAACAAGCTACTGTTCTGCACACAGGGTGGGTGGCTACTAAAGAAATTGTGCTGCAAAGTAGATGAGCATAAGTAGAAGTCTGTTTTGTCAGACAAGCCCAAAAAGGGCCATGGCTTGCTTGGGTAGGCAAGGAACCTAAAACTTGTCCCAAATGGTAGCTCTGAGGGAGTTCCTCAGTACTCTGAAATTGTTTGCCACTTGATCTGAGAATCTGGCCTTTTTATGTGCAACAGTAAAATTCTGGGTGACTCCATGTAAACTGGAACAAGCAGTATTTTGTATTTTGGGGACCTGTAAAAACTGCAAAAGTCGATCAATTCCAATATTTTGGCAGAAAAAGGTAACTTACAAATACTGATCAATTCCAGTTTTTTGGCATAACAAGGTGACTTGTGAATGCTGATCAAGTCTGGTTTTTCTGGTATATCAAGGTAACTTGTGCCCAGGTTTTGGCACTTTCACAAGAAAAAGAAGTACAAGACTTAGGCTTATGTATTGGATCGGAATAATTTAGCCCTGTATGAAGGCTGTCAATGACCATGCAATTGATTGTCATTTGACTAAACCTGACTTGTTTTCACAATAAGCTCTGGGGAGTTTGTGCCTTCACAATGTCCTCTAAGGTAAATGCTTAATCAAATAACTCCTTGCTTGGGGGGGTTTTAGGCAAAGACTTGAAGTTCTGATATCTTGCAGACTTGGTCATGTAATGCGGGTAATAGACATAGGTATTGCTTCATGAGTATATACTATACACATTGATTTTGTGCTCATACTAGCTATTACCAACACTGACTATGTGCCTGTATGTGCAGATACGGTTGGGCATCTGCAGACACTGATCTACATTTTGTACTCTGGTACCTATGAGAAAAACTCATAAAATGGAATGAACTGTATTTATGTGGCTTGCTGAGAATCTCAGATGGGTCAACATATGGATACCGAGGTTGGTAAACACCAAGGTATTTATGTCGGTTGCTAAGAACCTTGGAGGAGTCAAACATGCTGATATGGGTGTAAGTAAATTGATGGGTTAGAACTTAGTAAACAACGTCACACACTGAGAGTAGTGGAGTGTACTTGGCTAATGTTAAGTTTGGGGATGTCATTGAAATTTGGTGTCACTGAAGTATACTTGTCTAATGTGAAGTTTCCTCATGTCATTGAAATTTGGGGTACCCTTTTAGTGTAACTTTCATGATGTCATTGAAATTTGGGTTTACTGGAGTCTACTGGTTTAATGCAAGTTTCTTGATGTCATTGAAATTTGGGGTTACTGAAGTCTACTTGTTTAATGTAAGTTTCCTGATGTCATCTAGAATTTGGGGATTTGGGGAATGACTTTTAGCCGTGTTTCCAGCTGTCAAGAACTCTGGAAAAGCATTCAAAATCTTGGGAAGCCTTTGTCAGTTCATCTTTCCTTTGGGTTTCACTACAACATCCGACTGTGAGACTTCTGGGAAGTCATTTCCACAGAACAAAAAAAATCTCCCTCAAAATACAGCTCTCCCTGATCAGTCCTTCTCCTGTGACCTTGTTGATACATGCTTGTTTGCAGATGGGGGGAAAGCCCAACCTCCTGGTGGTACAAAGCTCAGACATGGGTAAAGTATGTAATTATCGATCTTCCACCTAAGTAGATAATGAGAAACTGAAAAAGACTCGAACGTACTTGGCCAAATCCCAATATCAAATGTTTGATCAAAATTGCACTTCCTGCTGCTCCATTTTCATTTAATGCCAGAAACAGTACAATTAATGTGTCCACTGTCTTCACACATTTGAATCCAGGCATTCATTATGACAACTAAATTGTCAAATCTTGTAGTCTATGGAGAACTAATAACTCATCAGCACTCCAAGTAGGTACCTACCTGGGGGACTGCTGTTTTTTTGTGCCATCTTCTAACCCACAGAAATGGTAATGTGCTAGGGTAGCCTGCCCTATGACCGAACACCACCCATGACCGAATATCCAAAATAATCCCTACTGGAAAGGGGGGTTAGCAAATAAGGATGGCCCTATGACTGTTCATATGTGACCCTATCATTGAACGCTTGGTGATAAAAAATTGTGTTTGTCATTTTTTTTATAGTTCCAACCAGTGACATTGAGTTTATGTTTGGTCATTGGAGCGTCAGAGAATTCTTATACAAAGATTTTGTTCATTTATCTAGTGGAAGGTGTTTGGTGATGAAAGTTTAAAGAATAATAGAACACACGTATATGTGTACATCTATATGGCCATTAATCACATTATTGGACTAAATTGTTTGGTGAAGGGGGCATTTTAAGATAGAATTATTATTTTTGTTGTTCTATGACTGAAGGTAATGTTTGGACATGGGTTCATATACATCACAAAGTAATGCATATACATTTTGCAAATATTAAAAATCCAAATGTATTTGGGGCTATAGGTGTTTGGTGACGAGTACAAATTTTAGGGTTGAAAGGGGTACAACACATTAAAGGACTCTAGTAGCACATTAAACTACAAAGTTTTTAAACCTAAGGATCTAAGAAATTCTTAAGGTTTTTTACCACCAAAACAACCCATCACAATCAAAATGCTGGGTGTCTAAATGCAATTATATTGCATTCATTTTAATTAGCTCAATTGCAAATGGACATGTCTAGACTACCACAACATGTGGAAAATGAATTTCAACATTCTTAAAGTTGTTATGTTCTAGTGCAATAATGTTTAGATCACAAATGCTTAAGGAAAGTATGCAAATTTCAAGCATTTTAGTCAAAGAAGAAAAAATTGAGTTACAAATTGAAAGAGGAGATCATAAACTTGCTTAACAAAGGGAAGGAAGAAACCAAAGAGCTATAAAGCAAAGGGAAAGAAAACATAGTGTTGCAGATTGTGAAAGAAGGGACACTAGAGCTACCCAAAACAAAAAATCGCCAAGATGAAACATAATTGCATGTATTAATAAGATGTATAAGGAAAGTTTCAACAAGTTCATTTACTTTCATTGGATAATTAAATCGGTTGTCTGTATAGTAAGAAAGAGTGCAAGAACAGTGGGTTAGTGCATATTTCCTAAAGCTTGAGCACAATGTACAATTACATACATTCTTACAGCTTACACAACAACAATAAATAAAATTTTAAATTGGATTAATTTTGTAGACATCTTTGATCTAATCAACATTAGTGTGTTGACACATGAACATGGATTGCACAAATTCCCTGAACTAACACACTTCTTGTTCTTTGGTCTAAACATAGGAAAGATAATGGAATACCACTAATGGGGCCTGACCGCATTCCACCAAGTTTTCGGAGGTTGGGTCCAAAAAAACCAAGTGTTCAATGTCCCTTACAGGAGATGAAGTGGGGTGTTAAATTGACAAGAAACTGACAAAGAGAATGTCCTTTTTCAAACTATATCAAACACAATACAAAGGTCAGCAAGAACAAATAGGATGCCTACTACAAATCCAAGAGGCAAGTGGTCAAATGAATTATTAGAAGCAACCATGGATGTAGTTGAAAATAAGATAACTTCTTTATGGGGGGCTAACAAGTTTTGGGGCATACTTGTAATTTCACTCTTTAATCACCTATATGGGAAGACCAAAAGTAGGAAAATTGGACCATTAGGTGTATTAACCCAAGAAAAAGATGAAATTATTGTTGCATGGGTTTTGAGTATGTAGGAATGTGGGCTTTTCATAACATTACAACAATTCGAAAGTGGTAAAAGTGACTCAAACTTGACCCACCCCATTTCAAAATGGGCTGCTAGGGATTCATGGTGGTATTGGTTTAAATGCAAGTTTCTAGAGTTAAACATTTGTCTTGCAAAAGGATTAAACATCAACAAAGCCCAATTAAGGTCTAATCACCACTTTTTGCAAATTTTTCCACCAAAGCATGACGTCCTTGTACACCCAACATCAATACAAGCTTGATCACATATGGAATTGTGATGAGACTGGGATTCAAGCCGGGAGGCAATTAAGAGCTAAAGTTATAACAAAAAAGGGATTTCATCAAATGTATAACACTATCCTTAAATCCAAAGAATGACTAACCATCAATTGTGCAATGAATATAACATGGGGATCCATACCAAGATTTTACATATTCCAAGGTGAAAAAATTAGAGGTGATTACATTATGTACTATAAATTGGAACATGTATGGTAATCCACACCAAAACATGGATGACAAGTTTTTTATTCAAAAATTTTTGGTCATTTTTCAAGAGGTTAATCCTTGGTGGTATCTTTCCAAACAACTGTCATTTATTAGCTCTAAATGGACATGGTTCACATGTTAGCTTAGAAGCAATAGAATAGGCACAACAGTTTGGCTTAAATATGATTACTTACCCTCACACACCTCCAATGCCTTGTAGCCTTTAGATGTTAGTTGTTTTAAACCTTTCAAAACAACAAAAGAAAGAGACAATAGCATGGTTAGAAAAAATTATAATGAGCCAAACAAGGCTACATTTACAAGCTAGGTGAATAAGGCATTGGATTTAACTTTGTCCAAAAGAAACATGAAAAATGGGTTTCAAGTTACAAGAATTTGGCCTTTTAATCCAAAGGTTATGGATGGAAGAACTAATCTTAATGAACTCTACATTGTTGATCGCAATAACACATTAGATGAGGATAATGTAGAAAAATATGATGAAGCAATGAATAATATTGAAGGTTGGGTGAAGATGGAACAACTACAGAATTAATCAACATAGCTGCCATTACAGATGAGTCTATTACAACTAAAGTTGATGTTGATGGGTAGGAGTAGCTACCAATTTCATATGTAGAAGAGCTTGTAAGTTTTCGTATCATAGAAGATATAGGAATAGAAGGTACCTTAGATTACATAATTAATTATTAATTTATGTGAACCTACAAATGCATCTGAAGGGGAGTTGCTTCATTCTAGAAGAGCTCCAACTCCAATTTGCTTTTAAAATTTGTTGTTCCTCCCACATTTGCTTGCAAAAGAAACACACGACAAAGAGTTGTTAATTGATTACAGTAAGTCCCATGTTGTTACTTTTGATGAATATTTGCAGATTTTGCATCAAAAAGCTATGGACAAAGAAGTAGCATAAGTAATTAAAAAACAAAGGAAAAAGGAAAAAGAGGAAACAAAGAAATGACGTGTAATAGATTCACAAAGTGCTAGAGATAAAATAGTTCAAAGGCTAGTTGAAAAATGATACAAAGCAGATTTCAACTAAGCTTGGTCAACAATTGCAATTAGGGAAACAAACAATAGATTTCACCAAAACTTCCAAGTTGGTTTTAAAGCCCATCCTTTAAGGTGCAAAGGCATTAACTTAGGCATTTTAATAGCTGCACAATTAGAGTTACAACAAGGGCAAAAGGAAGGATGCTTGTAAAAGGCCATGCTCCAACAAGGTTGTCCCAGCCTTCCATAGATTAATTAGTTGCAAGTTACAATAGGATGTGGGGGGGTGGGCAGTTGTAGTACAAGATGTTAAGGAAAGCCAAAAAGAAAAGAAAGATAACAAAGGGGTGGAGCTCAGGAAAAGCTGAAAATGAATGAAGATCAAAACTTGAACTTGAGCTTGGATAGTTGCAACAAACACATGAGATAAAGAAAAAGAAGGGTTGGAGCTCAGAAAGCTTGGACAAAAGGAAGAGAGAAAGATAACCCTGGCCCAAGGAAAGAAAAAGAATGATGGCCATGGAAATAAAGAAATTGATGGCTAGGGAAAGAGAAAAAGAAAGAAAGAACAATGGCTAAGGGGAGAAAGAGATTCAACAAAGGGAAAGAGCACGTGCACCCCCAAATGCATTGCAATAGAAAGGAAAGAGAGAGCTTCAACACTAGGGAGAAAAAGAGAGAGAGGGAGATTTGGCAGAAGGGAGAAAGCGCATGTAACCCCAAGATGCATTGCAACAAAAAAAAGAAAGAGAAAGATTTGGCAAAAGGGAGAAAAATTCGGCAAAAGGGAGAGAACATGCACACTTCAAGATGCACTACAATAGAAAGGAAAGAAATAAAGCTTCAATGCTAGGGAGAAAGAAAGAAAGCTTCAATGCTCGGGAGAAAGATAGCTTCAATAATAGGGAAAGAGAAAGAGGTTTGGGACAAGGGAGAGAGAAAATGATAGCCAAAAAGAAAGAGAAAGACTTTCGACAGAGGGGAGAAAGCACGCACACCTTCAAGACGTCTTGCAATAGAGAAGGGAGAAAAAGAGAGCAATGGCCAAGGAGAGAGCGTTTCAATAGAGGGGAAAGATAGGCGCCTAAACGACGCCAACTTGCAACGAATGAGACTGAGAAGTTCAAACTAGAAAGTTTGAAACTTGAGGGAGCACGTGCAACCGACGAAAACCTACAACCCAAAAAACTCAAACACAATGTGCAAAAAAGAAATAAAAAAAACTCTAAAGCCTTGAATCATCCCTTGTTTCATAACCTACACACATATGAGCAATAGGTTAATGAGGTCCCATGCATATAAAGAAATGTAAAAAGAAATTGCAAGCTTGGCAATGATTCTAAGATAGGTTGAGAAAGATCCTTGGTCCAACACAGAAACCACAAAACACACCAAGGGAAGGAGCGACTCATTGACATTAGCGACTCCAACAACATTGAGAACAACAAACTTAGCAAATTCATGTTTTAGTGCACAAGAGAGAAACTAAACCCTAAGTTTGCAATGCCCATTCTAGTTTAGCAAATTAGGGTTAATGGAACAACTATTTTGCCATGACCGTTGATTGATCTTTTTTTTGAGATTTTAAATCTTGGGCCTTTATGCATGCTGAACTATTTTGTGTGAAAAATTAATGGTGTCGCCATCCATCCAGTTTGAAAACAAGATGTATGTTGTCCACTTGTTAGCAGATTGAAGATTGATCATGCAATGTGATGTGTTTGCTAATCAGTCACCCATGTGTTTGCTTTGTACCTTTTCCAACTTTTAAGAGACCCATACTTTGAATGAGCATATCTTAGTCATTTCTCAACAATTTGATGGGAACTAAGTGGCTATGGATGAGCCCAGAGCTGATTTACAAAACATATTTTGAAGAGGAGGACAAGCCAAACACTTGATTGGCTGTTATTTTGCTGAGTGCTTAAGTGTTCGGTGACCAGCCTGGCTACTGTGTTTTTTCTTTCAATTTGAGTTAGGGTAAAGCCAAATTTGTTGCTTCATTTGTAATTGTGAATGTGAAAATTCGTGCTTTTAGAGGGCACTGGTGACCACATTACTTACACACAGCAATTCCACTCCAGCCCCAGAAAAAAAAGGGACCCAAAGCTTTCCTGTCCTGTGTGTTTGTGCAAACAATTGTCATTTTTATTTTGTTTCTCTGCATGTGCACTCTCTGCAAACAAATGTTGCAACAATTTTGTTGCATGTGAGATGCACTACTACTGACTGAAAAAGTCTCCAACATTATTCAGGAAAAGGACTAATGGAGGATGATGTTGGGAGGTTGCAGAGATAAATAAATGGTTATGTTTTGTTTTTGTTTTTCTCTCTCTCTCTCTTCCTTCACTAGACTCCAGAGGGTTTAACAACACTTATTACAAAAACACCCTATAAAAAAATCTCCCATTGCAACTTCCTTTTAAAAAAAAACCAGATCCAACATTCAGTGACCAGTCTGCTCTCCCAACGGTCCCATATCCCACTCCTCAGCTTCTTTGAAGACATGAATGTGTGAGGACAAACATTGGGGACACATTAAATAAATCAAACATACTTACAGACAAAACAACACCACCCTGAATCATAATGTTGTGCTCTGCCACTCCCAGAAATCCAGTGTACACCCAAAAGCTTGCAATTCAGCAGAGGTTGTTGGCAGGCTAAGGAATATATCATTGCATCCACATCTGAGCTAAATACGTTGTTCCTATGAAGGATCAGAGGGATCACATCATGCGTACGTATGTATGTATCGATATCATCCATGTTTATGTTAAAGAATCGATTTAATATAACAGAATACATTCTCATCAGTTTTTTTCTCTTTTGTGAAATTTTCCACACACTTGGCGACAAAAATTAATATAAAATATCCGGTATGTGACTCATACAAAGGATTTTTGTCAATAAATGCACCAAAGTTGCTAAATTTGGATACAGGTCAGAGAGGAAAGCGTAAAAAAAAAAAAGAATTTTTCTATGTTTTAGCAACCTACTGTCTAAAATATATGGCACTTTCATGGGATTTTTTTGATTTTTGATTTTTGGTTGATGATTGCCAGTGTAGGTTGCATCATAAAATTGAAGAGAGAACCCCCATTCTCTGTTGGAAATTGACAACAGATCCATGAGAGAATAAAGATGGTTAAAACACTCATTTCATCACAAGCTCTGCAACCAAACCTCAGGATCACACAGATGTTGCTACAAACCTGTCTTCCATCCGACGCTCTTGCTTTATTTAAACTAGTGTGGCTTGTGTTGTTGGCCCAAGTGCGAACACATTACAAAATAGGGAAACTCAACTTGTGAACATTGTTTTGCAATGTATACATCAATTTTTGAGCAGCCAAATATGAAAGAAAATCATGCTTGAATTGAATGATAAGCCTTCAAGTGTTACCATGTTCTCAACTGATTTTTCCTTCCAAAACCGGGTTTTTTGGAATTTATTCGAATTTTCAGTGGCAGAAATCACTTGAAAATCAATATCTCTCACATTCTGAATCCAAATCTTACCAAATAAATTCCATTAAATCCTACTCATCAAGATCTTCCCAATAACACCCCATGTACATTCCACTTCCTCTGAAGTTTTCAGCTACGATTTAATTTAATTTTCAATGAAGAAATCATTCAGTATTCAAGAACTTTTGCACCACAAGTCCAAATGTCATGGAACCATGGCCATGCACCCCTCCTCATCGAGAGCTTTTCAAAAATACCATGAACACAATCTGAAACATCCTGGTTCATCTCATAACTACAAAACAAAAACAAACTTCCTTCATAGATAGATAGGACATGAACAACCATGCAAATGTTATCTACCTTAGAAAGCACACAAACAAAGTTATCATCTCATGCATTGAGATATCTCACACTAAACTTAACTAGAGATATTTAAGTAAACTTTTTAAACATATCTCTTAGTCCCAAAAATATGTGCATGTATCACAAATATCTCAAGTAACTATAACTTTGGTGAAAAATGATTTAAATAACTTGATAAGAAGTTGATATCCTACATTCTCATGGTTAAAAAATAAGCTTAAAACTATACCCAGGATAAAACACACACCAATAAATGATAAGAATAAATGATAACATCCAACCGGCTGAAGATTATGTGGTATTAGGGTAGGGTTGTCATACTTTTAAACTCGTATATCTTTCTTGGCAAAATCCAGTTCAAACATCCATACAACATACAAGCATTGTGGTTATTGCCGCGGCACAACACCTTCCATGAGGTGTTGTAATTCTCCAAGAAGAAATCACAATTCACCAAGAGTATATATATCATAACATTATGAGAAGATTTGTTGGCCTTGACTACCAAGTCAAGGATATTGTGTTTAGATTCATTATAGAGTATAGTAGCTTACGGGATTTTGGCCCCTAGGTAGTATAGTAGGTCTATTTTTATATGAGGATTTTTGAAAGCTGATATTTTGGCTTGTGTTGAAACTTGAAATTAGGTTATAGAGTTAGGATATCTTGAACAATTTTGGCTTCTTTTCAAGGGTTTTTTTTGAAGAGTATATTATTGCATGGTGAAATATTTGAATTTCCATAATTCTTCTTTTGCCTTAACTTAAGATACTTTTTAATGTAAATGACGAGGCCACAGTGTGACACACACCTTCTTAGCCACATCATCGAGCCTAATTGACGATTACTCCTGGTTTCAAATACATTGCGGTATGAGCATTTTAGTCGTTTTATGCTAGACTGGTTTTTCTTTGGTCAGATGGACCACATTCTAACTAGTGTGTTTCTTTTATTTTCAATTTTGTAATGTAGCTGACAGGGGCAATCATCCATAATAATTTCTAAATTTGATGTGTAGAATTTTTATTTTTTTGAAAAACTTAATATTTTTTTCCATTTCAAAAAGGAATTGCCAGTACAAAAAAAAAAATACAAACAGTCAAAAGTAATAATTAATGGCTTTCAAGATATCCTTCAACTAACTCTTTAAAGCATGATTTTACATTATGATGGGTTCCCCATCAAGAAATATTTTCTGGATCCAAATCAATTTGACAAGCAAAATGGACAAAAACCAAATGAGAGAGAAAAAAACTGAAACTTCACTTGCTTTCTTGCTTGTTTGTTTGTTGGCCTTGCCTACTAACAAGGCACGGATATTGTGTTTAGATTCATTATAGAGTATAGTAGCTTAAGAGATTTTGGCCCCTAGGCAATAGGTTTTATTTTATATGAGGATTTTTGAAAGATGATATTTTGGCTTGTGTTGAAACTTGAGATCAGTTATAGAGGTAAAATAATTAGAAACATTTTGGTTTCTTTTAGAGGATTTTTTGAAGATTATATTCTTGCATGGTGAAATATTTGAGTTTTCATAATTCTTCTTTTGCCTTAAGATACTTTTTAATCTAAATGGCAAGGCCATAGTGTGACACACCCCTTGTTGATTTGATTGCTGTTCATTTTTAAATGATGATTTTTGAAAGATGATATTTTGGCTTGTGTCGAAACTTGAGATCTGTTATAGAGTTATAATATCTTGAAGGATTTTGGTTTCTTTTAGAGAATTTTTTGAAGATTATATTCTTGCATGGTGAAATATTTGAGTTTTCATAATTCTTTCTT
>Ga0116227_10006152_pt1 | contig 24582 bp, 25 predicted proteins | sample S1TSphgellanicum_FD_89693 | JGI IMG/M metagenome (GOLD analysis project Ga0116227, IMG submission 89693) | Host-associated microbial communities from peat moss isolated from Minnesota, USA - S1T2_Fb - Sphagnum magellanicum MG | ecosystem: Host-associated > Plants > Peat moss > Unclassified... | reverse complement strand
GGTCGTGGCATGGCTGGCACCGCCACGTCTCGCTCGTCATGCTCGCATTCGCCATGATGGCGGTCATCCGTTACCGCGCCAACGACGTGACGCCCCCAAAAAGACCAAGGGTGCCGAACATCAAGATTTGATCCGATGGTCCATGCAAGAAGTCCGGCGCATCGCCAACAAACTTGCCATGAGCCAGATCCAACCCGCATATATTATCGCGTGGTCGTGCTGGAGGCGCGCTCACCAAGCCGCCGCCAGACGCGCGCATCTCAAGACAAACATGCAACTCTAATGCTAGGGACCTGGAGCTGAAATTCATACCATTATCATGCTGTCACCCCGGATCACGTCAGGGGTGACGGTGGTTCAAGGGGACGAACTTCGCATTCATCCCGCCAGCGTGGCTCGCGACAACAAGTCGCAGTTTCGCCGTCCGCCGAGATGAAGATGCATATGCAATTGTCGCGCTTCGGCGCGCCGATCGAGTGCACGGACGTGTGTGCCGGCTTATCAACAGTCCGGAAAATGTCGACGCATCATGGCGATGCGATCGGCCTGTGCCCGAGGGGAGTTCATGTGACGCCTGCCAGCAATGCCGCCAGCCATGACTGGAATTTCGGCGACCTCCTCGATGTCACCGGCAGTGTCGTGCCGGGTGATCGCCCGGCGCTGATTCAAGGCGACCGTACGATCGATTGGGCAACGTTCAACGCACGCACCAACAGCCTGGCACGGGCCATGCTCGCGAAAGGCCTGATGACCGGTGACCGGGTCGCGGTGCTGGCACGCAACATACCCGAATATGTCGAAATTGCTGCTGCCGCTTTCAAGGCGCGGCTGACCTATGTGAATATCAACTATCGTTATACCACCGACGAGATCGATTATATCCTCCAGGATTCTGGCGCCAGGGCGCTGTTTTACCAGCGCAGTTTCTTGCAGTCTGTTGCACCGTTGCTTGGCGATCTGACTTTGGCCGTTGCGATCGATGGCATCCAGAATGACTATGGTGTGATGGTTGGAGGCGACCCGGACCCGCTTGCGATCACGCGCAGCCCCGACGATGGCTACCTCCTCTATACCGGTGGCACGACCGGACGTCCGCGCGGTGTCCTGTGGCGCAGCGGCGAGGCGCGCGCCATCCAGCTTGAATCGCCGACCAACAGGCACCGGATTGCGACGCTCGACGATCACGTCACCCTGGTACGCGACAATCCCGCGCCGGGCCGTGTTTTGCCGGCCTGCCCGATGATGCACGGGGCAGGGTTGAACAGTTCGCTTGCCGAACTGGTCGGCGGGGGCACCGTTGTGCTTTTGCCATCGCCACAGTTTGACGCCGAAGAACTGTGGTCGCAAGCAGCGCGCCACCGCGCAACACGCATCCTGATCGTCGGCGACGTGTTTGCGCGGCCGATGGCGCGCGCCCTGGCCGCCAATCCCGATCGCTGGGACTTGTCCGCGCTCCGGCTGATCTCGTCGGCCGGGTTGATGTGGAGTGAGGAGATCAAGTCCGCGCTGGTGGGTGCGCTGCCCGATGTTACCCTGGTCGATATCCTGGGCGCATCGGAAGCTTCGGGTCTCGGCTACGCCATCACCACGGCGACTTCGTCGACGCCGACCGGCTATTTTGACAGCGCACCGACGACCGTGCTCATCGATCCGGAAACGGATCGCGTGCTCGGGCACGACGAGATCGGTGAAGGGCTGCTTGCCCGCCGCCCTCCGTTCGCCTGCGGCTATTACGGTGATCCGGCCAAAACGGCGGAGACCTTCCGCACCATCGACGGCGCGCTTTACGCCGTGCCTGGCGATCTTGCCGCGCGCGAGGCGGACGGGCGCATCAGATTGATCGGACGGGGCAACATGTGCATCAACACCGGTGGCGAGAAAGTCTTTCCCGAAGAAGTGGAAGAGGCGCTCAAGCTTCAGCCCGGGATCGACGATGCGATGGTGGTTGGCGTCCCCGATCCGCAATGGGGCAGGGCGGTCGTTGCGCTCGTTGCGCGGCGCGACGGCTATGACGAAGCCGCCGTGCGAGACGGATTGAAAGCGCGCCTTGCCGGGTACAAGCTGCCCAAGCATCTGCTCGTGGTCAACGAATTGCCCCGGCATGCGAGCGGCAAGGGCGATTATCGCCGCGCTGCCGAACTCGTCGCGGCCATCCTGGCGTGAACCTTGCCCATAGCGAACCCGACGCGATGATGCTGGTGCCCCCGCCCGTGCGGGCCATGGCAGCGGCCCTGACGATGTTCCTGTTCAATTTGATCGGCCTGGGGCTGGGCCCGCTTTGCGTGGGTTTTCTTGGCGACTGGCTCGGGCCGGGCAATGGTCTGCGCCGGGGCATGGCCTGCGCCACGTTCGGCGAACTTGTCGCCGCGAGTCTGTCCTGGACAGCGCGAACGAGTCTGGTGCGCGATACGATAAGCTGAAGCAAGGATATGATCATGAATGGAAGACTTGAGGGCCGGCGAGCGGTCATCACCGGTGCGGCATCCGGCATTGGCCATGCGACTGCGGAATTGTTCGCCAGCCACGGCGCGCGCGTGCTCGCCGTCGATCTGCCGGGCGTCGCCTGCAGCTATTCCAGCGCGGCGATCGTTCCATACGAGGCCGATGTCGCGGCCCCCGACACCCCGGCGCAGCTGGTCGCCGCCGCCTCCGAGCGGCTGGGCGGTGCAGATATCCTCTTCAACAACGCCGCGATCGAACGTCGTGCGCCATTTACCGAAACCAGCGACGATGATTGGGACCAGATGTTTGCGGTTACGCTGCGTGCGGGCTTTCGCATCGCGCGTGCCTTTGTGCCGCAGTTGGAACAGTCCGGCGCCGCGCGGATCATTTCCACGTCAAGCATGGCAGCGTTGCGCGCCCTTCCCGGCCAGACCGCCTATGCTGCGGCCAAGGCGGGCATGCTTGCGCTGACCCGGGCCATGGCTCTTGAACTGGGCCCGCGCGGCATCACCGCCAATGTCATACTGCCCGGGCCGATCCTGACCGGCATCACCCGCAATATGGAACCGGCTGGCGCCGCAGCGTGGACTGCGCGTGCGCCGTTACGCCGGCTGGGCGTGCCGGAGGATGTCGCGTCCGTAGCCCTGTTCTTCGCTTCGGCCGACAGCGGCTATGTTACCGGACAGGCGCTTGCCGTGGATGGGGGAATTTTCATTGGGGCCTAGCGGCGCCACGGTGTTCGCGTTCACGAGTTCGTCGATCGGTGGAACCGGCGGTTGTGCGCCACCGGCTTCGCGGCGCCATTTTTCGGCGAACTCGGCAATCGTCGCGCGAATGGCGTCGATGATGTCGCTCTGTCCGGTTGCCAGACGCCTGGTCGTTCCGCCCACGCCCAGCGCGAGAGGAACACCGTACATCGTTTCGTCCATCGGAAACGCAATCGAGGAGATGCCCTCGGCTGGCGCGTTTCTGCGAAAACAGTATCCGACATGGCGGGTCCAGAACAATTCCTTCATGACCGCCTCGGTATCGAGGCGATAGCTGGTGCCGCTTTCATAATATTTGATATTGCGGCAGATCTTGTCCACCTGCCGATCGTTCATCCGGCTGAGCAACGCCATGCCCGAGGTCGAATCGGTCAGTACCCGCATGTTGCCCTCGGTTGGAGGGGCCTTGAACTCATGATCGGGGCTGTGGATCATGAAATACTGGATGAACAAGTCGTTCTGCATCGACAGGGCGACGGTCTCGTCGGTCCGCCGCTGCAGGGTTTCGACCAGTTCGCGATAGCGCTGTTGGCCATACATCGCACTCGACATCCATGAGGCGAGACCGCGAACCCGGCAGCTTGGCACATAAGTCCGGGTCGCGCGGTTGTAATTGATGTAACCAAGCTGGACGAGAGTCTTCATCAGATGTGTCGCGCTTGATTGCGGATAGCCAAGCAGCTCGTAGATTTCCTGCAATTTGAGCGGCCGCCGCTGGTCGTTGAACAGTTCGAGCACCTCCAGTGCCCGCGATGCCGATTTTACGACTGGTCTGCGCATGTTCACCCTCCCGGTTTCCTCTTCCGGTCGTCACGCGCTTGCGGCGTCGACTGCCCAGGACATACCTGGCTCCGGTTGGACGATGAAATTGCACATATAATTTTTCCCGTCGAGTTGAGCGGTGTTTCGCATGATATACAGCACATATGCAATATTCCTGCGCGAGCGCGGCCCGGGACTTCACTCTCCCGGCGACAGGCCCATTCCGGTTTTCAACAGACGGGAACGCCGATCGGCGATCGCGAAAAACGGCTATGGCGGAGCAGGGCACGTGAACAGATATGCGGCGGACATGCAAAGGCTGATCGATGAAGCGGCGATCAAGACACTGCATCTGCGCTATTGCCGCGGCGTGGACCGACTGGACTGGGACCTTGTGCGTTCCTGTTACCATCCCGACGGCACCGATGACCACGGCAGCTATAAGGGCGGCATCGACGGTTTTATTGCCTGGGCTTCGATCGGGCTGCCAAAATATGAATCAACCACACACTTCACCGGCAACCAGCTTGTCGAAATTGACGGCGACCTGGCCTGGGCCGAACACTACGCAATCGTGTTTCATCGGCGCCCAGCCGCCGCCGATGCACCTGCAGCCGATCTGATCGCCAACGTCCGCTATGTCGATCGCCTCGAACGCCGCGATGGCGAATGGCGAATTGCCGAGCGCGTGGTGCTGGCCGATTCGAACAAGATTGCGACGATCGAAGGCCTGTGGCTGGGTGACAGTCTCCAGCCCAGCCGTCGTGATCGAAGCGACCCATCATACCGCAGATAGATAGCGCTCGCCCGGCTCGCACAGGAAAGAGAGCAGTGCGCGTGTCGCGGCGCTGCAGGTGTCCAAATCGCGTACGCAAAGAGCCAGGGGGCGCATGGTCCATTCGTCTGCAAGCGGACGCAGCACGACGTCATGGAGCTTGGCGAGCCCATGGCTCGGTTCCCTGGGCATGATCGCCACGCCCAGGCCCTGTCCCACCATGCGCAGCGCGACGTCAAAGCTTGAAACATGCGCCCGCTCAATCAGCGGCTTGCCCAACGCGCGTGCATGGCCGCGATAGAGCGCATTGAGCGCGCTGTCGCGGTGCATGGCCACAAAAGGCCAGGCGAGCAGCGTGTCGAACGAGATGGTCTGTGCAGTCGCAAGCGGGTGATCTGCCGGCAATGCCGCGACCAATTCGTCGCTCCCCCACGAGATCAATTCCAGCTCGCCGGGATCGACAGTGCCTGAGACCAGCCCGACATCGCACAGACCGTGGCGAATGGCGTCGAGGATCGCGAGGCTGGTCGCCTCGTCCACGACGACGTCGATATTGGGATGATTGGCCAGAAAGCGGGCGAGCAGACCAGGCAGCGTGCCCGCAGCGGCCGTTGTGTGCGCCTGAATACGCACCAGCCCCCGCGATCCCTCGCGCACTTCGTCGAGATCGTCGACAATCTGGCCCAGCAGGCCGATCACGCCCCGCACGCGGTCCACAACCAACAGCGCCGCAGGAGTGGGTTCCACGCCCCGGTCATGGCGGTTCAGCAGAGTTACGCCAAGTCGTATCTCCAGATTGCTGATCCTGCGACTGACGGCGGAGATGGCGATATTTTCGCGCGTCGCCGCTCGTGCAAGGTTACCTTCCTCGATCACCGCCAGCAGCAGGCGCAGCGTGGTGAGATCGAGACTTGCAGGATTCACTTTCATCGGCTCGACTTTTCGCGACGGCTGACTTGCCTAAACGAGAATGGACGCTTTGCCCTGCGACCGCCACAAGTTCCGCCAATATGTGGAGGTGGCTGTGAAGGCAACGCTGACGGGACTTCGTGTACTGGAGATCGGCCATTTTGTCGCCGCGCCGTTTTGCACGCGGCTGCTGGCAGATCTTGGCGCCGATGTCATCAAGATCGAACCGCGCGGCGGTGATCCGGTGCGGCAATGGGGTGAGATGGTCGATGGCCGATCGCTGTGGTGGTCGATGCACGGGCGTAACAAGCGCTGCATTTCGCTCGATCTCAAGTCGGCCAGAGGGCGAGATCTGGCAATCGGTCTTGCTGCCGAATGTGATGTGGTGGTGGAGAATTTTCGGCCGGGCCAGCTCAGGAAAATGGGGCTGGGCCCTGACGTGTTGCGCCAGGCCAACCCCGGGCTGATCGTTGCGCACATTTCCGGCTATGGCCAGACCGGTCCGGGGCGCGACCGCGCAGCGTTCGGTGTGATCGGAGAGGCCATTGGCGGACTTCGTCATTTGACCGACCAGCCGCCGGGCACGACCGATTTGCCGCCGGTGAGGGTTGGCGTCAGCATCGGGGATTCCATCGCCGGCCTTTACGCCGCGTTCGGCATCATGGCCGCGCTGTGGCAGCGTGACCGCGCCGGGGGCGACGGGCAAGCGCGCACGGTCGATGTCGCGCTGACCGAGAGCGTGCTGAGCATGATGGAAGGCATGCTGCCCGAATATGGGCGGCTGGGAAAGATCAAGCAGCCGACCGGTGGTCGTATCGCCACCGCCGCACCCTCGAACGCCTATCCGACGCGCGACGGGGCCTGGGTGTTGATCGCGGCCAATTCGGAACCGCTGTTTGCCAGACTGGCGACCTTGATCGGGCGATCCGCCTGGATCGGTGCGCCGGGCTTTGACGGCAATGCGGCGCGCGTCGAAAATGTCGAAGAAATCGACGCGGCGATTTCGCGGTGGTCGCGCAGCCATGACGCACAGGCGCTGATCGAGATGTTGGCCCAGGCTGATATCCCAAGCTCAAAGGCCTATGACGCCGCAGACTGCGCCAATGATGTGCAATACCGCGCGCGCGGGATGGTCCGTGAAGTCGACGATCCGTTCTTTGGCACGGTGCTGCAGGCCGGCGTCGTGCCCCATATCCCCGAAGCGCCGGGTGAAGTGCGTTGGGCCGGCCCCGATATCGGGGCTCACAACGCACAAGTGCTGGGTGAACTGCTCGGCATCGATGACAAAGGTGTTGCTGCGCTGCGCGCCGAGGGAGTCCTGTAATGGACAAAGTCCAGATCGTTGAAGTCGGACCGCGTGACGGCTTTCAGTCCGTTGCCCCCTTTATCCCGACCGCACGCAAGATCGCCATGATCGATGCGCTCCACGCGGCGGGTGTGCGGCGGATCGAGGCCACCTCGTTCGTCAGCCAGTCGGCGCTGCCGCAACTTGCCGATGCGGCGCAAGTGCTGGCGGCGGCGCAGGCGTTGCCGGGGCTCGACCCGCAAGTGCTGGTCCCGACCGCGCGCCACGCCGAACGTGCGCTGGAGGCCGGGGCAACCCATCTCGCCTTTGTGCTGTCGGTCAGCGAGCGCCACAACCGCGGCAATGTGCGTCGCACGCCCGCGGAGTCCGCGCAGGAATATGCGGCGATCGTGGCCATGCTGCCGCAACCGGCGCGGCTGCGGCTCAATGTCGCGACCGCTTTCGACTGCCCGCATCTGGGGCGGATCGATGATGCGGCAACATTGGCACTGCTCGACGGCCTGGTTGCGACCGCGCCGCACGCCGAAATCGCGCTGTGCGACACCACGGGCAGAGTGACGCCCGCGCATGTCGAGCGGTTGTTCGTCGCGGTACGCGACCGGTTCGGTCCGGATCTGCGCTGGGCGTTCCACGCGCATGATACTTATGGTCTGGGCGCCGCCAACACGCTGGCAGCATACACTGCCGGCGTCCGCGTGTTCGACGGTTCTGTCGCGGGCCTTGGCGGCTGTCCGTTTGCGCCCGGTGCGACCGGAAATGTCGCGACCGAGGATCTGGTCTATATGTTCGACGGCATGGGCATCGCCACGGGCATCGATCTTGCCGGACTGCTGGAAGTTGCCGTCGAAGTCGTCGACCTGCCGGGCGCCCAGACCGGGGGACGGGTGCGGGTGGCGATCGCTGCGCGCGCCTGCATTGCGGAGATCGCGGCATGACCGCGCCGCGCACCTTGTTTCGCAAAGTCTGGGATGCGCATGTCGTTCGCGAACTGGGCGACGGCGCCGTGCTGCTGTATATCGACCGCCATCTGGTCAATGAAGTGACCAGTCCGCAGGCGTTCGAGGGTTTGCGCGCCGCCGGCCGGACCGTGCGAAGCCCGGTCAACACCCTGGCTGTGGCCGATCACAACGTGCCGACCGACAATCGCGCCGCAGGCGTTGCGGGCATCGCCGAAGCGGAAAGCCGGATCCAGGTCGAAACGCTCGAGGCCAATGTTGCGAAATTTGGCGTGCCCTATGTGCCGTTGCTCAGCAAGCAGCAGGGGATCGTCCATATCATCGGCCCCGAACTGGGCCTGACTTTGCCGGGTTCGACAATTGTCTGCGGGGACAGTCACACATCGACGCATGGCGCGTTCGGCGCGCTGGCGTTCGGTATCGGCACGAGCGAAGTCGAACACGTCCTGGCGACGCAGACGCTGGTGCAGCAACCGGCGCGCGCGATGCTGGTGCGGGTTGACGGACGGCTGGGTGCGGGGGTGACAGCCAAGGACCTGATCCTGGCGATCATCGGTCGGATCGGTACTGCCGGCGCGACCGGCCATGTCATCGAATATGCCGGAGAGGCGGTGACCGCGCTCAGCATGTCAGGACGCATGACTTTGTGCAACATGTCGATCGAGGCCGGCGCACGGGCGGGCATGATCGCGCCCGACGCAAAGACCTATGCATGGCTTGAAGGCCGGCCACACGCCCCGAAAGGAGCAGCGTTCGCGGCGGCGCGTGCCTGGTGGGAAACGCTGCACAGCGATCCTGGAGCGCAGTTTGACCGCACCGTGGAGATCGACGCGGGCGCCATCGCGCCCATGGTGACCTGGGGAACAAGTCCGGAAGCGGTGACGACGGTTGACGGCACGGTGCCCGACCCGGCGGCGATTGATGATCCGGCCATACGGGGCCAGTGCGCGGCGATGCTCGACTATATGGGCCTGTCCGCCGGTGCACGGCTGGCAGGGTTGCCGATCGACATGGTATTTATTGGAAGCTGCACCAACGGACGGCTGGAGGATTTGCGGTCGGCCGCTGCAGTGGTCGGGACGCGTCGGGTCGCCGATGGCGTACGCGCGCTGGTTGTACCCGGATCAGGCGAAGTCAAGGCCGCTGCCGAGGCCGAAGGGTTGGACCGGGTGTTCATTGATGCCGGGTTTGAATGGCGCGATGCAGGCTGTTCGATGTGTCTTGGCATGAACCCGGACAAACTTGCGCCGGGCCAGCGCTGCGCCTCGACCTCGAACCGCAATTTCGAGGGACGCCAGGGGCCGCGGGGGCGCACCCATCTGATGTCGCCGGCCATGGCAGCAGCCGCCGCGCTGTCCGGTCGAATCGTTGATTGTCGGGAGTTTGCCTGATGCAGCCATTTGCCAAGCTGGACGCGATCGCGGCGCCACTGCCACTTGAGAATGTCGATACGGACAAGATTCTTGCGGCGCAATTCCTCAAAACGGTGCACCGTGCCGGACTTGGCAAAGCGTTGTTCGCCGCCCTGCGACAGGATCCCGATTTCGTGCTCAATCGTTCGCCGTGGGACAGGGCCGGCATCCTTGTCGCTGGTGCGAATTTTGGATGTGGATCGAGCCGTGAACACGCGCCCTGGGCCTTGTTGGATTTCGGTATCCGCTGCGTGATCGCGCCCGGCATTGCGGACATTTTCTACAACAACTGCTTCAAGAACGGCATCTTGCCGATCAGGCTGCCAGGCGAAGAAGTCACGACGCTGATGACATTGGCGAGCGATCCGGCAACGGCGCCGATGGTGGTCGATCTGAAGGCGCAGACCGTCACGGCGGCGGGTTGCGCGTTCCATTTTGATGTCGATGCGAAGCGGAAAAATGATCTGTTGAATGGCATCGACGAGATCGCGGAAACGCTGAAATACACCCCGGACATCGACCGGCATGAGGCGATGGCGCAATCACAGCGCCCATGGATGCGGACCGCGTATTCGTAACGATCTTTTGGCGAGCCAGAGCCGCGTTGCCGACGCAAGACGATGCACCCACATCGCCGTTGCGCGCGGGAGGGCGGGCAAAATTTGTCGTTGTCGGATGAAGTGCCGCAACTGGGTGGTGGAGCGGGCTGCGCCAGGCAGCCCGCTTGCCCGATCAGCCGGCGGCTTCGATTTCCGGCACGACCGCTGCGACACTCATCATGTCGGTCAGCACTTTCTGCGCAGCGACCGGGTCGTCGGTCAGCACCGTGGTCGTTCCGACCGAGTTCATATCCTTGTCGCCCTCGTTAAAGGCGCGATTGGTCGCGCAATATTCCAGTTGAATGCCGTTCGGGTCGGTAAAATAGAACGACGTGCAATAATCGTGATCGACCAGCAGGCTGGCATCGACGCCCCGGGAAATCAGCAATTTCTGCTTGGCCTCCAGCGCTGCAACGTCGTCGACCCACAGCGCGATATGGTAGAACCCGCGCGGCACGCCCAGGCCGGAACCGATATCGGTGGCGAAATTTGACGGAATGCCCGGCACATCTTTGGGATGGAGAAAGGCGAAATAGCTGCCGTCGCCGGTGTCGAACCAGAAGTGGCGCATGCTGCCCCCGCTGCCAGGACGCAGCAGGTCGTTCAGGACATAGGTCCAGCCCAATTTTTCAGTATAGAATTTGATCGTCGCCTCGGGATCGTGTGTCGCCAGGCCAATGTGATGGACTCCATGCCGTGCCATTATCACCCTTCTCCTTGCATCCTGTCCGGACGTCGCGGCACCTTTGGGGTGCTTCCGGAACGCGCTTGCATAATTAGAGTAGACTGACCGACTTGTCAATAATATGACTTGGCGCGCCGAATGTGAAACGGTTGCATAATGGTCTGGGAGAGCGTCATGGAAGTCGATGTTGTGGTCGTTGGGTCGGGTGCCGGCGGCCTGACCGCTGCCGTGGTCGCGGCGCGTCTGGGCCTGAGTGTCATGGTATGCGAAAAAGCCGCGCATTTCGGCGGGACCACCGCGCTGTCGCTTGGCGCCCCGTGGATCGTCGCCAACCCGCACCAGGCGGGGCTGGGTATCGAGGACACGGTTGAAGCCGGCGAGACATATTTGCGGGCGGTGCTCGGCAATCTTTACGATTCGGACAAGATCGCGACATTCCTGCGCGAGGGCCGCGAAATGATCCGCTTTATGGAGGCCAATTCGAGCGTGGCCTGGTCGGGCGTCCCGATGCCCGACTATTACCCCGAATTGCCCGGCGCGTCGGCGGGGCGCACCTTGCTGGTCGATCCTTATGACGGCAAGGCGCTGGGGTCTTATCTGAAGCGGCTGAAGCCGCCGCTGCCGGGCTTTGCGCCAATCGGCTCGATGCAGGTCGACATGCGCGAGGGGGGGCGGTTCCAGACGGCGTTCAAGGATGTCGCGTCGTTCGTGTTTGTCGGCAAACGGCTGTTTGCCTATGCGCGCGATCTGCTGCGGTTTGGCCGGGGTGCCTATCTGGCCAATGGCAACGCGCTGATCGGGCGGCTGGTCCGCTCTGCCCTCGATCTGGGCGTCACGCTCAGGGCCAATGCCGCGCTCACGGAATTGCTGGTCGAGGACGGACGGGTCGCCGGTGTCGTCGTCGGCACGGGGAAGGACCGGGTGATGGTGCGCGCGCGGCGCGGTGTCGTGCTGGCCAGCGGCGGGTTCGGCGCCAATGCGGAATGGCGGCAACGCTATATGCCGCTGGCCGGGGCCCATGTCTCGGTCCAGCCCGACACCAATGTCGGTGACGGAATCCGGCTGGGACAGGACGCCGGCGGCGCGCTGGGCGCGGTCAACCCCGACAATGGCGTGTGGGCACCGGTGTCGGTGCTGCGGCATGGCGACGGGCGGATCGACAAATATCCGCATTTCGGCCCCGATCGGGGAAAGCCCGGTTCGCTGATTGTCGATCTGTCGGGCCGGCGCTTTGTCAACGAGGCCGCCCCTTATCAGGTGTTCGGCCAGGCCATGCACGCCGCGCACGTCACAAAGGCGTGGTTTATCGGCAACCGCCGTTTTCTGCGGCAATACGGCATGGGCCTGGCGCTGCCCGCACCATATCCGGTCGGGCGGCTGATCCGGCAGGGCTATCTGGTCGAGGCGGCCAGTCTGGAGGATCTCGCCGGCAAGATCGCGGTTGACGCCGCGACGCTGACCGCGACGGTCGCGACGTTCAATCGCCATGCGCGCGACGGCCAGGATCCGCTGTTCCATCGCGGGGTCAGTGCCTATGATGCTTCGCAGGGTGATTTCGGCCATCATCCCAACCCCAATCTGGGGCCGATCGAGGGCGGTCCCTATTATGCCCTCGCGCTCTATCCGGGCGATGTCAGTTCGGTGTTTGGACTGGACACCAATGTCCATGCGCAAGTTCTGTCCGCGACCGGCGCCGTGGTACAGGGTCTCTATGCGGTCGGCCTCGACCAGAACACCGTCATGCGCGGGACATATCCGGGTGGCGGCGCCGGCATCGGTCCGGCGATGACGTTCGGCTATCTTGCGGCCAGGCATCTGGCGCAGCTGTGATCAAGCGCGTCAGCGCAACTGTGATCAAGCGCGTCAGCGCAGCACGATATCGAGGATGAATGCGATATTGCGCAGGATTTCCGGATCGCCAAAGACATCGCGACCGGTCAGTTCCTGGTATTCCGTGGCCACGGTGAACGGCGTGCCGCCCGCGCCGATGATCAGGTAGTACAGCCGCGCCGGGTCGGCATCACGCACCGTTCCCTCGCGCTGTCCGCGCCGGATCAGGTCGCAGACAGTGTTGAAGTGTTCGCGCAGGAAATGGTCGATCACCCATCTCAGCCGCTCTGTCCCCTGGTTGCTTTGCATGGTCATGATGCGGTGCATCTGCGGATAGCGTGCGGACATGCGCACGAAAGTATCGACAAACCGCGTCAGCACGACTTTGGCGGGTTGTGCGTCGCAGTCGACAAACACCGCCTGGACTGATGTCATATAGACGCCCAGCAGGCGTTCCATGGTCGCGGTCCACAGCTGATCCTTGGTCCGGAAATGATAGATGACCAGGGTGTGGCCGATCCCCAGGCTTTGGGCGATCGCGCGGGTCGATGTGCCTTCGAAGCCATAGGCCCCAAACGAATCGAGCGCCGCGTCCAGAATGCGCGTGCGCGCCTCATCCCCCCGGCGGTTGCGCAGCGATCTGGCCGGCTTTGTATCGGGCGACGTGGAGACACCGTTCGCGACATCCGCGTTACGTCCGGGGCGGGTTGCCCGGGGGCGTGATCTGCCGTTTTCCGCAGGCGCGGTTGGTGCCGCCATGGTTTTGGTTCCTGTCCACGTGTTCAAGTCTCCACTAGCCCATTTTGCAGGCGATCTCCAACGGGAGTTGCGTCCGATTGCGGGCCCTGGACTTTATCCGCGGCTTCGTCCGACCGGCCCGGGACTCTGAACCAGGCGGCCGGTAACCTGCAGCAGCAGAGCGGCGATATCGGCGGGCAAGCTGTCGCCGCGCCAGGCGATATGGTGATCGGGACGCACCAGCAGGAAATTGCGCGCGTAAACCGGCATCAGGTCGGGCCGACCGAGATGCACCACCGTCAGCGGAATGTTCAGCGCGGTTGCCTGCGCCTCGAACGCCGCGGTGTCGCCACTGTCGATGACCAGCAAAGTGAAATAGAGCCCCAGCAGGTCGTGGACCGAACGATCCGGGCCGACAAAGACATGCGGCAACCGTGCGCCGGGCGCGGTGCTCGGGCGATACGTCAGCGGATCGATGGCGCCGGGGTCGGCCTCGTGGACAACGACCGGAGACGTGTCGTAGCGATAGCCCAGTTCGACCCCCCAGCTTTCGTTTTCGGCATTGCCGATCGCCGCAATCCGGCGCGCCAGATCTGCGCGCGCGGCTTCCGCTTCGGGACTGTCGCCGTCGATATTGCCGGCGGCCTCGTAAAGTTCGCCGATTTGCAGGCGGACGCCCATATGCCGCTCTGCCGCGCGCAAATGCCACCAGGCCGTCGGCTTGCGCTCCTGTTCATAGGCGTCGAACAGCGCATCGCCGCCCCAGCCCTGTACCGCAGCGGCAAGGATCCACGACAGGCCTGCGGCATCGGCAATGCCCGAATTCATCCCGTATCCACCGGTCGGAATGAACTGGTGCGCGCTGTCGCCGGCCAGCAGCGCCCGCCCGTTGCGGTATTGCCGGGCAACGACAAAATTGGCTGTCCAGGTATTCGCCTGCAGGATTTCATAGCGGAACGGCTGGCCAACCCAGCCTTCAAGCACTTGCTGCGGTGTCTTGTCCTCCAGCCCGAGGCCGGGAACAAGCCACGCCTGCAACGTATAGATATCGTCGTCGTTCTGCGCGATCAGCGTGCCCGATCCCGACTGGTAATGCCAGGTCGGCCCCCAGCGCTGCACCACGGCCCGGTCATCGCTGCGAAAATGCACCATATAGGCGCCGGCGACGGCCATTTCCCCGTCCAGTTCGATGCCCAGTTGCCGCCGGACCCGGCTGCCGCCGCCATCGCAACCGGCCAGCCACGCACAGCGCACCCGTGTGCTGACGCCGGTTGCCTCCTCGACGATTTCGGCATCGACGCCGGTGGTATCCTGATCGATCAGGCGCTCAAAGCGTGTTCCGAACCGCACGTCGATCAACGGGTGGTCGTCCACCGCCTGTTTCAGGACCGGCTCGATCATGATCTGGCTCACTCGCAGGCCCGCTTCGACGGCGTGATGGCCATCGTTTTCGGCGCGGATCTGCGCGGTTGCCTCGGCGGCCGAGGGATAGCGGAAACGGTGCAATTCGTACCCGGCCAGGCTCGTTATCCAGGAAATATCGAACGGGTTGATGCGCGGCACGCCGGCATCGCGCAGCTTCTCGCTCAGCCCGATCCGGCGATAGAGTTCCATGCTGCGACCATTGGTCAGATCCATCTTGGGGTGGCGCGTGGTGGTCGGGTTGCGCTCTACGAGAATCGATCGCACGCCATAGTGTGCAAGGTTGAGCGCAAGCGTCATGCCCACCGGACCGCCGCCGGCGATCAGCACCGGAATGTCGATGGTGCTCATGGCGTAAACCCTTCCCCCGGATTCGCGCGTGCTGGGACCGGTTTCATACACATCCTCTCTTTGTCCGGGCGGCCAAGCCGAACCACTTTGCTGACAATATGGTCAGTATATTCCGGCATAGCGAAGCTTCGTCAAGCCCATATTCGGCCAAAGTGAGGCAATGCGCTGCCGCGCAGGCACTGGCAAAAACAGCATTATGGTCAAATCCGTGAACCGCACGACGCCGTACGGCGGGGGGCAATCTGACCGCGGATGGCGGAGCGGCCGGCCCGGTGTCCTTGCCGAGGCGGACTGGAACGGCGGGATTTAGAGGCGTTTTGTCATACCGGGGCCGGGGTTGTCGGCCTGCCTGACCGCTGTCGGATTCCGTCAGTCCGGCGAAGAGATGGTCGTATCACTGGCGGACCGCCAGCAATCTATTGACCATATGGTCTGTATGAGGCATTGCTTGACCGAGCGCTGCGGGCGCAGGACGGTGGAGAGATGGGATGACGGGACTTGGCGCAACCGGCGCGGCAATTGTCAGTCCGGACAAACTGGCGCATTTTGTGGTGCGGACAAACAAATATGCCGCCATGGTCGACTGGTACAAGACCGTGCTCAATGCCACGGCGGCTTTCGAAAGCGAGGCGCTGGCGTTCCTGCGTTATGACGACGAGCATCACCGGGTTGCGCTGCTGAATATTCCGGATCTGGCGGATCAGCCGGCCGGGATCGTCGGCGTCCACCACGTGGCATTCACGTACAGTTCGCTGACGGTTCTGCTGGAGAATTTCGAGCGGCTGGCGGCGCTCGGCATCGATCCGGTTTATACGATCAACCACGGTCCGACCACATCGCTCTATTACGCCGATCCCGACGGCAACCAGCTTGAATTTCAGGTCGAGAACTTTGCCACGGTCGAGGAATCGGGGAAATTTTTCTTTTCCGAGGTGTTTGCGGTCAATCCCATCGGCGTGGAGTTCGACGCTGCCGAACTGCTGGCCCGGCTGCGCGCCGGCGAATCCGAAGCGGTGCTGAAAGCACGGCCCGATATCGGCGTCCAGACGCTTGCCGATGTCAAATTGCGTTAGCCCGATGGTTGACGTGTCCCTGTCCAACCGCGCCGGCATCAGCGACGCGATTCATGGCTTTTATCATCTGGTCGACATCGGTCAGGCGTCGCGTACCGCCACGCTGTTCGCACCCGACGCAACGCTGACGTTCGGTCCCGGATCGCCGCAACCGGGCACGATCGCGGGTGCGGCGATCGGTGCCGCGATGGTGGCGCGTGAGGCGCTGACCACGGCGTTTACCCGACACGTGGTGACCAATATCCTGTTCGAATCCACCGCTGACGGCGTGGCGGCGCGCTATCTGCTGACGCTGTTCCGGTCCGATGATGCCAGTCGCAGTTCTGTGCCTGCGTTCGTGGCCGATGTCGCCGAACTCTGGACCCATGACAGCGGGCAGTGGCAGATCCGCGCCCGCACCATTCTGCCGGCCTTCGCCCGCGCCTGACGCACCATGTGGAAAGAGGGTACCTGTGAAACTTGCCCGTTTTGATGCCGGAGAAGGGGCCGAAATCGGTCTGGTGACCGATGGCCTGATCCGTCTTGCCGCGATCTTGCCCGAGGCTCCGCGCGATCTGGTGTCGCTGATCGCCGGCTGGTCCCACTGGCAGCCCCGACTGGTCGAATTGACGCAGCGCCCCGCCGATCTTCCGCTCGACCGGGTCACGCTGCTCGCGCCGGTCGCGCGGCCGGGCAAGATCCTGGGGATCGGTCTTAACTATGCCGACCATATCGCCGAATCCGGTCTGGGCACGCCGCCGGACCAGTTGTGGTTTTCCAAGCCCTCGACAGCGGTCGCGGGGCCGTACGATCCGATCAGCCTGCCGCGCGTGTCGCAACAGTTGGATTACGAGGCGGAGCTGGTGGTGGTGATCGGCGCGCGGTGCCGTTATGCGACACCTGACCAGGCGCGGGCGGCGATTTTCGGCTATTGCGCGGGCAACGATGTCAGCGTGCGCGACTGGCAGTTCCGGACGTCGCAATTCATGCTGGGCAAATCGTTCGACAGCCATGCGCCTTATGGGCCGTGGATTGTCACGGCGGATGCCATCGACCCGCTGGCGCTGGCCATCACATCGCGGGTCAACGGTGAAACCCGGCAGGCATCCAACACGCACAACCTGATTTTCGACCCCGTGGCGCAAGTGCAGTATCTGTCGCAAGTGATGACACTGGAACCGGGCGACCTGCTGTTCACCGGCACGCCCGGCGGGGTCGGAGCAGCTTTCACGCCGCCGCGCTGGTTGCGGCACGGTGATCTGGTCGAGGTCGAGATCGAAGGCATCGGCACGATTGCCAATCGCGTCGAGGCGGATTGACAAGAGCACTTGGCGAAAGGCTGGACAGACACACAATGGCATCACCGGTTATCATCAGTTGCGCGATCACGGGTTCGATTCATACCCCGTCGATGTCACCGCACTTGCCGGTCACGGCAGAGCAAATCGCGCAATCCGCGCTCGGTGCTGCCGAGGCGGGCGCGGCGATCGTTCACTTGCATGCCCGCAATCCGGCCGATGGTCGCCCCGACCAGAGCCCCGAGGCCTTTGCGCCCTTCCTCAAGGTGATCAGGCAGGCGTCGGACGTGGTGGTCAATCTGACCACCGGCGGCTCGCCCTATATGCCGGTCGAAGAGCGCGTGCGCCCGGCGGCGGTATGGAAACCGGAAGTGGCCAGTCTCAACATGGGATCGATGAATTTCGGCCTGTTTCCGATGCTCAAGCGTTACCGACAGTTTCGCCATGACTGGGAAAGGGCGATGCTCGAAGGTTCGCACGATCTGGTGTTTCGCAACAGTTTCAAGGATATCCGATACGCACTCGAAACACTGAACGAAACCGGCGCGCGCTATGAATTCGAATGTTATGACACCAGCCACCTGCACAACCTGCATTATTTCTGGGTCGAAGGGCTGGTGCAGGCGCCGCTGTTTATCCAGACGTGCTTTGGCCTGCTCGGCGGCATCGGCGCGCATCCCGAGGAAGTGCTGCATATGAAGCGTACTGCCGACCGGTTGTTCGGCGATCAGTATCGCTGGTCGGTGCTGGGGGCAGGGGCTGCGCAGATGCGCGTCGCGGCACAGGCGGCGGCGATGGGCGGGCATGTGCGCGTCGGGCTTGAAGACAATCTGTGGCTCGACAAAGGTGTGCTGGCATCGAGCAACGCCGCGCAAGTGACGCGGGTGCGGCACATACTCGAAGGGCTGGGTCTGGAAGTGGCAACCCCTGACCAGGCCCGTGACATATTGCAACTCAAGGGCGGCGACAAAGTCGCCTTCTGAACGTTGCGGGATCAACCCTGAGGGAAAAGGAGAGGCGGGACATGTCCGACGAAGCAATCAAGGCCGCAGACGCGCTGGGCGCGGGCATGCATGCGCGCGATGCCGATGCCATTGCCGCAATTTATGCCGACGACGTCGCGATCTGGCACGCCAGCACCGGGCATACGCAGACCCGGGCCGAAAACGTGGGCATGCTGCGTGGCCTGTTCGCGATCACCTCGTCGCTCGAATATGTCGATATCAAGCGCCACCCGATCGAGGGCGGCGTTATCCAACAGCACCGCCTGATCGGCACATTCGACAACGGCAGGGTCTTGCCCGATCTCCACGCCTGCATGGTCATCAGGGTGCGCAACGGTTTGGTCTTCAGCATAGAGGAATATTTCGACGGCGCCACATATGCCGAAGTGTGGGAACGCCTTGGTGCACTGGCGGGGGCGAACTGATCGGGCAATCCGCTGTCGCGCGCAGAGGGACCAATCCCCATGAGCATCGATGTTGTGACCCAATTCATCCGGGCGTGGAGCGCGCTCGATCTGGACTATATCGAACACGCCGTCTCGGCGGATGTGTTCTATCAGAATATCCCGTTCGCAGCGGTCGAACAGACCGGCGAACTGGCCGCATTCGGCGATTCCGTTGCACGCATGGTCCAGGCCGGCGGTGACGGGATGCCGATCACGCCGATTATCGGCCGCGCGGCGTTTTCCAGATTCCTCGACAGCATCAAAGTGTTTGATTGGGCTGACTGGCAGATCAGATCGATCGCGGCCGATGGGCGGACGGTGTTTACCGACCGTATCGACCGGTTTGGATTTGATGCCGGTGGATCGATCACGGTCCATGTCATCGGGGTGTTCGAAGTGACGGATGGCCTGATATCGGCCTGGCGGGATTATTTCAGCCTGCACGAATTCCAGTCGCAAATTCCATAACCGCCGCTGCGGGAGATTTGACGCCATGACCAAGATGTTTGCGACAATTCCCCGCAAGCAGGGCCTGACCGCGCAGCAGTTCCATGATCACTGGCGCCATCCTCATGGCACCGTGACGCGCAAGATTTCGACGATCACCGCCTATGTGCAAAGCCACAAGATCCACTCGGCATCGGTACCTGCAAGCGGCTGTCTTTATGATGGCGCGGCGGAAGTGTGGTACGACAATCTGACCGATGCGCTTAACATGAAGGATGAACCGGCCTATGTCCGGTACAATGTGCCTGATGAGCCACGCTTCGTCGACATGGCCGGTCTGAAATTCGTGCTGACCGAGGAAGAAGTGGTCGATTCGCGAGTCGATATCCTCGGCTCGACAGACGAGGCCGACGTGGCGTGGTCCGGCGCGACCGCCGCAGTGTCGGTCAAACTGCTCCAGTTCATCGCCCCCGCCGGCAATCGGCAGTGGAATTCCGGCGAGGACATCGCGCTCGCGCGCGAACTGGGCGTGTTCCGCCATGTGCGGTGTCGTCCGATCGCGGCGGTCTATGGCGAAGATCCGCCATTTCTGGGCATCCGTGAATTGTTCTGGCCGACGCTCTCCCGGTTCGAGACGTCCATTGCGCAAGTACCCGGCGCGCTTGACCGGCTGGTCGCGCTTGGCGGTGCCTCGGCGACTTTTCTCGCGCAGGCGGAACGCGTTATTTAGGTGCGGTCTCCCTGGCGCAACGCAAACAAAAACCCGCCGGGCTTGCACCCGGCGGGTTTTTTCATGGCATTGAGGGCGATCGATCAGAACTTCACACTGACCGTGCCGCCAAACGTGCGCGGCAAGGCCGGTATTTCCTGGTTTCCATTCTGCGACGCGATCAGGGCATTCATGTAATAGGCGTTGGTCAGGTTTTTCACCCAGGCCGTCACGGTCAGTGTCTGCGATGCGGCCCACCGCAATGTCGAATTGACCAAAGTATAGCGCGGCAATTGCGCCGTGCCGAAAGCGGTGCTGTTCGCGCCGTTGTAATAGGCCACACTGCCCGAAAGCGTAAAGTCGCCGACCGGCGTCGGAACCACATAGTCCGCCTGCAGGTTGCCGGTCCACTTCGGGGTATAGACAGTCGGGAAACCGGTTGCGCCCGAACCGCCCGGCGCAACCAGCGGAACGAGGTTGGCCGGGATCGGGGTGGTCACCGAAGGGGGAAAATAGACCGCATTATCAAAGCGTTTGTATTTGCCGTTCAGATAGGAGCCCCCGCCCGAAACGCTCAGCGCCTGGGTAATCTTGGCCTGGAAATCGAAATCCAGACCATAGATCCGCGCGGCCGCCGCGTTCTCGACGCTAAGCGACGCCGCCTCGTCGATCGTAACCTGGATGTTCTTGTAGTTATAATAGAAGCTGGCGGCATTCAGCCGCAATTTGCGATCGAACAGCTCGGTTTTCAGGCCGACTTCGTAGGCATCGAGTTGTTCCGGCGCAAAGCTGTCCTTCTGGGCCGGGGTAAAGCTTTGGGCGTTGACGAACAGATTATAGCCGCCCGACTTCACGCCCCGGTTGTACGAGACGTATCCCAGAATTTCAGAGGTAAACTTGTGGTCGAGCGAAATGCGCCAGGTCGGCTTGTTGCTCGAAAAACTTTCGTACCCGGTCGGAATGAGCACGAAGCCGTCGGCGTTCAGACTGCCGGTCAAGGCGGCCTTGTCGTTGGTAAAGCGGAACCCCAGGGTCAGATTGGTATCGAGAAAAATCGGCGCAGTCGCCTGGCCATATCCGGATATCGATCTGACATTCTGATCTCCGGTATATTGCAGATAGTTGGTCGTAGACGTCGGATTGCCGGGCGGGGCGAACGCGAGGCCGCTGAGCGTGGCCGGCAGGAAACCGGCGGTATCGTGAAAATAGTACGCACCCAGCGCCCACTGGATTTTGGACGACTTGGGCGAAAGCAGTTGCAATTCCTGGCTGTAATTGCTGCTTGGCTGGTTGATCACGTAATTGATCAGCGGCAGTGGCGTCTGGTCGTCGTCACCGACCAGAAACCCTTCGGACTTGTGGTAGGACGAGATGCTGACCAGCCGGGCGAAATCCAGATCGCGGTCGATCTTGACCGCGCCGCCATATGTCTTGCTGGTCACGTAATAGGGATTGTTGTTGCGAGTGATATATTTGCCGAGCCAGCCGACTTGCCCGTCTTCGGCGATCAGGCCCGGGGGTGTCTGATAGACCAGATCGGTGCGCGTATAGGCGTAATCGCCCGAGATGTGGATTTCGGTGCGATCGTCCGGGGTGATCAGGATCTTGGATCGTATGCCGACGTTGCGCGCTTTGCCCACGTCCTGGTGGGTTGCGACATCATAGCCATAGCCTTTGGCCCGATCATCGTAGGTCACGGCAATGTCGGCGGCAACATTTTGGGCAAGTGCCCCGGTGGCGTAGAAATTCCCGCTGAAATCGTCATAGCTGCCATAGCCTACCGAGGCAGCGATGGCGGTGGTGGTGCTGGGGTCTTTGGTCAGGATCTGGATCACCCCGCCGGTGGCATTGCGGCCGAACAAGGTCCCCTGTGGCCCTTTGAGAACTTCAATCCGTTCAATATTGTTGAACGAAAAGGCATTGGCGACGGCATTGGGATAATAGACGCCATCGATATAAAGCGCGACCGACGGTTCTACGTTCGGCGCGCCCTGGTCGGTCCCCACCCCGCGCAGAAAGATTGCCGGTGCCGAACCCTGCACATGCACGTCGAGTGCGGGAACCGATGCGGTCAGTTGTTCGATCGAAGTCAGGCCGCGCACTTGCGCGTCCTTTGCGGTAACCGCACTCACCGCGATCGGCACATCCTGCAGGCGCTGGCGCGTGCGCTGGGCGGTCACGACGATGTCTTCGACTTGCGTATCGCTGGCGGCGGGGGGTGGTGGTGTCGCCGCGGGGCTGGCACTTTGGGCCATGGCTGGGCCGGCAGCGGCCAGAACAAGGCCGGTCGTGGCTGCCGAGAACAGGATGCTCCCCTTCATTGCATAATCTCCCATGGAAGGTTTTTCATTCGCGGTATGGGCCCTATCCACCAAAGACTGACCGATATGTCAATTAAAAATATTGCAAGCCGCAGTCGCGCGATGGACCACGGCAGGCGTCCAACGGCAGTCCCCGGCCAGGCCGGCTGCGGCGCAAACACGCCGAAGATCATGTTTGAATTGAAAAATGACCCCGAAATAGTGCGTCGCACTGCCGAATTATCGCCATTCGTGGGGAAAGTCGGGCGGCTGTTGACGGGCTGTGCCGCTGGCGCAGAATTGGAAAGGTTTCGTAAAGCGGTGCCCGCCTGATGGATGCAAAGTCGCCCGACGGGCGGGATTGCTCAAATGCAAGGTTGACCACATTGTCAGGAATGGATTATTGGCTGGCGATCCGGCCAAAAAGCAGACCGATCAGCACAGAGGATGCGACATGAGCGATCTTTCGGCAAACAAGCAAGTGTGTATCGATTTTCTCAATCACCTGGCGAAGCGCGCGTTTGCGCAGTCGCTCGCATATCTCGACGATGACATCGTCTGGTGGGTGCAGGGGACCTGGGAGATTCCCACCACGTATCACGGCAAAGCGGGCGTGAATGTGCTGCTTGGCGCGCTTGAAAATGCGCTGGACGGCGATCTGGTGATCGAACTGGGCGCGCTGACGGCCGAGGAAGACCGGGTCGCGGTGGAAATGCGGTCGTGGGCACCGCTCAAGAGCGGCAAGGCATATGCGATGACCTATCACTATCTGTTCCGCCTGCGCGACGGGCTGATTGTCGAGGGCAAGGAGTATCTCGACACCAAGCATCTGGCCGAATCCGTTTTCGGGTAAGTCCCCGCCATTGCGCACCGTGCCCGTTTTACCGAGGTAACACCGATGACACTGCGTTTGGATGGCCAGGTCGCGATCGTGACCGGTTCGGGGGGCGGTCTGGGCCGCGCCTATGCACAATCACTGGCGGCACGCGGCGCTTCGGTCGTCGTGCACGATATTGCGCAAGGCGCCGACGAACAGGGCCGTCCGCGACGCGCGGTCGATGGCGTTGTCGAGGCCATCCGCGCCGCCGGCGGATCGGCGGTCGCCGCCCATGAAGACATTGCCACCCCGCACGGACCGCAGCACATTGTCGATGCGGCGATCGCTGCGTTCGGGCGGATCGATATTCTGATCAACAATGCCGGTATTGCCCGCCACGCCGCGTTCGAACACCAGTCACCCGGGGATCTCGATGCGATTTTGAGGACTCATGTCACCGGCAGCTTTCTGGTGACGCAGGCGGCCTATGCCCATATGCGCGCGGCGGGCTATGGCCGCATCCTGTTCGTATCCTCGTCGGGCGCGGCATTCGGCATGCCCACCGCAACGGGCTATGCCTCGGCCAAAGGCGGCCTGCTGGGCCTGATGAAAGTGCTGGCGCTGGAAGGCGCGCCCCATGGCGTGCGCTGCAACGCGCTGTTGCCCGGGGCATTCACGCCGATGGCGCCCAGAATTACCGGCGCGCCACCACCGGGGTTCGAGCGGCTGTACGAGGCCTGCGACCGCGTCGAGGCGCGCTTTACGCCCGAATTTGTCGCGCCTCTGGTTGATTTTCTGGTGAGCCCGGCGTGCGATGCGACCGGCGAAATCTATGCGGCGCAAGCCGGCGAATATGCCCGCGTGGTCATGGTCAAGGGCAGGGGCTGGGTCGCGCCGGGCGAAAATCCGCCGACCGCCGAGGACATCCAGCGCCATTTCGGCGCTATCCACGACTGCACGCGCGGGTTCGAACCGGTCGATGCGATCGATGACCTGATCGCGACCGGCGACGCGCTTGCGCAGCGGTAACGCCTGGCTGTCGCGCTATGGATCGTCGCGCTCGTCAAATGCCTGGCGTGACGCGCTGATCTGCGGGTAATGCGCCACGATCCACAGATTGATCGTTTCAATGATGGCCAGCGCGGACCGGCCCAGGTCGGTCAATTCGTATTCGACATGCGCCAGCACACCTTCGAACACGATCCGCCGCACCAGTCCGTCGCGTTCGAGCGAGCGCAGCGTGCGGGTCAGCATGCGCTGCGTCGTGCCGGCCAGTTCGCGCTTCAGCTCACTGAATCGAAGCCTGCGGCCCTTGAGCGCGACGACCACCCGATTGTTCCACTTATATCCCGCCTTCTCAAAGATTTCGAAGATACCATCGGGCGTGTCGGGTTCCATATCGTCGGCGATCATGCCACGGAAAACTGTGCGATGCTAAGCAGAAATTGGCGGCTTGACCAACGGATGTTGTTCTGATTCTGTTCATGGGACGGAACGGGTGCGGGCAGTCATGAGCGGAAAATCCCCTGTTTGGGCGACCAAGGAACACCGAGCG
>Ga0116227_10006151_pt1 | contig 24584 bp, 13 predicted proteins | sample S1TSphgellanicum_FD_89693 | JGI IMG/M metagenome (GOLD analysis project Ga0116227, IMG submission 89693) | Host-associated microbial communities from peat moss isolated from Minnesota, USA - S1T2_Fb - Sphagnum magellanicum MG | ecosystem: Host-associated > Plants > Peat moss > Unclassified... | reverse complement strand
TTGGATTTGATCTTTAAAATTAAGAAAAGACATGGGTGTTGTTTGTTTAAAAGAAAAAAAAAAAAAAAAAAACTCTCTTGAAACATATTCTCCCCCTTGATTATTGCATAGAACCAACAACTTTAAAGGAGTAAACAAAAATTCCACCTTGGCACAAAAATTCTTAAATGCATACAATCCTTGAGACTTTTCTTTCAAGAAGTATGGCCATGTGAAATGGTTGAAATCGTCTATGAATGAAATTAAATAATTTAATGAACACCATCAAAGGAATCATGATGGACAATTTTGAAGCATGATGAATTATGCCACAAAGATCAAGGTGGACAAGCTCCAAGGGGGTTGTAGCATGACATTTAGCAATCTTGACATGTACAACACCTTCCTTTCCTTTGATTATTTCCCTTCCATGTAACTTGGACATGGGGGTTTATTTTTGGGCATAAGAGGAACATCGATTGCATCCAAGTTGTTGTTTGTTTAAAAATCAAATGTTGTGATTATTGAAATGCCCAAGCCACTTATGCCACAAATCAATTTTAAAAATGATTCCATAGCACAAAGAGAAAACTAGGGTTCAACCATGAGGTACTAATACAAGCTAATCCCAAATTCTTGAATTTCGTGAGCAACAACGTGATCAAGCCCGCCAAGAACCATACATTGTTCATTATCAAAGATAATAATAAAACCTTGATCAATCAATGATCCAATAAAGATGAAATTCATTGTGAGCCTTAGCACGTAATAAATGTCATTAAATTTTATTCACTATGCCAAAAATGTCATTCTATGATTGGTTTTTTTCAACTAGATTAGTCACTTATGCCATTTTTAATTGAATCGGACTTGTCACTTATGCCATTTTTAGTCATTAATTTTCCACTTGCAGTCATATAAAACATCATAGAATGGCACTTTTGGCATAATGATTTCACTAAACTCAAAAACAACCATAGAGCCTTTGCCTTCAACACTAAGTTATTAGCCTTTGGTTTTGGATACTACATTATAAAGTGACTTGGCTTCTAAGCTCAAGAAAACATTTTTATTTCCTATGACATGTTTTAAAACACCAAAGTCTACAAGCTAAATTATGTCTGATTTATTTTAATCTAGAGAACTAAGGGCATCAAAGACATCTACACCAAAAAAGTCTTCAAAGCTATCAATGTTGTTATCAACTTCTTGAATAACTACAAGTGAATGAAATGTAGATTATTGTGGGCCATCATGTTGGTGACAATTTTTCATGCGTTTCATAATCTCCTCCACCAAATATTGACAATTTCTCATGAGACATCCCTAAATGTGTCTCTTTTTGAATAAAATGAGTTGTAATGGTTTTGAATGTGGGAAGAGCATCCTACTCACTAAAAACATTGTACATTCCTCATAACTCAAACATAAAGTGTTCAACACTTGCTCAATTATGTCAGCCTTTGGAACATATTGGCATGGTTTATGCCTCAGAGCTCAAGTTTAATCTTGGATCTATTTGAAATATTCAATAATTGATCCTCCTTCATGCAAACACAAATTGATTAGTTTATCCTGAAGCAAAAGGTCAACTACATTATTGATTATTTGATATCATGTCTTAAATTTCAACCAAACAACATAAAGAATGATGCAATATGTAATCCAAGCATAAACTTCAACACGAACATTCAACCTTATGGTTGTCAATCCAATGATTCATCTTTGAACTATGTTTTCTAGTTTTCATGGGATTAGGGGCAACTGGATATGTTGGGGTCAACAAATTGCCATGAATTTTCCTGCATAAACATAAGCCTATGTTTCCACATTTGACAATCTCCTACCCCACTAAGCTTCAAATGTTCATGTAACTCAAATGATTGACAAGCTTGAGCCATTAGTATATAAAAAAGAAAATAACACAAAGAAAGAAAATAAGAAATATATATTTCAAAACTTCTATCACAAAGACCACTTTTCACAAATTGTTTACTATACTACCAAGAACAAATCTCATTGACTAATAAAAACTAATCGCACTTAAATATGAGCAAAGGTTCATGACTACCAACCTTTATGCTCTGATACCATATAGAAATTCACAAAGATCAAGAACCAAAACCACACAAGTGGTTTAATTTTTATTGAGAAAAGGATAAAAACACACTATGTTGACCCCCTTTGTGTTGTCACATTGTACTATTTTTTTGGGTGGTCATTTTTGAACCTAAAACATGTCAAAACTACAAACAATTTTCACAATGTTTTTGCATATTATGGTAAAGAATAACCCCAAAATTTTAAAAATAATTAAATAATCATTTTTTCTTTATATTATGATGGCTTGGAGTATATTTGCTTGAAAAAAATACATGTCACGATGTACTCAAAAATGCAAATATACTCCAAAGATGATTGAAATGATTTAAAATTTTCATGAAATTTATAATAGTTATTTCACATGTCATTTCATATAATTTAAACCAAATTTAGAACCGTTTGAAAACTTTGATAATTTTCATGTCATAAATGGGTTTTATTATGGTCCTGATCATAAGTATGTGGTAAATTGACATTTTCACAAATAATCACTTGCAAATGGAATGTGACAAATGTTTTGAGGTTGACCTATTTTTAGATTTATATTATTATTAATGAAATTAAATACTAAGGCAATTTGAAATGACAAAACAAGTTTTGTTATATTTTGTATGTTGAAATATACCCATGGTTCCTTTACATTATTATATTTATTTTATTTTTTCAAATAACATTAGTTTTATGGAAATCAAATTTAAGAAACCAAAACACCAAAATTTGAACTCAAAATTAAATGGACTACATTTTGTGGAACTCATAAAAAAATACCTCTAGTAGTAGATGGAAAAATGTTTTAAAGGGGGTCAATTTAGTGTGTTTTTATTGGAAAAAATTAAATAAATAAATAAATATATATATATATATATATATATATATATACAACATTGTAACTAATGGAGTAGTTAACTACATACTAATCTAACAACCTAATCATTATGCCAATCTTTTATAGTGTAATCACCTACAATCAGGTGTGAATATGCATGCAAAAGCTCCTACATTTATCACATCCAATATAGAGTCATGTTAATCATTTCCCCCACCCCACTCATAAAAATGTAAAATTGGATGGTATAAATTGAAAGTCTATAAATGCCACCACTAGTTAAAACCAATCATTACAATTGGTTAATTAATAATTTTTTTTGTTGGGCCTTAGGAAGACCATTGTATTGCATGCATTTTATAGGTCCATAATCCACACCAATTTTCACATTATTTTGAATGTTATATTTAATTTGAAGTACAATGTACATGCCATCTTGTTGTTGCCAATGGAGTTGTTTTAATAATAGGAACAAATGCATCAATAACACTAACATGGTTCACACAATATAATTTGGACGAAGTACAAGCATTTTATAGTGAAAATAACCAATAATGTTGTTAATGTCACATGATTCAATACTTAATCATGTTGTTAATGCATGTCATTATGTAAATATTTGCTTAAAAACCCTCCCCAAAATGTCATGTTAAACAAATCTTTTTAAAAATATAAGTTTTTATAATGTTAAATAAACATTGGTTAAAATGTTTAATGAATTTTTTTGAATATTTCATTTTCATGAAATTTATTCCAAATCACACCACATGTTTCCATAATATATTAAAAGCATTATGGTGTAAGAAAATTAAAGACTTGCAACATGAGTACAAAGTAATCTAGATTTTTCTTGGATCATGAAGGTGTTGAATATAAGGTATGGGTGAAAATCTTTTAAGGTGTACCACACAGGACAAAAAGGGCCTAGTCCTTACTGCAATCTTTTTTTACTCTATATTTTAATCCCCATTAAGAATAATGAATCAAAAGTTATCAAAAATTTCAGAAGGACTATATTTTAAATCATTACAATTCTAGATTCCATCATAATCATCCATAAATGTGTCTTTACATGGTTAAAAAGGACTAGGTAAAAAAAAACAAAAAATGGTGACATTGTGAGAAGATTTTGGTACACCTTATAAAAATTTGGACCTGTATGATTTTGTCAATAATAGATTGGTTGATGATTGTCAAAACTTTATTATTTCTTTTGGTGTGTTTTTTTTTTAAACCTGATGTAACAATGGTATTTACTTCAACGAGATCCAACAAATCTTTTCTCAACAACAAATTAATGACTTTCAATTTCCACACATTGTAATTACTTTGGCCCACAAGTTTGTCAGACTTAGTGACAAATGTATCAATAATTTTTGCCATGATAATTGATAAAAAAACCATATGTAAACAACATAATAATAATAATAATAAAATAAATAACTTGCCTTTTTGATGCACTATATACAAAGAAGATTTTGCACTTATAGAGTATTACTAACACATAATATAATTACAATTTGTAGATTTTGAAAAAAAATCTTATTTAGAGAACCTTAACTTTGCAAAATAGAGCTACACACCTAAAGTTGTTTATAATGCTTGCTAGCACTTTTAAAAAAAATATTCCCCTTGGTCTAATTAACTTGCTCTAATACCATGTAAAAAAATGAAGAATGTGAAATATTGTATCAAAGGATCAAACCATGGAATATAAAACAAAGAAATACAAACCCCCCATCTAACAAAAGGGGTAGAGAGCAACAAATAGATCACATTAAATAACTTAAGCGAAAGTAAAAGGATAGAAAAAAAAATAACCATAGAATGTAACAACTAAAAATTTGATTCTATCCAATAGATAAATTGTAAACTAAGGAAAGTCAATGTGGGGACTTACATTTGATTATTCTAATTTTAACACTCTCAACATTAGTTTCACCAATTTAACTCACATTTAAAAAAAAGTTAATGACATGAATTGTTGCTCCCCTATCCATGTACCAATGTTGAGGAGAGTTAATGTAATTTGAAATGTCTAAAAGAACTACATTAAGATTCTATACCACATTAGGATATGCAATATGATTAAAATTTCCTTTTATTGTAGTGGGTTGTGTTGGTTGAGTAGACTATATGATGCATTTTGTAGTAATTTGACCAGGTTGGCCACAATTATAGTAGACGATTTTTGCTCATTGAACATTTCTTCCAAATGGGTGTTGTCCATTTCAAAATTGTAGTTGTCTCCCTTGAGGAAATCCATGCACACAATGTTATTCTAAGATGGGAATGAACTTCTCAATTGTCCAACATTAAAACCTCTTAATTATAATGTTGTTGCTTGGTTAAAATTAATTATTAATGTTTTTTCATTGTCTAGTTGTAATGTTTGTTGCTTTTGACATACATTTTCAGCCAACAACTTGGTAATCAATTGATCAAATGTGAATATAGTGTCCAAATTGTTCAAAGTCTAAACAGTGCCTTCATAACTTCTTTGTAGGCATTGAACACAAGTTGACAAATGGATTTATTTGAAATTTCTTTTCCCAGCAACAACTTGTTCTTTAGGTTTGTTATTTTGTCGATATACTTTTCCATAGATCCACCTTTTGACATCTTGAGTGTATGTAGCTCATTGGTGAGCATGAGTAGATGTGATTGACTACCAGACACAACTTTGCAATGTAAGGCATCCCATGTTAACATTGGATTAGTGAATGTTGACACCAATCCAAACAAACTATTTGCCATTGAAACTTGGATACTTAACAATGTAAGATTTTTTGTTCTTTTGATTGAGTTTTCAAAGTACTACATTTGATGCACTATTGTTGAATAATATACAAGGTAAGTATGATTCTTAGTTATTTCCCACACTATCTATCTCCTCAATATGGCTTTCATTTTAAGTTGCCATATGGGTGAAAACACACTATGGTGGATTACATAATTCTATCACAACTTGACTATTGGCCATGGAACAAAAATAAAATGAATAAGATGTGAAAAGGACTCAACAAAATAATATATGATATGAAATGATCACATCATATGAATCTTAGAAATGGATTTTGAATTACCATAACATATTGGATTTTTGAATTGCAAAAAACTTGCATCATAGTCCATATCATATGATTATGCACTCATTACATTTACTAAAATGTTTAGTTGAATGATTTTTTAAAACATGGAAAGTAGTGTGATGCCATTGATACAAAAGAAGACAATTTTGAAATATTTTGAAAACCATAAATAGAAATATACAATGAAATATGGATTTTTTATAAAGTCCTTTATTCATTTGAATTAATAATTCAAATTTTCATTTTTTAAATGTAAATTTTTGATACAATTATTTATCATTGATAAAGTCTAGAAGTAAAAAAGAATTTGCTTATCCTTACCATATGACCTGTGTAATATAATGTATTTTGTTACAATATACATGGACTTTTATTTTCACATTAATATGGACTCCACATATGCCGGAAAGTACTACACCTTAATATGCTTTCACCCATATGTAATAGTTACTAATGCACACTAGCTTGTTTGCTTTCCCCTCTTACATAGCATTGTGATTTCCTTGTGCTTTTGCCATGTTGATTGACTTTTTAAAATACTGGTTATGAATATAAAACATAAAGACAAAGTACCTCAAGTTCATTAAAAAAAGGAACAATGCTCACTTTAAAGCACACCTTCTAATTTAGGAACATAGCTCACTAGGATGTATTATGCTTTGATACAATGTTGAAGCTCACCAACTCTTGAGTTCATATTTAGTAAAGAATGAGAAAATAGTACCATAATATATACACAATTACATTTCGCAAAGAAGTGGACTTGTTCTTACGTATTTTAAAATAACTATTGATTTCTATTAAGCTAATATCCATATAATATGGATCAAGATAACGTCTACTAGATGAAGGTAATGGAGGATGAAAACACATATTCTAACATATGACACAATAACTACATAATCAGAAATAACTAACTAAAAACATATCTTGCATTTGAACATGCCTTTAAAAAAAAAAACTCAAGTTCTTATTTAATTCATCATGTGCAAATAAGCCCAATGGCAAAATCTTGGCTACAAAATTATGTTGATGTGAGACAATGAATTCCATCCTAATTGAATTAGTCAACTATTAATCAAAAACTATTCATTGTCTCCCACTCAAATGAATTAACACCTTTCTATGGCTCCAAAAGAAAAGATCCCCTCGTTGTTCAAGGATGACAAGGAATGAGGGAGAGTGAGAACTAGGGCTTACATTCAAAGGGTAATAATTTGGTACCTAATTATAACTAGATGAATGCCAATACCTATAAACCAGTTAAAGTATATAAAAGGTAATTTTATGCAATTGATAAATGCAAACTTATTAATGGAAAAAAAATTAAATCTTTAGTTGTATTTCAATCACTTTATTTATTTTATAAATTATTTGAAGATTTGTTCAAACTGCATTTATTTTTTAAGTGTTAAATTAAAATCACATTTACTGAAATCTAAATACATCCCCCTCTCGTTCCTTCCCCACCCCTCCCCACACAAATGAGTAAAATATCAAACCATTTTTTTTGTTTTAATTTTTTTCGTTTGGGATTCAAACATTATTATTGTAAAATTGTTGAATAGCTAAACTTCTTTTTTGTCCATTGACACAAGTCTTATATAAATCACCCATTAGGTAATACAATCTTTGTGCATTTAATAATAGAAAATCATGTTTGTTGCAACTTGTTTATCTAGTTGTATTGAGCATTTTTTAGTTGTAATCAGGCTGGGTCCTCATAATATCTAATATCACACCAGTGTCTTTTGACAATATACACACTGAAAGCTCCAGAATCAGTGTGTGAAAGACACCCTCACCCCTCCTGCAAAGAAGAACTCATATAATTGATTCACCAATCAGATCCTAAGCATGTTTTCCTTTGGATTCGAACTCTCAAAGGCCTGTCATCTCTAACCATAATATTGTTGTGAGCAGATGCTTGCATCAAGTTACTTTGGCAGCACTGTAATTGAGCTTCATGTGATTCTGTGTGAGTAGAGGACTGACTACTGTATATTTAAGGAGTAGTTTTGATTATTAAAAAAAATGAACATCCATGCTTGAAAAGTTAATGGCAGGTATTTCTGAATCCCCCACAACAAATGGGTGCCCCTATTTTTCATAATTTTTGGAGCAAAAAATATTTGAAGCTGTTCCAAGGGGCTGAAATGCAGGAACAGACAGCAAATGGCCAATGAATACAAGCATTCTCTGAGCTCCACAATCCAGCCAATCTCACCAAATGGTACACCATCAGTTGGAAGGTGACACATGGCATATGTCATCATAGGTCTGCATTGGGTAATGGGAAGGTTTACCTTATACCCAACCCGGAGATTTATACAGAACAATCAGAATGGAGAGGTCTATGTACACCACCATCATCCAGTGGAAGATTCTCCTTGCTCACCTGCACAAATGTTCAGTACAGTTTGTGATCATAGTAACACAGTAGAAGGGTCCATCTTTGCAAAGATAAGGCCAATCATGAAACTACATCTGATCAAGAAGCTAGTTGCAGAATTTTGTATCAGCAACAGGATATGTGGACTGGAAACCTGAGGATGCACAAACCACAATAATGGGGATTGTGATAGATTAAGAAGAAAATAGCAAAAATAAATAAGTATTTTCAATAGAGGGCGCAGTGAGCACCTTCTGCTGCTGGTCACTGACATAGTTTAGCCACATTGTTCCCAGCAGCAACACAAACCCTCCAATGCATGTCCAAATCCTTCACACACCAAACAGGACAAATTGAAAGTCAAACTCTGATAAAACAATTGTAGCAGCTGCTTGTCCATATTGTTGCCATTTAGAAAAAGCAATCTCTCACACATCCTGTCCATGGTATGAAACATGGTGGTGACACCCAGGCTGTAAACTTACAAGCACACACCATTTTAAACAAGTGACTTCACACATGCTTCAGAAGCTGCTTTGAATTTGGAATAACTACATAGGGAGGAAGCAGGTTAGACATACCCAGGTAGTGGAGTTACATGAAGTATCCACCCAATAACTATTCCAATGGGGGGCTCCAAGGTCACAGCCATGGCAACTATGAGTGAGGAAGAATATTTCAACACTGCATTCAGCCCTGTATGGCCCACAAATCCAGGGCCAACTGCTAAAAACAGGACAGGTAGCAAATAATCTGCACACGAGGTACAATGTAGGAGTTGTTAAAAACTCCTTTTATTTCAACAAGCCACTGCAAGACTAATTCTCCTCCTCCCTTGACTTGTTTGCAAAGTATCACAGGGTACCTTGAGCATACCAGTTCTCAGCCATCCAAAGGGTGCACTGATTTGTCCTGAGGAGCCCCCGAGGACCTGGCCTGCTAGGCTCAGCAGGAGAGCAGCAACAGCTGTCACTGGAAATGCGTACACATATAATGGCATCCAGACTGCAACCACAAGCTGTCAGTATATCAGAATAAAGAGAAAAGAGTGAAGAACCAATCCAAAGTAAAGAGAAAGAAGAGGGGAAATATTGTTGAACTCTAGACAAGTAATGACATGTTAAGGTTGAAGAGAAGCTACAAGAGAAGAAGAAACTTTGCTGGCATAAATCTTTGCAGCCAAGCCTTGGATACATGAGTGACCATGACAAAAACACAAGAATAACCCACAAATATGAAAGACAGAGCACACAGTTTATACAAGAAAACCAGAAAACAAAATAATTCTGAAACCGGCAAACAAACACATCCATGTTGTCATCATGATGATAGGCTGACATTTGTCAACCACAGTTGAATTATGACAACAAAGAACACTATTGCAAATGATGAGTGAGCATATTGCATATTGACATGATCAGGAAACAAAGATCTCTGAAGGTTCTTCCAAAACAGACATCCAGACATGTGAGATGTGTAGTGGCCTGATGTGGTTCTTTCAAGAAGAAATTCTGGAAAAATCAAATGTGACAGCAGTTGATTACCTCTCAGGTGTCTTCCAGCAGAAATATACACAACAAATGCTGCAGCTGCAGCAAAAGAAGCAAGGTCACCCAACACTGTGACTTCAGAATCATGCTCTGTGCGAGAGCCTGCTGCTACAATGACTACCCCTCCCATACCCACAACTACTCCCAGAATCTCTTCTTTTGAAAGAGGTTGGCCGATGCCACATGCCACAGCTGCCACAATGATTGGAGGTGTTGAAACAAACAGAAGACTATGTGACAACGATGTATGTTCCAGTGACCACACCTGCATTGAAATAGGTGCTCCATTTAATTGCTTTGCTAAACCCTAAATCCTATTGCAACAACCAGACCATCAACTCAACATTTGCAAGATCCTGTGAAGAGAATTAAACAGAAAATTATCGAACTGTGAAAAACTAATTATGCGATGGGGTGAGGAGCACTCACTCACCCACAGACCAAAATGGAGAGCGAGTGCAATCCCACTAAATCCAATGATGGTCAGGTTCACTGAGAGCAGCACTTTCTGGCGATCGGGAATAGGAAGAGAAAGCCACTGCCATATGAAACCCGGCAAGAGGATCAACGATGTGACCTGAAGACGCCATCCTGCATTTGCCACTGGTGCTGCTCCCACCATCAACTTGGTGACCTAATTGGGGGGGGAGGGAAAAAACAACAACAACAATCAAGCTTTTATACAAAGAAAGGTTCAAAACTTGCAGGAATAAAATCCAACGAACTCTCCACCTATCTCCCTCGTTTCTTCTGCAAGAAACCTGGGGAAAAAAACCTGGCACAAGAAAAATAAAAATTGAGAAACAGGAGAAGGAGGAGCTCAGGGAGAAGCAGAAGCAATTCAATACGTTCTGGCACGGAAATAAAAAATACGTACTGCTCCAGCAGAAGAAACAGCCATGACGGCGCACACCAGAAGAGGGACAACAAACCATGGCTTTGATGATTGCTCCTCCTCCAACTCTTCCTCCTCGGAACTGTTGTCACCATCACGACTAATACTACTACCACTTCTCCCAGCCATTGTCGCCACAACCTTCTTTCCAACAACAGCAGTTCGGGTTCAGCATTCACATACTTGTCTTCCCCCAGAAAATCCTAAAAAAGAATCCTGCAAGCATTAGGGTTTAGGGTTTAATGTTTTAGGGTTTTCATATTGGGGCTCGCATCATGAGTCGAGAAGTCCATCACCAGGAAATGTTCATAATGTATAGGAAGAGGGCCTGAGTACAGGCCCTTCCGTGATTTGAGATACGTGACGGAGGCCCGGAAGTCTGAGGGAACAGATCGAAAATCACTGAAGGGTCTCCACTGAGGACTTTTTCCTACGTAAAGCAGAGCTGAGATTTTTTCAATTTTTAGAAACAGTGACCGGCTGGCTGGTACCTTCCGCTGGTCAGAAGATCCTAGTACAGCTTGGCTGGTACCTTCCACTTGCTGAAGACAGGTTTCTTCAGGCAGGTAAGGGAGCTGAAAATACGTAGGAAAAATCCAGGCAGTGCTTTACGTACGATTGAAGTCCCATTCTGAAAACCCTCTACCTTGGTTCGAAAATCCTAAACCCAAGGTTATGGGTTTAGGGTTTAGGATTTTCGAGTTCAAGGTAGAGGGTTTTCATAATAGGGTTCACATGTTATAAGGCAAAGAATTCTTTCACCTAGGAAATGTTCATAATGTTCAAGATTGAAGTTGGATGTGGCAAAAGGCATAAACCAAAAGAGTAAAATGATTTTAATTTCATCCCAATCCCACAAAGGGAATAAAATAACCCCAAAAAATGAATTTGGAGTGGATGTGTCATTGGGGTTATGGAGTGAGGAAATGTTTTGAAATCTGTTATCCCAAGAATAAATATTTTCAATTTTTAAAATTTGAACTCTAAATTTTTAAGTTAGAGTGGAATAAAGGGAGTTACTTTAACCTTTGATTTCAAAAGATTAAAATATTTCTTTTATAATTTATGTGTCATCTAGATTTTTCATTTAAATGTTCCACCCTAGGTCTAAATCATTCAATATAGAAATTGAATTATTCTCATTGTTAATTCTATTTAACCTCTTGTGTGAACAAGGTAAGAGTCAATCTACTCTTTAAATTTTATTGGTTTTAATCTTCAAACAAATAAAGGTTAAATGGAATAATGATATCCTTATTATCTTTTGGTTTGAACTTCAACTTGAAAAATGCAAAATAATTTCACATTAATTGTTGATCAGTTGTTATTCAAGGTATAGACCAATGTTGGGTGGGTATCAAAAAATTTAATAATTGATTATATTAGTTTTTTCATTTTATATTTCAAAAGAATCAAGATGATTTTATAAAAAAATTCCTCATGTTTTAATACCTTTTTCAAAATTTTTATTTTGTATTTGCAAAACTATTTTTTTTCACAATTGGTAATTTTTGTTTCATTCATATCAATTGGTTATACTTAGATGATTCTTTAAATTAATTTGAAATTCAAATTGCTTTCTTGCAATCATTTTCAAGTATCTTAAGTAATGTTTCCAACACAAGAACCAAATTTTCATTACAAGTCTACAAAAGAACATTAAGATAAAATTCTAAAACATTTGAATGCCCAAGATAAAATTCATTGAATACAATGTGTAAAAATATATAGCTTTCTTTTAATTCATCTCATTCAAATAAACCTTCAAACTCCTCTAATTCCCCCATTAATCTTATGTTAAACTTTATCAATTTTACCAAATTCAAAGGGGCCTTACAATCGACCCTAACATTATTATGTCAATTCTTATTCACAAAGTTTAACTTTTCAAGGTTATTGATTACATGTGACATCTTGTTAAATTAATTAGTATGCCAACAAGAGGAAATTTTCTTTCAGTTTCAATTTAAAAACCAACAATCCTCAATATTTTTTGAAGCCAATAAACCAATAATTGCGAACATGAATTTATATTTCCTCCACCATTCCATTGAAATGCACTTGATGTCTTTTACATTCATTTGATATTTTTGGAATATACAATTTTCGATTGACAAGTTCACCAATGTTTACCACCAACTTGAAAAATCCAAATTGCAATTTTTTTCAATTTTGTCAAGAAAAGAAGTTTCACCTTTCAATAATGGATGCAAATGATGGTATACCTTCCAAAACATAAGAAACAAGGATTTTTTATCATATATTTTAAAAAATTCCATGGCCACTCCTTGTTCATGATCAATAAAAGAAAAGATTAATTTTAGATATTTGTATCTAGGATCTAACATTAACATGGATAACACATTGGGAATTCTCCTATCATCATATTTTGTCAAGGAGAAAAGGAAAGGATTAATCACCTCCACATACTTCTTTTTCATGTTCACTACAAAGGATTTTCAATTCAAATCCAAATTTGAATAATCTTCCATCAAGTTATCTAAAATGAGAGGAATAAGAGGATTATTATTATTTCCCTTTAGTTTAAAGTTCATGATTATGGTTACATGTAAGGTATCACTCAACAACCAATGACTCTTTAACCAATTTAAAGCATGAGTACTGACAATATGAGATAATCAATCAACAATAATTTGCACAATATATTCCATATGAGAAGGGGTGAGGGTGGGGTACATGATTAATGACCTTGACACTAGTTTATGTTTGTTGTAACATGGACAATGGTTTTTCAAAACTGTAGAGCTTCTTAAAACATGATTTCTTCACTTTACAAACTTGTAAAATTAAATCTTATAATTAGAGGCTATAATTACAAAATAAAATATTTTAAAATTGAAGAATCTAATATCAAAATATAGTATTTTTTTATTGGTGTGTTCAATTTTCATGGGTGGATGTCTATTGTAACATAGCGTTCATCCACCTCTTGTTGCCATTTCCTTGATCTTTTAGACCATTTTATACAATTATGTAAATATGATTAGTTAAATTTGATGGAAAGATATTTAAAGCTTTTGTAGATTTTTTTTCAATAATTGCATATTAATAGGCCTTAAAAAAAGGCATGTCTAAAACATGTCCCTTGAAAACTTTCCTCCACTGCCAAAGTGCCACATCTAATTACAAATCTGAATGCAACTATAGCTATATTCATATTAAATCCTTCATTTTCACATAAACAATGATTTTTTTGGTCAAACCATATTGCTCTAAAAAAATCTTATATTTCTTACCAATGTTTGGCTTGAAGTTTCAAATATTGCAAACAAGTTAATTGTAATATGTTTTGGCACCTAATCTTTTCCCCAAAAAATCATAACCAATTTAGAAACATGTGCCCATTTGGACATATAAAGATCAAAGCTTGTGCAGCTCCACACACATTTTGCTAGACTAGTAGGTTTTTAGGGGTTTGTTTTTCCAACCAACTTTGGTAACAATTCTTGACAAAGTTGTTTTGGGAAAGGAACACAATGTGAGGGCATAACTTCAATATCAAGCACTTTAATTAAATGTTTTCAATAATTCTAAATAGATAGATATTTTTGACAACAAAAGACTCAAGTTCTCCCAAAAAAAAAATTTACTACTTTTTTTTTTGTTGGAAAAGGTCTATGACACCAAAAAAATTAAAGATGACACTTTGACTTATTCTAGGCCTTCTTTTCTTTGTAGGCCTAGGGGGGCCATTCGAGTGTATTTTAGGAAACATCTAAAATAAAAAGATATTTTTGGTATGTTATGAAATAACGGAATATTTTGAGGATGTTTGAAGTACATTATAAAATACATTAGGTATAATTTAAACATATTTCCAAAATTAACAATTTAGTTTAGAATGAACTAAATACATGTTATGTCACGAATGTTGTTATATAAATAAATTCCAAAATTTCAAAAGCAATTTAAGTTTCCATTTCAAATTATGAAATAAAAATAATGATTATGATTATTGTTGGTTCCTATTAGCATGATTGCACCCAATTTGACTTATCCTCAACCCTATTCATTGGTTGAAAATTGAAGGATCAACTACATTATTATAACACAAAACACAACACATAATTTGTGGCATCTTGACATTAAATTTTAGATTATTAGTTACACAAAAAATGTGCAAGTCAAAACAATTACCATGATGCCTCCACTTAATTATTTGTTTGTGCATTTTTTTCAAATTCCAATGTGAATCGTCATTTTGTGATTAGGAACTTGGCAATGTTTCAAGCCTTTTAAACCTTTCATCCTCATTCATTTCCCCCTTGAAATTTCATCTTCATTTGTGGAAATATCATCCAAAACAACTAGTTTCATTTTTTACAAGGCATGTTATTGAGCCAAGGTTGAGAAACTTAGAATAATAAATGTTTTCCAAATTTTGTTATGCATTTCAATTATTTATTATTAGTATTATATTTTTCTAAAATTTCTAAAATGAAAAAAAGGGAAGCAATTATAAACATTTACAAGCATACATGTTGCATACTATATAATGTGTAATCATTCACTCTTAAAATGATGCATAATGCCAAAAAAATGTTGATGTAGGTATATGTAAATGAAAAAATGTTGTATGTTCACAAGAATACTTAACAAATGCAAGTGACAATGTAACTCCTTTTCATTTCAAATATAAGTTTGCATTAACAATGGTTGGTTTTGCAAAAATGAAACACCACAAAAACACATAGAAAACTTTGGCATTGACAAGAAAGCATATCACAAACAACAAAAATAACACATCAACAAAACAAAAAGAACAAACACATAAATAAAACAAAGAACAAAAACATTAAAAAAATGTTTTGAATTGATATATTTCTTTTTTGAATTTGAGGTTGTAAATTGTAGCCTAAAACATAGACATTGTACACCACCCACATTGACAACCTATACAAAGCAAAAGGAGAAGCATCAACCAAAAAAGGGGTGAAAACGTCATGAGTAGCAACCATGAAGATTTAAATAAGAAGAAGTAATGGATGTACTTAATTAGAAAAATGATGAGTGTTCAAGATGTGAACAACAACCATGACCAACAACCATGAAGAATGCTTGAATAACAAAATGAACAACATTTGAACATTACACAAGTTGCATTATTTGAATACTAGTGGGTGCCCATGACCTTCGGCCACTGTGAAGTCCCCTGGTTTCTTTAAACTTGGTTCGCGTTTTAGTTTTTTTTAGAAACTTTTAACTTTTTTAGTTTTTTATTTTTATTATTATTTTGTGATCATCCAGCCAGACGGACATTTCATCTATCCCCTTAATCGAGACGGACAGTAGCTAAAAGAAAAAAAGCTTCCCCAAAATCCGTCCCGTCACCAAGCCGGACGGACATTTCATCCATCCCCTTAATTGGGACGGACAATAGCTAAAAGAAAAAAAAGGTAGTCTTGGTCAATACAAAAAAAATAAAAATTGATTATGGGTTGTCCAAGGCCTAAATTTATTTTTTCTAGTCTTCCCCTAAATCCATCCCGTCATCAAGCTGGATGGACATTTCATCCGTCCCCTTAATCGGGACGGACAGTAGCTAAAAGAAAAAAAAGGTAGTCTTGATCAATACCAAAAAAAAAAAAAAAAAAATTTTCTGGGTTGTCTAAGGCCTAAATATTTTTTTTCTGGTTTACCAAATCTTTTGCCTCAAAAAATCAAACTGCCCCTGATTTTTTTTTTCTCTGGAGTCAGTTACATCTGGGGAAGCTCCACAGGGAACGAGCAGTGACTTGAAGAATCTTCCAGGCACTGCCCACACAGACAAACACCACCACTGTTGCTTTTCTAGGCATAACTGAAAATGACCTGCTGTGGGCGGGTGTTTGCCCTGGCCGCCCTGCCCTGCCTGCCTTGCCTTATTTGTCACCATAGATAGACAGATAGACACCACGTTTGTTTTAATATATAGGATGCACAACACTGTGAGTAGTAAGAAATGTTGTGTGACAACATTGCAAGCTTTCAACCCTTAACATTGATTTATTTTTTTGCAAATAGTTTCACAAGTCATGAGCTATAACAAGTTGCAACCATAGATTATAATCCAAATGTGTTTTGCAAGTTTCAAGGCCTTTGTGACAAGGAGCAATGAAAGCACACAAACAATACATCAACACACAAAACAAAAAAATGACACTAATAAAAAGATTTTTAAAAAATGCAAGAAAACACAAACAACAATGCAAAAAGAAAAATTAAAAATAATGATTTGAAGTGAGAGTAACAATGAAATGAAAAAAATGGCCATAATGAACCAGCCCCCATGACTACACTAATTTGACGTTCTATCCATAGGATGGGTTGGATGATATGTCTCTTTTTCATTCGCCTTTTTACCTTACATTAACCAACATTCTACCACAATCAATCTTTTTTGGCTACTAACCTTTGACCATTTTTTTTTCATTCCCAAATTTTCCCAACCTTGACCTCCATACTACCCACCCACCTATCTATTTTACTAACTTAAATCTTAGCCCTACCTACAAAGTAACAATTAATCCTTTATTTACCTTGGCAAAACTTTTATCTCCTCTTGGCTAAACCTATATATCTTATTGACTAAACTTTTATATTTTGGTTAAACTTATATTTTGGTTAAACCTATATTTTCTCTTGATTGAACTTATATTTCTTGGTTAAACTTATATCCCTTGGCAAAACCTATATATCTTCTTAATTAAACCTATTTCTTTTAGTTAAACCTATATAAATATAAATATATATATATATATATATGGTTAAACTTGTATCTTTTGGCTTAACTTATATTTTTTCTTGGCTAAATTTCTATTTCTTGGCAAAATATGTATATCTTATTAATTAAAATTCTACTTATGCAGTTGCAAATTAAGGACTTTGATTGCAAAAATTATAATGTAAAATGTGGGTATTACAATTGCAAAATTGTTTTTAGCGGCGATCCTCTACTTCCACTTTGGACCATTTAATGAAAGATGTAGTTAATTTAATTAAGGAATAGGCTTGATAAATTTAGAGTTAAAAAAACATCAAACATTTATGAATATTTGCATAATTTTTAATATTAATCAAAATCAATCCTAGGTTGGATTTTGGGGGGGGGAATTTGGCCAAATCTTCACATACAAAGATTTGCAACAAAATTCATTTGATCTTTTTTTGAAGGTGAATGAAGAAAGTTTCAAGTTGGGCCCTCAAGTTGAAGTGACCACACTAAAGGTAAGAGAATAAACTTTTATTTCATTAATTTATTTTTTCTTTTCATTGTGTTTCAATTTTAATTCATCATTCACTCCTAGAAGATTATTTTGTATGGCATTGCTATATGTTTATATATTTATTAATTATTATGACATTTACCATTATTTTTTAAAAGTTTATATATAAATATTCTAGGGCAATTAGTTTTAAACTCTAAGGCTAATGTTTCCACCCATTATATTTTTAGTTAATTAATTATAAAATTCAAAACATTGTTGTTATAAATCTTTTTTGTATTCCATTTATAGTTTTGCTTATATAATCATTAGGTTGAGAACATTTACCATTAGGATCATTTAGGGTTTTAAGTTTTAAGTTTAATGAAATGTATGTTGATTTATTTAGGTTGTGTTTTGTTATCGATATACAACTCCTCTAAATGTGATATCATCCTTTAACATCAATGGTATGATGTTTTTTCTTACTTACTTTTTTAAAAAAATATTATTGTTTTGTTCTTAATTTTAAAAAATCAATATTCTTGGATGGTTTTAATACGGTCATAAAATTCCACTAAGAATGTTCCATGTTTGATATATGGATTTAAGATTTTGGCCTCCCATAAACAGTGTGGATTTAAGGTCATAATGTTAATATTACATTTTGCCACCCACATACAATGTGCATTTAAAAACTGTCGTGTAGGTATTGCATTTCTCTCTCCCATATATAATGTGGATTAGGTTCATAATGTGGGTATTTCATTTTGGCCCCACATACAATTTACATCCGTAAATTATCATACAAGTATTACGTTCCCTCTCCCATATATGTGTGGATTATGGTCATAATGTGGGTATTGCACTTTGCCCCTACATATAGTGTGCATTTTAAAATTGTCATGCAGGTATCGCATTTAGGGCTCCCACATATAATACGGATTAGGGTCATAATGTGGGTATTACATTTTACCCCCACATATAGTGTGCATTTTAAAATTGTCATGTAAATATCGCATTTAGGGCTCCCACATATAATGTGGATTAAGGTCAGAATGTGGGTATTGTATTTTTCCCCCATATATAGCATGCATCTTTAAATTGTCATGCAAGTATTGCATTTTTTTTTCCATAAATAATGTAGTTTATTAATTATCATGTGGTTATTACATTTAATTTGTCCATAAATAATATGGATTTAAAATAGACTTGCAAATATTGTAATTAAAAATTAAAAATTTGGCCATAAATAATATCATATGTTTTCCATATTTAACATTTAGGGTATTATGTGCATGATTGTATAAGGTTTAGATGAGGGATACAAATCAAGTATTTAGAACATGTACATTTGCATTCGTATTGAATATGATAATAACATGTAATTCAACATATTGTAAGTATAAAGTTTTGGACATTAACATTAATTTCTTGTCTTTTCTTGTATAATCAGCTTAAAGCATAATTTCAAACATGGGCCATGTTTCAAAATCTCAATATATTGAGATCCAAAACCCAAGGAATTCACTTTTTAACAACATGGACTTAGTGTGGAAAAAGGATGTTCGACATGGAGGGGCACATATACTACCGAAGTTGAATGTGCATACATCCCACATGCACAAATTTTGAAATTTCTAAATGGTGAATGAAGCCATGGAGACTCCTTAATGGAATGGAACATTTATAAACGGGTACCCCCACAAGACAATGTAAAAATGCCAAGAATCCAAAACCACCTCGATAATATTTGGTATGATGTTTTATTGTTCACTTTTATTATATGGAACTTGATTTTTAATTTCATATTATAACAAACTTTAGGTCCTAAATTAATTACACATTTTTTAAGGTATGAATGTGGGTATGGACTAGAAGACAATCGTGGAAACCCAAAACCACCATCGATCCATTAAACAAGGTTTAACTTAATTTTCAAATAGGTGATTATACACATGACCCAAGGTGGCAGAGATAATCTTCTACCATTGACCTCATACATGGATTAATGGTGAGCTTGCGCATGGCAAACATGATTTTGATTCCATTGCATGACCATTTTTTTTTACCCCACGAATGTCACAAGCCCTCAAAGACCACATTTGGATTCAATTGGGTTTAGGCTACATCATCAAACAAATATATGACAAACATAAGGCAATATGGTGGACTAGAATCAATGCAAAAGAAATGATGATAAGGGATGATTTCATTAGGAACAAGACATTGTTTACTTGGATCGCAAACACAAAAAAAGGAATTGGCCTTTACACAAAAATCTGGCCATTTCCCTTTACACATGGTCATTTAATCATCTAGATGATGTGTTTTATTTTCAAAATGCAAGTGAAGATAATGGGATTCATGTTCCATTCATAATAAAGATACAAACCTCATCTCAATTGCAAGCCATGGTTTCATTAAGTGATAATGGAACAATCTCAATGGATGCCACCTTTGGCACCAATGACGTGAAATTTCACTTGTTCACATTGATGGTGTTTGATGCACATCACATCTGAATGCTAATGGCATGGATCATTCCAAGGGGCTAAACATCCAATGATTTGGTGGAATGGTTAACTCATTTGAAAACAAAACTTCTAAGGAAAAACCATAAATGGAAATCTTCATGTTTCATAGTCGATGATGCTCCATAAGAGTTACAAGCATTGTGGTGAATTTTATTTTCATTCTACTTTTTTTTGAACTTTTATGTACATGCAACCATTTAAAATTTTCATCCCACATTTTCCATTGTAAATAATGTTATTAGCTGAAATGATAATAGATTAATATTTAATGCATGGTTAGGATTGTATGGGGCGACGATTAAATGCCCATTTACCTTTGTGCATGGCACGTCTTAAAGGCTTGACGCTTACGTTCGATGGATAAAATAAAGACAATAGGGTGCAATGTGCAATATTGGATGACCTTCACACTGTCATGTACATGCCCACTACACCATATGAAAGAATTGAAACTTGCACGACTTGTGGGAAAAAACAAAATCATTGAAAGTTTCACCCAACATTTGTTTGGCGATTCATGGATTTGGTACTTTTGGACTTGTTATTTTCAAGTTGGTACATAAATTAATTTTCAATCCATTATTGTTGTTCCACCATGTTGTGCATATCCCAAAATATTCATTTTTTGAATTAAAGTAAAAACACCAATGATGGACTTAGTAATCCCATGTGGGGGCAAAATGTAATACCCACATTAAGACCCTAATCCACACTATATGTGGGAGCATTAAATGTGATACCTACATGAAAATTTAAAGATGCACATTATATGTGGGTGTAAAGTGTAATACCCACATTATGACCCTAATCCACACCATATGTGGGAACATTAAATGTGATACATGCATGACAATTTAAAGATGCACACTATATGTGGGTGTAAAGTGCAATACCCACATTATAACCCTAATCCACACTATATGTGGGAGCCCTGAATCCAATACCTACATGACAATTTAAATATGCATATTATATGTGGGGACAAAATGTAATACTCACATTATGACCTTAATCCACACTATATGTGGGAGCCCTAAATGGAATACCTACATGACAATTTAAAAATGCAAATTATATGTAGGGGAAAAATGAAATACCCACATTATGACCCTAATCCATACGGTATATGGTAGAAGGAAATGCAATACATGCATGACAATTTATGGATGCACATTGTATCTTGTTGTAAATTTGTGGATGGTGGGTTTTTGACGAGTGCCACATTCAAACCAAGACACAAGCATCAAATGAGTCTTACCATGGGGCATTAAAACGTTGATTTTTTTTTTAAACAAAGGGGCTTTAAAGTCAATAGATTAATTGGTTAGTGTGGAAATTCACAAAAACGGTTGCAAAACACTACATGCACATGATTTAAATGAAAAAACATGAGTTCATAAAAAATAAGGTTGTGGAACGCATTGTGAAAATGAACGTTGAGAAGACCACATTGATCCTTCACACCAATGTCACCCATGGGATAAATTATTCAAACGAAATTGGCCATGCATGGATGGTACAAAGCTAACAACATCCGAATAGGAGATATAGGGTCCCATTTCCTTTAACTAAGTATGTTTGTTGAAAACAGCAAGTTGCCGTTCTTCCTACATGTATCGATTTCACTAAAAAAAATATCATTCAATTTTGTGGGACATGGTATGGATATGATCGTGGAGGTTTTGCCGCCATGTTTGCGAACCTTATTTATATGCACATTTATGACAATGAATTTAATGATGAAGAGGCTAATGAAAATCAATATGAAGAACCATGGGTTGTTGATATGTGCGAGTTTATGACACCGGATAATACCTCCCCCAATGTGGAAAAAGAAAAGGATCACAACCAACCTTCAAGTTCATCCACCCTCATGGAAAAAACGCTTACTCAAATGGGTGACATAATCCAAGAAATCATCAACAAAATGAAAGAAAGTGGGGTTCAACTCATAGACCACACCACATCATTATTGTGTGTTATTACAATAGATGTACAAGGTATTCACCTTTCCAATGCAAATGAAGTCATGCATCTTGACATGGTAATTTAATGCACCGAATGAAGGATTGACATGAAACAATGTTAGAACATGGAAATATCTATAAGAAGAGGGTTCATGAGGAAAAAAAATAACACAAACTTGTTTGTACCTATCCCCCATTTTAATTTTCCATTATTAAAATGTGCATCATATTACAATTGTGTCAAAGAATAGATTATTGATGTGTTAATGCATTGATTTTTGTATCAATGAACATATAAGGTTTGAAAGTTAAAGTTACATTATTAAGGTTATATAACACATATATTCTAAAACTCCCAAACAAGAATATTTCATTCAAATGTCATATAAAGGTGGGTACTACAAGTTAATTGTATAATAATCACCAAGTCAATATACATGTAATGCTTACCCATCTTGTTTCTTGTGCCATTTAATTGGTATTACATGTAGGTATTGTAAGGTTTAGGGTATATGATAGTTAAAGGTTAATGGGCATTAATACAATTATTACATATAATTTCATATCGTTTGTGGGTATTAGTTATGTTAAATGAAGGAATTACAAATTCCCTACTCAATCTAGAGGGGGATTTGACCACTTAATGTGGGTATTGTCCTACCTTTTCATTATAATGATGATTTGTGTTAATGGATTTGCTTTAGTTATAAATATCATTTGGATATTTCTTATTACGTTCGGTCCATTAAATGTAGGTATTGCATTTGGTGGACAAGATCCCCTTAAGTAACCCTAGATGATGAGGGACTAAGTTTTTACAATACTTGCATAATAAATATTCATTAACCAAAATGGGGCTTTTGGTGAGGGTACACAATATAGAGTTATGTAGGTATAATGATAAGTTTATTATGGTAGATTGGTAGTATTACATTATAATAACAAAAGTAAAATTGCATTAATGATCACCCTAACACTCATTGTAAACAATGTAGGTAATGAAAATTAGGGTTTGGAAAAATTAAGACATGCCCATAGTTAATGTTTACACCTAAAGATGAAAGTTTTGATAATTGGTTTTTTTTAAAAAAAAGGTACCTTTTGGATATTTCCTATTGTTTTTTTACACTAGATGCATGTATTGCATTTGGTAAACAAAATGACCTTACATGACCTTAGATGATGAGGGAACAAGTTTTTGCATTATGAAATCAAGGGGGGTTACATAACATAGATTTACCTAAGTATTGCAATTTGGGATTTGACATAGGGCGATAAGGTATGGTATTGCCGATTGAAAATTTTAACCTTCGTCATGTAGACATTATAACCTAATGGATGCATAGGTTTAAATTTGAAAAATTAAGCAAACCTATACAATGAACCTTAGAATGTTGAGTTAAAACATTTGTATGTAACAAAAAATCCCTACATTGACCTTAAATTAAATAAACACAAAAAGAATTGGTTGCATAACTTTAATGGTGGAATTTAACAATTTTTTTAGAACTAAGTGTTAAACCTAATTTTGGAATTATTTTTGCATAACCCTAAATTGTGTATAGACTATCAACTTGTGTTTTAGACCTAGGGGGGGGACCCCAACTAGTGGGAAGGTTTTTTTATCATTCATACCTTTGCCATAGAGTCACTTTCATTTTCCTTTCCTTTAATGAAAAAGAAAAGAAAAATAGGAACCTTGTTAGATATATGTGTGTATGTGAATACATAAATTCACTTAAAAAATATTCCATGAAAATATTATAAATGTCAAGAAAAAGGTTACTTTAAAACAATTAATGACAAAAAGGTGGGCTTAATTTCCTTAATCCCAATGTCCTCTTTATTTATTAGGCAAAATTTTATATTAGGGTAACGGAACATGAACATGAGTTGGTTGATATGCGAGTATTGCAATTTGAAACGTTTTATGGAAAACCCAACCATTAACAAAAGTAGATCAAAAGTTTGTAATACATGCGTAGACAAACTGGTTTATGCACCAAGGGGTTCGTTCATGAAAATGGGCAATGTAATT
>Ga0116227_10006150_pt1 | contig 24584 bp, 25 predicted proteins | sample S1TSphgellanicum_FD_89693 | JGI IMG/M metagenome (GOLD analysis project Ga0116227, IMG submission 89693) | Host-associated microbial communities from peat moss isolated from Minnesota, USA - S1T2_Fb - Sphagnum magellanicum MG | ecosystem: Host-associated > Plants > Peat moss > Unclassified... | reverse complement strand
TCGGCCAGCGCCTGCCCGCCCAGCGATTTCACCGGATAGCGGTGCAGCGCGACGACACGCATCGTCATCCCGCCGCCGCGATCCGCGCGGCATGTTCGCGCACCAGCGCGATCATGTTGGGCAGGCCTTGCGTGCGATTGGGTGACAACTGCTTTTTCAAATTAAAACGATCAAGAACCTCAGTAATATCGGTATCCGCAATCTCTCTAGCAGGGCGATCTTGAATTACCATCAATACTAAAGCAATAATACCTTTAGTAATGTCAGTGTTACTATCAGCGAGGTAATGGAGACGTCGATCTTCAGTCTCAATTGGATAAACCCAAACCTGAGACAGACAGCCCGACACACGTGTCGAGTCAGTTTTCAGTGATTCTGGCATACTTTCTAAGCTGCGACCAAGGTCAATGAGCAGGCGATAGCGGTCATCGCGATCAAGAAGTTCGAATTCATCGTAAATGTCGTCAAGTGTGCGCATGATCTCGCCCTAGCGCATCTTACGAATCCGTGGGAACAGATTTTTGGGCGACACGGATGCGGCGCCGCGCGTCCACCGGCAGATCAGTGATCGCGCAGCGCGTCGATTTCATGCGCGAGGTCGCGGCTGCTGCGGTTTTCGGTGATGATCCGTTCCAGCACGGCGATCCGGCTGTTGAGCGCGGCCACTTCGCGGGCGAGCGCGGCGGTTTCGGTGTTGTCGCTGCGTGCCGTCTCGATCCGCGCCATCGCGACGTGGCGCGTGCGCATGATTTTGGTGAACGAGGTGATGGCAACGATGGCGACGATGGCGATCCAGAAATCCACGGGCGGAAATCCTTGCTTGAGAGGGATGCCTATTGCAGCTTTTTGGTCGGGGCGACGGACGCATCTTCTGTGCGCAGCGCCTCGATTTCGTGCGCCAGACTGGTGCCGCGATCGGTGATGATCCGTTCGAGCACGCGCACCCGTTCTTCCAGCCGCTCGGTGTGGGCGGCATATTGCGCCGCCTTTTCCGCCGTCGCATTGGCGCGGATTTCCTCGATCCGGCGTTGATGTTTGGTCCAGATCGCAAAGATCGGGATCATCATGCCCATGATCGGGATCAACAGCGCAAGAATTGCAGGATCCATGATAAAATTCCCCCGGATTGTCGCGCGGATCAACCGCGCAATTGTTCGATTTCGGCCGCCAGACGCGGGTTGGACGAGACATAGAACGCTTCGACTTCGGCCAGGCGGCGGTCGATTTCGCGGAACTGCGCCCGCACTTCGCGTGCGGTGCGGGTCGGCGACTGGCGCACGCCCTGCCAGAATTTCTGTTCCTCGGCGTCGGCGTAAAGGCCGCGCGGCTTGTCCTGTGCGAGAAAACCCAGCGCAAAGTAGATCACCGGCAAAAAGCCCATGCCGCAGACCGTGCCAACCACCAGGGCCAGCCGTACCCACAACACCTCAAGCCCGGTGTAGTCGGCAATCCCGGCGCAGACGCCCATCAGCTTGCCATTGGCCTTGTCGCGATAGAATTTGGTGCGAGCGGAGTTCATGAGCGTGCCCCCTTCTTCTGTGCGAGCATGCGTTCCAGCTCGCTCATCGGTTCATCAGGTTCGCCCAGCGCCGCACGGCCCAGCGGGCGAAATTCGGGGTGGTCGGCCGCGACCAGCCGTTCGACCGTGGTCATGCGGTCCTCCAGCCGGCGCGCCAGACGATAGAGCTCGTCCAGCAGGGCCTCATCCCCAATGGTCAGCGTGGCAGCGGTCTTCCACTTGGTGACATAATAAAAGACCGTCCACGGCAGAATAATGAACAGCGATACGACGGCAACCAGACCGACAACGTCCCCAGCTTCCATGGCTCAGCCCTCCTTCGCCGCAAGTGCGCGCTTCATCGCTGCGAGTTCCTCGTCGATGCGATCTTCGGCCGCGAGCGCGGAAATCTCGTCAGCCAGCGTCGGCTTGGCCCCGGCCAGATCGAGCGCATCGGCGCGCCCTTCGGCATCATCGACCCGGCGTTCCAGGTGGTCGAACCGGGCGAGCGCTTCATCAACGCGTTCACTGGTCATCAGCTTGCGCAGCCGCACGCGGTTTTCCGCCGATTCCAGCCGCGCGGCAATCGCGCTCTGGCGGCTGCGGGCTTCGCGCAGGCGGGTCTGCAACTTTTCGATGTCGGCTTCATAGGCGTGCAGCGAATCCGCCAGGATGGCGATTTCCTTGCGCAGTTGGTCGCCCATGTCGCCGGCCTTTTTCTTTTCGATCAGCGCGGCGCGGGCCAGGTCTTCGCGCGATTTCGACAGCGCCAGTTGCGCCTTGTCGCCCCAATCGGCCTGCAACCGGTTGAGCCGGTCGACATGGCGCTGCATCTCTTTCTGGTCGGCGATGCTGCGCGCGGCCGTGGCGCGCACTTCGACCAGCGTTTCCTCCATTTCGAGAATGATCATGCGGATCATCTTCACCGGATCTTCGGCACGGTCGATCAGGTCGGCGAAATTGGCGGCGATGATATCGCGGGTTCGCGAAAAGATGCTCATGGGCAAGGCTCCATAACTCGGAATGCGGGGTTGGGCGCGGGCCGCAGATTTCGCATCCTGGTCGACTGGGCCATGCTGCCTTGCGGCGATGGCGCGATCAAGTCGCGAAAGCGGAACGGGTGGAGCGGTCATGCGAGTTCACCGGTAATCGCCGCCGGGCTGGCCACCACCCGGGGGGCAAAGGCACCCTGTTCGAACGGGGCATGCGCGAACGCGCGTGGATTGGAAATCGCCAGGCCACTCAACGCCGCCAGCGCAAGAATGCTGGCCAGTGCGGCCCGGCCAAGCGGCGAAGCGATGAAGCGAGCGGTGTCAGTCACGACTTGTCTCCTGATGCCCGAGGTGGGCCACGCAAACATATCAGCATAAGGCGTGCCAAACGCGAAAAGGCGTGGATTTCCGGGCTTTTCCCCTGCCGGGTCGGAAAACGCAGGTGGGAAATCTTGCCCAATCTTGGGAATTTCTGCTATTCCTTGGCAATGGAGCGCGCCACCCAACTGATCGGCCAGGCCGGGCCCTTTCTCGATGCGGTCGAACGCGCCAGCCGCGCCGCGCCCCTGCGCCGCCCGGTGCTGGTGATCGGCGAGCGCGGCACCGGCAAGGAACTGATTGCCGAACGCCTGCACCACTTGTCGTTGCGCTGGCAGGAACCGCTGGTGACGATGAATTGCGCCGCATTGCCCGAAACGCTGATCGAGGCGGAATTGTTCGGGCATGAGGCGGGCGCGTTCACCGGCGCCGCGCGCGCCCGGATCGGCCGGTTTGAAGAGGCGGACCGGGGCACGCTGTTTCTCGACGAACTCGCCACGCTGTCGATGGCGGCGCAGGAACGGCTGTTGCGGGTGATCGAATATGGCGAAGTGACGCGGATCGGCGCGTCGCGGCCATTGCGCGTCGATGTGCGGATTGTCGCGGCGACCAACGAAAACCTGCCGCGCATGGCCCTGACCGGACGGTTCCGCCCCGACCTGCTCGACCGGCTGAGTTTCGAAGTGATCACCCTGCCCCCGCTGCGCGCGCGTGAAGGCGACATTGCCGTGCTGGCCGATCACTATGGCCGGCGCATGGCGGCCGAACTGGGCTGGGACACCTGGCCCGGCTTTGCCGACGATGTCTGTCAGGCGCTGGAAACGCATGGCTGGCCCGGCAATGTGCGCGAATTGCGCAATGTCGTCGAACGCGCCGTCTATCGCTGGGACAGCCCCGCACGCCCGGTCGGCGAAGTGCAATTCGATCCGTTCGATTCGCCGTGGAGCCCGGCCGGGCACCCCGCCGCGCACCGTGAAGACGCGCCGATCGCCGCAACGCCGGGCCCGGCACCCGCCGCGCCCGGCGATTTCGACACAGTGACCGACTTGCGCACCGCCGTCGACGCGCACGAACGCGCGATCATCGAGCATCATCTGGCCAAAAACCGGTTCAACCAGCGCCAGACCGCCAAATCGCTGGGGCTCAGCTATGACCAGTTGCGCCACGCGCTGCGCCGCCATGGCCTGATCGACCGGGCCTGAACCTTGGCGCTGACCCGCCTGACGTTGCGCGATTTCCGCAACCACGCCGCGACCCGGCTGGACGGGATGGCCGCGTTCAACGTGCTGACCGGCGAAAACGGCGCGGGCAAGACCAATGTCCTGGAAGCGATCAGCCTGCTGGCCCCCGGACGGGGCCTGCGCCGCGCCCAGGTGGCGGACATGGCGGCGGCAAACGGCGCCGGCGGGTTCGCGATCGCCGCCGAGCTTGAGGCGGGCGCGCTGGCCCTGGGCACCGCCGCAGCGCCCGCCACCCCGAACCGCCGCAGCGTGCGTATCAATGGCGCCGAAGGGCCGGCGAACCGGCTGGCGGAATGGCTGGCGATCACCTGGCTGACCCCGGCGATGGACCGGCTGTTTGCGGAAGGGGCGAGCGCGCGGCGGCGGTTCGTCGACCGGCTGGTGCTGACGGGCGATCCCGGCCATGCCCGGCTGGCAACACGCTATGAAACCGCTTTGCGCGAACGCAACCGCCTGTTGAGCGAACCGGCCGAGCCCGATCCGGTCTGGCTCGACGCGCTGGAGGCACAACTGGCCGAGGCCGGCGCGGCGATTGCCGCCGCACGCCGCGCCCTGGTGGACCGGCTCGACGCGGCGATCGCCGCCGAGCCGGAGGGGCCGTTCGCGCGCCCGCTGCTGGCCTATGCCGGGGACACCCCCGATACTGCCGACGCGCTGTCCGTGCTGCTGCGCGAGGGCCGCCGCCGTGACCGTGCCGCCGGACGTACTTTGGTGGGCCCGCACCGCGACGATCTGGCCGTGACAATGGCCGCCAAGGCGGCCCCCGCCGCGCACTGTTCGACCGGCGAGCAAAAGGCCATGCTGATCAGCATCGTGCTGGCCCATGCCGCCCTGGGCGCCATCGAACGCCCGCGCCTGCTGCTGCTCGACGAAATCGCCGCGCACCTTGACCCCCTGCGCCGCGCCGCGCTGTACGCCCGGCTCGCGTCGACAGGCGCGCAAGTGTGGATGACCGGCACCGAACCCGCCCCCTTCGCCGACCTGCCCGCGCCGGCCGCGTTCTGGCGCGTTATCGATGGCCAGGTGGAGCGGGTCTAGTCACAATCCAATGTCGAAGGGACAACCCCGCCACGTCCCCCCGGCCTTGAGCCCATAGGCGCAAACATACCCTTCATCGTCATACCGGACCTGATCCGGTATCCAGCTTCTTCTTATGCGCGAACGGTGCGACCCAAGCAAATGCCGCCAATGCGCAGCCGAGCCAGGAACGTCCGCTGACGGCGTCGAACGCCAGACCACCCGGTCCCGGCATTATCCAAGCCCTAAAGCACCCTGAAGCAGTCGAAACCAGCGCTTTTGAGTTGCGAACAAGTGGTAAAAGCCCCCGGCCCCGAGGCGCGCAGGCGGAAATAGCGGTGCGAACCTGCCACCACCGGCACGACGATCTTGTCGAACCGGCGGAGTTCGGAGTGGAGGCCGACCAGCCAGCTCCAGCGCGCTTCGGCCTCTTGCGCCGACAAGGCGGCCGCAAGCTGAATGGTTTGCCCGCCACCCGGCCCGCGTTGCGCATTCGCCAGTTGCATGGCGGGCATCGCCGTGCCGGCATCGTTCGGCAATTGCGCCGAGGCATAGGCCAGGCCAGTCGGCACTGGCTTTTCCGTCTTCGGCCGCTGGACGGCAAGCGCCAGACGCCGCGCCTGCCGGTCGGACCGTATCGCCTCGTTCATGATGACGACCGTCGTGTCGCCCGCCCTGGTCAGGCCGAACAGCGCGCGGGCGACACCATAAGGCACGCGGATACAGCCGTGCGAGGCGGGATAGCCCGGCAGATAACCCGCGTGAATGGCGATGCCGCCCATGGTCAGGCGCTGCATGAAGGGCATCGGCGCATTGCTGTACATGTTCGACCGGTGAAATTTCTGCTTCTCAAGAATGGCAAACACCCCCGCCGGCGTCCCATGCCCGCGCCGTCCGGTCGAGACCGGCGACGAAAGCCACGCCTCGCCGTCCTTGAACACATGCATCCGCTGCGACGCCTTGCTGATCACGATCAGCACCCCGGACTCCAGCGCCTGCGCGATCGTCGGTGGCTGCAGTTTGGGCGCCGAGGCGGGGCCGCCGGACGCATTGACAGCGGAAGCCATTGACGCCGACCGTCCTTCGGCCGCCAGCAACGCGCCGGACAGCGCCACGCCGGCCAGCAGCACCAGCGAAATCACGGCGAACAATATTCCAGTGCGCCTGAAAATGGCGAGTCCCCGGGCAACGCGATTGGTTAACGAGTTGTTATGATATCGGACCGCCCCCGCCAACGACTATTTGGTTCGCGAAGAGCGCCACAAGAGAAGCAGGCAGGCGTCAGCCCTACAGCCGAGATCGGTCGATTTCGCCGCGTTTGCCGACGTTCGCAGCCATTCGATCGGTCGTCAAAACCGGCCGTTCACTAGCGCGGCGGGTTATGGGGACTTCTGGGCCGATTGCCGACTGGCAGGTTCAGGGTGGCAAAAGAGGGATAGCTGACCTTCGCTGCCCGGATAGACCGGGCCGGTCTCGCCAAAAAAGGCAGGCATCCTCGCGCCGAATTGTGACGATCGTTGCGGCCCCCCCATTCCTTCCCGAGATGGGCGTCCTTGAAAGTCAGGCGATTGCGTGACGCCGCCACATTTTGCATAAGGTCGCCATGACGAAGGATGCAGCACTCGCCAAGCTGAGGCCATTCGAGCGCCGTTTGCGGGAGCGTGGCATCAGCGCGCTATACCTTTTCGGATCGACAGCACGTGACGAAGCTGGCGAGGCGTCGGACCTTGACCTGCTGTTCGAGTACGATCCGACTCGTCCGTTCAGTCTGTTTGACCAGGCAGGTGCGATGTTGGAATTGTCTGACGGCTTGGGCGCGAAAATAGACTTCGTATCCCGGCTTGGTCTGCGCCGTCGCGTGCGTGCACGCGTCGAACGCGAAATGGTGCGCGTGTTCTGATGGCGGACGTGCGTGATACGTTGGATGACCTCGCTTTGCTAATCGCCCGCGCTGAGCATTCAGTCACGAACCGCACATTCGACGAACTTGTCGCGAATGACGAAGCTTACGACGCCTTGACCTATCGGCTGGCCATGATCGGGGAGACGTGCAAGAAACTCCCCGACGAGATCAAGGCTCGCCATCCGCATTGCCGTGGCGAGAAATGGCCACATTTCGCAATTTTGCCAGCCACGACTATTTCGGTGTAGACGCAAACCTGGTCTGGCAGGCAGCCAAAAGTCTCGGACCGGTCAAAGCCATGATGCTTGATGAAATCGCGCGGATCGAGTGAGGCGCAGGCCTGTGTGAAGCTACCCACCATAGTGCGGTCAACATCCTTCGGCATACGCCTCAATTGCGGACGTAACAGCCGCTCAATTCGCCTGTCAGAACCGACCTTTGGTTCATCAAACGAGATGCGTAAGGCCGGAATTCGAGCTATTTGGTGGTTTTCGCACCTGTCACGGCAATTTCCCCCACACACATACGGTCTAAAGAAAAATAAGAATTTTAATTTCTTTTATTTTTTTTATTCCTATTTTTTCTTCCCCGCCATTTTTCTGGATATAGGACCTTTAGGTTGTCTAGCATTTCCGATCGGCTATCCCGCATTGCAGCTTTTTCTGGATCTACCGCCAGCAGAGGAGATTGTGCGGATTCCCGTAGGATCTCATCAATTTGATTGGTGAGCGAATCAAAGACTTTGCCCGCATTCTGAATAGCTGAAAGCGTCCGACCCTTTATTTCCCTTGGAAGTTGATCAATTTTAAAATGGCGAAGCTCCATAATGCCACGAGCAACATATTCGTCACAAATTTCCAGCCGACTTCTAATTTCTCTTAATCTTCTAAGAGATTGTCGATTGAGATTTAAAGTTTCAATAGTAAATTCGCCAATATTGGTCAAATGAATTACACGCGTGCTATTTACGGTGAAGTTCTCATCGTACACATCTACATCGGGTCTAAAAAATCTAAATCCTGCAAGGCGCGCATTTATTGGCGGAGTCAAATCCCCTTTTAAATTATTACATTCAGAGCAGGAGTAAATTAGGTTATCGTATTGGTTTTCCAGTTCAGGTTTGTCGCTTCTGGGCTCATAGTGATCGATCTGGAAAGCTATTCCTTGCGCTTCAAATTCTGAAAGTGTGCAGTAGCCGCATGAATAAAAGAAGTCATAGCGGATTTGCGGGAGATAATCCAAATATGACAAGCCGCTTGGGACCGTCGATCGCACAACGAGGAGGTGAGATTGATTTAAATCGGGATTAGGAGTTCCGGCGGAGGATCCGTCGGGCGCTCCGTCGGAATTTGTCATCACCGCTTCCTCTTTGCCTTGAAGCCTTCCAATTGCTGGACGAGCGATCGAACCTCATCACCAAAATTCTCATACCTAGCTATTGCATCTTCGAGAGCATCCAGCGTGTGCCCATGCCGGGCGTCTTGGATTTTATCAAGATTCCACCTTACATAAGCCAAGCGTCGTTCTTCAGAGCGGTTTAGACCAATGGAAAATTTTGTACTAATGAGTTTCTGATGTTCATCTAAAAAGTTCGTTAACTCAGACTCTTTAATGCTCAAAGCGTTGAGCCTTGCTGCTCGCCGAATATTTATGGCATCGAGGCGACTGATTTCCTTCCGACCATTATCCCAAGTATTTGAAGTATATATCGGCTTAGAATCATCCGATTCTATTGATAAATCATGGGCTATTTCATTCTCCAATTTAGCCGTTGCTGCCATCCGACAATCCTCCTTCCGCAAGCTTCTCGAAATAAGCTAAAGCAGAATTCTCAGCTTCTCTTAAAATCCTGTCGATTTCGTTCCCTGCAATTATTACGGGATTATTAAATGTCCGTTGCCAATCAAAATTTAAGTTTATCATGCCAGATTTATCTTCAGGGACAGACATGGAGTGCGTGCACCTATCAACATAATGGCTAGTGGATTTGATAATGGTCCCAATTGATGAATTCATAAAATGAAAATCTCCACCTAAAGGGCGCGGAATAATATTCAATATTTCCTGTATCCCCGGAGGGGCATCGTCAAAATCAACATTTGTCGTTGAGACAATTCCAACTCTAGTTATTGCTCGACCTTTTTGAACCGGCAATAATTTGACAAATTCAGCGAGACGCCTATTTACCTCTCCTAGGAGCGAGGTATATGGGGCCGGTTTAGAAATTAGCTCCATGACTGGCGGCCCCCCACTTGTGGGCACTGCGCGCATTCGGTGGTTGAAGCTCACCGCAGCTGACATTGGGTCTGCGCTGTATCGGTAACCGGGCTCCGTGTTAAATGCTAACGCGAACGGATCCATCAATTCAATATTAAATGTTGGTTTTTCATCCGTGCAGAGGCCGTTGAACATTTCTGTAAGATTGGCCAAAGTGGCGGATGATGGAATAAAGCTCGGAGTCAATCTGAAGCCAGCAGATGGCGTCGAGGCAAGTTTATCACACCAGCTCACCGTCTTCTCCTCATGTCAGCGCGCGCACACAAAATTGTAGGCCAGTTTCTCATTGCAGGGAAGCGCGCGAGCTTCAATCGCGACTCAAGCTGTTGAAGCTTGCCACGCAAGGCTCCTTTTTTGGCGAAGAAATTTAGCCGCGGGAAAAATTTAGCGCCCAATTACCCCAAAGGACCAGCGGGGTCCCGGCTCAAGGCCGGGACGACGAGGGGTGGAATGTTTTGCAATGTGAAGCGTTGGCGTGTGCTGGCGATGAGTCAGGCAGGGCAAATGGACGGCAGCGTCATGCCTGCCAACTTCGGAACCAGACGTTCCGGACCGTCCCCAATCACAGTCATTGCGGAGAAGCATTTGCGGCAGACATATTCATTGTTCGTTCGAGCGAACCACGGACACCAAGAAGCGGCCTCTCGTGTCAAGCCCAAGGCGACAAAAAACGATGTATCTGAAAGCAAACTACGCTTTTTCCGCCGCCTTCAACGCCGTCGCCACCGCCGGCTCGGTCGCCTTCACAATCTCCGCCACCCCCGCGCGATTGGGATGGATATGGTCGTCCAGCAGCAGGGTGGGCTTGCCGAACACCGGTGACAGGAAAAACGGCACCAGCGGGGCGTGGTGTTCGTGGGCCAGTTGCGGCCAGATCGGGTTGAAGGCGGCGGTGTAGTCGGGGCCCAGGTTGGGTGCGGCGAGCATGCCGGTCAGCAGGATCGGGATATGGCGCGCCTCGATCGCGCTGACGATCGCTTCCATATTGGCGCGTGTCTGCGCCGGGGACAGGCCGCGCAGCATGTCGTTGCCGCCCAGGCCGACCATCACCAGCGCCGGCTTTTTCGGCTGATTGTCGAGCGTGAACGCCAGGCGTTGCAGCGCGGCGGCGGTGGTGTCGCCCGAAACCCCGGCATTCACCACCCGCGCCGGGACCCCGGCCGCATTCAGCGCGCCCTCCAATTGCGCGGGATAGCTGTCGTTGGGATCGAGCCGGTAACCGGCATAGAGGCTGTCGCCGAATGCCAGGATCACCGGAGCATCGGCGGGCACCGCAGCGCGTGGCGCGGCCGGGCCGCTGTCGGCCGGGGCGACCATCGCCGCGTCGGGCGCATCGCCCCCCTGGTCGTGGGTCTTGGCGCCGCAGGCGGCAAGGCAAAGGGCAAGCAACGGGGCAACAGGCAGGAAACGCATCAGGGCCCCTTTTCGGGAAGCTTGCCGTGGGTCCCTTATCTATGCCACGGTTGCCCGGTGACAAGCACCCCCCCCATTATCATCGCGCGCAACCTCGGCCTTGTGCTGGGCCAGGGCGAAGGCCGTGTCGTCGTGCTCGACGGTATCGACCTGACCGTTGCCACCGGCGAAACGCTCGCCCTGCTCGGCCCGTCGGGATCGGGCAAATCGTCGCTGCTGGCGGTGCTGGCGGGGCTGGAGCGCGCGACCAGCGGCACCTTGCAGGTCGGCGGGCAGGATTTTTCGGCGCTCGACGAAGACGGGTTGGCCACCGCGCGGCGCGGGCGGATCGGCGTGGTGTTGCAGGCGTTTCATCTGTTGCCGACGATGACCGCGCAGGAAAACGTCGCCACGCCGCTCGATCTGGCCGGAGACGACGGGGCGATGGCGCGCGCAGAGGGCGAACTGGTCGCGGTCGGGCTGGGCCATCGGCTGCACCATTACCCGGCGCAATTGTCCGGCGGCGAGCAGCAGCGCGTGGCGATCGCCCGCGCGCTGGCCCCGGCGCCGGTCCTGCTGTTTGCCGACGAGCCGACCGGCAATCTGGACCACACCACCGGCGAAGCGGTTGCCGACTTGCTGTTTGCGCGGGCGCAGGCCGCCGGGGCGACGCTGATCATGGTCACCCATGACGAGGCGCTGGCGCGACGCTGCCGCCGCGTGGTGCGGCTGGCCGACGGTCAGGTGATCAGCGACGAGGCATGCTTGTGACGACGCCGGCGCGCCTGTCGTGGCGCATGGCGTGGCGGATTGCAGCGCGCGGGCTCGACTGGCGCTTCCGCGGTTTGCGGCTGCTGGTGGTGTGCCTGGTGCTGGGCGCGGCGGCACTGTCGGCGATCGGCACGCTGACCGGGGCGATCGATCACGAACTGACCACGCGCGGTGCGGTCATGCTGGGCGGCGATGCCGAATTCACGGTCGCCGCCCGCCCCGCCACGGCCGGCGAATATGCCGCAATCGCGCGCGCGGGCCGGGTTTCGGCCGGGGTGCGGATGCAGGCGATGGCGCAAAAGGCCGGCGGCGACGGCAGCGCGACGCCGGTCGAACTGAAAGCGGTCGATGCCCACTGGCCGCTGTATGGCGCATTCACGCTGGCCGCGCCCGACGGGTCGACGCACCGCGCGGGCGCGCCGGTGGGCAATGTGGCGTGGATCGCGCCCGGCGTGGCCGACCGGCTGGGGGTCGCGCCCGGCGATCATTTGCGCATCGGCGCGGCCGACCTGGTGATCGGCGGGGTGATCGGCGATGAGCCCGATCGGCTGGGCGAAGGGTTTGCGCTGGGGCCAACGGTGATCATCAGCGCGGCCGCCTTGCGCGACAGCGGGCTGGTTTCCACCGGCGCGATGGCGCGCTGGAAATACCGCGTGGCGGTGGCGCCGGGCATCACGCCCAAAAGCGCAATCGACGCGTTCAAGGCGGCCTTTCCATCATCCGGCTTTGAATTTCGCGACCGCGACCGCGCCTCGCCGGGGCTCGACCGGTTTGTGTCGCGGATGGGGCAATTCCTGTTGCTGGTGGCCCTGGCGGCGCTGGCGATTGCCGGGATCGGTATCGGCAACGGCGTGACCGGGTTTTTGGAGGCGCGGCGCGGCACGATTGCCACGCTGAAAATCCTCGGTGCAACCGGTCCCGATGTGACCCGCGTGTTTGCCTTGCAGATCGTGGTCGCCAGCGTGATCGCGATCGTGCTGGGGCTGGCGATCGGGCTGGCGGCGACGCCGTTGATCGGGCTGGGCCTGCGCGGGGTGTTGCCGGTGGCGGCCGGGCTGGTGGTCGATCCGGTCGCGTTGGGCACGGCGGCGGCGCAGGGGCTGTTGATCGCGATGACATTTGCCGCGCCGCCGCTGTTGCGCGCGCGGGCATGGCCGGCAATGGCGCTGTTGCGGGCGCGGGTCGTGCCGCTGGCATTGCCGTGGCGCGCGCTGGCGCTGCCGGTCGGCGGCGGATTGGCCGGGATCGTTGCGCTGGCGGTGCTGCCTGCGCCGCAGCCGTTGCTGGCGATTGGATTTCTGGGCGGGGCGGCGGCACTGTTTGCCTTGCTGGGGCTGCTTGGCTGGGGGCTGACCCGGCTGGCGGCGCGGGTGCCGCGCCCGCGCGGGACAATTGCGCGGATGGCGCTGGCCAACTTGCATCGGCCCGGTGCGCAGACCCCGGCGCTGGTGGTCGCGCTGGGTTTTGCGCTGGCGGCGTTTGTCGTGCTGGCGGGCGTCGAAACCAGCCTCGACGGCAATATCGCCCGGCGCGTGCCGGCGCGCGCGCCCGATTATTTCGTGCTCGACGTGCCGCAGGCGGGCGAAGCGGTGTTTCGCGGGCTCGTGACCCACATCGCGCCCGGCGCGGTGGTGCGCACGGTCCCGGCGCTGCGCGGGTCGATCCTGGCCTATGGCCCGGCCGCACATATGACTCGCGTCGCCGATCTGAAGGCGATCCCCGACGATGCCTGGGCGCTGCGCGGTGATCGCGGGCTGACCTATGCCGACGCCGTGCCGCAGGGCAATGTGCTGACCACCGGGCACTGGTGGCCGCGTGGGTATGCCGGGCCGCCGCTGGTCTCGGTCGATGAAACCCTGGCCAGGACGCTCAAGCTGCATCTGGGCGACCGGCTGACGATATCGCTGCTGGGCGTCGAACGCAGCGCGACAATCGCCTCGTTCCGGCGGATCGACTGGGATTCGTTCGGATTCAACTATGTGCTGGTGTTCAGCCCCAACGCGATCGCCGATGCGCCGCACAATCTGGCGGCGACGATCGAGTTGCCCGGTGCGGCAAAAACCGCGACCGTGCGCCGCGCCATTCTGTCGGCGCTGGTGCGCGCCCTGCCCGCCAGTTCGGTGATCGAGGTCGGGCCGGTGCTGGGCCAGGCGCGGGCGATCCTGTCGGAAGTCAGCACGGCGGTGCTGGCGGCCGCCTCGGTCGCGGTGCTGGCGGGCCTGGCGGTGCTGGCCGGCGCGATCGCCGCGCAACGCGCCAGCCGCCAGTACGACACGGTGATCCTGCGCGTGCTGGGCGCCAGTCGGCGGCAATTGCTGACGCTGGTGCTGGCCGAATATGGCCTGCTGTCGGCGATCCTGGGCGCCATCGCGCTGGTGCTGGGCACCGCCATCGCCTGGGGCGTGGTGGTCTGGCTGTTCGCCTTTGCGTGGTTGCCAGACTGGCCGCGCATCGGCGGCGTGCTGGTTATCGGTCTGGCGCTGGTCATGGCGCTGGCGCTGGGCGGATCGCTGGCGATTTTGCGCACCCGCCCGGCGCGGGCGTTGCGAGAGCTTTAGGGAACCCCGGATCAAGTCCGTTGCATCAACATGCTGCGCTTGCACCGGCTGCGGAACCCTGCCGTTTTCGTATCTTCCCCGAATCGGGGAGGATTGTTTTCGTCAGGAAAAAGCCCCGGTGTCATAGGGGTGCTTGGGATCGGGGCCATACCGGTTCGGCCCTTGCGTACCGTCCAGCAGGAACAGCACCAGCAAGGCGAACCAGCCCAGCACCGGGATCAGATAGAGCAGCAACAGCCAGCCGCTGCGGTCCTGATCGTGCAGGCGCCGGACCGAGACCGCGAGGTGCGGGATGAGGCTGCCCAGCGCGAAAAGGCCGCCGATCAGACCGGTCCCACCAAACAGTCCGCTCACCGCAACGGCGCCCCCCCATGATCGGTACATCACTTCGTGGTGACCAAACAGCACGTTCAACGCCGCATATACGAGCCAATAGAATAGCCAGAACGACCAGAACTCGCGCCGCCGCGACCGGCCGTCGAATTCGGCATAACGGCGATAGGGCAACAGCATCCACGAAATCATCACGATCTCCCGATCAACCGAACACGTCGACGCTATACGGATCGCGCGGATCGGGGCCGAACCGGTTGGGTCCGCGCGTGCCTTCCAACATCATGAAGATAAGCAGGATCAGGCCACCGACATAAGGAACCAAGGCCACAAGTATGAACCAGCCTGACTTGTCCTGATCGTGGAATCTGCGCACTTGCACCGCAATCGAGGGGATGAAGGTCGCCAGCGCAAAAACGAGCAGCGCTATTACCCCGACAATACCCACGATTGGCGTCGGCCTTCCAGGAGCATAGTCGATGTCAGACGCCTTTTGAATGAAATAGGCGAGGCTGGCGCCACCCAGAACCACGTAGACAATTATGTTAAACAACGCGAACATGAAGTATTCCTGTCGTCCGGAACGCCCCGAAAAATCGGCATACCGGCGATAGGGCATTACCATCCATTCCATCTGCGTTCCCCCGTGTTGCGTGTCACCGCGCCCGCCCTGCGCAAATAGGACACGATTGCGCCCCCATCGCAACCCTTTCCGCCGAAACTTCCATTCTCGCTGAAAAACCCCCACTTGCCGCAGCGCACGCAAAAAGGTATGGGCCCGCCCAACCGAGCGTTCGCGCCGGGGATACGCGATGGCCCTGCCCGGCAGGTTACAGGCGCGCATCGCCGACAAAACGTGCGCCAGACCCCACAAGACCCGGCCCGTTAAAGCCGCTCCTTTGCGAAAGCCTTTCTGATGTCCAGCGCCCTGCGCAATATCGCGATCATCGCCCACGTCGACCATGGCAAGACCACGCTTGTCGACCAGTTGTTCCGCCAGTCGGGCACGTTCCGCGACAACCAGCGGATCGAAGAACGGGCGATGGATTCGAACGACCTCGAAAAGGAACGCGGGATCACCATCCTGGCCAAGTGCACTTCGGTCGAATGGGAACACCCGGTCACGGGCGAACACACCCGCATCAACATCGTCGACACCCCCGGCCACGCGGACTTTGGCGGCGAAGTCGAACGCATCCTGAGCATGGTCGATGGCGTGATCCTGCTGGTCGACAGTTCCGAAGGCGCGATGCCGCAGACCAAGTTCGTCACCGGCAAGGCGCTGGCGCTGGGGCTGAAGCCGATTGTCGTGGTCAACAAGATCGACCGTGCCGACGGCCGACCGCAGGAAGTACTCGACGAAGTGTTCGACTTGTTCGTAGCGCTCGATGCCAATGACGAACAGCTTGAATTCCCGGTGCTTTATGCCTCGGGCCGCAACGGCTATGCCAGCGAGGACCAGGAAGCGCGCGAAGGCACCCTGATTCCGCTGTTCGAAAAGATCGTCAGCCACGTGTCATCGCCCAATCTCGATGCCGACGCACCGTTCAGCTTTCTGGCGACGCTGCTCGATCGCGACAACTTCATGGGCCGCGTGCTGACCGGCCGCGTCCAGTCGGGCACGATCCGCGTCAACCAGCCGATCCACGCGCTCGATCGCGACGGCAAAGTGATCGAAGTGGGCCGCGCGTCAAAGCTGATGTCGTTCCAGGGCCTCGAACGCGTGCCGGTCGAGGAAGCCCGTGCGGGCGACATCATCGCGCTGGCCGGCCTTGAAAAGGCCACTGTCGCGCATACCATTGCCGACCCCAGCGTGACCACGGCGATCTATTCGCAGCCGATCGACCCGCCCACTCTGGCAATGCGCTTTGCCGTCAACGACAGCCCGTTTGCCGGTCGCGAAGGCGACAAGGTGACCAGCCGGATGATTCGCGACCGCCTGTTCCGCGAATCGGAAACCAATGTCGCCATCCGCGTCACCGAAAGCGCCGACAAGGACAGCTTTGAAGTCGCCGGTCGTGGCGAACTGCAACTGGGCGTGCTGATCGAAACGATGCGCCGCGAGGGCTTTGAACTGGGCATCAGCCGCCCGCGCGTGCTGTTCGCCACCGACGAAAGCGGCGCCCGGACCGAACCGTATGAAACCGTGCTGATCGATGTCGACGACGAATATTCGGGCTCGGTTGTCGAGAAAATGCAGCGCCGCAAGGCAGAACTGACCGATATGCGGCCGTCGGGCGCGGGCAAGACCCGCATCACCTTTTCGGCGCCGTCGCGCGGGCTGATCGGCTATCACGGCGAATTCCTGTCCGACACGCGCGGCACCGGGATCATGAACCGCCTGTTCGAAAAGTATGGGCCCCACAAGGGCGCGATCGAAGGCCGCCAGAACGGCGTGCTGATCTCCAATGCCACCGGCGAAGCGGTCGGCTATGCGCTCAACAACCTGGAAGAGCGCGGCGTGCTGTTCGTGTCCCCCCAGGAAAAAGTCTATGAAGGCATGATCATCGGCGAAAATGCGAAGCCCGACGATCTGGAAGTCAACCCGCTGAAGTCCAAGCAACTGACCAACTTCCGCTCCACCGGCAAGGATGACGCGATCCGGCTCACCCCGCCGCGTGTGATGACGCTGGAACAGGCGATCGCCTATATCGACGACGACGAAATGGTCGAAGTCACGCCGCAGTCGATCCGCCTGCGCAAGGCGATTCTCGACCCGAACGAGCGTAAGAAGGCCGGTCGTCGCAAGGAAGCGGCCTGAATTTTCGGCGCCGCCGCCAGCCGGCAGCGCTGACGATCCCCCCGGTATCAAACAAACGGCCCTTTGCCCGACCTGACCCCATTGGCGCAGGTCGGGCAACGGGCCGTTTCGTGTTTGCGATTCAGAAATAGATCGTCGTCGGGGCGCCGTTGCCGGCCGGTTGGGTCTGGCCAGCCGGACCGGCCGCGCTGCCTGTTGTCGATGCACCGCCGGTCAGCCCCAGCGTGGCAAGCAGGCTGCTGGCAAAGCTGGGAAGCGTCACACCGATGCCGGGGCCGGTCTGGTCAGTGCCACTGGCCGAATTGCCACCGAACGACGCGCTGCCGCCCCCGCCGTGATGATGATGATGGTGACCGCCATGCGCGCTGCCGGTGGTGCCGGTGGTGCCGGTGGTGACAACAGGCGTGCTCGCGACCGTGGCCGTCGCTGCCGCAGCGGTGGTGCCGCTGGACGTGCCGGTGGCGTCGGCGTTCTGAACCGCATTGGAGAGCCGGTTTGACCAACTGGTTGTTCCCGCGGTCAGCGAGGCACTGCTCTGTATCGTCATGGCTGGCTCCATTTCCTGTCGGGCAGCCCGTCGTGCCGGCATGTCCACACCAACCAGAACGGCGCCGGCGGCCAGGGTTTAACCCGGCGTCGGCCGCAGTCGTCGCACCCGGGTCGATATTGCCGATTTGTTACAGGGCGCAGCGGAACTGTCACGGGCACCTGTCAGGCGGCTTGCGGGCTACGAATCACCAGAGGGACTTTCATGCCACGCTTATTCTTCCGCCGTGCCGCGCTTGGCGGCACCGCTATCGCATTGTGCCTGGGCGCTGTGGCGCCAGCCTTTGCCGCGGACGCCCCGGCACCCGCCGCCGCCGCCGCAGACGACGCAGACGACGCGACCAACACCATCCGCAACACCGACGACATCATCGTCAGCGGCACCAAAGTGAACCAGGCGACGCCGATCACCGCATCGGTTCATACCTTCGAACCCCAGGCGATCGTGTCGCGATCGATCATCGAAAATGCGATCGCGCCGACTGCCGATTACAGCCAGGTCCTGCTCATCACCCCAAGCGCCTCGCTCGTGCCGAGCAGCGGAAATGGCGTCGGCCTGGGCGATGCCAAGATCGCGCTGCGCGGGTTTCAGGATGGCCAGTACAACATCACCATCGACGGTATTCCGTTCGGCGACACCAACGACCCGACACACCATTCGACCTCATACTTTCCCAACGGCACGTATGACCGCATCATCATCGATCGCGGCCCGGGCGGCGCGACCGACCTTGGTCAGGCGAGCTATGGCGGGCAGGTCCACATCATCAGCCGCGAAGTCGACGACAGGTTCTTCGTCGAAAACCAGGCCGTCTATGGCAGCTTTGACACCTGGATGGAGCGGTTGACGGTCAACAGCGGCGACATCAAGGCGCTGGGCGGGCTGAAACTGATCGGGGTGGGCGAATACAAGACCACCAACGGCGCGCTGACCCATCAAAGCGGCGACTGGACCAACATTTTCGTCAAGGGTGAACTGCCGCTGGGCGACCGTGCCAAGCTGACCCTGATCAGCGCGTACAACCACAGCCCGTTCTATCAGTCCGACGCCGGTGGGGGCGCCACGCTGGCCCAGGCGGCCCAGTTCGGCAAGAACTTCGGCGGGATCGACCCCAGCCAGGCCGCCGGATCAGGCTATACCAACGCCCGGACCGACTGGAACTGGGAAATCAAGACCACCGATTTCGAAATCGCGCGGTTGCAGTGGAATGTGACCGACCACATCACGTTCGACAACAAGGCCTACACCTATTTCTACAAGAACTTTACCGTTTCGACCGAAGATTCGACCGATCCGTGCAACATCCTGTCGACCGCGAACCAGTGCGAAGGCACAAATTTCACCAATGTAAAGGCTGAAGGCACCGGCATTGGCGGCACCGGCGGCAAGACGATCAACGGCGACATCGGCGGCTATACCAAACTGAACCAGTACCGCGTGCTGGGCGACATTGCGCAGGCGACCTGGAGCAATCCGCTCGGCATTCTCAAAGCGGGCGTGTGGTACGAACATGCCGAAACCAAGCGTTTCCGCTATGACTATGACTTTACCACTGGGGCTGCTGCCGGCGGCCTTGGTGCGTTCTATTTCAACGCGTCGATCATGGACAACGGGTCAAACTGGGATTGGAAAGAAAAGACCGGCGGCATCCATGTCGAAACCGACGGCAGCCCGATCCCGGCCTATATCAAGTACGACGAACATTCCGGCTGGGACCAGGTCCAGGTCTTCGCCGAAATGGCGTTCAAGCTGCTGGATGACAAGCTGACCGTGACACCGGGGATCAAGGTCCAATCGTTTGACCGGTTCATCAACACGCCGATCGCTTCGCAATCGGCGCGCGTGGGCATCGACGATCACCAGACCTATCGGCCGACCCTGCCCTATGGCACGATCAACTATCTGATCCAGCCCAACCTGTCGGTCTATGCCCAGTTCGCCAAGGGATTCCTGATCCCGGCGCTGTCGGCCAGCCTGGAAAGCTCTGGCGCGAACAACGCCGCCGTACCGGTCGTGCCGGTTCCGACCAAGACCACCAACTGGCAGGCCGGCGTGGTCTATGCCGGCAACCGGCTGAATATCGATGCCGACGGATACTACATTCTGGCGAGCAATTCGACGTACAGCGACCCGACAACCGACACGACCGTCGTCAACGCCAACCCGGCGCGGTATCAGGGGATCGAGGGCCAGGTCAGCTATGTCCTGGTGCCGCACCTGACAGCGCTCGCCAATGCCACGGTGATGTCGTCAAAGGACGAGGTGACCGGGCTGTGGCTGGTGCAGTCGCCCAATGACACCGCGACGCTCGGCCTGCTGTACAACGACGGCATCTACACCTTCAGCTTTTTGCAGAAGTTCACCGGTCGTCAGTATGCCGATGCCGCCAACCAATATGTCATCCCGGCCTACAGCTATGGCATTGCCTCGATCAGTGCGAAGTACCGGAACTATTCGCTCGGGGTATCGGTGACCAACGTCTTCAACACCCAACCGGTGCAAGTGCAGTCAGGCAGCGGCGCGTCGGCGCTGTACATCTGGCAGACCCGCCGCGCGTTTCAGGCCTCGTTCAAGGCGCGGTTCTGATCGTACAACACATGTTTTCCGGACCGGGCCGTGAAAACGGCCCGGTTTCGGTATGATGACGCTGCGACGCGACGGCTTGCCGGCCGTTGTGCGCGACAACACGCGACAAGTCGCACACATGCAGTTATGGGCGCGCCATGCAATCGACACCGCCCGATCTTTCAGCCCTGCGCGTTGCGCTGCTCAGTGGCAATTACAACTATGTCCGCGATGGTGCAAACCAGGCGCTCAACCGCCTGGTCGGCTATCTGCTGCGCCACGGCGCGGCGGTGCGGGTCTATGCCCCGGTGGTGGAAAACCCCGCGTTCGAACCGACCGGCGACCTGACCAGCGTGCCCGCGCTCGCGGTGCCGGGACGCAGCGAATACCGCATCCCGATCGCGCTCGGCCTGCATGCGCGGCGCGATCTGGCCGCGTTTCGGCCCAATGTGATTCACGTTTCATCCCCCGACGTGGCCGGACATCGCGCAGTGTCCTGGGCCCGGCATCGGCACTTGCCGGTGCTGGCCAGCGTGCACACACGGTTCGATACCTATCCGCGGTATTACAACCTCGCCTGGATCGAACCGGTGCTGACCGCGATCCTGCGCCGGTTCTATCGCCGGTGCGACGCGCTGGTCGCTCCGTCGGAATCGTTCGCGCAAGTCCTGCGCGACCAGCGCATGAACTATGACATCTCGCTATGGTCGCGCGGGGTCGACCGCGACACCTTTCATCCCGGCCGCCGCGATCTGGCCTGGCGCCGGGCCCTGGGCGTGGCGGATGACGAAGTGGTGATCGGCTTTCTTGGCCGTCTGGTGATGGAAAAAGGGCTCGACGTGTTTGCCGACACGATCGACGATCTGGCGCGGCGCGACTTTGCCCACCGGATCATCGTCATCGGCGAAGGTCCGGCGCGCGCCTGGTTCGAGGCACGGCTGCCGCAGGCGATTTTTGCCGGCTTTCAGGGCGGCACCGATCTGGGCCGCGCGGTCGCCTCGATGGACGTGCTGTTCAACCCGTCGGTCACCGAAACCTTTGGCAATGTCACGCTGGAGGCGATGGCCTGTGCGCTGCCGGTGGTCGCGGCCGAGGCCACCGGCAGCGAAAGCCTGGTGCAGAATCACGTCAACGGCCGACTGGTCCGCCCGGGCGCGATCCATTCGTTTGCCGAAGCGCTGCGCGCCTATCTGGTCGACCCGGAACTGCGCGCCCGCCACGGCGCCGCAGGCGAAGCGCGCAGCCTGGATTTCAGTTGGGACCGCATCAACCAGGCCGTTGCCGACACCTATCTGCGCCTGATCCGCCAGAAACAGGCCGCCCGCTGAAATCCTCCGATTTGAGGACGATCACAGGCGTTCGATGCGCCGGGCGGCTTCATCCAGGATGTCGGCGATCTGGTGCGCGACGCTTTCGTTGAACGCGGCGGCGAACACCCGGCCCTTGAGCGCCAGTTTCAGATTGGCCATGGCGCGCAGGATTGACGGACTGGCTTCGCGGTTGCTCGCTTCGGCCAGGGCCTTCAGCCGTTCGATGATCGCGGCGATTTCGTCGGCCCGCGCTTCGACTTCGGCACGGCCGGCGTCGGTTGCGGCAAATGCGCGTCGCGCGCCCTCGCCTGGGGCTTCGGCAATCAGCCCTTCGTCGACCAGCAGCGACAGCGTCGGATAGACCACCCCGGGGCTGGGCGCATAGCTGCCGCCGGTCAGATCCTCGATCGCGCGGATCAGGTCATAGCCGTGGCGTTGTTCGCTGGTCAGCAGGCTGAGCAGCAGCAGGCGCAATTCGCCCTGGGCAAACATTCGTCCACCCCGGCCCCGACCGCCGTGACCATGGCCACGCCCCCGGCCTTCGCCTTCGAAACCATCGCCAAAGGCGCGGCCAAACCGCCCGAACGGGCCGCCACGCCCTTCACCGCGCATAAAGCCCCTGGCAAACATCCGGGCACCCCGGCCCATCATCCGCACCCGTTCGGCGCGGGACTCGTGGTCGCCATGCGACCCTCTTTTGTCGAAACGCATATATCTCCTTTCGATTCGATGGGTCTAAGATATATCTTTAAATGAGTCTGACAAGACCTGGATGAAAATTTCGCCATGCCTCGCTATATGGGGATCAGATCATGTCAGACCTGTTTGCCCCACCCCCGCCCGACGGTCCGGCCCCCGGCGCCGCACCCGCGCCCGATCAGGAACCGCTGGCCGAGCGCCTGCGGCCAAAGGCGCTGGCCGACATCATCGGCCAGGATCACCTGACCGGGGCCGAGGGTGCGATCGGGCGCATGGTGGCGGCGGGCAAATTGTCGTCGATGATCCTGTGGGGCCCCCCCGGCACCGGCAAGACCAGCATCGCGCGACTGCTCGCCGATGCGGTGGGCATGCGCTATGTGTCGATCAGCGCGGTGTTTTCGGGCGTCGCCGATCTGCGCAAGGCCTTTGCCGAGGCGGAAAGCATGGCCGGGCTGGGCCGCCGCACGCTGTTGTTTGTCGACGAAATCCATCGCTTCAACCGCGCACAGCAGGACGGTTTCCTGCCCTTTGTCGAACGCGGCACGGTCACGCTGATCGGTGCGACCACCGAAAATCCCAGCTTTGCCTTGAACGCGGCGTTGTTGTCGCGCGCGCAAGTGCTGATCCTGCACCGGCTCGATGCCGTCGCGCTGGGGCGGTTGCTGGCGCGGGTGGAGGATACCACCGGCGTGCCGCTGCCGCTGACCCCGGCCGCGCGCGAAGCGTTGATCGCCTCGGCCGACGGCGACGGGCGGTTTCTGATCAACCAGGCCGAAACCCTGCTCGACGTGTCGCTGCCGGCGCCGCTCGATCCCGCCGGCCTGTCGAAATTCCTGATGCGGCGCATGGCGGTTTACGACAAGGACCGCGACGGGCACTACAATCTGATTTCCGCCTTGCACAAGACCTTGCGCGGATCGGACCCGCAGGCGGCGCTGTATTATCTCGCGCGGATGCTGACTGCGGGCGAAGACCCGATGTTCGTGTTGCGCCGGCTGGTCCGCTTTGCCAGCGAGGATATCGGCCTTGCCGATCCGCAGGCGCTGATCCAGTGCCTTGCCGCCAAGGACGCCTATGATTTCCTCGGCAGTCCCGAGGGCGAACTGGCGATCGTCCAGGCCTGCCTCTATTGCGCGACAGCCCCTAAATCCAACGCCGCCTATGTGGCGCAAAAAGCCGCCTTTGCCAGCGCGCGCGAAACCGGATCGCTGTCACCGCCGGCCAACATTCTCAACGCCCCGACCAAGCTGATGAAGGACATCGGCTATGGCAAAGGTTATGCCTATGACCACGATACGCCCGACGGCTTTTCCGGCGACGATTACTGGCCCGAAGGCATGCCCCGTCAGACATTTTATCGCCCGGTCGAGCGCGGTTTCGAACGCGAAGTGATCCGCCGTCTGGAATGGTGGGACAAGCGCCGCCAGGAACGGCGCGAAGAATGACAATCCCGTTCCGGTGAATCCAACGCGTTTCCGCCATTTCGCCGCGATCGACTGGTCCGGCGCGGTCGGCGAACGCCAGCGCGGCATTGCGATTGCGCTGTGCGCCGCAGGCCACGACGCGCCAGGACTGGTCCGCCCGGGCCACGTCTGGTCGCGTGGCGAAGTGCTGGCGTGGTTGCGCGATGACCTGCCGCCCGACACGCTGGTCGGCATGGATCTGGGCATATCGCTGCCGTTTGCCGATGCCGGCGCATTCTTTCCCGGCTGGCCGGACAGCCCCGCCGATGCCCATGCGCTGTGGGCGATGGTCGACCACATCGCCGACACCGACCCGCATCTTGCCGTCACCAGCTTTGTCGATCACACGCAGATCGCCCGCCATTTCCGCCGCCACGGCGCCCGCCAGGGCGACCAATTCACGCCGGGCCGTGGCCGCATGCGCGTCACCGAACGCGCACAGGAAGCCATGGGTTGCAAACCCTACTCCAATTTCAATCTGGTCGGCGCCGCGCAAGTCGGCAAATCCAGCCTGACCGGCATGCGCCTGCTGCATCGCCTGCGCGGCCAGGTGCCGGTCTGGCCGATCGACCCCCTGCCCGCCACCGGCGCGGTGATCTGCGAAATCTACACGACCATCGCCGCGATCGCCGCCGGCCGCACTGCCGCCCGGTCAAAAATCCGCACCGGCCGCGAACTCGACACCGCGCTCGCCCACCTGAACAGCCGTCCCCACGGCCATGACGGCCCGATCGACGACCACACCAGCGACGCCATCGTGACCGCCGCCTGGCTTCGCCATGCCGCCAGCGACCCCGCGCTGTGGCACCCCACCATGCTCACCCCCGAAATTGCCGCAACCGAGGGCTGGACCTTTGGCGCCCGTTGAGGCTATGGGCGGTGTTGTTGATGGCCGGCTTAGCTCAGTTGGTAGAGCATCTGATTTGTAATCAGGGGGCC
>Ga0116227_10006149_pt1 | contig 24585 bp, 16 predicted proteins | sample S1TSphgellanicum_FD_89693 | JGI IMG/M metagenome (GOLD analysis project Ga0116227, IMG submission 89693) | Host-associated microbial communities from peat moss isolated from Minnesota, USA - S1T2_Fb - Sphagnum magellanicum MG | ecosystem: Host-associated > Plants > Peat moss > Unclassified... | reverse complement strand
TCCTTTGACTGCTGTGATCTCCACTTGAATGGCCACCAAGAATTTCCTGTTGAACTTTCCTGTGATCTCAGCAGTGCTTGAGTTGTGGCCCCTGGTCTTCTAGGAACAGAACATTTCTCACAGGCTACAGACTTACTACTAATGATGTGTTTTGATGTCCTCTCCCTCTGTGGCTCCCAGCTTTTGGTCCTCTGGGTTGAAATCTCTGTGACCTGAGAGCCTCTGCGTAAGATTTTACGAAAAAGCCAGGCACTGTGGGATTCTCGGCTGCTGCCCAGTGGAGATGTTGGTAAAGATGAAGGGGCTTTCAGTTCTCCATTTGAGTAGCTTTTCATGGATCTTGTATCAATTCTCAAGAAAGATCCCCCAATGACTCGGAACTTACTCTGCTCCTGAGAGTTTTGTAAGTCTGCCAGGCCTAGCTTAGCATGATTCTCAGAATCATCATCATGGGGTTTGAATGCTAGTAGCTCATTGACTTTGAGTGGAGACAGATCTTTTCTGTTCCCAGGGAAGATGTTGTCTTTCTGCATAGTTGGCTGACTGTCTTCATGGGGCAGGTGTTGTGAAAACCGCATATGAAGCATAACATACTGTGCAGGAGGACAATGTGGACCCCAAGGAGCCCCTGAATCCTCTTCTCCCCCCCATGTGCTTTGTTTCCACCTAAGCATGTTATTGTTGTGGGCTTGAGAACCACACAATGAATTGGATCTCAGGTGGCCATCAAGAACAGCCCCTGGATCATGGAGCAGTAAGTGTTGGCTTACACTAGAAAGGTTTTGTGCACACATCTAAACAACTCTCTGAGGATACATCATCTGAAGCCCAAGAATAACTTGCCAAGTTATCCAATTGCATCCACCTAATCCTCCTTCTTGACTGTCCCACTCTTGACATCCTCACTTGTAGATCTGATGTTGCGACACCAGTTTGCTCAACAACTGTTCGTTCCTTGACTGAATTTTGGTCATCCAAAGTTCCCTTGTTGTCCACATTGTTCTGCATACAAAAATAAGTCAGTGTAGGTTAGATCCTCCACCTAGCACACAATCACTTACAATTCCTTGTTCATGTTTCCTGTATTTGTTTCTGCAGAATTGTTTTTGCATCAGAGATACATTGACTTTCAAATGGGTAGAAGAACATGTCCAAGGAAGAATTAAGAACAACTTACCATTGCATCCAATAAAGACATGTGCTTTGTCCTCCTTGACTCTCCCTGTCTTGACAGATCTGTTGCTGGCATGCTAATTTGCTCAAGAAACATTTCCTTCACCAAGTTGTGACAATCATCTGCCTTATTCTGCATACCCAAAGGCCCAAAAACCTCAGTCACTTGGTCTATTTCTTTTTCTTTGCATGTGGCAGGGATTTTGCAGAGTGTTGATCAGAAACATCTGCTTGCTCACAAACGAAATTTCCTTCTCATCTAATCAACTCCTTCAGTTCTAAATGTAGCACAAGGCCTGTTACCAATTCCTTCTTCCAAGTGCAGTGAATCAAATCAAGAGGCAAAAGTTTTCTTCTTCAAATGTTTCTGCCACAATTCTTCTGCTACAATGTACAGAAATTTCTGAAGAAAACATAGAAAAGAAAGAGTCAATAGGTCTCCTCCCAAGAAGCTTCAATTCTATTTGTATTGAAACATTCAGGCTACAAGATTGATTTGGAGCAGACGCAAATGACAGAATTTCTTGGTGATAATATAACAGCAGCAACCTGGAGAAGCTGTTTGTATTTCTACTGAAGTTATAACACAACAACAAGATCTAAAGAAAACAACATGATTTCTTCACAAAATTCTGTAAGGATGCTATCAATTAGCATAGAATAGTGATTAGTATGTGGTTTAAAGAAATTGGGATCAAGAATAAAATCTTTAATATCATCAATAACGGGGACTTTATTACTCATCTCTTCAAATATAGCATCACATGATATGATGATCACTTTGTCATATTTTCTCATCAACCTATGAGCCTTGTTTTCTTCACTGTAGCCAAGAAAAATACACTCCACAATATGGTGGTCTAACTTTTGTTGATGGTTTTTTTGCTTAATGCAAAAGCCTAGCTTCCAAATACACAAAGATGTGAAAGATGTGGCTTTCTCCCATTCTAGCACACCTCAATTGGAATTGTTTTGTTAAGAAAAGCTTTTGTCAGGCTATTAATACACAGATAATTTATTGTGATTAAAGTTTTAACCCAAAATGAATTGGAAAGTCTTGAATGGTTGAACATTGCAATTGAAGCTTTGACAAGTGTACAATTCTTCCATTTGGAGACACCATTTTGTTCTAGTGTGTCAAGAATTGTAAATTGGCTTTTGATTTTATGGGACTCACAATATGCATTGAATTCACTAGATTTGTATTATCCACCATTATCATACTTCAAAATCTAAATTTTCCTCCTTGTATGATTCTCCATTTGTTCATTGTAATGTTGAATTTTTGGGAAAACTTCTAATTTTGTTTTAACAAATACATTATGGTGCAGCATTGGAAGAAATCATCAATGAATGTTTAAAATTATCAACATTTAAAATGTTTATGTGCATTAAGGGGTCTGCAAAATGTTAGAATGTACAATCCCCAACAACTAAGATGTTTTATGATCTTCATTCTTGGGAAAACTTTGTCAATGTTGTTTCCCAATAATGCATGTTTCACACATATAAAATTGTTTCACATCAAATAGATTTATTTTTATAAACAAATGTTGCAATTCTTGTATTTTCCTTTCATTTATATGGCCTAATTATGATGCCATAATTTAGCTTGTGTTAATTCAAAAGTAATAGGGATAGCAATAGCAAATATTTGTTTACATTATGCATTTCCAATTTTATAAAGATCATTGTCAATAGTGCAAGATGCCATTATTTGACCTTTGGCATTGGTTCACACACAATGTCCACCTTTTATGCTTATTTATCTTCATGCCATAGCAAATTTGGCTAAGCAAAAAATAAAATTTCTTACGTTTGGGAACATACATAACATCAAGTGTTTTGATTTCTTTAATGTCACCATTATTCAATTTAATGGTAGCCTCTCCATGACCACAAATTTATTGTGTTGAATTTCTCCAAGATGAACAACATGTCTTGGACCCAAATGTTTATAACTTATGAATGAATGGTCTTGTCAAAACATGTGTTGTGTAGCACCTATGTTTATTTACCAAGTATAATATTTGTTTGCTTGTGTTTTGAACCTAGTTATATATAATGTATGATTTGTGTCAACAATGTTGGCTTGTTTGGTTGTAGCTCCTTTAGTTGCATTCATGTTTTACAATCTTTCATCTTATGCTATGGCTTCTTGCAATAAAAGATTTTAATTTTTTCTTTTTTGATTGATCAACTAAATTTTATTAAATGAATTTCCATTTAATATATTTCCATTTTCAAAAATATTTCTTGATTTATTTTTGTTTTTTCCAACATATAAAATTGATGGATTATCAATAGTAATATTGACACTTTTCATAAGAGTTTTTTCTTGAATTAAGTTTGTAATTAAATATGTAAGTTTCAAATTAGTTTTCTTAATAAGTGAATTAAAAAATGTGTTATAACCCATTAGCATACTACACATTAAGGATAAAATTTCTTCATTTTCATTTATAGGTGATCCCGCAATGAATAATTGTTCAAGTAAAAATTTGACTATATAATGTGCTTAGCGACATTTTTATTTCCTTCATTTTGATAGTATGTAATTTGTCTTTAAGGTACATTTTTGTTACAACATCATGTAATTCAAATATTTGTATTAATTATTTCTAAGCCATATTGGATGTTGCACATTATTGCACATATGAAACAACATAATTACCCAAACAATTATTAATAATTATGAAGCATAAATTATCTATTTCCTCCCAATTAGTAATGTTCTTTGCACTTGATGTAGGTTATGCTTGTGGACCAACAACTATTTATGTTATAATAAGTGCAACAAGTTTTATTCTGGTTCCATTCACTATGGGCCAAAGTTTTTAGGTTTTGAATAACAATGTTAGTCTATGCTTCCATATATGAAAATAAGTTCCTTCAAACTTAAAGATGTGACTAATATCAAACACCTTATGTTGTGCCATTATGTTTAATTATATGATATCAATATGCATAGCTATAAGATTGATGTCTTTTAGGCACATTAATTTTGATGAGATAATTTCAACATTTTTATTTTCATCTGAATTCACAATTATTTGATAAACCTTTTACATTATGTTACATGAACACATCATTGTTATAAAGCAAAAGGACCTTAAGCTTTGATGCCATGTAGGAAATTGTGAATTAGAGGATTCATCTAAAGCAAGTAAAAGAAAATTATTGCAAACATGTTTCAAAGTTGGTTTTAACAACACAACATTAAAAGCTTAATGACAAATATTACATATAGTAAAGGATGTCATGAAACATCATTTCATCCATCTGTCCCATCGTCCATCTGTCCATCCGTCCGATCATCCATCCGTCTCATCATGGTCTGTTTACTCTAACGGGGCGGAAAAAAAGTGGAATATAAACATGGCGCGGCGGAGAAAACAATAGGAAGAGATGGCACACATGCCAAAGCCATGCAATCATAAGCATCCATCAAAAACTAAGCCAACTATAAAAGGAACTCACCCCATTTCTTGTGGCCTTCTTGCCCTTTTTGCTTCTCCGCTTCTCAACTTTTGCAAGGAGAGCTTTTGCTTCCTCAAGCTCCTTTTCTTCAATCTCCTTTTGAATCCTTGCTTCCTCTCGCCTTGTTAACTCATTTGCAAGCCTCTTAGCCTCAGCCTTTTTTGTCAGACATTGTTGCTTTAATCTCTTTGACTCCTTTTCTTTTTCCTACATCCACGAAATGCAATTAGTTCACATGTAAGGCATGTTGGGGTATATTTGCCATCTCCAATCTATTCCCATGGTCAGCTGTATGTTGCTATCTCACGGGTCACAAATAGTGCAAACATCAAGACTTTCAACGGCCAAGGTCCCAATGGATACATGCGGAATGTCGTACATAAAGAGGTTTTGGAAATGTAATTTGTAATTGTAATTTTGTAATATGTACCGTCAAATACACACACCTGTGCATTAGGCATGGGGTTCAAACTAGTATATATATATATAGGAAGAAGGCATCAATGAAATGTTGTGTCCCTATGTAAATGTCTTTCAAAATATATGTGTTAATTTTGCATTATAACATGTTTTCAATGTTTTAACATGAGAATACATTTTTACTAACTTTAACAATTTTTGTGAAGCCATGGAATTTCTAGATAGTTCATTGTACCATATATCCCAAGCCAAAATGGGGTATCGGAACAAAAAATGTGCATTGTAGTCAAAGTTGCACAAAGTATGTTTAAGATCATTAATATCTCCAAACAATTTTGGGTGGAGTCAATTGCCACTACCTACTATTTTCAAAATAGGTCCTACACATCTACATTGAAAACTTTTACACCATTTGACGTATGGTGTTGGACATAAGCCAAATATTTCACATTTTTTTATATTTGGTGGTCCAGCTTTTGTTCATATTCCTATAATGAAAAACAAATTAAACTCGATTTTAAATCTATCAAAGGCATCATTTGTTGGTTATGGTGAGTTTGTTGGAATCAAAGGTTATATGATCTATGATTTTATTATATTTGGAAATTATTATTTAATAACAATGTTATTTTTAATGAAAATGAAAATATTTAATTTTGGGTTTAGTAAGGCCACCAATTATCTTAAGGCAGATAACCTCATTGAAATTTTAAAATTTTATGATTTACAAACAATAGCTACAATTGCACCACCCTTCATTCAAGTTCCTATATTGCCCACATGCACATCACCTATACTTTCTTCACCCATAGCTCCCACCTTGCTCCCTTTATTTATTGAGGGGCTTACTACTTCCAATATCCCAACCCACCTACCACCTTCCACCCCAAAGAACAACTCAAGTTTTTTTCACATTCCTCCTTTGGTCATATTTTTAGTCGACCTTGTTCTCCTACTAAATCACTAATCCTGCCATGCCAAAACAAAGGCAAATGGAATTCTATTAGATATAGGGATGAAACCTATATAAATGTTCAACCTTTGTTAGTTAAGGAAACTTTTTAACAATTTCTAATCCCACTACATATAATGAAGCTTTGTCAAGGTCTCGATGTCCTTCATTGGCAAAAAGCCATACAATTTTAATGTAATTCACTCATGGATAATAAAACTTAGACATTAGTTGATAGACCTATTAATAAATATATTGTTAGTAGTGAATGGATTTATACATGTAAATATAATTTCAATGGCACTTTAGAATCCAAAGTTCATTTTGTCTTTCTAGGTTTTCATCAAACATCAACATAGATTATGAAAAAACTTTATCCCCAATTATTTGGTTCACTAACATGTGTCCTTATTACACTAACTGCCATAACTAAGTACCACATCCATCAAATGAATGTTAGTATTGTTTCTTTGTAAGATAATTTGAAAGAAGCAATTTACATTGAACAACCTCAAGGTTCATACAACCTAGACATGAACATAAAGTTTGTCATTACTTAAGTCCTTGCATGAACTCAAGCAAGTTCCTCGAAATTAGTATCACCACTTTGCATAATATTTAATCATTTAAAGTCACACAAAAGGCAATGTCGATTCCAATATCTCCATCAAACATGGAGATCATTCTATTTTTCTCTTCATTGTTCTCTATGTTTGTGATTTGGGTGTATGCACTCTAAGGTGGCTCATATTTGGTGGATGTTCCACTCCCTAAAAGTCCATATGGTAGTGTGAAAATAACAATCTATTTTGATATCATTAATTTGATGAGGAATTACATGGTGGTTAATGAACTAAAAAGCCCATATGAGAATAAACCATTCTAAAAAATTCTTTAATGTACATGTTTAAAAAATAAAAATTGAAATCCACCCAAAAATGATTATGATATGGACTTATGAAAATGTGGCTCATTTTAAACCATTCAAAAGTCCATAGCTTTTTTTTTGTTAATTTTTTTCTAGCAAGTTTTTTGCACATATGTTTTTTATAAAAAAAATCATATGTTGAGTCCACATAATATATCCCAAATAAACTTCATACACAAAAATGCATGTATAAAGAGGCACAAACAACAAACTAGTCCATATTTTTCAACTTCAAAAGTCCATTACTATATATTTGGTGTATATATCTTACAATTTTTTTATATAAATGTATTCTTTTTCAAGTTGACAATCTAAATTTAGCCACAAATTTGTAAATTATTGTTTTTATGCCATGTTAATAGCATGTAAATGCATGCCACTTTGCAAAAAAATGGATTATAATGCAAAAAGTGAACCACCCTACCTTGCAACCACCCATTTACTTTTAATATCTATCAACTTGATATTTTAAATTCAAGCGAAAGGACAAATAACATTGATGTCCAATATTACATTGGAATTCAATTTTAAATGAATCATCAAAATTAGACAATTTTTTATCTCAAGAAAAATGCATAACATATTCACATGTAAAATTTAATATGCAAGATGCAAAACCTATTAATACACTTCTTGAAGTTAGAATTAAATATATACCATTTGAATCCCCTTTCACATTCTTGAAAAAAGAAACTATGCATAATGTTCTTTATGCACAAGCCATAGGTAGCCTTTTATATTTAGTAGCTTGTACAAGGCATGACTTGGCTTATCTTATTAACCATTTGGCTCAATTTATGACTAATCCTTCTTCTATTCATTGGCCGAATGTCAAGCAAATTTTTCACTATCTATAATCAACACATACCATGGGGGTAAAAACATGCTATGATGGACTCTTTTGGAGGTCTTAGTGGCAATTTATTATGGGTGAATCAAGTATTGTTGCATTGTATGCAAATCTATTTGAGAAACTTGGCAAAATTGAGATGAAAAATTGAAACCTACATTCTAATCTTTCAAAAAAAAAAAAAAATTATCAAAAGGATAAATGTTCAATTTGAGGTGGACTTTACAAAGGATGGTACATCCAATGTCCCCAATCCAGACTACTCCCAAAAACTATAATTATGGATTTTTTTCTTCTAATGGAGTTGGAAATTAAGCTTACAACTTTTTAACACCACACATTAAATTACCATAACATTTAAAATGAAAAAATAAAGCAAGAAAAAGTCTCTCAAATTTTTAAGATTTAAAATGAAAAATTTTAATTTGTAAAGTCCATTTCAATATTTAAATTGATTTTTTCAAGGCTGTATTTTTAAAGGTTTTTTAAAAAGGTTTAAATTATAGTGTATGAACTTGGAAATGGAAAAGAATATGAATTTTAACACCATTTAAATGTTTTTTTTTAAAACATTAAATTTGGACTTTAAAAATGAACTTTGAGCTGCCAATTTTGATATAATTTAATGTGTTTTTACCCATGGGAATTCTTTATGGTGGCAAACCTAACAATCTTACCATACTATAAGGATGAATAAATTTAGTCCATGGACGGATTCAAATTGGGTGGGTGATGTAACACCAAACAATTTACTTCAAGCTATGTCTTCCTTTTAGGCGATGGACCTATTTCCTTGCAAAGTCAAAAGTAGAACACCATGGCTCTTTCAACAAGAGAAGTTGAATATATAGTTGATGTTACTACCACTGAAAAATCCCAATGGCTTCATGAAATTCTACAAGATTGTGGTTTTCTCCAACACAATCCCACTACATTTTTTTGCAATAATCAATCCATTATAAAGCTAAGCAAAAATATTTAATTTCATGATTGTTCAAAACACATTGAAATCAAGTATCATTAAAAAAAAAGTTGAAAGCTAGGAAGTCACATTAGTTTTTACCCCCATTGATTCAATGTGGGTTGATGTGTTTATTAAAACAATACCACAACTTCAGTTTTACATATGTGTCCAATCCCTTGCCCTTTTCTCTCCTACATTGCTTGTAACAAAGGGGGATATATGATACACTTTTATTTGCTCTTGAACTATTTTTATTTTCATATTATATGAAGGGTGAATGTTGATGAAAATAGTTCATCGTCATCCAATATGATTTGAAAGGACACAACTATTAGATTCTCCAAAAGGGTATGTCTATTTGCTTAGGACACACCATTTGATCAATATAAAAGGAGCTACCAATCCTATTGTATTTCATTCCATTCATATATATAAATAATGTGCATTTTCTTCACATGGTAGTTTGTTTAGAAATCATGTTCACATTTTTTTATAAAAAAGACTTTAATCAAAGTTATGTTCAACATTAACATTTTTCTCAAAAAAAAGATTATAAAGACAATAAAATGCTAGCAAATGACATCTACCTTCTATTATGTCTAAAAATGAAAAAACTCTAATCTAATGTTGATTTTCAACAAAGCTTAATGACATGAAAATAAGTTATGGTTTGACAAATGAAATACCTGTTAAACAAATCATGCAAAAATATTGTGAAAGTATATTTTCAAAACCATTTTAAATTCAAAATTTTAAATCAAATACTAAACATTGATGCATTGAGAAAAAATAGATAATCAAATTATTCCCAAAAAAAAGTTTCATATTTTAATAAAAAAAGGTCAATAAGAATTATCATATGCAATAAAATATTATAAAAATATATACATTCTTAACAAGACATGTTTCAATTCATTTCCTTGAAAAACATATTTGGAATTTTTCTTTAAAAGAAGATTTAAACAAAATCTTATTTCATTTTTTGGAACAATATGATTGGAAATCAAGTCCTTAATTCAACTTCATCCTATGTAAGTTTTTTGGATTTTTAGAATATCAATTATGAGAAGATTTCTTTCTAGAATAACATGATTCGTAATGTCGTTTTCAAAGAATGCATTTTCATTGTTAGTTTTAACTGATTTTATGTTGGTGTGTTCTTTTCTTATTGATTTGGATGTCAATATTTCTCACATTCTAAAATTAAAGTTTGAACTTGTTCATAAGGTAAGTGGATCCAAACTTTGATTTCTAGTCCAAAGATAATCATGAATTGATAACATTGGAATGTGTTTAGGGACCTAGGTATCCATTTTCTCAAAAGAGCCCCCACATCTCATTGTGTCAATACATTGTCTTTGTTCAATTTTTTTTGTTGAGATTTTCAAAAAGGATTTAATTACTATGATCATGGCAAGGATCACCTCCATGAGTTATATATATGGTCTTTTAAACCCAATCATCAACAAATTTATTCACATCAATAGAAGAAAAAAATGTTGGTGGAGACGATAAATTTATAAATCTAGGAGACTTTCCTATTTAAAAAAATAATAATAATAATTTTTTGCTAAGTTTGGAACTACAACAAAGTCATATTTCTCGATTAATTTTTGAAATATATATTTTCATTTGGTTATAAACATACCCATGTTGCATATTACATAATCGGTGTAACTATCTAAATTGTTTGTTATAGGGAGAGCCTTTGAGAGCTATGGTGGAATATGAAGTAGCAACATGTGCCTTTTTCAATATGCCAACTTTTATTCATTTATTAACAACAATTATGAATCTCATGATATACATATCAACTTTGAGGATTAATTTATTGCTAATTCCATTGTGTTCATACATTAAAGGAAGAAACCATCAAACTATTACATTTCTTTTTAACATACACATGTTAAAAGAATTGCCCTAAAAGATGTTACTCCATAATCTAAATAAGTTACCAAACAAGTAGTTCAAAGTCAAGTGACAACTCATGGATTTTTGTTACATTTTTTTATGCTCAAATTATGCATACAAGTTGAGCTAAGAAGTGTTATTTTCAAGTCTAATGTGCATCCTAGTTAGACATATTTCATACTTGTTTTGGACACGCTACATTGATGTCTAGATAATACAAAATTATGAAAAATTAAATTTCACACAACTGTATTATTGCCAAATCATGGCCTAGGAAGTTTGTGATGTATGTGTGTAGGTTATGAGAATAATGGATGGGAAATTCATCTCCTCCCTTATTTATGACATTCTTATTCAACATATTTTCCCCAAAATTTTGTATTTTGTTTCATCACAATTTTGGAATTCATAGCCTTCCCCTTTTTAGAATCCAAAGGATGTTTCAATAAATCAATGATGTCATCCTAAAATAAATTTGCTCAAGGAGTTGAATGTTGTTTGGAAAGATCTAGTCAATAATATTGTTGAATGGAATGTTTCAATTTAGCAAATGGAAAATGTTGCTAAAAAATCAATTTAATTTGAAGGCTAATAGAAGAATTGACTATTTGCTTGTATTTGAACAATTTGAAGGTCTTTTTTCCTCCTCACACAATTGATTATACTTAGAAAAAAATCCACAATAATGCTTAAACCATCTACTATTAATCAATTATAATATGAGCAATGCATAAAAAATCCTATGGCTAAACCAATTCCCTCACATTCTCTTTCATCTTTTTTTCCTTGCTACCAATTTTGCAACCTTTGCAACAACTACAACTTTTGTTGAAATATGCATTTCTATCATAATACAAGTTTGCACATACATTTTTTCTCAATTCAAGAGATCATAATATGCACGTACAATTGTGTTCCCAACATTAAAAACATAAAACATCTCATATATAAGAACTAACCTTATATATATAATGTTTCCCCTTGTTCCTTTATCCTCCTAAGTGCACTTGAATATTGAGTCGCACCCCATTACAAGCTATGTTGGAGTTCTACTATGAATCAAAATTTCCTTGAATTCACTAATGTACTAACATCCTCAACTTGAAAAATAAAGGCCCTTGAAGTCGTTAAACAATAACACCAAAACCTATCATCATAAGATTTTAATAAATATTTGTCCATGATATACACTATCAATAAGCAACAATAAACACCCCTTCAAAAAAAAAAGATCGAACACCACACAATTTTTTCCAATTTGGAAGTGTTTCATTATTTGCAACATATTCAAAGTAGAACATTATCTAATGACATGATGTTGACTTGTTGATTCAAAACTTTACAAAAAATTCCATCCTATTTCAATATAATTGACTTAAAAGAACTTGATGAATGCAAAAGTTTTGTCCACTTTGTATTTGAAACCATGTAAACCTATTGTTTTATATTGTTCCTCCAATGAGAGATTGCTAATATGATATGTCCATTGTGTACCTTGTTTTGAACCTCATCCATTGATTGCATCAAAAGAATAACAACAATTTGTGGTACACAACCTTTTTCTAGAATAGTCCAATATATTATCATTAAGTTCTTGCACATGCCATAATAAAGCAAAAACTCAGTTGCTTAATAAAAGGATATCAATCAAAACAATAAATGGTAGCTTATGAAATATGAGGCAAAAGAAAAATGCAAGGTTGCAATCTCTTGTAAATTGATGAAACAAATTGGACGGAAAAACATTCCTTGCAAGGAATGAAAGCAAGAATGGTGCACATATCTTGAGTTCATTTACATTAACTTTTTTCTTTATTGGAAAATTTTTTGTACTTTTTATTTCTCTTGTTTGGCAAGGATCTTCTTTTTTATTTTTAAAATCTTAAACATTAAACTTGTTTTATTTGGAAAAAATAGTTTCTCAAGTTCTACTTGATTCATCTTTCATTAAGTTAAGAATTTTTTCATAAGAACTATTATTATCATAGGTGGTTTAATTCATAATATTGCAAATTGACCCAAATTTTTTTTTTTGCTTTATGGATGATGTATGTTCTTCAAAATGAAAACATGGATTTTGTTTTGATCAACCAAGATAGTTTCCAAAATGTTTGGACCACTAATTTCCTACATATTTTCTATTTTTTTATAAAAATAGAAATAAAATTATCTATTGGACTTTACTTAACTTTCTGTGTACAACAGAAAAAAAAAGTTCGTAAAGAAAGGAAAACATGAATGTGCATGCACACAAACCTAAAGAACCAAGGTCAATTCCAAATAATAGCAACACAAGGATGTTATAGATTCTAATACCTTGTAAGAGTTAACCTAACAACATTCTAAAACCCAACAAGATGTTCATGAACAAGATAACCATTTTGAGACTTGATGTGCCATCACCAGTAGATTCATTGTTGCTAAGTAAAACCCAACAAGATGTTCATGAACAAGATAACCATTTTGAGACTTGATGTGCCATCACCAGTAGATTCATTGTTGCTAAGAAGTGCTTGAATTAGACCAAAGTTCAAAAACATAACATTGTGGCTATTACTAATGTTAAAAAGTTACTCACTATTATGGCTATGGACATGAAATGAGCTTAGTGACAAACTTCTTATTTCTTGCAAGTCTATTGCTGCTACCATTTTACATATTCCCAAAATTCACAAAAACCTAGCAAAAACATAAAAAAGGAAACAAAGTTTTTAGGGTTTCTTCCTTTTTTACTTGCCTTCCTTTGTGACCCACATAACACAAGTCAAGTTAGGGTGCTTAAAAAAAAAAACCCACAAATGAATAATTGTTAAAAATTATAACATCATGATGACGCAATAGGATTATGTGCATAAAGTAGATGCAATGACAATTGTTAGTCATATGGATAGAACTAAAAACACACCTAAATAATAGATATCTCCTAAAGCAATTTAAAACCAAATGTTATGGTGGAAATTTTATGATTGGGGAAGGTGAAACTAGGGGTTTTTTTCAATTTCCTATTGTAACATTTGTTGTGAACATTCCAAGAAAGATAGAACAATAAATGAAGACATCCTTGTGGACAAAGTCCACTTTTATGAGCTCCATATTATTTTCTAGCCTACTTAAGATTTAAATTTAAAATTGGCAAAAAAATCTTTAAAATGTTGAATTTTTTTAAATGTGTGCTCCATATACATATATATATGGTTTGGTCATTACATGGGCAAGAATTCACCACAAAAATAAATAAATACTACAACTACAATGGATGAAACTACATGTTGTTTCATAAATGTTATTTTCACTTAATATCGATTTTTGGTTCACATAATAGTTGATCTAATTTGGACAATTCGACAAGCACAAGTGTTGATATAGGCTATTGTTGTTGAGAATATAGGTAATAAATTAAATTAACCAAATATCAAACTGAAATTATTCTCTTAAAACTCAACAAAAAGAAAATTTAAATAAGGAGCATTGTTTTAAAGTAAAATGCATATGATATTGGAATTAAACTTTATATTATCAAACTAAGTAAGAGTTTTATACACAACTTGAAATGTCACATTGTGATATGCAAGATCAGTTGGAGAATTTCCCCTTGCACACATTCATTTACAACTCTTTATGCAAGCTCTTTTTTTTCTTTTTTTTTCCCAAAAATCAGAGAAAAGAAGTGGAGGGGGGGGGGGGGGGGGGGTTTTTTTATTAAAAAAAAGTTTGCTTTTTGATCGGTAGAAAAAAAAAAAAATGTTTTTTTTTTTTTAATTTTTTTTTATTTTTTTTTTTTTTTTTTTTTTTTTTTTTTTTTTAGAAAAAAAAAAAGGAAGAAGGGGAGGGGGGGGGGGGGGGGGGGGGGGTATATTTAATAAATAAATAATTCTCCTCATACTGGAAATAAAGGAAAAAAATTGATTTTTTTTTCATAAATTTCATTTTCCATAGTTTTATATAAATAAATGACATGTATTCCATCATGGGTAATGTACCCTGAATCATCAAGTAAAGATGCCCTCTTTTCATCCACATGGTGATGAAATCTTCTTCATCCAAGCAGTGAAGAGTTTTTTTTATGAATTTATTTATTTATCATATTTTATAATTTATATAGTGCAGTTTGGTGTGGTTTCCAAATTTTCGCAAATAATTTTTTTATTTCTTTATCTATTTTTTAAAAAGGCTTCACTTATGAGAAATAATTGTCGAATCGGATCCTACACGTCAGATCTACTGGCATCCAACGGTGTGGAGTGAGGAAAGCATGGCGAAGTAAAACAGAGCCAGAGTGTATGGAATGAATGATGTTACCTAATTTGACTCACAAAGTGTGAATGCGGACACAAGAAAACCACAAAGAGCCGCTTATCCGGTAAGAACGAATGGGTGAAGGCCACGTCTAATGAAAATAGATTTTATCCAATTGCATCGAGCCACGTCAGATTTCCCCGCGGGAAGGGGATTTTTGTACCAAGTTTCTCCTGCTCTCTATTCCCGGAGAGCTCTGGTCGTCCAAAATTTGGTCCCCAGTTTGCGATACCGAAGAAGCTCAAGCGTTGTCGTCCAAATTCCAGCGATGGCGTCGTCATTGTCAGCGATTCTTCAGCTCACCGGCAGCAGTTGCCCGGCGAATTTGGTGTCCAGTTTCTCGTCCTCGTTCTCTGCCTCTTCATCATCATCATCATCATCATCATGTCCTTCCTCCTTAGTGCCGAGTTTGAGCAAACGCACCAGCTGTAGTGCTCGCCCGGTCACGGTTTGTGGGGCGAGGAGGACGAACTCGGGGGACGACCATAGCAGCCGGGTATCGAGAAGAGTGATGAGTTTGTTGGGAGGAGGAGCAACGACCGGGTTGTTGCTGGTGTTGTCGCTGATTGAGGCGGGAGCAGCAGTAGCGGATGGGGCGGAGGATTATAAGAATGAGACGCAGGAAGTGATTGACCAGGTGAAGGCGACGCTGGAGCTGGACAAGACAGACCCCAGAAAGGCAGAGGCGGTGGCTAACCTCAGACACATCTCCAACGATTGGGTTGCCAAGTACAGACGCGATAAGAAAGTGGCCGGGAAGCCGTCGTTTAGCAATATGTATTCTGTTGTGAATGCCATTGCCGGGCATTACATCAGTTTTGGCCCTACATATCCCATTCCTGTTAAGCGTAGGGATCGCATTCTGGACGAGGTTAAGGATGCTGAGAAAGCTCTTAGCAGGGGCAGATAAAAAAAGATGATCATCTCCAGCAGATAGGACTAGCAAGAGATCAGGTAGAGAGAGAAAGAAGCTCTTAACGTTTATGAAGTTTTCTTGGAAAAAGGAAGAGAGGTGACTGACTGCATTTGAAAGCTCTGCAAGCACTGCTCGGAGCACAGGAATGGGGTGAATTTTGCCCTTGGATGGTCTTTGAGCTCTTGGACAAGCTGGACAATGCAACGGCATCTTCTTTTGCATGTTCCAGCTTTGGCAAGAGTTCTGTGGGCTAAAAAGCTTGCGGTTAGGGTTACATCTCTAGTCCTCTACCACTGTGCTTTTTGTTCAGATTTTGTGATAGGGTTTATGTAAAATGAAAGCGTGTTGTTGTTTTTTAAACCTAAAAAATGTGAAGAATTGTACACCATCGCTCTATACTTAAGGTCTTGCCGGTTTAGAGTATTATATGTTCCTGGTACCTATTAGGGTTTCCTTATCACATGGTGCGCTGGTGAGCTTCACCCCAAGGAAACTTGGCCACATTCTTGCGAAGATTTATGAGGAGCATTATGGCAACAGGTTGTGTGAGAAGCTTTTGCTCATGGGATGTGTTCCTTATGCCACCGTTGTGTCCACTGCAATGTACATCTCAATCAACTTTTTTTTGGGCTAGATTTGGGTGTATGGTAGTTTTGATCTTGCTCTTGCTGCAATGTAGTGATCTGCTGCAGTGACTGTGATATCTAATCTGCTGTCTGTCTGTCTGTCTGTCTGTGACTTGCAATCTTGACTCCTGACCAGGCAACAATATCCTGGAGGATGGGGATGAAGGGGGGGGTTACCAATAGCATTGTGTCACTAATTGACTGAATCATGTTTCAGTGTGCCTCTGTTTCTCTGTTGTTTTATTTTGCTCTCTGTGTCTTTCTGCATCCACATTCTCTGCCCTGTTAGTTAGTGGGCAAGCAATACCTGAGTGAGAAAGAGCTGAAAGTCCACAAGTTGAAGGCATCTCAGAGAGAGATTTGCTGGGACATTTGCTGTGTACATTTGCTGGGATATTTCAATCCTTTTAAACTCTCTGCCTCAATGTATGTGCTTGCTCTTGCATATCTGAATAGCATCAAGTCTTGGGTTTATGCTCACATTCTGCCCCTGTTTGAATAGCACAAGTACAGGTGCAGATGCAAACAACACACAAATTCAGAGAATTTGGCCTGCAGGCTCTCTCATGCTCAGAATAAATGCTGCACCTTCTATATGCTTGTTGCATTTTGAGGAGCTTACATTGTCCCCACTGTCATGCTTGTTTGGGACACTGTTCAGATTTAGGGGAGATATTCTTGATACCAGGAATGGGTTCATGGTACCCTTTTGTGAGAGGACCTGGTTTAGAGGGTTTAGAGGACCCTCTAACATATACCTAGAATTGTTCTCAGGTAGAGGCTAGGAGTCCCCTTCAGTGACCACAAGGCTGGAGAAGGGTTCTTGGTTCATGTTTGCACCATGAAAACACCTCTTCAAGAATCACGGGCAATTGACTGAGTGTCTTCAATTCTTCATCCACAGATCTCCTTGGATTCTTAGAGTGGCTGCTAAAAATGTGAAAATTGAGAAAACCAAAGGTTGCTGCCATGTTTTTTGAGAGAGTTGAATGCTGTGCCAGTCCATGGAGTGTATAAGTGACAAGAATCTACTTTGGGCTGTTTAGTATTAATGAAAGGGCAACACAGAGACCTTTTGACATACTAGACTTGTCTCAGACATTTTGGAAAGGATGTTACATTGAGAGGTCTTTGTTTTCAGTCGATATCCATTGCACATAACTTAAATGTTCATGTGCATTTCTCTCTAGTTCAGATTGAAGAAGGTACATCCATAGGAGAGTATAAACTGCAACTTATAGGTATGGGAAGTAGGTGTAGCTTCCTCCCACTCTTTAAGGAGTAGGCATAATGTCTCTCCTGTTTCATAAAAAGGATACTCATGGATATAAAGTGCCCTCCAAACAGGCTACAAAATTTGTTCAAGTGCTTTACGAGGTAGCAAGGCCTGAAGAAAGGGGGGTGTCACCTTCATACACACAATGCACATTCTATTTTTTAATTTTTTATAAAACATGAAATGGTCCTATGATCAAAATTTGCACAGAAACAGTAGTGTTACCCTTAAAGCAAAGATTATACACAACAACAATCAACAATGCATCTGCTTGAAACTAGTTCCATTGACATCATTACCTTTGAAACTCAAAGCCATCTGATTTTCTTTGACAAATATGAGCCCATACACAAAAAATGCATGGGGAATTATCTCATGACTCAAGGAGGCCTGTATATTCCCATGTTGCATTTAGAGGTTCTTTTTGTTACATTGTTCTCCAAACAAGCTCCATAACATATTTGTAAGCATTTTCACAAGATGTTTCACAAGAATTTAAAAAAAAAGGTTTTTGAAAGCTCAATTTGGTATGCAAAATCCATGATTGATTTTTTCAACTTTTTCAACATAAAGATTTTTTTTTTTCTGAAAATTTCGACAAAACTGAAAATAATATAATTAGTGCTGAAGCTGCCTAAGTACTACTGTGACTGGATAGGAAGTCACTATGATAATGTGAACACAAGTTTTTAGGGGTTTTTTTTTTTGGTTTTTAGTGGCCATCAACTTTTTGCATGCTAACGGCGGGAATTATTATGTCATTGTAGCAATTATTATTTCAAGGAAATTTCTAAGCATGGGTAGGAAGTCTTGTCTGTTTGTGTGTTATGGAGAACAAATTTGCACTGAGCTATGGATGGTGAAGGGAACTGCGGCATTGAATGGAGGTTTGCATAGTAGGACGGTGGAAGACAAGATAATAAGCAAAATTGGGGAGTGATGCAAGCAGGATTTTCTAATTTTTCTTCTTTTCATCAGTTTTAGGAGATAGTAGGATGGACTAGTTGAACTAGAAGTTGTTGATTTCTGTTGTGCTAGTAACTACACCATGGTAGGCAAGAAGTCCTTAGGAAGAATAGAAATTACAAGGGGTTGATGTTGAAGAATGATGATAAAAGAAAAGAAATCCGAGTTGTAGAAATAGGGGCATGTAGAGGGACAAGTATGCATTTGGAATGGGGACCTTTGTTGCATTGCCTTTAAATCCATGTTGTAGGACATGTGTTTGAGTGAATACTAGAAGCCTTAGTGGGGTGTCCTTGGGTTGGGTAGAATGAGATGAATGAAAATAGGAGTGCGAAGTTCTTAAAGATGTATTTGTAGCCCATTTTTGCACAAGAATTTGTCCTACTTGAATGGTTCTAAGTAAACCTAATAGATATTGCTCATATTTCGATCTAGACATGTAGATTTAGATGCTTTTGAGACTGGGGTTTATTAGATAAAGGACTTAATGATCCTCTGCATTGTGGCATTAGTTGGAAAAAGGGTTAACAATTCATATGGATTGAAAGAACCTTGGGAGTTTTGACTTCAAGTCGTAGCTCAATAGATACTAGACTTTTAATGTATGGATTGGTACATGGCAACCAACTCTTTGTTGCCACTATGGCAAATTTGTGAGGACTCACATATATGTAACAGTTGGTAATTTACATATACAAAACCTTGTTCTGTCAGAATCAATAGTACCATTAAGACTTTTAACAACATTGGGTTACAATGCAAGTGTTGGGATTGATAGTGTTATAGAATTCCCAAGGTTTATGGTTTTAATTTGAGTTTCTCACACATAAGATATTGTTCTTTTTCAGCCTTTTTTTTTTTGTTACATTATGATATCAACTAATGTACATGTAGGGAAGACGTTAAATAAGCAACATTTGTTAATAAAATTACCCAAAAATATATGTAGTGTGTTTTATTCAAATAACATGCACATAATCAAATTCATAGATTAGAATTTCAATTTTGGGAAAGGGCAAAAAAAAACCTAGTTTCTCATTACCACTAAAATTTGTTCACAAGCTCTACAAAAGGATTGTAAAGTTGGTAGATGCTTTCATCACCTTTTCCAAATAGATATTGGGAATTTGAGATATTTTCATCTTGGTTAAAGTTATGTATTGTAATTTGCTAACATTGATTGTTGGTGCATTAAAGGTTTTAAACTAGTTTATTTTTTTCTTTTTTTTGGTCATGGAGCTCATCAATTGGCCCATCACACCAAAAAAAGATTTCAAAATATTGAACATTCCCAATATAGAAGTTCCAAGTTTATTCTAAGTTTGGTTTAGGGTTTGAACCCTAAACCCTAAATTTCTATAGTTTAGGGTTTATTGAACATTCCCAATATACAAGTTTCCAAGAAGATACAATAAACATATCTTCCCATTTCCCATTTGGCCCACATGTGTAGGCTAAAAAGATGATGCTTGGACTTTGGGCAAGGAATAGGAGATCAAATGTGGGGTTATTGGGAACAACATGGTGGGTGCATTGGAATTATGAGGAACAACATAAGGAACATTTGGCAATCATGTAAGATAAGGAACAAATGTGAAAGACACATGGGAACTATGAGAACATGTGGCAAAGCATATGGGATAAAAAGAAAAATTGCATGGAGAACAAATCATGAACACCATAGGAACATTTTTGGGAACATGTGAGGTTGGTCCACAAATCAATCGATATGATTAGAAAAATTGGTTGGGCTTAATGTTCGAGAGAAAAATGCATTTATCAACAATTCTTTGATAGCATTAAATTCATCTATGGTTGGAGAATTGGTATTTTTCTTTGCTTTGAGGTTCTTGAACAAAAGTCCACACAAGGAATTGCAATCTATTAAACCAAAATCTATGCAAATGCAAAATGTATTAATTATTTATCATCACACTTGTGTTTTGTTTTTAAGTCAAATTATTGTAGTACTTAGATTAATCATCTTAAATTGAGCTTATAGTTAGAATTTCATTCCCTACATTTGGAATTTTTGTTCCTAATGATGGGTAGATCATCCAAATAAAATGTGCAAACACTAAAATATTTTTTGATTTGGTAATCAAAGGTCGAGGAACTTGTTTCAATTTATATAAGGCATATTTTTGTTTGTTTCAGACCTTTACTTTTTGTTCAAATAATATGACTTTCAAAAGGTGTTGGGGATAGACAATATGCTTAAAAATATTGTCAAAGAAAGTTGATTTCAAATGTCATGACGATTGTAATTGCAACTCATTTAATTAGCAAGGATAAATGTTTTTGAAATAGGTTTTTGATTTTTGTTGAAATCATTTGGCTATTAGATAGATTTTGAAATTTATTTCATCCTTGAAACCAAAGTTAACCTTGTATGCTCATTTTGCTAAGATTGCCCGTTACACATAAGACAAGAAAATTAAGTTGCAAGTTCTTGTGCATGGATTTAATTTCTTGATCCATAGCACCAGCGCAATGAAGGTCTATGATAGTTTATGAAAAAAATAGGTGACCACAAATCTTTGGTAAGAGATAAACCTTTCTTTTCTTTTTGTGACGTCCAATCTTGTGAGTTCTTCTACCTTTGATGCATTTGGAAATGAGAATTTGTTTTAAATGTGAAATGTAATACCTATAGGCATTTGTGTACTCCCATCAATATCTCTTTGCCATGGGTTTTTTTCTATAGTTTTTTTCTCTTTTCTTTCTTTTGGTATTTAAACATGGACCATTTATGTAGATCAATAAAATTCATGATGAAAAAAAAGAAAAAAGAAAAAGATTTTTTTTTTTTTTGGTTCTTGAAATCTTTGATTATTACATAGTTTTCAATTTGATTTCTAATTTTTTTTTTACATAACATGATGTCATTTGTGGCTCTGCTTACATAGGTATTGCCATATGTTTTCCTTATAGATATAGTCATCATTATTTAGACTAGACTTGATAGTTCTAACCAATGGTATCAATAACAATCCTTTGATATGATTGCATGAATGGAAACTTTTCAAACTCTTAGTGTGCTCTCTAGTTCCTTGCTACTATGTCCAAATAGTGAACATTACAAGTTGTTCAAAATACATACTACTTCATGACACACTTAAACTCTTTGTTTCAACAAAACAAACAAAAGAGGGAATTAGTACAATTTAAACCCAACTTTGAACCGCAAGCCATCACACATTCATCATGGAGTAGATAAGTATAACTATTTATATAGGTGCCCAATGGCCACCGCAACTTCTTTGAAATAACATTCCTAAAATTCCCAAAGCCTTGCTCTAATGAGATTTTGGTGAGACACTTTGGTGTTTTGAAACTTTGAAACCTCATTAAACTCATAGGAAATGTAATTGATTGAAAGATAAAAATTTATTTTTAAATATCCCTTATCAATGCCATAAAGTAAGCTTTTATTTAAATATTATTTGTTTTTCCAATCACCAAATAGTCAAATAACTATCATTTGGTTAAGGTTTTAAAAAAAAAAATTCATGTGTAACTTTATTATTTCATTCGGCAAGGCATACTAAGTCACCATAAACAATTTTGAGTGAAATTCAATATGAAAATTTCAATTATTAATGATCCAAACAACTAATTACTGATAAAAAATGTATGATTTTCAAAAGAAATCATGTATATGTGTTCATAATCAAGTTAATAATGAAAAATCAATTGAAAAATTCAAGATTTTGTTATTCACCACAAGCATCTAAACACATATGAATGTACATAAATAACCATTGTGACACCATTGTGACACACTATAGTTTGCCTTCACCCTTGTAATTTTTTGCTTCATGCCAAGATTGATTCATGATCCTAGGAAAGTAACTTCCATTTTTTTCAATGCAAAAAATATAGGGTGTAACAAATTCATTAGATCTCGCTTAGATCCAAGGAAATTCCTTTCTTGATTCACCAAGGCTTAGATTCAATTCTATTACAATCAATGAAGCTACTACTTGTTTGTTAAAACACTTGGGCTTCGCATTGCTTCACACTACCAATAACAATCAACTATTTTTTTCTTTTTCTTAAGTTCCTATATGGTTTTGAATACTTCATTTTTTATGCCAATCTCAAACTTATACAACTTCAAGGATAACTTTACTATGATTTAAGTGTTTGGACTTTGTACTTATTGTTCCATTTTCCAGCCTTGGGTTTTGAGTCAAAGTAGAAGGTACTGTAATCTCCCAATTGCGGTTTTTTCTGGATAGTTGACGAGCTTTTGTGTAATGTGAAATAATTGAAAATTATAAGAAGAAGAAGATAATGATAATGATGATTGTTGCAGCATTATTGATGTTGCTTCACAAATTTTCCAACAAACTGTCAGCTCCATAAAAAGTACCAAGCTCGCTCTATTTCCTTTTTGATTTTGTGCAAGATCTTCTCCTTCCTTCCCATTAACAAAATCAACCCTAATGTCTACTTGTGAACATGGTTTAGAATGACTCAAACGTTGAAGTGTTGAGCAAGATCCTCCTAGAAAAGACATACATTCCTGAATAAAAGCTGCTCTCCAACTGCAGTTAGGAAATTTTCTCCGAGTGTTTTACTAGAAACTGCAGTGGTGAGGCCCGCAATTTTCTGATCTAAAGATGCGTTACATGATGTTCTGCACTCATTTCGAGAACACCTCACTCCAAGTGTATCGCTCTACACATTCTGCCATTCACCTTAAGCTTCATTGCGTCATTTACTTATTCAAATGCATGCCGCAGACAGACACATGCTTACGAAACATCATGAGGTGTGGCAAATTAGGCAGTATATACAAAGCTCCTAATGATGTGGCAGAATTGATCCTATGATGTCAGATACTTGCCATTGATCCAGATCCCAAGTGACCGACCACTTGGCTGGGTCCACCCAATGGCCTACTACATCTTCTGTCTTGGGGGAGGATCCAAATTATTCTCTCTCTGGAGAACACCAACTGTCAGAGCAGTTTGTTTTCTGTTGAAACTTGTTGAATCAGTTCCCATTCCTGTTGCAGGACTGTAGGCAATGGGCATCATTGAGATTAACGTTGGTCAGATGCTAAAAGCCATGCTATTCATTAGCAATTCTCTCTAGTACAACAATCCCTTCGTACCCACATGATCTCTTTGCTTATTTATTAAAACCCTAAGCCCTTTCTTTCTACATGCATCTGACCTCCATTGAAAACCTTATTTTGAAAATTTTGATTCAAATTACTCATCCATAAATTAAAATTACAAATCTAGCTTTTGGGTTTAACCTTTACACATTTAGAAAGTCTTTGGTAAAACATTCAGCCAAACTCATGCATTTGATGTTGAGATGACTGATGCATGCAGAGAAAAGCTGCCCACAATTGGATCCAAAGTTTCAATGGTGGAAAAAGAACTTTTGATGTGTCACTCATACATAACCATGTTAGAGGCATCGACTTCAAAGTGAAATAAGTATGATCCCAAACATGGGTGTTTGTTTTTTTTCCCTCCCAAATTTGTGAGGTAGGTGGGTTGGTAATCATCCACAAAAGGACTTAGCCAAATTTGGCTACATGTACCAGAGGACAGTAGAAAAGTTTAGGTTTCATGCCATTTTTTTTTGGCTCCAACCTATTGTCTAAAATGATGACTTCAAAAAGTTTTTCCTTGTAATGTGAGGATTGCTGGCCAGTTTTCCCCCTCAAAATCCATTATACTTGTGGCAAGCCACAGCCACCCCCCCCCCCCCCCCCCTCTCTTCCCTCCTCCTTTATCCCCTCTTCTCCCCACCCAACCCACCCACACACCCCATCATCAAATCCTACTCCAATCAACCCATC
>Ga0116227_10006148_pt1 | contig 24585 bp, 16 predicted proteins | sample S1TSphgellanicum_FD_89693 | JGI IMG/M metagenome (GOLD analysis project Ga0116227, IMG submission 89693) | Host-associated microbial communities from peat moss isolated from Minnesota, USA - S1T2_Fb - Sphagnum magellanicum MG | ecosystem: Host-associated > Plants > Peat moss > Unclassified... | reverse complement strand
TCTAGTACTTTCTTGATCCATTTTCATCATTTGTTCCAAATGCCATAATTTATAACTTGGTTGCATTTTTGAAATTATATGTGCTTCAATTGTAGCACCCCAAATGGGGGCCTTTTTGCACTTCAACTTGGATCTACAATCAACACCTCTTTTGAGCATGAATAATGTCCTCATTTGTTTGCTAGACCACCATGGTTTGTACAATCAACTATTTAGAAGTTCAAGTCTCCAATTTGTAGATAGGGTTGTATATTTTACTATAAGCAAAAGTAAGGTTCATTACAAGAAATCACGGCTTTTCTTATCAAGAATTTTTAGTAAAAAAATCCCTTCATATAATTTTTTTGCCCCCATGTCCAACTTGACCAAAGTGCCATTTTAAACAAGTCAAATTGGACCTGACCATTTTGACAAGGTCTTTTTGGTTGGTTTTTTACTAGTTTTTTTATTGGGTTTTTTTTACTAAATCATCCTGATAATAATATAATTTGGGCAGCGATTAAAAATATATTATTTAAATTATTTTTTAAAAAATTAATGTGAAAAATTAATTAAACAACTAATTACCCTACCTACCTACTTAATTAATAAACCTAATAATTAATGCCAAAAAAAAATTTTACTTTTTTACCTACCAACCTTATGTCTTAAGCTTAGGCTAGGCCTTCTAACTTAACCACCTAGGCTAGACCAAGCCATTTAGGCTAGGTCAAGTAACCTAGGCTAGGTGGTCTAATAGTTTTTGCAACCTAGGCTACATAATTAAGTCACCTAAGTAGCCAAGGTACCCTAGGTTACAAATGTGTGGACTTGAATTCTTCACATCCACATTGAGGAATCAAGTTTTTAACCATTACACCACCACCCCATAAGGTGATTTTCTTGGACAACATATTTGTAATGAACATGATTTTGGACCAACATATTGTAATCAACTTTCATGAATTTTTTTTCAACATGCATATTGTACTAAATGAACTTGAATTTTTTAACATTACTCACATAAATAGATAGGTTATAAGTAGGGTAACTTAAGTCGGTAAGAGTTACCTATTAATAAATGCATGTACCTAAGTAACATGTAGGTTTTAATTTACTAGGTTTTATAGGTATGTACTATGTCTATGTTTATACCTACCTAATAAACAATCTATGCCAATGTTATTTAGTAGGTTATGTATTTACTTATCAGTCTACTAATAAACTTAGTTTAACCATATTAGGTAGGTTTAAGTTTAAGCTACCTACCTAATAGGCCTAAGTAGCCTAGGTTAAATTATGTACCTATCTAGTAAGCCTAAGTGGTCTAAGTTAGGCTACCTAGAGGGTATTGATAAATTTTTTTAAAAATGATTGATTATTTACTATGAATTAATAATTATCAATTAATATATATAAATTTATTACTAACTAACAAATTAGTTTTAATGATAACTATCAATAACTATTTACAATTATATATTGACTATTATTCATTACTATTAATTACTATCAAATATTAACCAAAAACTTAGATAAAATTGATAATTCAATGATAATAATTAATCAATTAACAAGTTGATGGATAAATTAATTATTGGTTATTAATTAACATTTATTTGGTGACTAATTAATTATATAAAATATTAATCATAAATTATTGAGTATTAACTATCAATTATAAAATATTAACTAATTAATGTACTAAGTGTAAGTAACATGTGACTAAAGGTAACATGTAAGTAACCTATTAAACTTTATAAATAGCTATTAAGTGTAATATGCCTAACCTAGGGCCTACTAACTATGAATTTAAGTTTGGTATGTACCCTATGCAAAATAAACTTGTAGGTTAAATAACTAAATTAATATGGTTGATTTGACTAAGTGTCAAATCTAAATGGCCAATTTGACTAATTATAAATCACAATGGCTATTAAGTATGGTCAATTTGACTAAGCCTTGATCATCTTAATGGACCTTTGGCCTTTTTGATCAAATGTTTGGTTTGTTACATGGTCAAAAAGGTCACTTTAGTCAAATGTTTTAGTAAAAAATAACTTGTGCCTTTCATGTCCCAAACCTTTAATCAAAACGACCATCCCCTTTAGTCAATGTGGACATTTCAGTCAAGTTAGACCTTCTGAAAATCACGTTTTCTTCTAATGATTGTATTTTCATGAATATTGAATGTGTTATATAAGATTATTTGTTTTTTTTGTGAATATGTTTTGATCCATTTGGAATTATATTAAAAATGAATATGCCATGTGAATTTTTTTTTATTATCCCACGTTTTACAATCTCGAACCATCATAATGGATGATGGAGATCAAAACTCAATGTATAATGTATCATTGAAAGTTTGAAACACATATTATTTTAAAAATATTGACATGTTTACTTTTGTTGAAATCTACACATTTGATTTACTTGCAAAATTATCATTAAAAAAATAGGCTTATTTACATATTGTTTGAAAATTCATGGAAACACATGTGAATTAAACTTTTGAAGTTGTCATTTTCATCCTATAATGGGCCTTATCCAAAACATGGAAACCATGTTTCAAACTTGAAAAAACATAATCCTTAGAAAAGACCTAAATTTGGGACCAATTTGCTCCTTTTATTATGAATGCATCCATGTGACTAATGACTAATGAGTTGCTAAACCTATGCTTTTCACCCATGTAGTCACAAAATACATTTAATTACAAACCCTAGTTGTTTTAATAACTAAGATTTTTAATTTTTTATAAAAATGAAATTCATTAGTAGAAATATTGTCACATGCAATTGTCATTTACAATTAGTTTTTAATTGCAAATGACATTTGCGATTAAATTGGTTGTAATAACAAAAGAAGTCGTATGCAAAAACCAGTCGCATGCGATGGATGAAATTATTTTTCATCAAATACATGTATGGCCACCATATAGTATATACATGAATGATCTTACAACTAAAATTATAATTATATGGATGACTAGTTGCATTCTACCATGTGACACCCACTTAGACCTTCACCACATGGCACCTATATAACTTATGTGGCACATAGGTTTTAACATAGGCCATGTAGCACATAGGTCTAGACATATGCCACGTGGCATTTAACTTAGATGGCACTGTAGACCATATGCCATGTGGCACTTAGTTTAGGTGCCATGTAAGCTAAGTGCCATGTGGCACCTAAATTAAGTCTAAACCTAGGCTAGGCCTAGATTTAAGCGACATGGCATCTACTAAAAATACCATATTTATTTTTGAATTTAATTAAGGTTGAACCTTTTTTTATTGGCTCATCCCAAAATGCAAGTGCATTTTAATTTGTACATTGTGCTCCTTATGTAATTGACAAAATTAAAATGGGAAGCAAAACATATGGGATTAATTTTGTAATTACAACCGAATTACAACTACTTGGGCTAGTAATGACTACTTAGCCTAACTTACTACTTTTAACTTAGCCTATTAATTAACAAATTTTATGATGTGGCACTTAATCTAATCATGTTACCATGTGGCATGGAAAAAATGGTTAATTAGATGCCACATGGCATGGCATAAACCTAGCCTATGTGCCATGTGGCATCTCTTAGCATAGCTTAGGTGCCATATGGCATGTGATATATAATTGCCACATGGCATGGCCTAAACCTTGCCTAATTGCCATATGGCATGTCCTAGACCTAGCATATGTGCCACGTGGCATGGCATAGCCTAGCCTAGGTGATGCGTGGCATGGCATATGCTTAGCCTATATGCCACATGGCATGGATAAATCTAACCTTGGTGCCACATGGCATGGATAAATCTAACCTTGGTGCCACATGGCATAACATAGGCCTAGCCCAAGTGCCACGTGGCATGACCTAGGCTTAGCATATGTGCCATGTGGCATGTCCTATCCTAGCCTAAGTGCCACATGGCATGTTTTGGCCTAGCTTAAGTGCAATGTGGCATGTTTTAGTCTAGCGTAAATGCCACATGGCATGGCCTAGGCAAGGCTAAGTGCCATGTGGCATGGCTTAGACCTAACTTATATGCCATGTGACATGTCCTATGTTATTTTTAGGTGCCATGTGGGATAGCTTAAACTTAGCGTATGTGCCACATGGCATGGCTTAGGCCTAACCTATGTGCCATGTGGCATGTCATAGCCTAGGCTAGGTGCCCAAGTGGCATGGCCTAAACCTAACCTATGTTCCACATGTCTATCTAAACCTATATGTAGATGTAGGCAACATCACATGTCACCAAGCCTAGACTAGGTACCATGTGGCCTAGGGTTATAAATAGGTAAGTACTTTAATAAATAGTTAGGTATCTAATAAGTAGGTAGGTAGGTGTATATATATCTAGGTGCGTCCTTGTTAGCTAGGTAGACTAAATACTTTATACAACTAACATGTGACTATCTTAGTTACATTTGCAATTAAATGTATATACAATGTTGTAAAGAATACAAAGACATTATAAAAAATAACACAATTTAAGAATGAAATAGGTCATAGTTTCAACCTAGTTCAAAAGAAGATCGAACTTCATCCAAATTTGAAAAGTAGTTGCATAGGCAACCATTTGTAGTCGCAAGTGACATTTGGTTGCACATAATTGCACAAGGACGGGTTACAAATGACAAGATTTCTAATAGCAATTGCATGTCATCATTAACCTTGGTATAACGTGTAAAGTGCATACCATCTCAACTAAGTTGTTTTATTCAACTAAGTGTTACAAAAGATGCCTCAATGGATGGATGACATGTGTTAAAAATATATGAACATGTTATAGGTCATTATACATCATCAAAAGTCAACTTAGTTTAAACTAGTTAAGCTAGGCAACCGAACTTAATTCATTTAACCAAAAGTCAACCTAACTTAACCTAATTAAGCTAACTATCTATGTTAGGTAACCTAAGCTATTTAACCTAAGTTAGGTGGCTTAGATTAAAAACAAACATCAGACTCGTAACCCAAGAAGCTTATACTAGGCTACCTAACCTTGGCTTAGGTATCATAAGTTACAAAAGTGAGGATTTGAACCTTTCACTTTCACTTTGGGGTTCAAATCTTCATCCATTACATTAACACATATTTTTACATTAATTATATTTAACACAATTATAAAGCTTAAAAGTTTTAACCTTGAATTAACCTTGGCCACCTTAAATGACCTAGGTCAACCTACCTACTACCACCTAGCCTAAACCTAGACCTCCTTAGATTTACTTAAATTGAATTAGTTTGTCAACTTGAACTATTTATTAACTTAGGTTAAGTTAACCTAAGAAATGAAAGACTTTAAACAAAGACCATTCCACTAAGAATGATTTTTTGGTTTTTAGTTCTCCGCTCTAAATCATTTCATCTATTTTCATTTTTTATCTTTTAGGTCATTTTTTATGTTATATGTTGAAAATATGTTTTATGTTTTCTTTTGTTGGCACAAAGTTTTGTTTACAACTAAATGTACTTGTTGTTTGTAAACTACACGACAATGTTTGCAACTTTGAAAAGGAGAAAACAATGTTTTCCATTCATATTCATATTTCAAAATAACATTGGTATACTTGCATGTTTGACCATGGACCATCACAAAAGTTCTAAAATGAGGAGGAATTGATCTTATTTTAACTATTTACATTGTTTTATGGTTATTTATAGTGAACTTCCATGTATGATATGATTATGGTTGGTAACTAGGTCCAATTTGTATGTGAAATTTTTTTTTTGGTTCCATTAATATAATAGTTGGATTTTCTTATTTTTTCAATTTCATTTGCCCTAAGTGTTATTTTTTCATTATTTTAGCATGGTTATTTTTGTTGTAGACACAATTTGACGACAACAACACAACCATCCCTAGTCATCATGTTAAACAAAGATTGAAGATTAATGTGAAATTGTCATTGTCCATCCTTGAGTTTCAACCAAAACTGATTTTCTTGTAAAGTCTTAAATTTATCAAGTGAAACCCTTTTACAACTTAAGGATTAAACTTGCATGAGGGCATGTTTAATCAATGTGAGCTTTTTGTTTTCTTCATCCTCCCCTCTTATCAACTTTCTCAATATTATATTAATTCCTAAGATTGTGACAACATTCATAGAATTACCATAACATATTTTTAGAAACTAGAAAAATATTAATCAAAGTACAACTATTGCCTATTGACAAAAGAATGTTCAAAAATTTCATTAAAAATTATTTGATATAAATTTTTTTTGTAGTTTGCAATGCTTTTTAACACAAGCATTCCTTGGGTTGAAGTCATTTATAATTGGTTTGAAATATGCCACCTTGGGTATTTTCACCTCCCTTTGTCTTTCAACATAATGTTTTATCCATGTGTCACCACACCTCAAACCATTTCCTCTCATACACTTAGAACCAAGTTTTTAAAATAAAATTTTGTCATTTGTTCCTAATATTATTTACAAATAAATTTCCTTTTTTAAAGGTCATTGCTTTTTCAACCTCCAAACCCCAACACAAAGTAGCCCTAACTACTTTCATAGTTGAGAAACTCAAAACAAACTTGCCACAATCTTTTTGAAAACATAAAACAAAGGTGTTTTAAATTAGGTTCATCATGTGAAAAACTTAATTATCTTCAAAGCACCAAAATATTTCTATTCTTGTCTTGTATATTTTTGTTGAAATGATGCCATTGGAACAATACTCCCAACCTATTGTCAACGATATTTGGGAACCTCGTCACATACTATAAGACTAATTGTAGTGCAAAATCCCAATGGAATTGCATTACTTAGTGAGTATGATGATAATAGGTGGCTATTTTAGGGTCGTTTTTTATATATGTTTTACTTTGACTAATTTATTATTATATATTTTTCAAAAAAATTATACTCATATGTTACATTTGCAAACAATTCAAAAGCGCTTACTTTTGTAATATAATATGTAATTAATGTTCTTCCATGAGGTGAATTGTTAACATTTTATTGAGTTCAAACTTGATTGGGAAAAAACCAATGTAGTGGATGTTGCATTCATGATATCATGTGTGCATTACTTATAATAACTAGAGGACAATATAAGAATACAACCACATTTGTTACAACATGCATGCAAATTGGTGCCAAAAGTTTCATATTGGAGTTCCATAACAACATGAAAAAATGCTTTTGACTTAACAAAAGCCCTATCTAGGTGGGCTATTAGCCAAATTGTGTGCATTGATTACATCACAATTAAATTAAATTAGGCAAATAATGTTGCATGTTAGTCTTCAACAAATTAAATATCACAAGTGGAAAGTTTTAAACTGTCAATGAAAAAACATGTTGATTCTATTGGGGGAAAGGATTTGATATTCTTATTATTAGTAATTCCCATTTCACAATGATGATAAGGCAAAAATAACAATTTTGACCATCAATCAATATAGGAAACCACTTGTTTCAATGAAATTCCTTGCATTTTGGGTTGAATAATGCATTTGTCAAATGTTAAGTCATGTCATTCTATGTTTGGAATTTGTTAAATGCTAGATAAATGATTTTACTGTGTTATGTTCTATCAAAGAGGAACATGGCCTCTCTTACAAGAAGAGGTGGTTGAACAATTCAATCAAGGAACATTAGTTGAAGGTGAAAGTAATATTTAAGTAATATGATTAGAGTTGGGTATTAAAAAGATCAAAATATATGCAACATTTACAAAAATTTCAACTCCAATAAATGTCAACAAATTGAAGGCTTTTAATGAACTTAGCTAGTTGGTGTCAACAAGTATTCCCAAGTCTTTGATTTAGTTGATGAATATGCATTAAGGTCTGACCTAAGGAAACCCAGAAATAAAATAATCTAGAAGTTGTAAGTTGGGATCTCTTCTATAACCATTTTAAAAGAATGCATTAAATGAGAATTTGCCTTGTTTTATATTGTAGATTGTTTTCAATATTAGAGTAATTTTTACATAATTTAAAAATGAAGGCAAGATTAGATAATGTTTATGAAACTTGATTAACTCTAAGCAATGGCTAAATAGAACTTTTACAAGGAAAATGTTTAGTAATTGTTTGGGTTAGTGCTTGCGATATAATGATATATGTTTGGTAGCCTATTTATGTGGATGATTAATCATCTATACATTGTTTCAATGAATGTATTTGACTTGTTGGAAAACCTACAAGGTGGGTCGATGTCATGTCCACAAACCATCCATCCACGCTGGTGCATTCGTGGGTTCACGATGGCTATCAATGCACACCTAGTAGTGTAGGTGATAGGTAGGAACTTACCTAAGCATCTTGGTGCCAAAGTATTTGGGTGAAATGCGAAAAGACATATTATGAAGGACATTAATTCATGGGCTACGGAGAAAGTGGGTTTTGAGTTAGTTTAGGAGGAAGCAAAATGGTTATAATTTAGGGGGGGGGCAGAAGATAGAAATAATTCGGGTTCATTTTTCATTCTATGGACTTTGTACTCTGAGAGAGAGAGAGGGGCCAAAATGGGCCAACACCCACCAACACACCATCCATTGGAAGCCTGCTTGCTATGACTCAGTTATGTATGTACCCAACCTGAGTTCAGGTCAGATTTCAACTTTGTAACCTATTCCTGTAGTTGAGAAGGTAGATAGGATAAGAGGTGACTAACTAGGTAGGATAAGAGATGCATGTAACATTGTTAGTACATGTGTAAGGGCTAGTGGGTTGTTGGTGGATAGGTAGTAGTAATAGGTGAGAGAGAAGGTACTTAGGATGATAGGTACTTAGGATGATAGGTAAGTAGATGCATGCAATACCTATGTGATAAGTAGTGGGTTGTTGGTAGATAGGTAGTAAATATAGAAACTGAGCTATCCACCATGATTAGCCATAGAACTGGAACCCAATGGGAAAGTGTTACCTGTACACATCCCACATGGTAGGGTGGTTGGTTCACTCTGGCCAAGAGAGAGAGAGAGAGAGAGAGATCATCAGCAGCCTTAAAAGAAGCTCTGAAGTTTTCACAGGTTTGAGTTTCCTGACCATTCTTTCTGCCAAGGAAAATAATGCCTGCAAAAACACAATTTGCACACAGGTTGTAGGGTGAAAATAGCTGATAACACCCAAGTTATTGATGATAAAAAACTGCTATCGGCAACCATATTAGACTTCAACTATTCTGTAGTTTCCTACTATCATGAAAAAAACTTATATCCTAATAATTGCCAGGCAGGGTAATTTTACAGTACTTGAGCCTGAAAGGAGTAAGAAAATCCAATGCCCAATTCGTCTACCATCTGTATGCAACAACATAAGAGGTGGAACTTAGTTCTTGATTACAGCATAAAACATGGAACTTAGTTCTCGATTATAGGCCTCTTTATCTATAACAAGCTAAGGTAGTTAAGCAGTCAGAGATGACAAATATGAGCTGCTGAATGGTGAACAAAGTCAGATGTGATTTCTATTACTTCAGAATGTACAACAATAAACTTGCATTTTGTTAATATTATGATGGCTCTCTACAGTCTCGACAATTTCCTGCCTCCCTTTTCACTCTGTAATGTTTGGTGTCAATTTTCGTTTCAAGGAAACAAAACAATTATGGCTTGATGTTAGAAAGTAATAAGTAATGAGATGGGCAATTATTCTATGTAAGAGCTTATTAAAATCCTAACTCATTACCAAGCACAGGCCACAAAGATTCATAATGTAATCATCACAGGAGCAGCTAAGTGAGGCCCTGGGTCCCCATTCATTAGCCAACTGTCAGCTACAGTTAGGCTACAATCAAGCAACCCCCCAATGTACAGAGCTCACCACCTGAACTACAATGACTTGTATGATTATCTGGTATACATTAATGGACCAGCTACCCATGGTGGCAAGGGAATACATTTAAGGGGCCCAACTCACCATAGAATTGGTGAGTATGAAGATTTGTTGGACCTGTTCCAGCAATTGCTGGAAAGTTCATCTGTTGATCTGTGCTTTTCTGAAAAAAAGCCATATCCATATTCCCCTGTCCAACAAAAACAACAGATGATAAGTGAAAAAACCAGATGGATTCTAAAAACCAGATTCATTTTGGAACACCAATCCCAAACCTGAGGAACTCACTCCTTTTAGAGATCAGAGAGAGCAAATTGAAGAGATAGTTATGGACTGCCACAACTACCCTGTTGCACATCCAGACTATCAATGGCACATTGGAGGGTTTCCCTTCTTTACAAATCATTAAATGGACATTCTTTTCAAGACTGATGAGTCTGGGAGCCACTATCTAAGACCATCCTTCTCTATAACAGTAGAGAACAGCAGCACTAGAATTTGAACTAAGAATTGTATATTCTTTCTAATGAATGTGGAATAATATCTTCCACTGGATCCACAGCCAGTTTACTCATTCCCAACTTGTGTACATAACCATACCCAACATACAGTGCCAAGGGCACCCCAAGATACACAGACAGAGGTTGATAAACAAATCCAGCAATCAAAGATCATCTCCTACCTGCATCCCCCACCCCAGCAAAACTGTTCTTAAGAGTGCAGAGATTTTATTCCTCGTTTGCATACTTCATTTTCTCTAATTACTGCAGGCATGTCAATGAATCTGCTTCCTGTGACTTCAGCATATGCACTGAACATAACCTTGTTCTGAATCCTCTCTTAGTATCACCACAGTATATATAAGGTGTCTTCATAAGTATTGACAACTTTTGTGTACATAAAAAATTGAAGTCAACCTGAATAGAATGGAGAGACGATTCAATAATGAGGATATACTCAACATTTCAGCAAACAGGAAAAACTAGAGACAAGACAATTAAAAAAATAGGATATTTTGATTGACAAGCAGTTTGAACAGTTGTCAGTGACCTTCAACAGCAATGTGTGATAGCGACTAGCTACCACAAGATCCCCACTGACTTCATGAGCTCCCAGCAGTGGGTGGAGGTTGATGTCATAAATTACCCAAAGTTCTGATTATCTGCCACAGGAAGACTCAGCCATGATACTAGCTAGCTCAACAAAACACAAAAGAAAAAGGAGATGACCAAGAAAACCAGAGAGCAAATGGGAACAAAACAATAACAAAAACCCAAGAAGAAAGGAAAACAAACAAAAGGAGAGAGTAATGGATGAGAGAAACAGCACAGAGCAGCATGATCTTTTGAGGACAGAGTGGTCTTTGGAAAGCTCTCTGCAGGATTAAGACACCTTTGAAATGAACATTTTGAGGATTCCAGTCAGAAACACAATCAGAAACCTTGCTCTGGAAAAAAAAATCTGGTTTGTTACAACAGAAATCTTGAAGAGTAGCCTCTCTCCTTCAAAAGCTCCCACTTTAGAAATGAGGAAACGCCTTCAGACCTGTAGAGCACCAATTTGGAACTACCACCAATTTGGCAGAGCTGAGATTTTTGAGTCCACATGAGGCATACAATTTATGTTAATACCTGCATATTCTGACTATGCAGCCTCGTCCAAAATGTTAATGTTCTGGACTTTCTAATTTTGGAATATTGCTCAAAAATACATAATGCCCAAAAATTGAGAATTTAGGCACTCAAGTGTCACCATCCCATGATGATGTTCAGGCCAATCTCATCTGGAGATAAATTACAATGTGACCAGTGCAAGTGAGCAGCACCAAATGACAAACTTGAAGGTCAGAAGTGAACCTGAGGTTGGTTGAAGGGGAGAACAATTTGCTTTTGCTTGGCATAGAGCATCTCTGCATGCTCATACAGCATCAGGTCCTGAGCTTCAGAGCAGCAGCTCAGCATGAAGAGCAGGATGCTTGTGAGTTCATGGTGCAGGATATTTAAGCTGTCAAAAACCTTTGTGCCTCATCCTGCTTCTGCACTGTAATTCTCTATCAGTCCTCTGAATGACACCAAACAAACTCTGTGCACAAGAACTAGCATCATTGCACAATAAATGTTCATTTTCAGCTTATTGAGTGATTCAAACCCATGCCTTTGAAAGGAAGCTTTGTCAGCATGTATGGTGTGCCCTCTTGCCTTTTCTTTATCCATCAAAATCACTATTGATTCCTGGCTGCATTTATCCTCCCACAAATGTGCTGCAAACCAAGGTCTGTCAACAAACAAAGGCCATAGAAACACCAGAACATGTGCATTGAATCCCAATCATGGTCAGGCAGATCACCAGCCCTGGATCAGACAGGATCTGCTGGCCAGAATCTCATTGACACGCTTTCAATTGAACTGACACTTGTTGGCACACAGACAAAAGAACTGGCTGATTGTTGATACTTCTCTGTCAATCCAACATACAGCATTCCATCCAACCTCCTCTGCACCCTCCCTGCCATAGTTAAACTCAGACAGACATGGCACCTTATATTGTTCTTGTTGTCATTTGCCTAGTGTTCACATGTAGACTTTACTAACAGAATCCCCCCTGCAGGGATACCATTGACATCAGATTGTGAGCTCTTGGAAGAACCACAACACGCAGTTCACCAAGTGGTGTCTGCATGCTATTTCTGGCAAAGCATGAGCATACTTTTCTTACAACAAGGACCTCACCTGGGCTACATGCAGCACCTGAATGCCAAGCTGGGGATAAAACCCTACACGCTTGTGAACGAATTCTGCCTCCTACAATGGTATTGTTGGTAAGTCCAGCCACTTGTTACATGACCACATAAAACCCATTTGGCCAAACAACACTGGCTACCATTGATCCAGTTCCATACATCACCATCTTCTTGAAGGAGCATAAATTAGTATAGAACCACAACATGAATCTGCAGCCACAAGTACCCCTATGCACATATGGTAATAAAATCTACACATTGAAGGCACCCATGGTAATGATATCAGTCCATCCATCAGCACTAAAACATTGCCCACCGAAATTCTGTACATTGTTCCCTACTTTGCAAATAGGGACATTACAGTAGCAGTGGCTACACTGTATTTATGATTGAAACTCATAGGTGAAGATTAGGGACACCATTTCCATTCTATTTTACTACTCCCTCACCCTCTCTCACAAGTTTTACAAGGATGAGCGTCTATCGTCTTAATAGGAAGGTGCAGTAAAATGGTGTATCATTGCAAGAACTTAACAAAACCACAATGATAGGAAAATAAATGAAAGGTAATACACATGGTCACCAACCAGACACAACAATTCAATCAAATGACTGGGACAGGAAACAGAAGAAGCAAGGTCATAAGGACCCAAAGAAACCTGAAACATGCCACCATTGTGAACAAGCTCATAGCAATTGGGTGGTGGAGGAATTCCAAGAGGGGCAGGGCAGTCAACACTGCAGCATACAATGTATTAGAGGAAGGAGGGGTGCTAACAACTCATCCTTCCACCCTAGCACCACATTGTCCTCCTTCCCTTCAATAGTTATTCCTAGAGCTTCTGTTTGCCCTCTGCACTCTCAACATCATATCATGATTAGGAAAACTTTTATCATACAAACATATTTTACAAAAGAATGAAAAATTTAGGGTTTTTCGCATCACCCAGCAAAAAGAAACTGCAACAGAGGGGAAGTAGTACCCATGCAAATATATGTTGCTGCATGAAAGGGACCAAATATTTCCAAGGCCAAACACTGAGAGTGCTCACAAGGTGTGAAGGTTGGTGTGTCTATGTACAATGGGGTCTTTCTGAAAAGTAGGTGCTCAGTGCATCGTCCAGTGGGTGGCACATGTTGGTCATCACTAATGTGCAACTTGGGCCAAGCTTGTACATTATGCTGAAGTTGTTGTGCGTAGAGGAGATTTTGCACCTGTGATGGTTGCACCTTAACTCTTAGTACCAACCTGTCATTCTTCTGACAGTAGTCTTTCTTTCCAAACCCTTGTACAATACATCTAAATACAATTCATCAGCCTGCTCAAAGATAGGTGCCCACAGAATGTGACATACTTACAGAAACTCTGTCACCAATCCCTGTATTAGCAGGTGGCACTATTGCTTCCTGGATAAATCAGATAGTACAATGCCTATTTGGAGTAGGGTGAGCCCAGAGACTTCACATGTCTGCTGAGAATTGTCATTGTCAAGAAATCTAGACACAAGCACCAACCTTGGTCAATCAAACCACAGTTTGTCACATGATTGTGGGCAAAGTTCTTCTGATGAAAATAGTTTTTTTGAGACATCTTTGCAATCAGAACAAAAATCAATCTATTAGTATATACAACTTTGGCATGCAAACTGAATTCGCTCATTAGCAAAACAACCTGATCCAAAAGAGAGCTGATTTAACCACAGTACTGCAAAGCGACAATGTGAAAACTTGGGTCTTTGGAAGAGATAAGACAGTCAACAGCATTGATCTGAAAGAACCAACACCAACGTTATTCAACTCTCAAATGATAAGGATTCCACTGAGTGTGTGATCCATTGGAAACATCACTTATGTTAAACAAACCGGCTATTAGTCTATACTTTGCAGTCAACACCCAATGAGACCTAAACATGTTTACATCTAATGAAAAATATTTGAACAATTCTGCATCAGCTCACAGAATATTGGATTCGACTTGATTCTTTGATTGTAGGAGGGAAGAAACTTCTTGGGTTTAAGACAACCAAGTTTTTTCTGATACAATTTGTGCAGCCCTTGAGTCACACAAATCTGCTGCATGGATTGCACTCTTTGCTTGCGCAATGCTTATGCCACGGAAGTCTATTGAGGAACAAGATGCACTTTTGGCTTGCGCACCGGTTACACCAGAAAAATCAATCGATCATCAAGCATTTCAACGCAGCCAACAAAAGAAGTTATCAGACAAAAACCGGACCGATTTGTAGAAATAAAAAGAAACCAGAAAAGAAGGGAGCAAAGAGCGAACAAAAGCCGAAGCCGAATTGCACAGTAAATTCCAAGTCAAGCCGTATTCCCTCACCTTCTTCTTCCGCATATTCTCAAAACCAAAAAGAATATGACCGTCGTCTCGAAACAACAGTTCGGTTGTCCATCATAATCAAGCATTTCAAGCTTAAAGTCCGTCCGGGTTTTGTATTCTTATGGTAGAAAACCAGGATTTGTATCCCTATAATAGAAAATCCGGAGGGACTTGTAGAAACAAAACGGGAAAAAAAAAGGGGGGGGAGGGGATACAAGACCGAACAAAAGCTGAAGCCGAATTGCACAGTAAATTGCAAGTCAAAGCCAAATGTCCTCCCCTTCTTCTTCTCCTTCCGCACCCTCAAAACCAAAACACTAAGACGGTCATCTCAAAGCAACAACAACAGGTCAGTTGTCCCCGAACTAAACAACAACAACGCTATTACACAGCTGCAGCAAATCGAAGGAAGAAAAAACCAGCCAAACAATAATAGTAATAATTATATTCTTTAAAAAGAAAACCTGTAAGACACAAGAATTGCAGCAGTAGCCGCGGCGCCATGTAGACGTCGTTGATCAGTGCTTCTTCTCTCACGCTCCTCAATTTCGCGTGGAGCAGGCGCTGAAAGCGTTCAGCGCCTACGGCGACGACGAGAGCGAAAACGGCGGACACTCGCGCGCCCGCCCGTTTTCTCCCTTCTTTCGTGTCTCCCGCGCTCCGCTGCCAATGACCACCAAATAAGTGGCTTTTTAGGAATGAATCAAACGGTCATATTCGCTTCATTGGCCTTTCATGAAACAACCCATAGTGGCTTATTAGGAATGAATCAAATAGTCATGTTCTGTCAATTGGCCTTTTATGCTTGAACCCATAGTGGCTTATTAGGAATGAACTGATTCATCAATTCTGTTCGGTGGCCTTTCATGATTCAACCTCATGGGTAGTACCTATTGGTCCCATGGCTAAGCTGGTGTTGGTGTAAGGTTGGTATCGCCTCATGTCATATTCCACTCCAGTAGTACTACTCAGATTAGTATTGTGTACCCATGTTGTAATCAGTCAAGCACGGGATTGATTCCATTCCATAGCCTTCTTTGATGTCTTCACTTCATTTGGTTTCTCATTGGAAATCCGATTAAGCAGCCAAATCATGTTCATTATAAGTACATAACAACTTTGTAGAAGTGTCGCAGTATGTATGTATTTGGAGGGGCGCCTTACCAGATGCAATTTCCATGCTCTAATGTCAAGTGGGGGATTTTGTGTAAGCACACTTGGAGCATTATGGACTCGGAGAATGTTATGGGTTTTTAGGGTTTAGGGTTTACAGGTTTCACTGAGAACCTTGAAAACAAATGCACACCTTCATCATAAGAATGTTTACTTCCCTGTGTTGTGAAAATAGTGTGAAGCCCAGGTCAAAAGGTTCAAAGTTGTGATAGGAGCTAGAAATATATCCAACCAAATATTGTTGTTTATTTATTTCTTTGCATGTCAGTTGGAAAAAACAAATTGTCTTCAATAGCTTTGCAAATTCAACAGCTTTTGCCAATAAGATGCTAATAGGATTTTTTTTTTAATTAAAAAAAAAACCTGAAAAAATAAACCCATTTTTTTATGAACAAAAATCCCAATTGAGGAACCCGATTGCTACAAGTGAAAATACTAGCTAACATTTCAAACTGGAAAAATTCACAATGAAGAGTGTGACCTCTTGTTTCTTGCACATTTGTTACATGGAATCAGATGGTTCATAGTGATCAGAGATACGCCTTGATCCACCTACGTCATCTCCAGACCTAGCTCGTTTGTTCAGGCTAGCTCGTTGCATCAACCGCACAAGCGCTTGCACCACTTCTGACATCGGTGGACGGAATTCAGGTTCAGGCTGCATCAACAGATCCCACTCTTATTATCATGCCACTAGATGTCAAAATGGACATCACCATAAACCCTAAACCCTAAACCCTCACCATAAACCCCAAACTTGTAACATATGTCTAAGTACTTATGGGCCTTCTTTGTGCACTTCCCCCATTAACATGGCCAGAGTGAACCAACAGCCACCAAGCGCAGCACCATGAGTGATGGACAGAGAATGGACAAGAAACACTTTTCATTGGGATCAAGTTCGCTAGCAAAAACCACCATGAATTACCTCAATTGCTATTTTGACTACCTACTTTCTAACAACCCACTAGCCATTATTTATGTACTATCCATTCGTACATGCATCTACTTACTTAGTAACCCCCTATTTTCCTACCTACCAACTTACTTACCTACTACCTATTGTCTTACAACACAATTAGGTTACCCATGGTCAATCAAACCAGACATCAACTTAGTTGGGGTTCATCCACAAACTGGATGTACAAAGCTTACTTACTTGTACACATAACGCAATGATATCAGCAAACCGTGACAACGATTTTGCAGGATATATCCCCTTCAATGCAGGATCCACCATTTTGGCGAGTGCATCAATGTCATGTAGCTGCGGAGTCGCCCATCTCACAAGCGATTGCTCTGCTCTTGGCCTTGTGCTGCAAAGGAAGGAAAAAACATTTACAAATAAGAAGAGTGTCTTTGAATGGATGATAAACCCACCCAAAGATTGGGATTCTCAAAAAAATTCATCCATTACCACTGCATGATCATCATCCATTTCTTTCAAGTACTACTAACTCTGTTTGCAGAATAGGTTAATAATCCAGTTATCTGTTAAGTACCCCAAGCTTTCACCAAAACTGGGGATGAATGAGGACTTACGATGAACACAGTACACAGTGGGAAAAAAACAGAGGACCAAACTAGTTTTCTCACCTAAATTGGTCCTCAAGGGAGTTTCACCCCTAGTTTTGGATTTGCCTTACCCATCATTGCTTTGTTTTCTTCATTAAATCAAACCTTCTCAGATAAGATCATGCAAAATCTTTTGAACTGATACCCAGTTTTATGAAACAGTACTTAATTTCACTCACTTAGACGGATACACCTAAATTGGGGATGAAAGAGGGTTTAGAGGACCAAACTAGGGCCCAAAGACAGGGCGACTTTATGAATAACTCCAATGGATGCCACTAAAGAGAGGGGTTCAATGGGGGGCACTGACCTATCCAAGGGCTTTCGTCCTGTTAAAAGCTCGAGCATGACAACACCAAAGCTGTAGACATCACTTCGCATAGTGTAAAGTCCCGACATAGCGTACTCAGGTGCACTGTATCCAAATGATCCCAGCATCTGTGTCGACACCTGTCTCAGCCAATCTTTTGATTATTCAGGCCAATAAGAGAGTGCGCTTGCACACCTTGTGAAAACTCTCTTGCATTTGTGCATGGGAGAGAGACTTTACACAACATAATTGTCACTCGGGAAGAGATTCCACCCTATAACCCTAATCTTCTTCTTTAAGGTCAACATTAAGAAGCTTCATAGGGTCAAAATCTCATTCAAATGCATTGCGATCGGTGCATAGAACATGGTGCATAAAACATCAAGCAGTCTAGCAAAATAACCTTACAAAACTAGTTCATATGGATATGTGGCAGAATCTCTTCTGAGTGCCATTTAGGGTCTAGGGTTAGGTTTTAGGGTTTAGGGTTTAGAGGTTGAAATGTACCTGCCGCTCCACACCAATCGGGGTAAGGGCAGCAATTCCACAATCAGAGAGATGAGGATTAATCTCATCATCCAGTAGGATATTTGCTGACTTGAAATTCCGGTGCACTATTGCTGGTAAGCAAACTTCATGCAAATATCTGCACAGTTTTTTTTTTTCACACAGGGGTAGTATTAATTAATTCAGGATTTCATCATCGTAAGCACTACTACAAAATTATATTATAGCTAAAAGGAAAACAAAAACTTGCCAAAGACTGAACATTAACTCAAGGGCACGAGCTGCTCCCAAAGCAATCTTGACTCTTGTGTTCCATGAAATCCGCTTTGCAGAGTCTTCTGATGTGTGAAGCGCATCATTGAGCGTGCCACGGTTGACATACTGGTAAACCAGCAAGCGCTGTCCGTGCTCAGCACAGTAACCCACCAGCTCAGTGATGTTTGCATGCTGCAGTTGTGCCATTGTGCACACAGCACCGAGAAACTCTTCTTTGTTTTGCAATTGCATAACAGATGTATCTAGCTTCTTCACTGCAAATACCTGCACAAGCAAAAATCCCATTTTTTCTGGATGTAAAAGAAGTCCAGAAAGTTCAAGAGCTTTCCACTCATCTTCCCACGATGATACCAAAGGAAGCAAAGGAAGATTCATGAGAGAGGAGAATCCATGGTACCTGACCATTTGGAAAATCTCCACGATAAACCCGACTTAAGGAGCCTTCACCAATTAGATTTTCTTGTGCAAAGCTGTTGGTTGCAGCTTGAAGGTCAGCAACAGAAAATACGGTAGCAGCAATATCCATCGTGGGACTTTTGCCAGGGCTGGGTATGCAAGTACCATTCTCGCTGATAATACCCTTAAACGAAGGTGGAGCCTTTAGCATCTGAACAGGTGGAGATGATCTGATCATCTCTTCAGCAATCACTTCCTCAAGTGGACCACCTGTTTGGCAAAAACAAATGCACAACACTCAACAAAGTCTTACAAATTCCCGAATTCCTATGACTCAATCTGCAATTGCAGATAGATCATGGGTTATTTTTTACCTGTTGCAAAAGACCTGGGATTCGATTTTCTTGATTTCCCTGAACTCACACACGACACAATTGATGTGAGCAGACATACAAACTGGCCTAAATGCTAAACTACTGAAGTCGCTCATTGCTCAAAGGATGGGGACATTGTCAGAAATGTTGCAAAAATTGTCAGATGGTTTTATGATATAAACAGAAGACCACAAATTAAGAGGAAGAAAGAGAATGAAAAACTACAGAGAGGCTTACCATTTGTAACAGGGGAAATAAGTGGTCGTACCCAAGAACCACGTCCATGCACCTTCTCTTCATCACTTACAGATATGCATTTGCCATGCGATCTCCACAAGAAGATCAAACCCAAGCTTGTGGCAACAAGTAACAACAAAACAGCAATTGCAATTCCAGCAATCCTAGCACCAGTCCAGAAGCCTCTGTTGCTTCCAGCTGTTGACACAACTGGAGCCTTTGCAGGTACCACAACTGTTGGAGGTGATTTGCTACCAGAAGCTAGAGGTGTTGATGAAAGCAAAGGTGGTGGCGGTATTTGGGTCAATGGAGATGGGGGAGGAGGAACAAATGGTGGTGGTGGAGGTGCTGGCAACGTACTGAATTGATTGCCATTATATCTGTGCCCAGTGTGCAAGGAATTTCATCAGGACACTACAACCACACCTCAGAGTACTTTTGTGAGTGCATAAATGCTGCAGTGATGTATATCATCGACATCCCAGACACAGATGCAGCTTGCCAGAAAACTGGAGTTGAGATTATGGGAGAAAAACGCATACATGAAGGTGGGTGGTTTCAAACCCGGAGGAATCCAGCCAGTGAACTGGTTGTTTTGAATGTTCCTGGAATAAAACAAATCCACCACCCACTTGTCAGCTGATTTGTCTTCAAACAAACAGCGATGGATGGTGGGCAATAATGTTGGATCCAAAATAGACTGGAAAGAAAAAAATTGCTGTTGACAAATGTGACGCACAATGTTTGGAGATTTATCAGGTTTGAGAGAGAGAGAGGAAGGTTGCCATTCAGCTGATTGTTTTCCAGGTCCCTGCAAAGAAAGGAAAATGAACAAGTTGTGTGGTGCAGCACTTAACATGTATCTGATTTCAAAGGAGATCAAATGAAATTTTCTTTTGAAATGAACACAAAAAATTTCACTATTTACCAAACCCAAAGACAAAAGATAGTGGACAAGAGGCACACAGGGTCCCCAGAGCAGTCAAGTTGCCCAATGATGCCGGAAGTGGACCAGTCAAAGAGTTATATGATAGATCCCTGCAACCCAAACACCCGATTGATGGATGTTTTCAATGTTTCTACAGACACAATAGCAAAAGGTTTGGCATGTCTAGTTGTCCATTGCCAAAATCAAATTGAGCGAGTTGCTGAGCAAATGGTGATACCAGGAGCAAAAATGGTTACAGAAAACACAAAAAATCACTAAAGAAATGCTCATTCACAGAAGTTGGCAAAACTTACAGATATGTCAGCGAGAGGAGCTGTGAAAATATATCTGGGATTCCATTGCCAATTTCATTATGACTAAGGTCCCTGCCAATCGAACAAGAAGAAAACTTTTCAATCAGTGTGTGCTGCTGGTGCTGCCATAGGCTTCAAAAAGATCTTCCACTCAAGAGAGAGAGAGAGAGAGAGAGAAGAAAATTATACTCACAAAGCAACTAGGCCTGTAAGTTGTTGAAGCGAAGAAGGTAAGCCACCAGTCAAATGATTCCCTGAAAGAATCCTGTTTTCGCCAGAACAAGAGAATTGAGTACACTCTAGTGCTTCACTTTCATGTGATCGGTTAAGACCATGCAAAACCACAGGATTCTCTCCTTCATCCACAATTCCCATAAGAACTTCTTACAGGCTGATGGACATGAAAGACACACTCTATTGTAAAATGAGACTGTTTTGAATAGTGCATTTCATGATGTGTTCCCTGGATATAATTATTGTTAAAAAAATTACAGTGTGTTTTATAATGCTTACAGGTTCTGAATAGAAGGCGGTAGCTGGTTGGGCAGAGATCCACCGATGTTGTTATTGCTCACATCACTGCAGTCATCAAACAAAGTAGATGAGTTTGAGTCTCTCTTGTCATTCAGGGGTCATAGTTGTTGCTTTACATGGTTTTATGCACAAGTCATAACTCAAAATTCCTTGACACTCATGTCAGTCATTTCGCACAACTTGCCCTGATTACCATGACAAAAATAATTGTCAGCTTGTTTGCTGCAAAGGGTATGATAGAGAACAAGCAATGACAATTGGTAACACCAAAGTGCCAATGTTAAAAAGTCCTTACAACCCATTCAAGAAAGAATTGAGAGAAAATTTTATCAATGCCATGGGAAAAAAAAAACAGAAAGAAAGCTGTGTACAACAAACTTACAAGTAAATTAGGGATTGAAAACTTGAAAGTCCATATCCGAGTTGTCCATTAAGACCCAAGTTGTTCAGATGCCTGTAACAAAATTTCATAGAAAAAATAGAGATATGGCAAGTGCAAACTAGTCGTTAGTGTGTGTTTTTGGGCAGTGGGTGAAAAATGCACTACCCACAAAACTGCTGGCGAGATCGATGTGCAATAGATTCATATTCTTTAGTCAATCCTGAGATGAAGTAGACTGAATTCTTCTGAAACTGAGTGCAGAATTGCCAAAACCTAATTGCAAAAATAGCAAAAAAACCAAGTTAGGAAGAGATTACATACAGCTCTGTAACATTGCTTCCGGAGCAGATAACACCCTGCCAATTCTGAGTGCATGGATCTCCACCACTTGCATTCCAATTGGTCAATTGTGCCGGTTGATCCAAGTCACCATAGAGGGTTGTCAATGCAGTCACTGCGGCAGCAGCACAAAAAGACAAACAACAAATGGAGGAAGTCTGTCATCTTCACAGTCATTTTTTCTTCTATCAATGCCCACCCAACATGACCACCAATGTTACAATACCCAACAGGCACTTCTTCTTCTTCTTCTTCTCCATCAAAGAGTCTTGCTTCCTATGTTGTTTTGAGCATGAGAATCTCAGAATTTGTGTCGCTGCTATGGTGCAAAGAGAGAAGAAGAAGAAACAAAACAGAGTCTCCACATGCGTTTTTCAGCAGCATGAGAGATCACAGTTCATGTTGCCAGATGCTAAGAAGAAGAAGATGATGATGATGATGATGCAATGGAAGTTGAAGAAGCAAAACACATGGTCTTGGTATGAAAGAGAATCCTGGTCTTACGTTTTTGAGGATCATGTGAATTGATCAGAATTTGACAGTGTAGCTGGAATTTTGGCAAGATGGAAGAAGGAAACACACACAGAATCTTTGGTTTTGTGTAAACTTTGGAGCATGATGCAAATGGGAATCGGAATGAATTTCTGGTGTTGCTGCTGCTGTGGTTTTGTTGCAACTTGAGAATCAAATCCCTCAGAATCGTTTTCACTAATCCAGTGATTGCAATGCAATGGGATTTGCAAATGAAAGAATATGGGGGTTGGGAACTAGTTGGGGGGGGGAAGCAAAAGGTGGGGAGTTAGCAAGCACACAGTAGTACCATCTTGTGCATCCGTAGCTCCATTGACGACGGTGAGAAGTGACCGCGTTACGACGAGGAGGAGCACCAGTGTTGCAACTCCGAAACCGCGGTCGGCCCACACTCGAATTGCCATTCCAGAATCGACAAGAAGCTCAGACTCTACGACCAAAGCTAATCCGCATTCTTCTCAACGGATCTTCCTGCTGCTGCTGTTGCTACAACCATTTTGAGCTTTGAATCCAGCTGCTGCTGCTGTTGTCATTTCGCTCGCTCGCTGCTCTGCTGCTGCTGCAGCAGCAGCAGCTGAGTGCTTCTTGCTGCAACCCAGCGGGAAGAAAGGAAGCACGCACACACGAACCCACAACGTCAAACAAGCACGCCGACTGTGGAGACTCGTAAACTCATGTGGACGAGATTGCAAAACTCGACCACCAGAAGATCAAATTGCACGAGAAGCTAGCTGCATACAGGCATTTCATCAGCAACTGTGATCACGCAGTTCGTCTCATTAATACTACAAGGAGAAAGCAGCTCCAAGAGCTTCATTGTATAAGCTCGCATCTCTAAGCAGTTCAGCAGCAACTCGCGCATTTTATCAAGGATCTACTACTACTACAAGCTTCAAGAGATACATCTAAGAGCAACACTTACAACACTGTGACGAACATCGAGAAGTAGAAACGAAGAACTGCTGGAAGCTGGATGCAACTACGATCATATGAAGTCCACGAACCTTAGTACCACAAAACAGCGCGTAGAAACAAGTGCTTCTGCTGCTACGACGGCAATAGCAGCTTCAGGGTCGACAGATGATCACCACATGATCAGGACACCCCCCTTACGAGTCCACCAACACAACAAACACACTCACACACACACACGAACCAAAAAAAAAAGTAACGAGAGTTGCTACAATTTCTTGTCAGCTGAACGTCCCAGCAGCCTATAATCACTAAGAATTCTGACGAGCATCCCAAAACCAGAAACAAACACTCTCTCCAAAGATCATATGGAAAGTCAAGAGAGAGAGGAGAGAGAGAGAGAGAGAGGTGGCGGGCTGGTGGGTGGCGAGTGTTGTATCAGCGACTACCTCATGGAGCTCTAGTGTGCTCAAATGTGAATCAAAACGGAAGTCGTAAAAGGTGATGAATGCAAGAGAAGCAGCTGCAGAGACCAGGATGCTAATCAATTAGTGGAGCAATTAAAGAACAACAGAAGTAGCAGCAGCTGCAGCAGCAGCAAACCACACCATGCAATGGCAGAAGAGAGAGAAGCAAAGAGAGAGCGAGCGACGAAGCGTCCAAGGACGACCAACACCACAAGAGAAGAGAAAAAGAAAAAGTCGGAGCTCTGCAGCAGCAGGCAGCGGCGCTCTGCCCGAAACCCCAAAAAAAACCAAAAACCAAAACTGGCCCCCTATTTCCCCCCCCGCATTTTTTTCGATTCTTGACCCCCCCCCCCCCCCCCCCCCCCCCCCCCTCCCCCTTTTTTCTTCTTCCTAAAATTATACCAATAATAGAAGCGGTTTTTATTGGTCTTTTTTTTTTTTTTTTTTTTTTTTTTTTTTTTTTGTGTTTT
>Ga0116227_10006147_pt1 | contig 24586 bp, 18 predicted proteins | sample S1TSphgellanicum_FD_89693 | JGI IMG/M metagenome (GOLD analysis project Ga0116227, IMG submission 89693) | Host-associated microbial communities from peat moss isolated from Minnesota, USA - S1T2_Fb - Sphagnum magellanicum MG | ecosystem: Host-associated > Plants > Peat moss > Unclassified... | reverse complement strand
TTTTATAAATGAATTTATATAAAGGTTTTTCCAAGTGTTTTTTCATTTTAATCCTATTTTTGAGTTTTCCCACACCCCTTTTTTTTTTATGCATGGAACATTTCGTGGGGGTTTTTTTTTTTTTTTTCCCATTTGGATACTTGAGTCCTAGTGCATGGAACTTGTCATGAATCCTTTTTTTAATTAGGATACCTTGAAATGAACATAGGGGCATGATAATGACAAAAGTTGGATGACCAACAAGGATTCTTGTCCACCTTTGGTATTAAAGTTTTGAGTTATTGATTTTTCTTTTTGGAGTTCGACATCTATTTGTTAAAAGAATGAATTTAAAGTTTACCCTTTTGTTCTTTTTGTTCATTTCTTTTCAAAAAAATAAAATAAAGTTATGAAATGATTTTTGCCCCCTATGTAATAAAAAGATAGGTTAGGAAAAGGATTTAAGTTTTTTCACCTCTAGTTTTGTTAACAATAAGTTACCATGAAGAACAAGGTGAAAAAAATTAATATAAAAAAAAAGATGAATAAAATTTGAGAAAAAATTTCTACATTAATATTAGTGATCATTTGCATATAGCAATTAGTATAACATTAAACATACTTATGTTGATACCATTGCACAACCCATTCACAATGTTTATGTTATATATGTCACATTGATATTTGTAAAAAGTCTTAATATTTTTCAAATATTAGTTTGTTGAATTGGTATTTCATTTTTCCTTGAACCTAGATGCCAAGACCAAAGTATTATACAAAATTCTTTATATCAAATCAACACTAGAAATGTCCTCCCCCCTTTTTTTAACCCTCCAAATTCAATAGAAAATTTCTCCAATTGCTTTAGGATGTGAAGAACTAATCATTTAACAACCTAGTGTTTGTGAATCACTTGCAAAATTTCTTAAATTATAATTAACAATAACTCAATGTCTATGTAGCAATTGAATACATTTCCTAATGCATGTGGAAGACACCTTATATCCATGACTATCTATTCCATTTTCACCCTCTTAAGGAATACACATAAGGACCCTTCCGATAGTTTTAGGCTTTGTGATCTACTTATGTTTTAGTTGTTTAAGTCCATTTTAACATTTGGCTTGTGCTTGACAATATGGGTAAGAACATGGTCAATGCCAATAGTAAATGGCTTTTTAAATATATTTAGGATGAAATATCACACCCAAATAATGTAAAATTACTTTGGGTTGATAAATATATGCATGCTAACAATTCCTTGTAATGATGGGCATAAAAAAAAAAAACTATTGTTCTCGAGTGATCAACCATAATGATTGGCCCAAGTGATAATGTTTAAATGGTCTATCATTTTATTCAATCCACTTTTCAAGTTTATATGTGAGGATGTGAGAGGAGTTAACATTGGCCTTTGGATATGCCAAATATTGATAGGGGCTCAATTATAGGGGGCTATTTTGCCGAGTCATGTTGTAAAAGCATCTCCATTCACACCCCGTTATTTGGGCTTCTATTAGTGTTTGCACATCCAACATAAGATGTTCATTATTCCCCCAATCCCAACCCAAAAACATGAAGGGAAAAAAAAAAACAATATAAAACAAAAGGCCACACTAGCTTCACTGATGGCTTGCACAATACACTTTGGATGAAGTAAGAATTTTCTAAAAAATAAAATAAAATAAAATAATATGTTGATTTGGGCAAAATACATGTCATGTGGGCTAGTAAATTTGCACATGATTTGTCACTGCTTGTGTAAGGCATTGCATAGTAAAATTGATTACTCTTATTGATTGGCTATTATCATTGACCGAAGTGGTTGAATTATGATAATCTCGTGCTATACTTTCTCATTCTCTGTGTTTAGAGGTGAGGCTTGACTAACAATTGTACACCACAATGGATATAACAAACATTGTTAGAAAGCCTAAGAGCATCTCCTGGTGCTTAGTGTGTGATCCTACGGAGTAAAATTGGATGAAAAAAAGTCAAAACATGGCGGTTTGGCTCAAGTTTAGCCTAACAGAGTTACCTGTAAAGTAACCGTGACTTCATGGTGGTGTCTTTAGGCCTCCTTTCACTCCCGATCTCCACTTTCAGTGGTATCCGCAAAGTAAGGAATTTTTTAAAAATCTCAGTATGAAATGCTGAAATTCAGCATTTAGTGCACAAGGTTTGAAGTACAGGTAGGAGGAGCATTGGATGCGCTCAGGAAAAACGAAAGACAGGACGAAACTCAGTTTAGCACAAAAATTGATGGTTTTTCTGAATTTCAGGCCCGCCCCCCTTGAATGCTAATGTACTTTTTTTTGCAGGTTCTTTTTTGAATCTCACCTTGTGTATGACCAAACTGAGGGTTCTGGTGCTGTGTTTTCCTTACTTTAGGGATAACTCTAATATAATTGCACAACAATTTGCGGTGGCTGGTTAAAAGGTGTAGCGATGCTGTGCACCTGCAGAAAAGAGTGTAGGTAATAAATATGATCTGACTCCTGGTGAGTGTTTCTGATCGGCCGATCATAATGATTCGTCCAGTTGGTTTGCCATTAGTAGTCCTCCACCATTTCGCTGTCCCCAGTTTCAGTTTTATGGGCGGGGTTGCAAAAAAGCAAAGAACTAAACTTGGATGTGAAATTTTTTTTTTTTGCAGGGTCACATACTGAACACCGCTGGAGATGCTCTAAATAAATAAGGGCATGGATGCGTGGTCTTCCTGTTATACTCCAGTGCAAAACATGAAATTACTGGCCATTTTACGCCTGTGGGTAGGGATGCTGAAAAGGCCCATAGTTTGGGGACCATTCCTTAAAAAAATGCATGGGCCAGACCCAATGCAAGGCCAAACTCGGTCACCCCTCCTCGGGGGCTTTACCCCTATACATAGGACCTTAATAAGGTCCTGAGCCCTTAAGGACAAAAAGGCAAAAGCACGGGAGCTTGCTTGTCCCTCGTTGAGGAGAGAGCTTTGAAGGCCCTTCTGGGCAGCGCGCGAGCCAAAGAGCAGAGAGCGCGCGAGAGGGAGAGAGAGCGAGAGAGACCCAGAGAGAGCTGAGTGGAGCTTGCTTCCCACCGTCGTCGCAAAGGATTTCGACCCGCCAAAGTAAGGTAAATAGTACTCTAACTTTTCTCTGTGTTTTTGTTTATTTGGTTTGGTTTGGTGTCTTTTTGTTGGACTCCGGAAATGTTTGGTAGCAGTAAGGGTACAAGAGGAGAGCTAGTTTTCACATGGTCACAGCATTTGCGAGAGGTGAAAGACCACCTGAAGAAGGAGGAGGAGGAGCACAGCTCAGTAATGAGCATTTGTCTCTTTTTTGTGCCATTATTCTGAAGAAGTTCGGAGGTGATAAATAGCTGGGGTTCATAGAGGACATTGATTTTTCAGCTCTTAAGTCCGTAAGAAACCAGAGGAGCAAGTATGCGCTGAGTCGCTTGTTTGTTTTGAGGAGGACAAACAAGTTCTGTGACGACTGCCCCACTCCCAGTAGTAGGGTTTTATGGCCTTTTTCACATCAAGCATGATGTTGTATTAGGGTTTACACTTTACACATTTTGACGAATGTTCACCAGGTGTTAACGTGAACTATTTAGTTCCAAGTTTTGGAGACCTCCATGGAACTGTTTCCTATTTTAGCTGTTGTTGGTTTGAACTTTGCCATAAGGGGTAGAGCCATTCTGCTGATGAGCCAGCCTGCTTGTTTGAGGACCTTGAACAAACAAGTTGTGTGACTCGCTGACTGACTGCCACTCCCAGTGTAGGTTTCTGGTGTTTTTCACATGAAAAGAATCATGACCTTGTATAGGGTATTGTAGAAAATGGACACACACACAAACACACAAATTGTAAGCAGGTTGGCTATTCCCTGAATGATGATCATTTGTGGGGTTGAGTATAAAACTCTCAAAGAAAATTGACCTCATAGTCTGGAGTTGTAGGAACTATGAATGCTCTTGAATGATCCATTTTTGGGAGCTTGATAATCCCACCAAACCTGTTTTCCTTTGGTTGCATTCAACGAAGAGGTTTTGTTTCACTTTGCTGTATAAAGTGGTTTTGTGTCAATCTGTGGCTTATGCTGACCATGGCTTCAGATTAGCATGTACCTATTGTCAAGCTCATCAGTACATTGCTTGGCAGATGCTTTTTTCAAAGTATATCAGGATGACCATTTGGTAATATATATGGTAGAGTGGTTTCTGCAGTACTTCCCTCCTTGTAAGTATCGCATGCAGTGAGTGAGTAGCAATGATCAAACGTAACACCAACATTCTAGCAAGGGAAGATGATGGGGGCTTTGATAATTTGAGCTTATCTTTTCATCAACTACTCTAGTGTTGGCTGGCAATGTTTGTATTGTGGTTGAACAAATGGATATGCACGTGGCCAACCTGGTATTATGTGCTGGGTTGAGGTAGCACAACTTGCCCTTATTTCCATTAAGAACCCACACCAATCATGTTTATTAATAGTTTATACCAGATTGAGTTGCTTTATCAACTGATGCTTGGTTCTGCCAAGGGACAAGTTCTTGGCTGAGAGGGCAGCCTTGGGATTACCAAGGTTTCTAGGGTTTATTTTCTTATTTCCTTGATACTTGTTCCCTGGGCTGGCAGGGCCAGGGAGGAGGCACAAAGAGAGACAGACACTTCATGTGCATACGTGGGGAGTGGAAGTTGCAGCAGTAGGCATTCTTTCACCTGTTCCAGATCAGCTGGAGAATTTGTTTGCTTTGTGTATGTCCCACTTGTTCCTTATGCCCTATCTGATGCTATCAGTTTGTGTCATTTCAGAATTTTGAATCTGGTGGCTCATTAACTGAATGCAAGTTTTTGGTTGCACAAATTTCCAAGTTTTGGGTTCCTTTTGTTCCGTGCTTGCTACAACATATGTAGATTCATCAGGTCTCAATAATCATGGGGCACAAAAAGAGGCATGAACCTAAGTTATTCAAACTTTACCTCACAACTAAATGTTTTTGTCTATCTTCCAAACCTCAATGAGTGGCTTATATGGACAGAATTTGGAGGATTCTGCAGAATATGATCCTTTGGGCCTATACTGCATTAATCTACCCAAATACTCTTTCTTTTGATCAGTGGAGAAAGTTCTCTGAGCTACTGCATGACTCCCTGTGTGATCATGATTGTTGGTGGAGGAACAAGTCATTTGTCTGATTCATTCTGTTACCAAACCAAACTATCATCAGCAGATGGAATTGACTTTCTAGGCAGTTTGAGGATCACTGTTAAGGCATTTTTTGCAGGCTTAGTGGTGCTAGGATGACTTTAAATCAGAACCTTATGAATTGAATTCCTGCTCAGTGATTCTCTTCCACCCTCTCCCTTTTTCCTTTCCATGTAAGTGCAATGCCAGACATATCATGATTTCTTTTCAGGACATTGCTAACTTCTATCATCCACATGATGGGTGTGCAAGTTTTTTGCAGCTTGAATCAGGGTACTGTTGTTTTTTGTACTAACTATGTCAATACATAGATAACGAAGTGTTCCCTTTGTTTCTGGAAATCTGATGGAATTCGAGATGCAGATTTTTTGTGTACTTGTTTGCTTGAATTTTTGAGCAGATTATATATACTTATCTATGTCCACTATTGGGAGCTGATGAAGTCAGTGGGGAGTTATTGCAGGTAGTTGTTTGATACTTTGTGACTGACATTTATATTGTAAGGTTAGGACTGCACTCATTTTTGTCATGTTAGTCTTGGTTTCATTGGAACTGAGACAATGGTTGCCTTAAAAAGGGTATTACACTGGAGTGTTATCTGCAATCTTCAGATGCCGTTTCATGGTGTTTTGTGACCCATTTCTTCACTTTGAAGTGGGGGTGGGAAAGGGGGGGGGGGCTCTTTTCTGTGTCAATGAAGTTGTCCATCTCTATGGTTTTTTTGGCAACATATAAATAAAACAAGTCCTTTGCACAAATGGTGTCTTTAATTATGTTACAGCAGTTTTGCAAGTTGTGATGCCTAACCAATACATGTTGTTGCTGATTTATAAATTATTGCCATGCTGTGAATCACATTACTCATGGAAAGGACACTAATTTTGCTTGTATGTTGTGGATGCAGTTTTTGTGCAACAAGCGCAGGACGCAGAGAGGCTCAACGGTGGGGGATGCATTGGTGAAGGCATACTTAGAGACCAGCAAAAGTTGTTTGAGAGCTGATCCCTTCACTAAAGCCACCTGTGGTAAGTCTTCTCTTGCCTCTCAGCAATCTGTATTTGTGATGCCAGAATCATTTACGCAGGTCTGATGTCAAGGGATTGTTAAAAATTAACTAAGTCAGCCTTGCCACAAGCACATGAAATGCAGATCAGAGTTCAAGCAAAAAATTATATGAGGTCCAGAGTAACTAGTTTGAAAATTCAACCTAACTGGTCATAGAGAAGATTTGTAGTACATTGTTCAAGACCTTGAGATTGTTGCTTATTCATGCAATGTTTGTGTCTATCCTGGCTATAGTTAGTGTAAGATTTTTAGCTTCCTGATTGTGGGAGTGTGTTGGTGAGAGGTATTGCGTCCGCATTTAAGTGGTACTGATATCCTTGCTCAGCAGGGTGGAATCTCAATAATTCAGCCAAAGTGTAGGTGAGATAGAGCCTTGGATGAAGAGAGACTTTCAGGGATCATAGTTATTTGTGGGGTGAGTAGAAGAAGAGTTTGAACTGTTGTGGTGTGCCCTGAAATTCTGAGTGTGTCTTGATTTTCACCCAGGTTATGGCGGAGCCGCATATAGAACCTGATGTAGTACTGCAAGCGATCACAGCTCCAGATCATCATGATGGTGACAATTTGCCTATCAAGCATAAGGTGAAAGTACCACGGAGAGACCAAAGGCAACGAGCACTTATTGAGTCTTGGCACTTGAACACCATGGCTGCTGCCTACAACCACCATTTTGCAATCTACAGTCGTGACAGGAAACAAGTCACCCAACTAATTCCTAAAGCTGTGTGGAAGTCAGTTTACACTGCCTACCTAGAGGCATACCCAGACTCACAGTTTGCAGAGGACACATTGAAAGATCGGCTGCGCGAGACTTTAAAGGAACTAAAGACAACAGGTACATCAAATGAGGAGGGCTCTGACAAGAAAATACTGCAAAATGATGAGGCGCTGGCACAATTGAAGACAGCAACAGATGGACATGCCACCACGAGGAATGCATTGAAAAGACGGCAAAGTTTCATTGATGGTACAACTCATGCACTCATTTCATATCCCACTTCTAGTTCTATTGGGGCAGATGGACCTAAATCAGCTCCTAGTTCTACTTCGGGGCCAAGCTCCACTTCTACTCCAACTGATAAGGCGATGACGATGGCAGAGCTATTGCAGCAACAATCGAGGAGCATTGTGGCGCTGGCCCATCAATTCCAAACAAGCTCTGAAAAGCGAGATGCTCTGGTAGCTGCCAAGCTAGAGATCAGCAATGAGAAGAAGAACAAGGTAAAAATAAGCAATCTCAAGGCTGCTAGGGATCTAGGTGTGATAACTGATGAGGAGTTCAAAGCACAAGTGAAGTCACTTCTCAAACTATAGCTAGAACTCTCCATTCTAGCCATGGTTTGTTTGTGTGTGGAGTGTGATCACTGATCACTTCAAATGTGAAGTCTATGCTTCTTCTGTGCAGCAAGTTAGTAGAGCTACGGCTCTCAACAAATGGCTGTACTTTGGTTTTGTTGAATCACTTCTTGTTCATACTGCTTGTTTTATTAGTTTCTGTGTTTTAGTTCTTCTCTACTGTGTTGTTCCTTCTTCCCGGTTTAGAAAGTCCTTTATCTAGAAGTCTTCCTTTGACTTCAAGGAAAACTTTGAAACCTTGTTTTGGCATTCTTAATCGTGAGTGAGTATGGAGATTTCTCAATTCTTATGGGGGTTATTTGGTTTTGTTGAATCAAATCTCTTCATGAGACAGTCTCCACTTATGCTTCTTGAAACCACCAATCTCCCACTCAACTTGCACTCTGGACCTTGTGTGCATCTTGTTGGAAACCTGAAGTGCTGTGGATCAGCATAAAGAGCTAGTTCAAGGTCCCCCAAGCCTGCTCCCTAAACCCTAGCCTTAAAACTAAACCCTAAACCTTAAAACATGAACCCTGGACCCTATAACTGAACCCCAAACTTCAAGTAAACTTGAAATCCTCAACCCTAAACTTCAAAACCTGAACCTTCAAACCATAGATCCTAACCTGGGTAGACCTTTGTTCAATTGTGTGAAGCCCCAACAGTGGGAACTGATCCCTGAGTTTTGTGTTTTCGTTTGCTGTTGGGTTGCTTTTGTGGATACACCCAAACTGGGCATGAGACAGCAAATAGAGGGACCAAACTGAGGGTGATGTAAGGGATAACATTATTGTCATTGTACTAATTTGTCAATAGAAATTAAAGCGTTGGTGTTCTTTCATTTCCGTGGTAGATGAAAGCTCAATGTTCATTTGGGCACGATTGATGTCATTCATTACATGGGCAACAAGGCAAAACCATGGATATAAATGATTATAATCCATATCATTAAGGTGTTTTGTTAATCAGTTTATACAATTAATTGTTGAACCTTACCTTTTGTCTTTAAGTAACTTTTCAGATAATTGTATGCATAGTTTGAATTGGTATTGTGTGGGAAATTGGTTTATATAAAAATGCACCCTTGTCAGCTTGCTGTGTGTTGTGATGGCTTGCTTATCTACCATACATAATATGCCATGAATGGCATGATTTCTAGTGTGTAATTGTCACTCAGCAGAGATTATTCCACCATGCACCCTAAACCTTCTAAGAAGCTTAAGTGCTCTTTACAATTGCAAGAAACTGACTGACATATTGAACAACTTAATGGTTTTCTTGTGGTCTTTTCTGCGTCTTCTTGGTCCCGTTTACAAGGTGGAATGGAGGGGTCTTTTTTGGGGTTAACATCCGTGGGTGTCAAAGAGCTATTATCTACAAGACCATTATGCAAATCTACATGAACATTATGCAAAAATTCACATTGAAAACCATTACGGAATCAAGTGTGCAAGGGATGGGCCTTGTGCATAGTGAGGTGCCTATGAGGAATTTGGGCACGGCTGAGTTTTTTGAACGGGCAATTTTTTTCTTCAAAAAAAGGGAATTTATGACAAAATATTTCCATTTGACCTTTTAGGGCTGCCCAGATGTGAAAATTCGCTACCCAAAAAAAAAAAAACTCTCTGCTAATAACCCTCTCAACCAGGGTTTTTCTTTCCAGTTTAATGATCTTGAAAATATGGCAATTTTTTTCCAAAAAATTAGGTCGAATTTACACTAGAAATTTTTTTTAATTCCAAAAATTGCCCAATTGGGTTGTCAAAGAAGTGAGAAAAATTTGTTGAAAAAAATAAAATCACTGAGTCCCAACGATAAACCCAACTAAGGGTCACCAGACAAACCGGTCAGAAAATGGAAATTTTGGGACAGCTAGGGGCAGGGGCAGGGGCAGGGGCAGGAGTAACTGCTTACTTACTTTGGGACTTGAAATTGGTAACTTGGTTTTTCGTGGGCATTTGGTTTTGGGGACGTGAAAAATAAGGATCTGAGATTGTGGACCTGGAATTAGGGTTTGAAGCTCCTCACGGAGAAGAAGAAGAAGATGATGATGCCCGCCGCCCTCTTCACTGTTTCGATTTTCGCTTCGATTTCTTTCTTCGTTGTCTTTCGCGCGAGTGCTGTGGTTTTGTTGGTGCATTTGTTCGCGTTTCTTGCGGTTGCAGCCGCACGTCTGCTTGAGGCGGTGCAATCTTTCCACAGGCAGTCATGGAGTCTCGTTTCTGGACGCACCAGGTTAGTGATGTTCTTTTTGCCCTCCCTCTTTCCCTCTTTACCTTCCCCTCCCTTCCCTTCCCCCGTTTCAATTAGAAAAAGAGAGCAAGAGTTTTTTTTTCTGGTCACCAATCTCTGTTCTGGATTCTTTGAAGTGTTAAGGCATTGTAGCTTTGTCGGCCATTCTTCTTTGTTGTTGTTGTTTTTTCCCCGCCTTTTTTTCCCTTCCTTACTGGGTTTTTTTGGTGTGTGAATCTTGTTTCGGGTGTAAGTTTTCTGGGTGATTCGGTTGTTGTTGCTCCTGTCATTTTTGGTTTTCGGCTTCTTGTGTAGTTTGGAATTTTCTGATTCAGAAGCCCGTGTATTAAGAATTTTGGCTTGGATTTTGTGGAGGCTTTTTTTGAGGGACTACGTTGGGGCTTCCCTTCCCTCTTGTTGTTTTCTCTCTAAGGCGTTTGCAGAATGAATAAAATCTTAACTACCGAAGGTTTGAGTCAAGGAAGGACGGCTATTGGTGGAGTTTTCTCCTTTTGGTGGAGTGATGTTGTATGACTGGGAGAAAAGATTTTTGGTGTTGATGTCTAGGTGGTCGATGCTACAGAAGCTTTGGGGACAAACAGAATGTACCTGTGTTTGCCACCATAGGTATCCTGTTTTCAGATTTGTAGTATTTTTTGATGGATTTTGCTTTGTCCTGAGGTGTAATGGAGCATCCTTGTGGTTCTTGTGGGTCAATTTTGCTGGTAGATGTATTGCCGGATTTTGTGGTTCAGGAGGGTATGATGTTATACAAAGGGTGATTGTATCTGTCCCAGAAAATGATTGTGATTGTCCTTGGTTTGGTTTTATGCACTAAACTCTTGCTTCTTCAGGATTTTTAATACTAGGTCTTGGTAGTTGCTGTTTTGACTGCATGAAGGCTTTGCTGATGTAATTGCCAACCAGTGCAACCTCTGTCATGGGTGCACACCATGGCTTGGGTTTCGAAGCAGCATTGTAATATCCCTTCGTCTGTCCCTGTGAGCTGTCCTTAATGAACAGTTGGTGATGTGTAAGTGTGTGCAGTTAATGCTCTTGGGTTTTGCAGTTCAAGTTTGGTTTTTGTTTTAGTGTTGTTATCAGGAGGTGATTATCAACAATTAGGCACTTTTAGGAAACATGGCCATCCATGTGGTGTGTTTCATTTCTTTATTGTGATGATGGCATTTTGTACTTGTGGCAATTCTGATTCTAAGATGGGTGTGGGGCCTTGGGAGTTCAGAGTGACACGGAGAGTGACGAGGATGATCATTCTGAGGTGGAGGAAGAAGCACCCATTGGAGGAGAGGGAGGAGCAGGGGGAGCAGGCTCTAAATATTTAACTCAAGCTAACCTCAGTGACAGTGATGAATCCGATGAGAAGCAACGAGTGGTTCGGTCTGCCAAGGACAAGCGATTTGAGGAAATGGCGGCGACCACAGAGCAGATGAAGAATCAGATGAAGATCAATGATTGGGTGCAGCTGCAGGAGAGCTTTGATCGGCTCAACAAGCAGCTTGAGAAGGTGATCCGTGTTACTGAGTCTGACACAGCCCCTCGGCTGTACATTAAGGCTTTGGTGACACTGGAAGACTTTCTTACAGAGGCTTTGGCCAACAAGGAGGCTAAGAAGAAAATGTCCAGCAGCAATGCCAAGGCTCTGAATTATATGAAGCAAAAGTTGAAGAAGAACAACAAGTTGTATGAGGTTGAGATTGAGAAGTTTAGGGCCAACCCTGAGTCTGAGGAGGATGAAGAAGGGGAGGATGATGATGATGAGGATCTGGATTCTGGTGGAGACTTCAGTGATGAGGAGCCAGTGACCATTGCAGGTGGTTACTCTGACTCTGATGAGGAAGGAGAGGAAGGAGAGGAGGATGGAGAAGGAGGTTGGGAGACAAAGAGGAGTAAGAAAGACTCAATGATGGACAAGCAGTTCAAACGTGACCCCAGTGAAATCTCCTGGGACATGGTTGACAAGAAGCTGAAGGAGATCATTGCAGCCCGTGGACGTAAGGGGACAGATCGTGCAGAGCAAGTGGAGCAACTCTCATACCTGGCCCGAGTGGCCAAGACTCCTGCACAGAAGTTGGAGGTGATGGTGCATGTTGTGTCTGCCCAGTTTGATGTTAATCCCAGCCTCAACACTCACATGCCAATCCCAGTTTGGAAAAAGTGTGTTCAAAATGTGATGATCATCCTTGACATTCTGGCTCAGTATCCCAACATCATCATGGATGAGACTTCAGATGTTGAGATGGAAAATGAAACACAGAAAGGGGCAGATCATGATGGGCCCATTCATGTATGGGGGAATGTGGTGGCTTTCCTTGAACGAGTTGATGATGAGCTTTTCAAGAGTTTGCAGTGCATTGATCCACACACAAAAGACTACGTGGAACGTCTTCGAGATGAGCCCTTGTTTATGGTACTTGCCCAGAATGTTCAACGATATGTTGAGCGATCTTCAGACATGAAAGCTGCTGCAAGAGTAGCTCTAAGATGTGTGGAGCATATCTACTACAAGCCACAGGAGGTGTACGAAGCCATGAGGAAACTTGCTGAGATCCAGGCACGTCCTGATGCTGCTGCTGCAGAGACTGAGGCAGCAGCAGATGGTGATGATGATTTCGAGGAGGAAGGAAAGGAGGTGAAGTTGCCTGGAGAGGTCAAGGGTCCCCCATCATTTGTGGTTACCCCTGAGATTGTGCCACGCAGACCTTCGTTCCCTGATCTAAGCAGGTTGCTAATGGATCAGCTTGTAAGCACAATCTACAAGCATGGGGATGAACGCACAAAGGCAAGAGCTATGCTGTGTGACATTTATCATCATGCAATATCTGAGGAGTTCCACACAGCAAGAGATCTGCTGTTGATGAGCCACTTGCAAGATTCTGTGCAACACATGGATATCTCCACCCAAATCCTGTTCAACCGGGCAATGGCTCAGTTGGGTCTCTGTGCATTCCGAGCATCCCTGATCAATGAAGCCCATGGCTGCCTGTCAGAGCTATATGCTGGTGGACGAGTGAAGGAACTCCTTGCCCAAGGAGTATCACAGAGTCGCTATCATGAGAAGAACCCAGAGCAGGTTAGTTCTATGCAGATAATTTATGTAGTCTCTGTTCTGGACAACAATTTCTTCTTTTTGGAATTTTTGGAATGATTTTTACAGTGTGTTGTAGTGTGAGGGAGGTTTTTCTACTTCCATCTTTGTTTTTCTCCCTTTGGTCTGCTGCATTCTGTTCTTTCTTCCTTTTCTGCCTTCTCTTTTTTCGTTGTAGTTTTTTCTCCAATGTGTTTCTTTTCTTTGGTTTCTAGACAGTATCATGGCTGAGTCTCCCTGTTACGTCTGGACTTGCAAAAGAAACTCAGTATGCTGGCTAGTGGTTACCTGGCCTACACTCACTGTAGGGAGCTGATGAGGTCAGTTTGTAAAGTTGTGAGAGAAAAGTTATTTATCATTCATGTGTTCAGTGAGAGACTGTGACTGTTCATACTTCTAGTCTTATAATTCATTTTGAAATAGTTCTTCCCTTCTGTGTTTTTCTTCTTCCCTTCTTAGTCCTTATCTGGAGTTTTCCTTTGAGTGAGTGAGAGTGTTTCATATGGTGCCAGTTATCTCTAATTGTGACAATTGAAATTTCTCATTACTCATCAGAGTTATATGTTCTAGACTTGAGGTGTGAGATGATGATTGCAGAAGTAGGCTTACACTCATCTCTTGCCTTTTGGCCAGCCTCTTATGCCTGTTCACAGATTAAGAAGGGATTTCTGTTGTGCAGGAAAAACTGGAACGGAGACGACAAATGCCATTCCACATGCACATAAATCTGGAGCTCTTGGAAGCAGTGCATCTCATCTGTGCCATGCTGCTTGAGGTTCCCAACATGGCTGCTAATGCCCATGACATCAAACGGAAGGTGATTAGCAAGACATTCCGCCGGTTGCTTGACATCAATGAGCGACAGACATTCACAGGACCTCCTGAGAATGTCCGTGACCATGTAATGGCAGCCACACGGGCCCTTGGGAAAGGTGCTTGGCAAAAGGCAGTAGAAGTCATCCAAGGCCTGGATGTTTGGAAGTTGTTGACCAGGCGAGAATTTGTGCTGGAGATGCTGAAAAGCAAGATTCAGGAGGAGGCTCTGCGCACATACCTTTTCACATACTCATCATTCTATGATTCCTTGAGCTTGGACCAGTTGATTACCATGTTTGAGTTACCAGAGGCCCATGTCCATAGCATTGTGAGCAAGATGATGATTGCGGAGGAACTCCATGCCAGCTGGGATCAACCAACACGGAGTATTGTCACCCATGATGTTGAGCCTAGCAGGTTGCAAGCGTTGGCTGCACAGTTTGCAGAGAAGCTGACAGTGCTTGTGGAGAGCAATGAGAGGGCCTTTGATGCACGCACAGGAGGTGGGGGGTTGGAGGGCATGTCTATGGGCAAGCGAAACAAAGAGGGGCAAGATTATGCCAATGCTGCTGCTGGCCGGCGTGGTGGTGGTGACTTTTCTGGTGGCAATCGGGATAGACAGGGAGGCTACTCTGGTTTCAACAGTGGTGGAGGCCGATCAAATTATGGTGCTGGTAGAGGGGCTCAAAACCGTGGTGGAAGAGATAATGCTGGTGGGTCTAGCTATTACAGAGACCAACGATCAAATCAAGTTGGTGCACGCAACAGCAATGTGGGTTACCAGAGCACACGATACCAGGATGCATATAGCAGTGTGGGTCGCACTCCCTACCAGATAGGATCTGCTGCATCCACTGGAGCAAACAGAGGTGCACAGGCTGATACTAGTGGTCGTATGGTTAGTTTGACCCATGGTGGCACAAGGCCCAGTGCTCGATTCTAGACACCTGACTTGACTTGTCTCCAACCCTGTAATGTGCAGTGCAAGGAGTTGCCTGCAGAGAACCAGTTTTGCCAGCTATATTCAGTGGGACTTGGTTGTTAGGCATTTGCCATTTGTAGGTATTGCATACCTTGGTATGGCTGTCTTCTTAGTGAGACTGTTTCTGTATTCAGAGCCCAGCTAGTTGGACTATCATTAAGATGCCAATATGGGCAATAACTTGTCTTTTTTGGCTCAAGATGTCTTGTGACTTGTATGGAGTTTAGTCCCTAGAGTCTGGTACTGCCTTCTCTGACACATATTGGTACTTCCCTATCAATGTCATGTGCAGATCTCACATTATAAGGCAAAATGGATGAGAAAGTGAATTAAATCAGCAGAACAAGCAGAATGACTTGGCTAGTTATGGGTACAGAATGAGTTGATGATCTCAGCTGATGAGCTAGAGATCTTGGCTTGCTTGCCATGTTGTGGAAGGTTATGATAGCTCTTCACCACTATTCACAATGAAGGTGATGGTCTTACCTGTTGACAGTGACACTCATTGGACTATTAGTGCCCTGATTCATGTCATACTAATATTTTGTTCTGCTGGAACTGACTTGAACAATCACCTTCTAACATGTGTGGAGTTCTCTCGCCATCTTGTAGATACACTGTGAGTGTGGATCTAACAGGTCTAACAAAAGTGGATTTTCCTAGTGACTTGTGTTCTGGTTTGTTTTGGGCCACTTTAGATAAAGCTTCAGGGTCCAATTAAAGATAGTAATCCTATTGGATTAGAGCCATAGATTGGACCCACAGCCTTTAGATGAGTGTCCAAAGCCAAAAAGTGGCAAATCATGACACACCATTTTGGAGGGAAAATCAATTGGCTCAGACCAAAAAAAAAAGAGTTTAAAATGAGAGCTCATGGTTAGAAGAACCACGATGCAAGCTAGGGACCAGTGCAGGGTCCAACTCAAGGATTCGATTTGCATTGAGTTTCTATTTTGTGAGTTAGAAAAGGACTTGGCACTCCAGGGTGAAAGCTGCACATAGTCCATACAAAACCGTAGTAGAATTGGCTTAATGAGCAGTGTGTACATGATGACCAGATGATAAAGAATCATAGGGTTTCAATATATGCCCTACCTATACTGTTACAGCATTATGGGGGTTTACAACAACCCTAACACCTTCAAAAGCAGCAGCAATTGGGTAATCAACACTAGTTGCAACACTAACAGGCTTTTTGTATACCTTTCTTTTCACTCGATGTTTCACCTTAACATGCAGGGTTTGAGGTTGTATGAATGCCAAATCCACCTGTGCATCATTGGCTCTGCATACTCGGAACACAGCATCAGAAGCCATAGGAGGAGGATCCAACCTTAAGTTGAGCATCTTATTGTAAAGAGTGAGTGCAGGCTTCCACTGACCCTCATTTGCCAATGCCTCAATTACCTGCAAGACCGGATCAAAACAGCTCATCAACACCTGCAAGCTTTTTAGATGGTGCTCTTGATACAGGGCCATTGTGTCTGTCTGGTTTCCAGTTTCAAGTAAATTGTATACAACCTGAACTGGTAAGTCATGTCGACATAAGAAATGATACAACATTTGCTATCAGACAAGGAGAGTGCTATGCTTGATCCTGACACCAGAGTCTGCAAAGGACCACAAGTTTCCAAAGCCTACACTTTTGTATCCATGTTATGCAGTTCCGTGTAGATCAGAATCTAGGGTTTGGGGTGTTACACAAGAAGGCCCTTCTTATCAACACAAACAGGTTCATGACCACACCAAGCACCAAGATATCTTGAGTGAGATAAAGAAGGTGGAGCAAACTGGAACAAAGGGGAGATGGATCTTGCACATTACCTGTGCATATGAGGTAGCATTGGGTTTTATGGATGCAGCCTCCATCTGTTCCAACCAATCGAGAGCACGTTGTCCATCGCCAGCCCTGGCACAGGCTGAGATAACAGCATTATAGGTCACAACACTTGGTTCTACACCTGTAGCCTGCATATGATCTAGCAATTCTATGGCCTTGCTGTAGTTGCCAGCCTTTCCATAGGCAGAAATCATGGTGGTGAAAGCATAGTCATTGGGCATCACTCCAACTTTCTGCATGTGATGCCAAACCTGGATTGCAACATTTCCAGGTCAGAAAACTGAGGACATACAGTTTCTCTCGAAGGTAGACAGGATTGCATTTGCATAAAAATTGTTGTTACTCTCTACAAGACAGACACATCAGAAGACACATGCTGCAATTGGAAAGCCATCATTAGCAAGTCCAACAAATCAAGGATTATAGCTAAACTCCTTGTTGCTTACTAGCTTCTAGACAATAGGATCGTGGTCTACAGCAAAGTACTCAAATCCGCGCAACAAAAATTGCAGCATTGCATGGACAAGGCAACAATTGAGCACCCTATCATGAATTAGGCATATACAACCAGCCAAGACCAACATTTGCATATCAGTTTACACTGCTAGAAGGAATACAAATCTAATGCATATCATTACTAGATTACAATCAACAAGGCGTACCTGTTCAGCATTTTCAAGTAAATTTCCTTTTTCAAGAGCGCTGAGGAGAGCACCATATGACACCACCCCAGGCTTCTGCCCATGTTCTGTCATTTGCTGGAACACTTGGACTGCAGAAGCAGTCTCATTGGCACGTCCACAAGCAATCAGAGCAGCATTCCATGCAAATGCATCTGGCTCAATACCCTTCTCCATCATTTTGTCCAGTAACTGCAATGCCCATTTCCATATGCGCCTCTTCCTGGCTGAATTCAACAGAATTTGGAAATGTGACAGGAGGAGTCTTCTTGTAGTCTCCTCTGGCAGTGGGCCTGATTCCATCATATTCTCATAAACTTCCAGAGCTGCCCACCATTTCTTCCCCTTTCCCAAAACTCTGATTACTTGATTGCACAGTGACACCCCAATTGGGAAATGCTGTTCCCGCATACTATGGTAAAGAATCTTGACAAGAGAGTGATCAATTTCCCTCTGTCCACATGCTCGGATCAGATTCTTACACATTTTGGCATCAAGAGCTACCTGCGCAACTTTCATTCTCTTCCCCAGTATCGCAGTCTCTCGGACAGTGCTAGAATCATCTGCCAGCCATGCCTTGAACCTTTTGTAGCACATCTGCACAACAAAAGTAGCCAATTCCTGCCGCTGTCCTCTCTCTCTCTTCAATTCTGGTCTGCTGTGATTCTCTGATCCCTCCTGAGATTCAGATACCCAATCTTCCTCCTGCTGCTGTTTTTTGAGCTTGCAAAAAATGTCAAGAGCTTGCTCCACCTTCCCACATCTAGCAAGGAGCTGAATCAAAGTCCTATATGTGAAAAGATCTGGTTCCATACCCAGAGACTTCAATTCCTCAAAAACCTTGAGAGCTTGCTCATGTTGACCTAACTGATCATACATACTAATCACTGTGTTGTAAGTCACAAGATCTGCAGCAATGCCATTGTCTCTCATCTCACCCAAAACCCTGACTGCAAAATCGTAGCACCCATTTGCCTTCAACGCCCCTAACAAAGAATTGTATGTATACACATTGGGTACCAAGAAGGATTGTTGTTGATCTACATTGGGTATCACCAAGGATTGTTGTGGCTCCACATTGGGTACCACCAAGGATTGCTGCTGATCCACAGAGTTGCCAACCTCCTGTTGTTGTTCCTGCAGCCATCGAAAAAGAGCTATGGCTGCTTGAGGATTCCCTTCCATGCCCAGCTTCTGAATCACAGATGTGAAGGTGGAGATTGAGAATCGAAGGTCTTCCAAAACTGCAGCAATAGCTGGTGTACCTTGAGCTCCTCGAAATGCCCATGTCAGAGCTCGTACTGTGGGTGTCAAATCTCTGTCCCCCTTCCTCTTGCGCTCCTCTTCTTGAGCTATTCTGAGTTGCAAAGCTTGTTTATTCTTCTTCCTACCAGGCGGCCATGATGCTGCTGCTGCTGATGACGATGATGATGTTCTCCTCCCAATCCCTTCCGACATCTTTTTTCGGTCCCTATTCTCCTCCTCCTCACTACTCCTCCCATCATCAGTATCACTCAAATACACTCTGATTGTTCCCGCTAGATTTTCATCTCTCCCTGCTGTTAAGCTTGCTTGCTCTGCATGTATTCTACATGCTCCAACTAAGGAAATTCTACAGGGATGTAGAGAGAAGAATCGGAATGCCAGGCGGCAGCCACAGAGGAGTTGTTGTTGGCAATCTCGAGACTGACAAGAGATTCTTGCTATCGACCTGTACAAGGACTTGGTGCTCAATTCAGAGTCGCAATGGTACGCAGCAGGGACAGAAGAAGAGACAGAAGAAGAACAAGAAGTAGAACAAGAAGAAGCAGACCTACCAAAGAGCAAGAGATGCTGCGCACATGACGTCATGTCTCTCTGTCTCTGTGCGCTCTGTCTCTCACTCTCTGTGTGCTCTCTTCTGTCTCTCGCTCCCTCAAAGAAGGCGAATCCCTAAACCCTAGTTCTGGCGGGCCTGGAGATCAGTTGTGGATGAGGAATTTCATCTTTTTTGATTCTGTGAAAGGAGATGACGAACCGCGGCGGAAATGATTTCGCAATCTTCGGAAATGAAAAACAAAAGTAGTATTATGCTGGTGTAGGAGGAGGAGGAGGAGGAAGAGCTCTTCATCATTTTCTGTGCACCAAGAAACCACCGCATGATATACATCCAGGGAGATGGAGAAATGGAGAAGGAGAAATCTTGTATTTTTCTTAGGTAGAAAAGCTTTCTTTCAATCCAAATTTGCAAGCTTGTCAATAATTTCCTTCTGCAAAGTCTCACCGATGATGCTCTGCAGCTCCACAAGTCTTCTTCTTCGTCATGGCTGAATCCAGTGGGCCAAGGAAAAAAAAACAATCAATGTAACAGTTGCTTCTATTTTGTAGTATGAAGTGTCATAGTTTGCTTCTATTTTACAGTATGAAGCTCAACTCTCTGCAAGAATGCCACAGTTGCTTCTATTTTGCAGTATGAAGTGCCACAGTTGGTTCTGTTCTGCAGTATGAAGCTCAAGTCTCATGTCACAGTTTGCTTCTGTTTTACGCTATGAAGAAGCTCAAGTCTCCACAAGAATGTCAGAGTTGCTTGCTTCTAAAGACACAGCTTCTAATACATGTTGTCACAGAGAGAAGCTTGTTTTGCAAAACACAATTTTGCTGAAATACAGTAGTCTGTATACATCTTGTTGATCATTAGAAATGCTGCATGCAGCCTCCATGTGTGCAGATGACAATGAAGATATATGCAGGTCATGCACCGCAGGCGTGCTGCAATTGTAGCAAAACTGCTTAAACAGGTACTCCTCCACAAAACTGATTCTTTGGTGCTTCAAGTAGGTGGTAGCATTTGCTGTGGTAAGCAAATGGACTATCACTTTCTTAAAAACCTGCTGCATCTGTCTGCCTCAAAACAATAGGATCCCACATCTATTGCAACAGGAATGAGATGTTTCCACAATTTAGAGAGTATGTTCTTGTGTAGAATACAGACATTTGTTTGTCTCTGTATTTACAAGTGCTATTCCTCCAATCCTCCATGCAACAGTTTGTTTCTCTGCTGGTGACAACACTACACAAGCTTTAATAGGGATAGTATTTGAAGAGAGACTCAATGGTGGTATCACCATGGGAAATGTAATGTCGTGGTGGGTGGAATTTGTTCTCAGCATCTCAGAATGTTATTAAGAGCCTTCATTGCAAGCTTTGTTGGGGATGGAGATGAAAACCTTGTTTGCAGCAGTGGATTTGACCATGTAAAAGCTTTTGCACCTTCCAGAGAATTGAATAGGGTTGCAGATTTTCTGTGTGCACTCTATTGTAACAAATTCGCAAAAATTTCAATCAAAGGGATCAAAGGCTTATTATATGTAGGTTTAGAAATTTTCAACCCATATGCAATTTCAAAATACCTGAAATTTTATAGTAAACATATAATCTACTATTGTAACCTTCGAATCAATATATAATCTATTATTGTACTCTTGTTGGTTAGTCTGAAATCTATTGTTATAACCTTTTTCAATGCAATATGTTAAATGTTATGTACATTATAATCTTGTTGATTAGATCTAATTAGGTGTTATATCTTTACATGACATATAGACATGGGGCCCATAATTAATTTTTCTAGTTGCTTCCTAGTTTCATGTGTGTTGTTTGAATTTGTGCCTAGTAGAAGACTTCCCAAGTAGGAATAATGAACTGCATCAAATCAACATTTTTTACTCTCATTGCATATAGGTTTAATTGGTTGAGTCATGCACTACTTCCAGACATTACAAAATATCAAGTAGGTCTTTCTACTCCAAGGAACTCAACAAGCAATTAAGACCTACAATCTTATCTTGTTTTCCTTTGTAATTATTGGTAAATGGTGGCAGTAGATAGTAGAAGTGAACAAATTAATAGTTTCTACTTGCATTATTATTGTAAGTGGCCTTTCAAAGAATTGTAACTAAGTATTTTCTAAGGGTACTGATGAAGGGGCACATGTGCATTATGAATATTGGGGAAGGTAGTAAACAAAACAAAAAATCGTTGGTTGATATGTGGACCTAAAGAGAGGTTGACATAAGGAGATGTTGGAAGTTCAATGGCCCCAAGAGTAGTAGTTTGAGAAGCTAATTGCAACCCCACAAGGCGGACCACCATCTTCAACACTAGCAATACAATTCAATGGACTTATTGACTCTAAGACAGAATCTAGTGTTCTATATGAATAGTGACGGTTCATAGCTTCTATGCCCTTGTGGTGTGATAGAATTGGAGGCTTAAGGATGCAAGATGGGAGCTAGAAAAACAAGAGTTTGGAAATGTAGGGAATTGAAAGGATTCACCATTTTGCTGATGAGGAAATGCGTGTAATTTAAGCCCCACATTCATGAACCAAACATACCAATAATTCACCAATAATTCCACAAAGACAATCCCTAACATACTTGATTTGTTGCCATGTTACTTTTTGCTCCAAGGAACTCAACATCTCACAATGTGCAACTTCCTCTTGTTCTAACATTCTAACCCTAAACCTCAACATCTCATGCAACCATATATTACATTTTCAAAGTTAAAGCAAGGTCACACCCTCTTGGGCATCCAATTTCTTGGCAAAAGATCAAATATTTAAAATATTGCACAAAACATCTGATTGAGCTAGGTTAGGAATGTTGAACAACCATGTAAGGTTCATATAATAGTTTCAAAGAACTTATTGCTTGTAGGAGGGTGCATTCATAGTATAATGTACCAAGGATTGTGTTGACTGTCCTTAATTTCTACAGTTTTCAACTTTGAAAAATCATTATAAAAGTTTGAAACATCAAAATGTAATTAGGTTTGTTGCACCATGTTTTATTATTAATGAAATTTCATCCCAAAAAAATTTGTGTGTGATTCCCAATTGTTTTAATGGTCATAAAGTAGTGGAAAGTCTATAGTTGAATATTGTTTTTCATTTCATTCATCCTTAATCCTATGCTAAACTTAACCATTCATGCTCCAAAATTATAAAGACCATATATGGATGAACTAAAAGGCCTAGTATGAAAAAATATATGTGAAAGCATCCCCTAAATTGCCCTTAGTTGGTTGTGTTGTGTTTGCATTTAAACATGTTTATCACCTTCAAAAACATAAAATTATAAAGACTTCCTGAAAGACAAAATGTTTTTTTGTTGTTTAAAGGAAGGCAAAGTTGCATTTTCATGAAAAGTGATACATAAAATTTAAGGTCATTTGCAAATTTGGGTTTATGTATACAACACTGCATTAGGAAAATGTGAACGTCTTTTTTGTTACTCAAAGCTTCATCAAATGTTCTCAAATTTATTATGGGCTTTAATATACTTTATAAAAAGGGCCACATGTGTTTGTATTTTTAAATGCACATGTATTTAATCCTTTTAATGGATGATGTTGATTTTAATTTTGAACGTCTTTAATGGTCAAAAAAGTTCAAATTTTGTTATCATGGTTCAAAACAAAATTATATATTTGACTATAATTAAGGTCCTCATGCAAATTTTTTTTATAATTATAATATGAATCATGTTTGGTTTCAATATTAATATCCAGACCCCAAAATTACATTAAAATACATCTTGATATTTAATAAACCAATACATGTAAAGCATGTGTAAAATTCAATCCTTAGTAAGGACTTTGACCTTGGTTGTCATGGTTCCTTATACTATGAATGTACCCAAGAGTATAAGGTTACAACCCCATAATAAAATGAATATGGAATACAAAGAAAAAAACCCAGTCCATTTCCAACCAAAGGTTCATGTAACTCACAAGATTTTACACATGAAAACATTTGTAAAACCCATCAATGTCAAAATTGCTATGAAAATACAAATTATAGAATTGAATTGTGCTTTAATCATTTTTTTTATTGCAAATAACCCTAGAACACCTATAATCAACCAAGGCAATCACAAAGTGTCGTTCTACAATCAAAATTTCACCCTTGATTATCAAGCTTGTTTTATTTCAAAATGTTACCCATATAACATGTAGGCATACTAAAATCCAAATTTATAAAGTGCCAAATGATCCATTATAAGGTGCGAAATGGCCTACTTTCAGTGGATAAATCAAAAATTAAATCCGTTGAGTTCATACACCTCCGGAGTTGCTATGCTTAGTAGTTGGACTACTTACTTGCACGGATTGGGCACTAGCTTGTGTGCCAACATACTTACCTTTCTTCAATGCATAATCAACTAGTAGGCCCTCACCATGCTCCCTTTTTTTTTGGTGTGGGCTTCTTGATGTTTGCCATATGGGGTGACCAACCCTATCATCATCCTCCTCAATGAAAGAAATCCTTGCCTTACCAAATGCCAAAATAAGACCCAATTTCTCCTTTTGATGCTTGCCCTTTGATCGTACACTCACTGTAAAAGTATTATTGGTTTTGGGGTTCTATTCAACACTTTTCTACACAAGAAATGAGGACATTTATTTCTTGTAGAAAGATTGTAAAGAATTAAGCTCCATTGGAATTTCATCAACCTACTTTTCAGGTAATGGTTATGTTTCTTTCAAGTTGGGAAACTCATTTACAAGCAGTCCATTGTATGCATGACTACTATTGATTTCAGTCCTAGTTTGGGAAAATGGTAAACTCACATTCATTGTACCCAAACCCTATAATTTGTTTGGTTAGATGTTTTTTTTGTCCTTCACACCCAATACATCAGGTGTGTCCAAAGTGGAGGAAGGTGTTTTGCTTTATGAAACTTGAGGATTTTTTTGTTTTGCCAAACATTCCTCCCAAAGCAATGACAAGTTCTTCTATGTTTGTTTCTCTAAAGAATTTTTCCCCTAGTGATTCAAGGGGTTCAATTTGTTCCTCCAAGCATTCATCATGGGCAAACAATCCTTTTAAATAGATGATGTCCATTTCCATCTCCAAGCACATCTCCCCAATAAATTCTTCACATTTAATGTTGTTTTCCACTTATTTTCATTCAACTAACCACAAGTAGGCATGCCTGTTTATAACAAGTAGCAAATAGGCATGCAACATTTCATATTGCAAAATCATATTTTGCCTCTTGGACATTTAATAGATAACCAACAACAAGTACACAACAAGTACACAACATACATACTCAATGTAACACCTAACTTTGGAGTAACCACAAGTAGAACCATAGCCATAGTAAGAAGTAGCAAGTAAACATGAAACATTTACAAACATAAAATCATCCTTTCCAACTTGGTCATGTAGTGGATGACCAACACCAAATAAGCAACAAGTGAATGCCCTAAACATAACCAAGTAGCACCTAGAATTGAAGTAACCACAAGTAAACATAACCCACTTATAATAAATGGCAAGTAGGCATGAAACACTTAGAAACAAAAAATC
>Ga0116227_10006146_pt1 | contig 24592 bp, 24 predicted proteins | sample S1TSphgellanicum_FD_89693 | JGI IMG/M metagenome (GOLD analysis project Ga0116227, IMG submission 89693) | Host-associated microbial communities from peat moss isolated from Minnesota, USA - S1T2_Fb - Sphagnum magellanicum MG | ecosystem: Host-associated > Plants > Peat moss > Unclassified... | reverse complement strand
TGAAAAAAATTGTTTTTTTTTTGTAATAAAAAGGGTATTTTTTTTTTTTTGGGTTTTTGTTTTGTTTTTTTTATGTTTAAAAAATGGTAAATTGGTTTTTTTTTTTTTTTTTTTTCTCGGGTTTTTAAAGGGACCTCTTTACTTGGGGAAATTTTTATCTTGCTCATTTCAAACCCAAATGGAGGTCTTTAGATGGGTCTAGGGCCACTAGGTGAAGGACTACCTAGATAGACCCTATAAACCTCCAGGGCTGGTTAGTGATGGGAGAGTGAAATCACACTCTTTGAAAGCTTAACTGTTCCATTCACTGACCCTACAACCTCAAAACTGAACACAATCCAAAAAAAAGGAAAAGTGAGCATTTTGATGATGATGGAATCTTGGAATGAAACCAAATAAATCTTATTAAAAAAAAAAATCTTATTAAAAAATATAAATAAATCAATAAACACAGAAATTTTATTATTATTATTATTATTATTATTATATTGTTATGCTAATTTGTATTTTACTCTAAATTTCTTGTCCCTGTTACTGTTACCGTTACGGTTAAGCAGCATCACTGCTACTATTACTGTTAAGTCCTTTGTTGCTCTTCAGCTTCTCGTGGTGGATCCCGGTGCCGTTATCGTTTCGTGCCTGTTACTGTTACCGTCACCGACAAGCACTGTTACTGCTACTGTTATTGTTACTGTTACAGTTAAGTCCGTCGTTGCTCCAGGTTCTGGTGGTGGGATTCTGCTTCTGTTGTTGCTGCTGCCGCTGCTCCTTGCTCTTTCGTGGCTCCGGCGATGGCGCGTTTGCACAGCAGCGGAAGGAGAAGAAGGGGAATAGTTATCGCGTAGAGATTTCGTACAGGATTTGTACAGAAAACAGGCTTGTGTGGAAGCGCGAGAAAGAGAGGGAAAGAGAGACACACACAGAGGAAGGAGGGGGGGGGGGGGGGAGAGGGGATGTATTTCTCTCGTGGAACTACCCTTATAGGGTCTGCTGCTGTATTGGATTCCTGTTCCGTGTCTTTCCTCGCCGTCTCTTCCTCGCTTTCTCCTCCTCCTCCTCCACTTCCTGGAGCTGCAAGAAAAAAACCATTCCCGTCCACCACCTCCCGCATACCCTACTCGCGCTTGCTCAGAAGAAGTTTCCAATTGGGTGCCTACTCTTCTTCGTCGCGGTCTCTTGAGCAAGCCAGTTTTGGAAGATTGAGGAATGGGTGTTTGGAGGAGCGGTGTGGGCATGCGAGTGCGTCTGTGGGAAGTACAGGAGGTGAGAGAAAAAAGAAGGAAAAACCTTGAATACTTAATTGGTAGGTTTTCGTGTTTTGTTTAGGGTTTGCTGTTGTGCTGGTCTTCTGAGAGATGGTGAAGTGGGTTGCGATTGAAGATTGTGGTCTGTATGTGTGTCTGTATATCTGTGCAGAGGGCAGAAGAGGCGTGATTCCTAGAGGAGATGGGTTTGAGAAGGTTCAGATTGATGCTAGGGTTTGCAAAGTTTTATTGGGTGCTGCAGTTGCAGCTCGAGTGGTGGTTGCTTTTGCATCGGAGAATTTGAGCAATGGCAGCAGCAGTCATGAGCCGCATGAGCATTATGCAGAAGGAGCACATGCAGCTCATCATCATACCCATGAAGAACATGAGCACCACCATGATCATGAACAACAGCATAGTCACCAGCATCACCATCACAGGACAGAGGAGCTGAATCAAGTACAGAGACTGGTGCGAAGGGTATCCGAAGTAACAGGGATAGCAACAGTGGCTGATGCATGGAGGGACAACCTTGCTGTCTGCTGTGCATCCACTGTCCTTCTCTTGTTGGGTGCAGTTGTCCCATTCATAATTCCGAAGCAGCAATCTGCCTCATCCCTCCAGTCTCTCCTTGTCATTCCAGCTCTTCCTCTTACTGGGGTCTGCACTTCTCGCCAAGAAATTTTTGCAAGATACTCTATATGTTGGTATGACTTGCTGAATTCAGGAAATTTTGCACAGTTGCCACATGGCAAATGCCACCATGAAATTGATTGATTCTTCATCCCAACATCTTTCTTGGCTTGTTTCTCTTGTGCAGTTGGTTGCATTTGTTTGGATTCTTGATCTTCAGTTTTCTTCTGTGTACATTTGACTTTTTCAAGTGGCTGTGAGGGAAAAAAAAAGACCAATCTGAGTGCCACCCTGACAACTCTCATGAGCTTGTCAAACAGCTGCAGAAGATGCAGCCCATCTCTTGAAGAGTTAACTGAGCCAATCAGTATTGTCTTGATTCGTTGTCACATGAGAAATCCTTCCTTCTAGAGACAGAAGCACCTGTATTGTACCAGGCATTGAAGAATTTTCCTTTGTTCAGATGCTTGTGCACTACATTGTGAAGTCTCCGGCAACACAGGAATTTTTTGGAGTTTTTTTCTGGATTGTGTGTTCAGAAGCACATCTTTGTAGGATCTGCTTTTATCAATGTGTTCTAGTAACACATTGCCATGCAAGTCTTGTCTTCAGAAGACATTGATTTTTTTTTCTTCTCAATTTCTCTCGTAGGGTTTGAGATTAGGGGCGCTTTATTTTTCTTTTTTTCGTTGGGGGTCCAGGTACCAGCAGTGTTGGATGCAACAATTGATGTGGCTGGAGGAAAAGTCAACATCCATGTCCTCATGGCATTTGCAGCTTTAGCATCTGTGTTCATGGGAAATGCACTCGAAGGTGGCTTACTTCTTGCCATGTTCAGTTTGTCTCACCTTGGTAAGTAATCTTCCAAGAACACTTAGTTTCATTCCATGTACCACAAGTGAATTTCATGTGCTGGAATTAGTATATACCTACTACCCATTGCTGATGTGTTTTGGACCCCCTCTGTCATACAATATATATACAGCTGAGGACTACTTCACAGAGCGTGCAATGGGTGATGTGAGGGCACTGAAAGAAAACAATCCGGGGTCTGCTCTTGTTTTGGATGAGTTTGATACTGCAAATCCCCCGCACCTTTCTTCACTCCCATACAAACAACGACCCCTAGCTGAGGTCACTGTGGGTTCTTATGTCCTTGTGAAAGCTGGTGAGGTATGTTGCCACAGCACTCTGTCTTGTGTTGATTTTGATTTCTCACAAAACTTTTTCATGAGTGGGACCACAAAATCTGTCTAAGAATTCGATCTCCTTCTCAGCCTTCTTTGGCTCTTGCCCCCCTCCATTTGAAATAGAGGGGAATAAAGTGTCATAACCAAGTTTCTTTCAGAACATCATTGTGGTGTTATAGCTGCTGAAGTACAGTGCTGATTCCCTTTCACAGAAGACAACTGTCTCACTGAACTGGTTGCTGTTATTTTAAGGTGGTACCGGTGGATGGGGAGGTGTGGAAAGGCAAGGCGACAGTGAATGTGGAGCATCTTACTGGGGAGGCCACACCTATTGAGAAGCAAGTAGGTGACTCCATACCTGGTGGTGCCCGCAACCTGGATGGCCTCATGATTGTGAAGGTGATGAATAATTTTCCTTCCCATCATTTTCTGACCAGATCCAAAACATCTTATCTCCCTCAACTTGGTTTTTATAATTTTGTGAAATATGTGATTTTGTGATGATTATGTCACTCTGTTTTTGAGCTGCCAGTCCTTGTCAGCTCTTGCAGACAGAGCACATAGTGTTGTCAAGGAGGAGAATGATTTGAATGCAATTGATCCTGTACCATTCTGCTGTACCCAGTGGCAGTTTTTCAAAAAAATGCAGGTCTTCAAGGCTTTGTCTAGCACTGTTACTGTGATCTATTGCTCAAGGGGTGGCTCTGCTTGTTTGTTTGCACTTTCGGTTTCTGTACTGATTGAATCATCAGGGTGTAGGCTACAAGGACATGGAAGGAGTCGACAGTTGCACGTATCATGCAGTTGACAGAGGAAGCACAAGCAAGCAGGCCAAAGCTGGAGCGGTGGCTGGACGAATTTAGTGAGCGGTACAGTCAGGCTGTGGTTGCTGCTTCACTGGCTGTCGCTGTTTTTGGCCCATTTCTCTTCAAATGGCCTTTTCTTGGTTCTTCAGGTCAGCGTCAGTACTTCTACACTTAGTTTGAAGTAGCACCTTATGTTCTGTACCCTGTCATCTCTGGCTTTTCATTTCCAAACAAAGGTTTTCATTTCCAACACATGTTGAAATATTTCATCTCCTTACTTTTTCTAGCAACATTGACACATCTTGCTGCAGACACAGAAACATTTTACATGAAAGTTCTCTGTTAGAGAGCCAATCTTGGTTGTGGTGTTGCTGCTGCTGTTCAGGTGTGCGGGGTTCACTGTATCGAGCGTTGGGTCTGATGGTAGCAGCTTCTCCCTGTGCTCTAGCAGTTGCCCCCCTTGCATATGCAACTGCCATCAGTGCTTGTGCTAGGAAGGTATGGAAAGAAATGTCTCTCTCATATGACTGCATATAATACTGATGTTCAAATTACAAAGCTGAAAGGAACTCTGCTCTTTGTTGACAACAGGAATTGTCTGATCATGATCATCTTCAACCTTCAACCATCTTGCCCTTAGCGACAAACTGGATTCATAGGTGGGAAGATTTTTTAAATTTTTTTTGCAGGGCATTCTTTTGAAGGGAGGAGAGGTACTGGATGCATTGGCAGTTTGTGACACAGTTGCATTTGACAAGACAGGGACATTGACCACAGGAGAGTTAATTTGCAAGGCAATTGAACCACTCAGGGGACATGGGCTGCAAGAACCTTGCTGCATACCCAGCTGTGAAACAGAGGCGCTCGCTGTTGCCACAGCAATGGAACGTGGTGCAATCCATCCTATTGCACGGTTAGTCCTCACGTCTCTCTATCTCCTGTTGAAGCTGGACCCCCATAGCTCATTGGGTGCTCTTCTCCTGCATTGAGGCTGTGAACCAAAGCTAATAGAAACAAGACAGGGGGAATTGTGTTGTGGAACAGGGCAGTTGTGGATCTTTCTCAAGGAAAAGAGCTGCCAGCAGTGGAAATTGATGATTTTGAAGCTATTCCTGGAGAAGGTTTGATGGCCAATGTGTCCAATTTGGAGGTGCACTTTCATCCTCCCTAGACAATCTTACAAAGATGTGCACCTTTGTCTGGAAGCTTTCTTTAAGTATACCCAGGAGGTTTCCAGAAAGTGCAGTCTGGGATCAATTGAGTTTCCACAAGTGTGTCCTCAATGTGCACATGGAAAGTGCCCTGAAAAGTGTTCAAGGTTTCCTTCAATTTAGAATGCCTTTATCATCAGTTTTGCTAGGCCAAGTGTGGTGTCATTGTTTTGGGCTCTGTTGATAATTCAGGAACATGTGGGATAGGCAGGGGATAAGGCTTTACACAAGGCGCGATTGGGTTCACTCGAATTCATCACATCCTCATTCACAAGTTCATGGGAGTCTTTAAAAATAAAGGAGGCAGCTAGTGCATCTGCTTATAGCCGAAAGCTTGTGCGAGCAGCTCTGTCTGTGGACAAAAAGGTATAATATTCATTCTTGGAAGTTGTTGATTCAGGAGTATACACCTCAAGGTCCATTTCTTTGAGTCTCTTTCTATGATGAGTACAAGGCAGGAAGGTCCAAATGTGCTGGTTTTTGGATTGTGTCTGGAAAGTTGGAAGGTAAGCTACCATTTTATGCAGAAGTACTCATGTTCCATTTTGAGGATTGGTTTTATTGTTCTATTGGTCAGGTAACCCTGTTCCATTTTGAGGATCAGTTGCGAGAAAATGCGGCAGCAGTAGTTAAGTCTCTGAAGGAGCAGGCGGGAATGCGAGTGTTAATGTTGACGGGTGATCATTCCACCACAGCCGAGCGGGTAGCAAAGTCTTTAGGGATTGATGAATTCAAGGCAGGGCTCAAGCCTGAGGATAAGCTCAATGAAGTCAAGCATTTATCACAGCAAAATGGTAGGCTCTCTATTCCTGCCCTTAGTTTTTCAAAGAGACTTTTCATGCTATGGAGAGGTATCTTTTGTAGATGTGTACGTGTTTGTCTCCATGTATTTGAGAAAGATGTGACAATCAGAGTGAGTTCTAAAGAGGCTTTGTTCAAGCTTGTGCAAAAGTCTTTAGGTCTTTTGTATATTGAGCTCCTTAACGTGAAGGGAGGATGTGGGATGCGGGTGCTACACAGAGACTGGAGGATTGATAATGGTTGGTGATGGGATCAATGATGCTCCTGCCTTGGCAGCTGCAACAGTGGGAATTGTGCTTGCACAGAATGCAAGTGCTACAGCTGTGGCTGTTGCAGATGTTTTACTCCTCCAAGATGCCATTGATGGGGTTCCCTTTGTAATAGGCAAAGCGCATCAAACCACTTCCTTGGTAAAGATTTCATGGTCTGGTGCTGTCCATTTTCTTGATTGATTGAACCACTTTTTTCCACATCTGTTGAATGATCATGAGTTCCTAATAGTTGTTCATTTCCCTCCTGGCACATGATATGTTCCTCCTATACTTTGACTTCTCTCACAATGACTTTGTGAACTTGCACAGGTGAAGCAGAGTGTAGCACTTGCACTTTCTTGCATATTTCTTGCAGGCCTTCCTTCAGTCATGGGCTTTTTACCCCTCTGGCTTACGGTGTGTGCACTCATCAGTTTTCCACTGGATTTGACTTGTTTTACTGCTTGACTTGAGGTTTTGATATATGATATATGGGCTTTCACGTCTCCTTGTGCTTTCATGAGCAAAGTAGGACAGAAGTTAGAGAGAGGGTCCCATACACTAGCTGTACGTCTCAATAGGTTTGTATTGATTGTGTGGTGTATGTATGTAGGTTCTTCTCCATGAAGGTGGAACACTGCTGGTGTGCATAAATTCAGTACGAGCTCTGAAGGATCCATCACAGTCACCCCGACATAGAAATATATGGTTGAAGAATGCAACTTCTGCTGTGACTGCATTTTTACAGCGCAACACTTCTACCCAAGTGCAGTCAGCTCCTGTCGTCTCTTCCTGAAGCAATTCAGTGGAAACAATGTTGGCCGTCATTTCCAGTCACTATCAGTGGATGTGTACGAGTAAAGAACTTGATCACATCACTTTTAATTGAGTTGAGAATCATGAGCTTCCCACTTCATTCTGTGAAGACTTGTACTCTCATTGTCATGCACAGGAACAAGGAATGTGAAATTCTATCTTTTGGATTTTTTCATGCACATGAATCATCATGGACTTGTTACTTTTTGTAAAGACTGTATTTCTAGTGAGCATGAAGACTAGATTTGAGAGGTAAGGCAATCTTTTTCTTTCTTTCCATGGAGACACAAAAATAATGAATGACCTGAAAGAAGCATTTGTTCAAAACCAGACTTCTTTTTGTAGTTGTTTCTGTGGGATTTTTCTTTTTTGTTCCCAAGTTCTTCAAATTGGGTACTGCAGTTTTGATGCTTTCTTTTGCTACAGAAGCTAATTTGAGTGCTACAAATGAGAAGGGAGTGATCGAATTGATGAAATTCTGCCCAACTTCATTCCAACAAAAGCACTATGAAATGGGAGAAGTTGAAATGACGAAAGAGGAGAACAGAAGTCCTGTTTTATTGATGAATGTCAAATTTTTAGTAGCAAATGCAGACAAACGCCAAGTGCATATTCAACTATTGATGGTGATGAATCAACAATGATCAACTGAAGGAGGGTCTCTAAGGGTGCAAGTTAGTCCAAATGTAGCCAAACCCATTGTTATTACCAGTATTGGGCATGTATTCAAAAGCCTGGCTGGATTCATACCCTAAGCATAATCACTTGGGTTTTAAACAAATGCCCAAATTCATATCCTCACCAAATACCAGATGGGGAACTAGTTAGGGTTAGGGTTCAAGGTATTTTGCACTTGAAAGCTTGAGACTTGAGATGGCTTTGCACTTTTTGGCAAAGCTTTGGAATTTTGTTTCAGTTTTCCCATCTTGTTGTCTTCATTGAATGTGATGTTATGGAGCTTTGCAAGTTCTCTCAAACAAAGTCAAAAGGCAAAGCTTAAGCAAAATCACAACTACAAACAACGTGGAACTCATGCACAAAATGCAAACATAAGTGAGGATGAGAGAAGTGAGAACACTTACCTTTTTCTTGTTTAATGTCTAGATTTCATAGGTGTTGTGACTAAAACCATCAACGTTCCATCCCATTCATGAGACCACACTAATAGTCAAGTTCGGTGTTTGCTTGCTTGTGCATTTGAGCTTTCAAGTTTATTGTTTGCTAGCTAGTGTTTGTAACTTGTAACCTTATAATCACAACATTTTTACATATTCCCACCTTAAAACTACAACTACAGTTACATTGCCTCTTATAACCTATGGTAGAATATAATAAAATGTTTTAGGGTACCTATAATAATTTAGGGCAAAATAACCTAGTACGGTATAAAATAATCTAGGGTGGAATATTTGATAATAATTTAGGGTAAAATAATTTAATGTAGAATAACTTAGAATAATCAATAATAACCTAAGGTGGAATAATTTATTATGGGTTATTTCATTTTAGTCTATTTTAAATATCACTATGGTAATAGCCTTATGATTCCACCCTATGATAATAGCCTAAACTAAATTAGAGTGAATTAATTTAACATAGTTGATAATAATTTAAAATAACTTAGTTTGGAATAACCTAGAATAACTACTAATAACCTCTGATGGAATAACAAAAAATAGTTGAAAATAACATAGGGTATAATAGTTGAAAGTATAATAATCTAAGGTATTTGAAAGAACAACATAAAAAGAATAAAATTTACTATATGAATTATTTCAATTGGTAATGAATTATATCAACTAGTAATGCAAGATGATGATTACATAATGACCCTACAGTAACATGACTTTAAACAAGGTGAAATGATTAGGGTGGGGCAAACTTATTTCATTTAAAAAGTCTCTTAATGATTTAGGTTATTGAATTATACCCCATTTTGCAACTAGTGTTGCTTGATATAAAAGAAAAAATACAATAATAAAACCCACCAAATCTTATTTCACATTACACAACAAAACTATTCACATCAAAATAACTACAATATAAATTCCAAGTGACAAATGAAAAAATGAATACTATTCACATGCTAAAGCCAAACAAATGAATTGAAATGATTACTTAGACCCATCTTAATTTAATGAAATAAACTCTACCAATTTTGGTTGTCCCCAAGGCCAGGTTGATGTTTCCAAATGTATTTGGCATTTTCAATCCCATCATGAATCATGGGTGAATCTTGTAAGCTAAATTTCACAAGGTTTGATCAAACAACATGTTAAATAACATGTTTTGGGACTTGACATCTTGTTGAGAAGGCTAGTGAATGTTTTCTTAATGTGAAGCATTCCAAGGATGGAGCCCATTCATTTTCTTTGTGTAGATGACAATCCTTGTTGGCAAGATAATATGCAACCCATTTTTTGGTCTCATCAATTGCTTCCTTCCATTTTGTATTGACAAGGCACAATTTTATGAAGCCCTCAAGATGGGTTTTTTTTGGTTCCTTGTCGTAATTGACAACTTTTGGTGCAAAGTAATCATGCCACAATTTCTTTTAATTTCACCAATATTGCCATGAATGTAGTGTGCAAAACCTTTGGAATGATGTGAGATTCTACAAAGTAGTCAAGGAGGAAGGAACAAAGACTTCCATCCATTTTAGATTGGTCTTGCATAATCCCCAAACTATAAGGAAAGTAAAAAAAATGGTTCAATGCCAAAAATATAATTAACATGATCCAAGAATAAATGTAAAATGATATTTATGGTCTATGAATCTATCAATAATGATTATGAAATCACAAATGGCATTGAAATTGTAACTTTGGTGACATGAAGTTGGATGGTAATGCAAGTAAACCACATATATATTTTTTCCCTCAATTTAACATTCATGGTGAAAGATTTATTTAGAGGTTGGGCATTGTTCTAAAATCAAATCAAATTCTTCAATAAGAAAAAGTCAATGAATTTGATGAAAAAAAATCAAGATTCATGTGAAAAAAATCATTCAATGGATGAAATCAAATTTTAATAAACATACTAAACAAAATACACAGAAACTATTCCCCCTCCCATGGAAGCATGCAATTGTAATTATGAATGGCAATTAGCTCATAATGTTGGCATTCCCTATTTGCTAAATTTTGCAACAATACACTTGTAACATCCATCATATTTGTCCTTACATGTGTGGCATTAGTTTTTTGAAATTTTGTTGGTCTCTTATTCTAATCAATTGGTAAATATTTCAAATTTACATAGTTGAATGGGAATCACTATGATGATTCAATGTGATGATCCAACTTTTAATTGAACGAATATAAGGTCAATGTGATGACTCTAAACTTTTGGTTTGCTACACCCTTGTAGTCAAGGTGTTTGTTGGTGAACATGTATTTGTGTAATTATTCAACTTCGTTTAATCTAGTTTCCTTTCCTTATCATAATGATAATTAACTTCATGGCCTACCTACCTTCTCCCAAGTAATACCACAGACCTTGTGCTAGTTATTATTAAATGAACAACCATGTCAAAATCTTTTAATGAAATCAAAAGTTCCTAGTGTTACAACATTTGATGTTCTAGTCAAGTACCTTGCAATTTTTTGCTCTAATTCAACACAAGGGATCTAAATAAAGGTTGTTTCCATGAGTGCTCACTAGCCCACTATTGTATTTCCCCACCCAAATAGTTGGGACTACTTGGGCTTGCCCATGAACCTCACAATTGTCAATCACCTTGCTTGAAAAATTGATTGTACAAGAGCAAAAACATTTTAATTTGTCTACATTTGCAATTACTACATGTGGGTTTTTCATAGTTAGTTGAAAAATAGTTGTTAGAACATAGAAACCCTTCTTCCATTAATTGGATAGTCAAGATCGTTAACTATAAAAAATTGAATTTTTCAATAATAAAAAATCAATGCATTCAGTTGTTTGAACATATAACATTAGATAGTGGGTGAATTCAAGACATGGATACTATGCCTAATTTATAGGTTGACATGGTGTGAGATAACATGAAATGACATTGTGACAATGCTTAGCTACCACAAACATGTGATTGATAATATTGTGAAGCCATGATGTAATTATACATGCTTGTGCTAAAATTCAATAGTAAATGTATTGAGGGTTTTGGTAAATGCATAGTCAAAGCACTAGCCATTGCCAAGAGCTTAAGTAAACAAATCTCTTAAAGGGGCTCACAATTCCATGGTTTGCAACTCCCATGACATGTGGATTTTTGGTGTTTGCCAACAAACATTGCCACTTTATGAGACCTTGCACACCTCTTGTGACCATCCATTGCCATTTCCAATACCATTTATGAAAAACACATATTTGCCAATGAACACCTATGCATTGTGACACCAATTTCATACATCTTTTTGATAGTTATCCACCTAACCCTAAAGAATTGTTCTACATATAAATTCTTTCGATATGTGCATACATCAATTTGCAAGCAACTTCTTGCAAGATGGATTCCTTTAGTTTGGAACAATTGTTTTTAACACATATGTATTGCCAACACAAAATAAAATTAGAGGGTAAACAATAACAAGAGTGGGTTGAAATTTGCAATAATTGAATTAAATTGTGATCAATGATTATTACTAATAACCTTCCCTTCAATAGCTAGTAGGATTATGGATCTTATGTCGATGATCAATGTGCTAATCCCTTTCAACATTCAACCCCATGCTTTAAATTGGACAAAGTTGTCTTCTAAATCAATTTGTAATAATATTATTAAAGTACAATGATATTTGTAATAGTCTTTATGACCAAAGGATATTTAATGATTATTATGGAAATGGTTAATGTTATAGAACCCAAAACTTTAATAAGCATTGGCATTTTTGTTACCATCCCTTTTTTTTGGTTTTTTAGAAAGTGCCCACATGGCTACATGAGCCATGGATTCCGTAGTCCAAGTGGTGATTTTAAAAAAATATTAATTAAAGGAAGTGGCATTTATATGGGTGTAGTCACAATCCAATGAACAAAAAAGATGTTCGACCACAAAGAAAAATAGTCAAAATAGGATAAATGTTTATGTTTTTCCATTTAAAACCATGGCAATCATGGCAAGTTATTTTTTTTTCATTCATATGAATATTAAGGAATTCAAACCAAAAATTCATTTGATGAAATTAAAAATTAAAAATTTGATATAGAACCTTTAAAATTGAACAACAATGCATAAAATAGAAGTCAATTTTGCAAAGGATTATCAAAAGGACTCATATAATAAAACATATTTGATGGGAAAAAAATAAAGAGGATAAAGACCTATTAACCACATTAAAAAAGAATTCATACCCTAAAATATGTCGAATTCTAAACCTTTAAAAATTCAAAGAACTTTCCAAAATTGATCCAAAATTTTAAACTTCAAAATTCCTTTGCCACACATAAATGGGGTAAAATGTACATGATGCATTAAGAAATTTTTTAGTTTATTATACAAGAAAACATAAAAATGTAAAAAAAATAAAAAATGGTTATGATTTGTAATTATTATCATTTAAAAAGATGAAGCAGTGAATTTACAAGGAATCAAGACACTTTCAAAAATTCATATTTATTCAAAAATGATGAAAAACAATTTGTCATGTACTTGGACAACTATAAACATTTATTGTAACAAGTTGCAAAAAAAATTGTTCCAAAATTCATTCATATGAAAAAGTTTTTTTGGGAAAAAAAGACATCTAATCTTTTTAGAAACTAATCATGTTGGTTCATTATATCTCATATGTTGAGAAATGAAGGATATTGGAATAATTTGTGTGTTGCAAATGAAGGGCAATGGCTATCAAAGGGAATTTGAAACATGTCAATAATGGTGACAAGCAACATTTAAAAAAAGACTTAAGGCTACTGTCTAGATTTGAGATGTGATATTGCTAGCTCGATTGCCTTGTGAATGAGAAGCAAACTAGCTATCACACAATTTTCATTGAAAATAAAGTTTCAAACCAAGACAAAAAATTTCCATATCTTCATATGCAAGAAGTTCATTAACCATACTAAGATGATGGAAATAAAAGGCTTGGGCCAACAAAGAACATGAAGCTACTGCCATGATGAACAAAGTCATAAAAATATGCAAGACAACAATTATGGTTATCTAGAAATGTCTACCAAAATGTTAGCTACTACCATGATGGGAAAATCATAAAAATAAGCAAAGGTAACAATTGCACTATTCTAAAACTTTCTGCACAAATGTCATTTATTGCTAAGGCCTAGGATGGGCAAAATCATATAAGTATGCAAAGGCAACAACTAGGCTACTTTAAAAATGTTAGAAAAAAATGTCATTTATGCAAGAATATTGTAATGATCAGTTGCTCCAATCCAAGGGTCAAATGTGGCAATGTACGAAAAACTTTCTAAAATAAAAAAAATTTTGGTTATACATGCCAACAACAAGAGGAAGGTGAGGATCTAAAGTAGCTTGCAACTTACTCTTCAGAAATGCAAGAGATGAAAAACATTTTTCATCTTCTACATTCCTTAAAACGTGAACTATGGCCATCTCTGTTAGCTTAAGATACTTAGGGAAAGAATGCATGAGAATTTGAAAGACATTAATTATCCTTCAAATTTGGTTCAATGGATTCAAATCAAAAGATGGCAATGGCAACCTTAGAGTTGTTTTTCATACACAACTTTAACCACCCTTGCTACACATCTAGCCCCCAACGATTTAATAACGGTGCAACTAATAAACTTGAGCCTCTAGACCCAAAATGTTTTAGCTCATAACACCAAGCTTTTAGTACTTTTAAATGCTTGGTAAAACTATTGTTACAATTAGGTTACAACTAGTATTATGGACATACCATGCCCATGGCATCAAGCAAGGCACATTGGGGGAAGTGGTTGTCTAATTCCTTGATTAGTTGGGTAGTTTCAGTTGCAAACTAACAAAGACAATTGAAAAAAGAAAAGCTACAAGCAACAACACACATTGAAAGCAAGCAAGATAATTGCACCCACAAACCAACAAAGAGAAATTAAAAAAAAAAAAACTGCAACACAAATTGAAAGAAAACAAAGCCCCAAACTGAAATTTGTGTTGGAAAGAAAAAAAAAACCCAAACTCAAAACACAACAAGATGAATAAAAAATAAAATAGGGTTTAAAACTTACTTGAACACTTTGACTTCACCTATGAAATGAAACTTTGAAACAAGTCCCAAATCACAACTATCTTGACTTTTAATACTAGGTCATTGTGCATGGCCTAAAGCTTATCACCATTCACAATGAAGGGAAGTTGCTCATTAGAGTCATTCAAGTCTTCCACCCACTTCATGTGGATGTGGTCATGGTTACTATGAGGCATTCTTGCACACCTTCAACATGAAGATATGCAGTCACAAAACTCGCTTAGAAGTGGAACTACTATGTAGTTGTAGTCTAACAAGTAAGGTGGTTCAATGTAATGCAATGAAGTTCACTAAGAATCTAATGCGTTGTGTCCATTTGGAAGATACAAAGACATTGTGGGAGAATCGTAACTCACCATGATGGAATGTGAAGGGGCATTATGTTGATGTTCATTCAATGTCACGCTTAATGGTTGAACCCCTTTTGTTCCATTCGTCCTAACATCTACATACAACTTTATAATTTAACATGCATTGGATTTTTGAAAAGCTAATCCAAAAAGGAGCCATGTTACAAAATCTTATGAGTTTTTATTTTTTTGATCAAGAGTTAAGCCTTGGGACTAAAAATCACTTTGCTTAGATTAAGGAAAAAACAGACAATTTCAACCCCCTCTACTTCTGGCAAGTGTAGCTCCCTTACAATAAACTCGATGATGTTGAAATTTGGAGAGAACCTTTTACACCTCCTAAATGAGAATTTCTTTAAGTTTGACACAAATCCAATGGTGGATTTGGGAGGAACAACTATTTGAAATAAAACTCCAGATGTTTTGCCATGGAAATCCTTCCATGAACTCCATTACAAACACCTTCTACTCCCGGCAAGTGTAGCTCCCTTACAGCTAAACCGATGATGCTGAAATCTGGAGAGAACCTTCTACACCTCTTAAACAAGAATTGTTTTAAGTTTGACACAAATCCAACGGTGGATTTGGGAGGAACAACTATTTGAAATAAAACTCCAGAGGTTTTGTCATGGAAATCCTTCCATGCTTATTTCTTGCACACATCTTTTTCATGAACAACACTTTCCCACACATAAGAATTAATCTTTTCCTCACACATTCATTCTCCTCCTTTCCCCTTCCCCAACACAAGATACTCATTTCTCCCTTGGTAAACCTCCATGACCTTTCCTTGAGTTTGTTCCCTTTGCCCAATGGAAGTTTCAAAATCCTCCCCTCCAATCAATGGCCCTTTCATCCTTCAAAAACCGAGAATTCACAATGATTTGCCCTCCAATTGATTTTAAGATGGGAATTCTTAGGCCCAATGAGACACAAAAAATATTCCATCTTTTAATGAAATATGATGACAATCCTCATGACTAATGGGATTGAAGGACTCATCCTTCCCTTTACCTTGGATATTTTGATGAAGTTCTTAAGCTTGATCCTTATCCTTTCTATCCGTTGATCTTCACATCCTATTTTTTCATCCTAATTATTTCAAATAACTAACCATTAGGACAATTTATCGGTAGTAACAAGTAAACATCCTTGAGTCCTTATTTGACTAAATTAATTCAATGGTTGAAGTAACATCCCCGTGTACCATTTACTCTTTTGATATCCCCTACTTATTTTTTCTTCCATGCACTAATTAACTATGTAGTACATAGTAAATTGGAATTAAAATTTGCATCACAAAAACCCCCACCTACTTCTAGATCCACTGTCGAAATTAAGGTTCGATGAATCCATTAAATCTAAGATGTTCGAGTTTTCATGAGGTTTCGCTGTCACTCCCACACCTTACACCTACCCTAATTTGTTAAATAAAAAAACTTTGACCCCTTTTGAACGCAAGTACCACATTGTTTCTACTACCTTCTTAGTTTTTGTTGATGCAAGTGAAAATTTAGTCATGGTGGATGATGTTACTACACCCTCGAATTCTCTAGTTTCATTAGTAGAAAAGGAAGAATTTGAAGAAGCATCGTTTGACGTGAATGTCTCTCAACACTTGCGCAAAAAAAACCCGTTTAGAAGAGTGGTGCACGTTTGAGTTAATCGTTTGGCATGGGATCGTCAAAAAGATTTGAAGAATGTCAATGCGAAGATGACAATGTTCGTCTTCATTGTCGAACTTGGGTTCCTAGTGATGGCCATTATCGTTGGCTGCGAGGCCCAATCAACCCCCTTTCCATGGAGCATCGAGCCGAATACCTAGCTCGCACCATTCATTATATTCTGGAGTGTTTGCAATTGTGATCTATCCCCTTAAAGTTGTTTAATAAGTTATAATTCACCAGAAGCCACTCAGGTGAAAATGTTAATACTTAAGTTTGATTTTGGTTCTATTTAAGGGTCTAATGGAAGTGAAGACTAAATAAAGATGTATTAGGACTGCATCCTAAAAATCTTTCAAGTACATCATTCGTGCTTGAAGATTATTCTACAGACTAACTTAATATTGTCATGGTGAAATGTTATTGTTAATTATGGGCTTGTATTTCCAATATATCAATAAATCACATTTAATTTTACATCCCCTTTCCATTTTTTATAACATAAAAAGATAATGCACTTAAAAATGTTTATTAGGTCCTAAAATTAACTAAGCCTTGCATCAATTTAAATAAAAGAGTCTTCTACACTGAAATATTCAAAGGCTAATTCAACTCTTAATAATTATTACTTTGAGGTTTATTAGGATTCAAATCATTAATATTAAGGAAAACTATGGAACTAAAACTTAACAATTTGTGGTATTATAATTCATGACTCACAGTTACAATCTAACAAACCTTTAAATGCCCAAAATATATCATTGGAAAATGATGAACTACCATCATTCTACAAAGAATAAAACTACCCTTGGCAAACTTTTACTCTAACCACTAGATCACATATGAAGACATCACACTACTATGCAAATTGCGCAAGAGAGTCAATGCTCTCCAACAAAGGTATGATGCAACACATTCATAACATGTAGTAAGGATTAACAAGTAAGGTCAAATTAGCCTGCAAATGCAACCAAACCATCAATTAGAATATGCAACAAACATTGCAACAAGTAACATACAATGTAGGAAACATATAGGAGTTTAGGGCAGAAAGTTACCTTGGTAGTTTGGTTGTTGTTGCTATCCATAGACATCTTGGCCAAAAGTGGCCTATCTTTTGACAAAATTCTCCTTAAAGGATCTAGGACAGATACCCAACGGGTTTTCATGTTCATGAGCATTTTAAGCCCTTTTGTTTCCATCATGTTAGTAAGTTTAGTGAACTCAAGGTGCTTCTTTGGGCTGTGAACAAAATATGCATGGCACTTTTGTAGCAATTTTTCAATTATACTAACTATTCCCATGGTAAACAATGTTTTGAATGCAAGATTACATCTATGAGCCATGCAATGAACCCCAATGTAAAAAGGTGCATAGTTTGTGTTTATTTCCTTAGTGACCCAAATTTTAATACCTTGGAATGTACTTACCCCATTAGCCCCAAATCAAAGTAGCTACGTAGCTACAATAACCAAACTTAAGCCTCCACCCTTCTATAAGGCCTCCATCATGACAATAGCGAGGTTGTCAACTCTTGTTCCATCAACAACTCTTTGAAGAAAGATGATCGTCGGAAGTTTCACCCAATTTTGTATCACATAAGCGTGTATGGAAATCCAACTCCCAATATCAATAGTGTTCACCTCATCACATGTCAAAGCCACATAGTTAAAAGCAAAAAAAATCCCCAAAATTTCGTTGATCATTTGGGCATACATGACTTCAACCGTAACCTAATTAGAATAGTCAAACCAATGCATTTTAGGGTTCTTAGGCACACCAAGGAAAGAGTAGAGAGACCTCCTCTTCTCATATCTCTCCATAGGACAACAAGCTTCCAAGATTTGAAACAAGGTTGCAAATCGGAATATCTTCCTCCCCAATTCCAAATGGGTGTTCTTATTGATCTTTTATAAAATAGTGGTAGGTGCTTTGGTAGAAAACAAAGCTTGGTTTTGCTTATGCTTACAAGACTTATTGTTGTACCATTCACCTTTCTTGACGTTGAACTTTGGTAGATCTTTTTCTATTTTGTTATTGCCCTCATGTTTCATCAAAGTATCCCACTTAGGAACAAGCAAACAAGGTTTCTTGTCAAATTGTAGTGTAAACCTTCCATATCACAATATGAAATTCCCCATCAATAGCCAAAACACTTTTAACCCAAGGGAGTTTTGCAACCCACTTAAGTTGAAATTTCCTTGTGCAATCATGACTTCCTCAACTTCTAAGGCGGATGCATGGGCAGCAAATTAAGGTCTGATTTTGTATCAAGTAAATCACTCAAGGGGTGAAAGCACACTAAGGATGAACCACTTTTCACCAAAAAAGGTGATGTATAACGAATATTATAGTATGCAGTAAATTAAAATCTTGATGGTATTATTTGGCTATCATAAACACAAGCAAAAAAATTAAAAATTTGCATGACAACATTTTGGAACTCAAAGTTCATTTTGAGTCAAAATTAATATTGATCCAATGGTTAGATGAAGAGAATTGGATAAAATTCATGTATATATAGTATATAACTTATAGTTTTTCAATGGCCATAGGGCTTCATGTTTGTGGTTGATGAAACAATACTAAACAAAAGAAAATTGAAAAAATAATGCAATGCCCATCTATAAAATCTCCTCCTTTCTTAAAAACAAAAATATTATGCATTTATTGTTCAAAAATGCAAAAAACACACATTTTTTTAATGAAATTTCATTCCAAAAAAATTAAATCTTTAAATGGACCTAGATTTAATTCATGTATATCAATATCATACACCATAAAAAAATTCATCCAAGAATTCCACTCACAACCTTAATTTTGAAATATATGTGCAATTTTTTCAAATTCTATGACATGTATTATTTTGTCAAAAATATATTCCATACATTCAAGTTTTTCAATGTTTGTTGGATTTTAAAAAAATTTGATTAGATTAAGTTTCAAATTAATCAAATATACTTAACACAAACAAAAATAATCCAAGATGTGATGTCCATACATTACCAAAAAAAATAATTATAGAAAGATTATACTTGTGACTACAATATTTGGGGGGCTTAATGTGCTTATGCCCAAAGATGACCACATTTTCAGAGGAGGTAGTTGGAAAATCAACATGGATGCTACTATTCGAACTAGGCTACACAGATGATGGAAACAAAGGGATTATTACATCAAAGGGTGCAACAACTTGAGGATTTAAAACTGGAGAAACCAAAATGCAAAAAGGCCCACCAAGTTTTATAATAGTAGGAGATGCATCATTTGATAATATAGGAAATCGTAGCCCATTAAGACTTGAATGTGAAGGTTTTAATGAACCATTTCCATCAGAATGTTTGCATTGAATCACATACTAGCTAGAATGGTTTTGTATTCCCAACATTTCTACTATTTGCAAAGTATCACAACAATGTAGGTTTAGACTTTGCTTCTATCCTTGGTATAGATTCTAAAGACTTGCATTTTAGGGTGCATTCATAGTAAAAGGAACTAGGGCACCAAGGATTCAATGCTTTGTAGTCATTGGGTTTAATCATGTTCACCATTCATTTGAAATATATAAAAAATTTCACCCAACTTTTGGCGATGTTATCTACTTATATACATTAATGAATTTCAAGTACAAAAAATCAAATGTGTAGACAAAATGATTATCCTTTGAATATAAGAAATGATTATTCTCCAAGATAAATTACACATCTCACAATTGTATATTAAATTGAACTGTACATTATTTGGAAGAAGTCTATCACATAAAATCATTTTTTAACCATACAAAAGTTGAAAATTCAACATAATGTATGCATTTTTCAAGACAACATGATAAAAATCAATGAAATAAACCATTTAATTAATATTTTTTCCTCCATAAAATTTATCTATGCCTTTCACCACATAAAAATGAACAACTTTTGTTAAAAACACATCATCAAAATTTGTAATTTAAAGGGCCAAAAACACATTTGAACCAAATGTGTAGATATGTGTAACAAATAAGTTTTTTTATATTAATCTCAATTCCTTTTGCACTTTTAATCATCAATACGAATTTCTTCTCAAATTTTGGGAATGAATGGTGCACATTTGATTTACAAAAATGATGTTCAAATTTAAAAGCATTATTTGACGACTTGCATTTTAAGTGCTTTATGTGCATGAAAGGACTTTCAAAACTTAATGAAATGACTTTAAATTTGTGGAAGATCAAGATCATTAACAAATAAATATGATTGCAAAAAGAAGAAGTACACAAACTTGTCTTTCAAAGTAGACATGGTACAATATCACACTGCATTTGATGATTGCTTTAGCTCCTTTTACTATGAATGCACCCTTTAAGGTTTGTCCAATGCATGTGCATAGTGCACACACAACATGCACAATAACAAGCAAGTGAATAGTCAAGGTCTATAAATACTAGGACATAAAAAGTGAGTGCCAAACCTTAAATCGAATCTCCTGATGAAGTGCACAATGCACATACAACACACACAACAATAAACGTGTTGAAAGAGTCCATATGTAACTATTAGGACAAATAGAAAATGAATGCCAACCTTAAAGCGAATATCTTCCAGTGGGCAGTGCACACACAACACACACAATAATAAGAACTTGGAAGCTTAAAAAGTCTGTTTGAAATTACTAGGATAGACAAAAAGTGAGCACTAAACCCTAAATCGAATCTCCTCAAATGCACAATGTACATAGCAAGAAAACACACAAAAAATTGCTGGAATTGAACTGGAAATGAAAGATTTCTTAATTCTTTCAAATGAAAAGTAGTCTTTCCAACTCGAACATAGAATCACGATCTTGTTTGGGGAATCTAACTCTTCATTTGCATTGACATTCACTCACAACGTAAATAATTTTGAGTGCATTCAATGGCATTGCCACGTGCAAAATGAAAACCTTGGTTAGTTACTCGTAAATGCTCACCTTAAAATTTTGGCCAACCCAAAATTTGCCAACTTTGGGGTATAATCAATGTCTGAAAGGATATTTTGTGGTTCAAAATATCAAAATGAGGAATGATTGGATTACATTGATGCAAATATACCAATCCTTTAGTAATTATAATAATGATGCACATTTATTGACGTTAATTTTGAAAATACTTTAATTTGTCATCAAAAAGCCATTTATTGAGAGATGAATTTGACATGTATTCATACACTAACATGTGTCTTGTACCTTGAATATAATAACCAAGGAGCTTATCCAAATTGATATGTTGAATTAACCCCAATGAAAGATTTTTTTATGTTTTCATTAAAGGAACCAAAAGCTTTTAAAAATTTAATCGCAATCCTTTTGCTCTCCCAATCACTTTCGTACACTATTTCAAATGCTCGTCCCCAAAAGATTTTCAAAATTGCTTTTGGCCATGGGTTCATCAAATGTAAAGGATCTTACACTTGAATTGAATTGTAATTATTCTTTTATAGGTTGATATTCATCCAACTTCCATTTCAACCATTTTTGGTTGTCCCATAAAACAATATATTCATTTGGATGTTGTTAAACATCAACCTTATCCAAGCTTCAAATTGGAATGATTATATTATAGGTTGATATTCATCCAACGTCCATCTCAACCATTTTCAGTTGTCCCATAAAACAATATATCCCATGTTGAAGAACATCAACATTATCCAAGTTTTCCAATGTTAATTGGTAAATGTTAAAATGCCATTAAGTGTAACTCTAACTATCAAAATGCATGCATTGTTTGGTTCAAGAACATTAACCTTATCAAGGTCATGCAAGGCTCTTTGATAATCCTTCAACTTTTTTTTGACCTTTCCATGTGTCTTCAAAATGGATGCATTGTTTGGTTCAAAAACATGAGTGTTATCAAGGTCCTACAAAGTTACTATATTATTGTTCAACATCATTTTTGTATTTCCACATCTTGTTAAATTGATTAATCCTTTGGTTTAAGAATCTCAACCTTGTCAAAGTTTTCCAAGGTTTTTTTATGATCATCCAACATTGTTTTGATTTTTTTGCACGTTTTCAAAGTGAATGCATTGTGTCGTTCAAAAACATAAGCCTTGTTGAAGTCTGACAAAACTCCTTGATAATCATGTAATGTCTTTTTGACATCTCCATGTGTTCCCAAAGTGGTTGTATTGTTTGGTTTGAAATGTCAACCTTGTCAACATCTTACAAAGATTTTTGATAATTTGTCATCAACAACCTTTTGACATCTCCATGTATTTCCAAAATGAGTGCATTGTTTGGTTCAAAAATATCATCCTTGTCGAGATCTTGCAAGGTTCTTTAATAACTATTCAACATCTTTTTGACCTCTCCATGTACATTCTCAAAGTGAATGCAATGTTTGGCTCAAAAACATTGACCTTGTTGAGGTCTTGCAAGGCTCTTTGATAATCCTTCAAGTGTTATTTGACATTTTCATTCATTTTCAAAGTGAATGCATTATTTGGTTCAAAAAAATTTGCTTGATCAAGTTCTTGCAAGGCTCCTTGATCATTGTCCAACATCATTTTCACATTTCCACATGTTCCACAAGTGAATACATTGTCTAGTTGAAAAAAATTAGCATGTCAAGCTCTTATAAGGCTCCTTGAAAATTCCTAAACATCATTTTGACATTTTCACATATTTTCAAAATGAATGTGTTGTTTGGTTCAAGAACATTCGCTTTGTTACAATCTTGCAAGCTTTTCAATAATCCTTCAACATCATTTTGACAATTCTATGTGTTTTCAAAGTGAATGCAATGTTTGGTTCGAGGACATTGGCCTTATCGAGGTTTTGCAAGGCTTCTTGATAATTATTCAACATCCTTTTGACATCTCCATGTGTTTTCAAAGTGAACATGCATTGTTTGGTTCAAGAACATCAACCTTGTCAAAGTCTTGCAAAATTCCTTGATAATTTATTGACATTCTTTTGACATTTCCACATGTTCTTAAAATGAATGCATGGTTTCGTTCAAAAACATTTGCCTTATCAAGGTCTTACAATAATCCATGATAATCATGTAATATCTTTTTGACATTTCCACATATTTTCAAAATGAATGCACTTTTTAGTTTGAAAATATTAGTTTTGTTGAAATCTTGCAAACCTCCTAAATAATCTCTTGATAGCTTTTGACATCTCCACATGTTCTTAAGGTGAATGCATTGTTTGGGTCAAGAACATTAAACTTGTCAAAGTCTTGCAAGGTTCTTTGATATTAATCCTTCAACATCTTTTTGATGTTTTCATCTAATCTCAATTTGCATGTTTTATTTGGTTCAAACATTTTGGAAATGAATACATTGTTTTATTTTGTGATCATTAGCTTCCTTATTAAGGCCTTCAAAATTCCTTGATAATATTTTCTTGAATACTTGACATTTTGATGTGTTTTCAAAGTGAATACATGAAATTCAATTGAAAACATCAATTTTGATCTTGAATATTCAATCTTTGACAATTTCACCAATTTTGAAGATAAATACATTGTTTGATTCAAAATCATTAGCTTTATTCAAGTTTATAAAGTTCATTGATAGACAATTAACATTATTTTGATATTTTCGTACCCTATTATTTTGTTTCAAAAACTCAATTTTTTACAAATTTTGGAAAAAAGAAAAAAGAAAAAACCTTGACATTTGTAAACATCCTTTAAAAATTTCCACTCTTAACATGAATGTGTTGTCCTTTTATTTGGTCCATTCAATAAGTTCTGGGAAAAAAAAAAAAAAAGCAAATGGCCAACGTCACAAATTATGTGTTTGGTTATTCAAAAAACCATTCATGGATAAAGGATGGTCAAGTTCAATGACATGAATAAGTTGATTCTAGTTCTTTAGATCCAAACTAAAATTTCTAAAAAAAAGCAAAAAAATCAACAATCTCTTTCAGAATTTATGGTTACTAATTGATTATCTATAATTTTAAATCGTGATACAAATGCCTCCAAATTGAAAAATCTAAGGAATGAAATTAGGTGAAAATAACATCACAAGACAAATCAATCCACATAAAATTTACAATAAAATGGTTTAAGCATATGATGCAACATTGCAAGTTGAGTAAACAAAATTCATATGTAGATTTAAAAAATAATTCCCATCTTTAACCCTTTTGAACTAAGAAAATTAGTGATTTGAAAATGAAAAAGTCAAAGAAAAGAAAGAGAAAAGGAAGGACACTGGGTAAAGCTAACATGATTGAAGCATATATTTGAAAAACAAGGCCTTCCCAAAACCTTAAAAATTCAACAATTTTCAAGGTTGAAAGCAAACTAAGAATGTTTGAAGTAATGACTTCAAGAATAATAGGATGTTACATGATTGAATAATTGTAAATCATAGCATATGAAATTGAAAAGGAAGTGAACAAAAAATTTACAAGAAAAGAATGATTTATGATCATACAACTTACAAACATTAATTTGGC
>Ga0116227_10006144_pt1 | contig 24599 bp, 21 predicted proteins | sample S1TSphgellanicum_FD_89693 | JGI IMG/M metagenome (GOLD analysis project Ga0116227, IMG submission 89693) | Host-associated microbial communities from peat moss isolated from Minnesota, USA - S1T2_Fb - Sphagnum magellanicum MG | ecosystem: Host-associated > Plants > Peat moss > Unclassified... | reverse complement strand
TCTTTGCGGGGAACAGGCGTTGACGACACGATCGTCACATTGCCCTGGATCCTGCTATCGACCACTACGTTCAACCCAAGTGTATCGCTTACAATTGATTTAGCGACTGTTTGAATATCAGCATTATCGAAATTGATTTCGACTCCCTGTCCATCAGAGCCGCTTTCGGATGGCACCTGCGCCACAAATTCCTGATCATCTGGCCGTGAATTTCTTGAAGAACGCCCTGCCGTGATGCCTGCGCCCGGATAGATTTGCGGCCGCGGCGCAGCGCCGGTGAGAATAGCCTCACCGCCAGCTAGAGTTGGATAACGCGCGGTGAAATCGGCATTACGGGCCGGGTCCACGGAGTCACCTGGTCCAACGCCAGCCATTTCATATGTCGATTTGAGCGGCGAAAGACAGCCTGATAAAAACATTAAAACAGTCGCCGAGACGCAACCGCTTATAATACGCCGAAAACGCCGCGGTTCAACCCGAAACACAACACCACTCCATCACGCAAGGTATTTACACACACCATATAGCTTCGTGACAGACACCTCCTCATTTGACAACACCCAGCTGCACTAAAAATTGTTGTCTCCCTACCAAATAAACTCAAGACAACTCAACTGCCGGCCATGTTTGGAGCGATGACGTTACGTCAACGATCCCATGAAGCTTTTATATCTTACAAGGGCCCGGGAACAGTAGCGGGAACTAAAGGCCGAGATATCCATCTCCTGTTTAAGGACGGTTGTAATCATCCCGTACAAAGATATCAGGCTATTTTCACAGATGAATCAGGATCCCGCGCGAACATGACAAGCGCATGACACTGGTTCGAGGCGTTAGCAATATCAACTGGATTTCCCCTGAAAGCCGAAAATAGGCGAGCTGAGGCGGCCAGAAAGAATTGGCAATAAAGGCTTTGCTGGATAGTTGACGTACGGCAAGATCGCCGTACTGCGAATGAAAGTTGATGAATTTAATTTGAATGATGCTGGCTCTCGTCGCTTGCGAGGCGCGCGGTCTTGGCCTTTTTTGTAGGGGCAATCCGTGGCGGCCGTTGAGATACAAACCTCTTTAAACACCACTCAAACTCTATTAAAAAGATGATCACCGCTGCTATCGCCTTATAGGTGATTGCGCATTTGCACATTGCGCTGGTATAAAGATAGGAACAGGCTGTTATCGCAATTACATGTATCGGTAGGTAATAACTCGATACCGTATGTCGGTTAGCCGTCTTAAGCGTATCTGAGCAGCGTTCGGATGGATGGTGTTGTATAACGAATTCGTTGACCATCTAGCGAGCAGAGGCATCTTGCGTGATCCGCAGGCTTTTGAAAGAAGCCTAAGTGCAAAACGTACGGATGCGAACACTGACGCTGATTGGATTGGTCTGACTAAAATGACGCCGGCGGCATTTGCGGACGAGCTAGCCGGCTTTTATGCGTGCGGCCGCGTTCAGCGAGCGGAGCTCGTGGCGGATCGCTTCGCGGGAGCTGATCTTTCGCCTCGCTTTTTGCAAGACGGCCATTTTTTTCCCTATCAGGACAAAACGGGCCGATTGATGTTGGCGATCGCAGCGCCGGTCGATGCTGAGACGATCCGCGCGGTCGAGGTCGCACTTGGTAAAAAGGTGTCTCTAGCTGTCGCCACGAGTGAAGATCTTGAGGCAGCACTAAGCATCACCCAAAATAGTCCAGCCGCGGCGATAACCGAGTCAGCGGAAACGGCCACCGCCAGCGCTGATAATTTGGACGACTTGCGCGATCTTGCGCGCGGGGCGCCGGTTGTGCGTGCGCTCGACGATCTTTTGCGGTTGGCGGTCGATCAGCGTGCGACGGATTTGCATATCGAGCCTTTCGGCGGGGCTTTGCAAGTGCGCTTGCGTATCGACGGTCTTCTGAAAGCCGTTCCGGCTCCGCCGATGAGTATGGCTAAAGGCCTGCTCTCGCGCCTCAAAATTATGGCTGGCTTAAACATTACGGAGCGGCGTCTTCCGCAGGATGGCCGCGCCAATATTACTGTCGCAGGTTTTGAGATTGATCTGCGAGTGGCTACCATGCCAACGCATCACGGTGAAAGCGCTGTGGTTCGCCTGTTGCGCAAAGGCTCTGGCCTTGTCTCCATGGCTCAGATCGGATTTTCGACCCGCGACGAAAAAATTATTCGCAGTGCTTTGCAACTTCCTTTTGGTATGATCATCGTTACCGGTCCCACAGGTTCGGGTAAGACGACGACACTCGCCGCTTCACTCGCTGAACTGAATGTGCCTACACGTAAGATTTTGACGATTGAAGACCCGATCGAATATCAAATTCCTGGTATTAACCAGACCCAGGTGCATCCGGCAATCGGTTTGACGTTCGCTTCAGCGCTGCGATCTTTTTTGCGTCAGGATCCAGATGTTATTATGGTCGGCGAGATGCGCGATGCCGAAACCGCGCATATGGGCGTTCACGCAGCGTTGACCGGCCATCTTGTCCTAACGACGCTGCATACAAATACGGCGGCGGGCGCGATCACCCGCCTGATCGATATGGGGATCGAAAGCTTTCTTCTCGCCTCGTCCGTTAAGCTTTTGGTCGGGCAGCGGCTTGTTCGCACACTTTGCCCGGATTGCAAGCAATCGCATCGGCTGAGTTCGAATGATCTTGTGCACGATCACCGATATCAGGCTCTTGGGTTTTGCGAAGGCGATGTCGTCTATCATCCAAAGGGCTGCGAATGGTGCGGTTATTCAGGCTTTCGCGGACGCCAGGGCGTTTTTGAAATGATCGAGGTTTCCGCGGCGATCAGAAGCGCTATCGGTCCGAAGACAGATGCTTCCGACCTTGAGAAGGTCGCGCAGCGGGAAGGCATGACGACCATGTCAGAGGATGGTATTGCTAAATGCCGGATGGGACAAACGACGATCGACGAAGTGTTCAGAGTGACAATGAGCCTTTAACAAAACGAGCCTATATATATGCCGCAATTCCGGTTCCGCGCCATGACCTCATCCGGCGACATTGTCGCTGGCGAGGTCGATGCGCCCTCAAGGGCGGAGGTTGTCAGCCGGGTCGAATATCTTGGTCATCTCTTAATCGAGGCAGAGCCTGCTGCGAACGGCGGGTTTCTCAGTAAAGGCGCAAACGCCAGCCAGAAAAAGCCGAAAAAACGCGACATCACCTTGTTGCTACGCCAATTGGCTTTGCTGATCGGCGCCGGTCTCACGCTCGAAGCTGCCTTACAAACATTGGCCGAGGATTCCAATAAATCACTGGTCTGGTTCGCCAATGATCTGCGCTCGACGATTACCGCGGGTGACAGCTTTGCCGAAAGTCTCGAGCGTCATCCAACCATCATCGAACCTACCTATATAGCTATGGTCCGTGCGGGTGAGGCTTCAGGAAAGCTTGACGCTGTGTTGAATGCCATCGTGGAGGATCGTGCACGGCAGGAGCTCTTAGCGGAACGTTTCAGTTCGGCGATCCGCTATCCCTTATTTCTCATCGTTTCGGCGATGCTTATTCTGTTTTTCTTCTTGATTTATGTTGTTCCACAGTTTGAGCCCGTGTTCAAAGATCTTGGCAATAAGTTGAACGGCGGTGCCGCGTTTGTGCTTGGAGCTTCCACTTGGCTGCGGGCCAATCTCCAAGTTTTCTTCGGCTCGTGGATCATGATCGTGATTGCTAGCTGGTTTATCTTTAGACGTCGCGAAAGGCGTGCCCGTATCTTAGCAGCGATCGCAAAAATTCCAGGCATCGCGGGACCGATGCGCGATCGGCGCACTGCGCGCATCATTGGAACGCTTGGCTTGCTCGTCGAAAATGGCGTGCCTCTGCCTGCGACCTTGAAGATCTTGCGAGATGTTGTCACGGGGCCGCATTTCGTTGCATCCATCGACGAGGTACATGAACAAGTCCGTCATGGCCGCCGCTTTGCAGATGCCTTGACTAACACCGATCTTCTGCCACCGCTTGCAGTGCGTATGCTCCGCGTCGGCGACGAGACGGGCGATCTCGCCTCTATCGCGAAACATGCGGCGCACTTCTATGAACACCGGCTCAGCATCGGCATTGACCGCCTGATGGGTATTATCGGGCCTGCCACCATTATCGGGGTTAGTCTCATAGTCGGGACGCTGATCGTATCCATTATGAGTGCACTCCTTAGCATCACGGAGCTCGCGTTATGATTGCTATCCGGTTTCGCAGCACAGCACCGCGTGTCCATCGGATCATCAGCAAGGCATCTCCCGGTTATACGCTGATTGAGATGCTTGTGGTCTTGACGATCATCAGCCTGATTTTGGGTTTGGTGGGTCCCCGCGTGCTTTCCTATCTCGGCGAATCACGGATCAAGACTGCTAAGTTGCAGATCGAAAGCTTCAGTTCGGCCCTCGATCTTTTTTATATAGACGCAGGCCGCTATCCGACGGAATCTGAAGGCCTCGCTGCCTTGGCTGAACGCCCGACCGGCGTCGAGATTTGGAATGGTCCCTATGTTAAAGGAGGCCGTGTTCCTTTGGATCCATGGGGACACGCCTATCAATATCATCTTACAAGCGACCATACTCCCCCTTATGAAATCACATCGCTTGGGCCTGATGGCCATGGCGGCGGCATCACCGCCGCGGCAGACACCTCACATGTCCAGCGCTGATGCACAAAAGAGACTTCGGGAAGCCTGCCTCAGAAAGGCGGGTTTCACGCTGATTGAGATGATGGCCGTGATGATGATAATCGCGCTCATGTCTTCATTGGCTGTCGCAATGATCCCAGGCACGGGACGCGCCGGTTTGAAAGCTATTGTCATGAAGAGCGTAGCATTGCTTCGTCGTGAAAGATTCGGTGCGATGATGACGGGCCAAGACCGGCACGTCGCGCTAGATGGCAAAGACCGCAAGCTTATCGGAGATAGCGGCGATCAGGTCTTCATCCCGGCCGATGTCGTTGTGGACATTTTGGGTGCGGAAGAAGTCTGGCCGCAAGGTCAAGCAGTGGCAGCCTTCTATCCTGATGGAGCCTCGACAGGGGCTGCGCTCAGATTTTCCCGAGACGGGGTGAGTTATGAAGTTCGCGTTAATTGGTATACCGGCGGCGTTTCAGTCGAGACGCATTGAAACGGCAGCGGCAAAAGCTGGACGGGTTAGCGATGACGCACGCGCGGGATTTACCCTCATTGAGGTGCTTGTCGCCTTAGCATTGCTCCTTGCCTTCACTTCTGCGCTGGGGCCGCTGACTTTTGAAAGCCAGCGCATTCTCATTCAAGGAGATGGGCAAGTCAGAGCCGAGCTTCTTCTGCGTAACTTGCTTGACACGGGCTTCGATCGTACCAATCCAATTACTGGCTCGCAAAGAGGCGAAACAGCCGGCTTCGACTGGCGTCTCGATATCGATCCGTTCGTGCCAGGCGATGATGCACGTCCAGCTGATGCCAAAAAAGGTGAGATCAGCTGGGGACTTTTCCGGATCACAGCGTATGTTTTTTGGGGCAGCCGCCAGATCGTTACGGCACAGACCATGCAGCTGGGGCGGCTCAATTAAATGGTAAAAGCATCTCAAACAGAAGACGTAAATTTAGGCTGTGCCGGGTTCACTTTGATTGAGACGCTTGCCGCGCTCGCGATCACATCGGTGATTATTTTATCAACGGGCATGCTTATCCATCAAAGCGTTTTCTTCTTCGACCGGGGAACCCGTACCGTCGATAAGAGTGAACAATTGGCTCTTGCTGTCGAAAGCTTGAAGCGCGATTTCGCCGCCGCCCGTTACGTCCTGCAGAAAAAGGGGACGGGCCTTAGCAGTGCTTTTATAGGGTCGCCGGCCAGTGAGGCTACCCGCGCAAAAGTCATTTTCATTACAGGAGGAGGCGAAGCCGCGGGGCCGCAAGGCGAGGAAGTTGTCAACCTCACGGTCGAGGCAGGCGATGATGTTACGCAGCTCGTCCGGCGCCGAGCCACTTGGTTCGGGCCGCGGATGCGTCTCACTGACGCTGAGACGAGTGATGCTGTCATCCTGCTTAAGGGAAAATACGACATCTCATTCAGCTTTTCCGAACGTGCCGGCGATGGAAGGCTGATTTGGCATAGCGACTGGACAGGCGACAACGGTCTGCCGCATTCAGTGCGTCTCAACCTGCAAGATAGCAGGAGCGGCGCGATATTATTCGCCGGCTTGGAGTTTCCAATCGAAGCTGACGCGCCCGCGGCTTGCACCGCGGGGGAGATCGACTGTCTGTCCCCCGGAGCGAAAGGTAATCCTGCGCCGGCTCCCGCATCACCAACGAGCATCGTACAGTGAACCATCGTGATCCGCGCAGCGGAATTGTTCTCGTCACCGTACTTTGGACGATTGCGCTGGTCTCGGCGCTGGCTATGGCCGCATCTATCACCTTTCGCAGCTTCGCCGGCGTTGTTGTCCTCGACCGCGACAGGGCCCGGGCGGCGGCTCTCCTGCATGCGGGGCTTGAAGACGCGGCTTTAAATCTTGTGAACCTCGGCGATAAGAAGCCGCTCACGGAGCGGACAACGTCTATTACGCTTTCGACTGGTTCAGTCCGCATTCGCCTGAGCGATGAAGGGGGCCGCATTGATGTTAATAAAGCTCCCGTAAAACTTCTCGCAGCGCTGCTGCGCTCCGCAGGGGCAGGCAAAGATGCGGACCGCATTGCCAAAGCGATCGAAGCGTGGCGTGTCCAAGACGCAGCTGATCAAGCGCCGGGTGCATCAAAATTGCCGAATACGCCGCCGCCAAATCCGCCGGGAGCCCAAGGGCCTGGACCCGTGCTGCAAGCGAACGGACCTCCCCAGCCAGACAATGGTTTTCGTTCCTTTACCGATATTCGTCAGCTCGCAATCATTCCTGGCATGACACCAGATATTCTAGCCGCTATTACGCCTCTGACCACGGTCTTTGGAACCGACCAGATCAATGCGCTCACGGCACCAGGCGAAGTCTTAGCAGCGCTACCAGAAATGAGTCCGGCCCAGGTTTCGACCTTCCTCAGCGCGCGGAGCCATGTGTCCGGCGTTCCAGATTCGCTGCAACAATTTTTGGGGCCTGCGAAAGTGTATACAACGCTGCAAGGCCGGCCGGTTGCGCTGGTTGAGCTGACCGCGCGCTTGATCGACGGCTATAGAGCCGCGGCGCAGGCCGTCATTGTAATCGTGCCGAAAGACAAGCTGCCTTATCGTGTGCTCTCCTGGACGCCAGTGCTACCGTCATCGCGCGGCAACCTCTTGGCCAATCGGTTTTAGGAACGCGCATGCAGATCAAAACGATCTTCAAGAGATGGATCGAAAACCTCGCAGCTCTGATCGAGGCATGGCGCGCTTTGTCTCAGGCCCGCAAATCGGTCATCCTGACAAAGGAAGGCCAATACTTCACGATCCGGCGTCCGGATACATTGGATGGCAGCACCATTGGCAAAGTGGCGATAGGGAGCAAGATGCCGGGGGATTTGGCTGAGGCCCTGCGCAAGCATTTCGTTACGTTCGAACTTGACCCTGGCAAGGTCGTGACGCGCCGCCTTACGGTTCCAGTCCAAGCGCAGGCTTTTCTGCCGGGCATTATCCACAATCAGATCGAACGTCTCTCGCCCTGGCCGCCGTCGCAAGCCGTCTATGGAATCGACGCCAAGCCGGACCCCGCCGACGCGGGAACGTTAAATGTTTGCGTGCCGATCGCCTCACGCGCAAGTATCGATACAATTTGCAGTGAGCTCTCAGACAGCGGTCTTTTGCCGAATCTGATCGCGGTGCGGATGGAAGCCGCCATAAAATCTCCTCTGCTTACTTTGTGGACGCGTCCAGCACAGGGCGCAGAACAGCTCGCTCTCAACCTCCCGCGCATGATTTGTGTTGGCCTTTCAGGCATGGTTCTGCTCAGCGCAGCGATCAGTCTCTGGGCTATTTACTCTAGCAATGCGATTGCAAACGAGCATGAAGAAGTATCAGCTCGTACTGAAACCCTGCGACGTCAGTCGCAACCATCGCAAAAGCTCAAAGACATTGCCTTGCTTAAACCTCCGCAACGTGCCTGGGCCTTGAAAGAAAACACACCTGTCGCTGTCTTGACGCTTGAGGCTTTATCGCAAGCGCTTCCAGATGATGCCTATCTTAGTGAATTGCAGCTTGAAAATGCAACTTTGCGTATCATAGGTTTAGCTGTCGACGCGCCGTCGTTGATAGCCGCGCTCGAGAAATCCGGGTTTTTCTCGGCAGTACATTTTTTTGCACCGACGACCAAGGCGCCAAACAATGCGCTTTATAAGTTTTATATTGAGACAAAGGTGGAAGAGCACCTGGCCCGCATCAATCATGATGATATCGGATTGAATCAATCCGACATCGTAAATCTACCTGAATCACACAGTTTAACGCGGGAGGCGAACGGAAAACCGCAGTCAGCTTCTCCCCATGCCGCTCCCGCGGATTGAGCTATGCTGAAATTCGATCGCGAAACAGCAATCTCCGTAGCGGCGCTTTTAGCTGTCGTGTTGGCCTCAATAATCGTGCCTGCTGTCTGTTTCAAACTGCGCTCGGACGCGGCGCAAGACCTCGCCGGCGAAAAGAATATGCTTGTTAAGCTCGAAGCAGCGCATCAGCGCTCGGGGCGGAAGCCTTTAGCTAGCGAGGAGGCAAGCGCGGCGCCCGACGCAGCTTTCTTGAACGCACCGACATCCGGGCTCGCGAGCGCCCAGCTTGAAGCTTATCTTGCTCAATTGGCGTCGGCCCAACAAGCGAGCGTGGTTTCATCCGGCGTCGAGCAAGCCAATAAGGATGCGCCCGAAAATGTCCGTGTCCAAGCAACATTGGACATTCGTTACGATGCGCTGCAAACGCTCCTCTACCAACTCGAGACAGGCACACCCTATGTTTTCGTCGATTTGCTGACGCTGCAACCAGCGAGCGCCTCGCAACTGCAATCAAACGATTCCATCATGAAAGTCACAGTGAGCCTTCGCGCGCTCTGGCGTCAGGCACAGCCATGACCTTATCGGGCGGGATGCGGACCTGTATGAATCGGCATAGCCGCAAGCGGACAGCTATCGTCTTTTGCCTATCGCCAGCGGTGATCTTCGCGGCCAGCGGCGTGTCGCACAGTCAGGAGGCGGCTTCGCTCAATCCTGTGGCGCAACAAGCTCTGTCGCATCTGACCGTAACGCTCAACCGGCCGCTCTTCGTGCCGAGCCGCCACAAGCCGCAGCCACAGGCTTCTGTCCTCCATGTCGAGGCACCACAACCGCCCGCGCCGCCTAGTGTTATCCTGCTCGGCATCTTGAAATCCGGCAATGGCCCGCTCGCTTTTTTGCGCACGAACGGAACAGGAAAGATCGCGCGCGTGAGCGTTGGGGATGATGTCAGCGGCTGGAAGGTCGCAGAGATCGCAGCGCGGCATATCGTTCTAGCGCTCGATGATAGGACGGAATATGTCACCCTGTTTGGAAATCAAGCAAGCAAGCCGCTTTTGGGAAGCGAAGGCAGCAGCCCCAATCCATAAGGGAAGATAAAACTTGTCTTGGTCACTTAAAATAAAGGACGAGCCGAAAGCACGACAACAACGCCACTGGATTGCAAGCGATCAAGGGAAAATCGCGGGCGCGAAATAGGGATCCGGGCAGCAGAAGGGATAGGGCTCCCAAAGCCTTGAATAATATTCGCGAGATGGCAGTGAGTAGTCTTCGGGTGAAATGGGCGCATAGGCATTGCCGGGCATCAAGACCCAGCCAAATTTGAGCGGCGGCTGAGGGTATGGACGCTGGTAGATGACATGCGGATAAGCAGTTGGCCGGTGGGCACGCAGCAGCCCATGATGTGCTGGCGGATATAAAATATCCGCCGCTTGAGCTGAGGTCTGAGCAATCACGGTCAGCGCTGCGAACACCATTGCGCGCAATCTTAGTCGCATAGCTCAATCCTCATAAATCTTGACGCGCTCTTGGCTGGATGGAGCAAAGAGCGAGCTGAAGATCGTTAGATTTATAGGATGCCCGCGTCGAAAGACAATGGTCCATGGCGTCAGAATTGGCCAAGACAAAATAAAAATAGCAGCCCGTATGCGAAAGATACAGGCTGCCATTCAGGCCAGTCTTAATGAAATGGCGCGTTGAACCGGCACGCTGCGCGGTCTTCAGTCACGCAAAGGTGTTGCCCGTCTTCGATGAACGGCGATAGGCGAAGAAAGCGACGAAGGCGAGACCCGTCAGGATCATGCTCCAGCTCGCCGGAAGAGGCGTGGCCGTCAGAGTGAAGCCGCCGACGAGGGCGTCGTTTGTCCCCACGAGTTCAGCATAGTCGTTGCCGATGCCGCCACCCTGATAATAAATATTAACATCAGTGGTAGACGCACTAGAAGCGCCATAGACAAATTCGAGGCCAGCCCCGTCGAGGAAGCCACCCGCCGTGGTTGCGTTGCCCGCAGGATAGATCTCATTATCTCCCCCTATGTTAATGATCGGGGAGGCATAGGAAAATCCATTGACGGTAATCGAATCGACAAAGTCGCCTGAATTCACATCGAGCGTGCCGGAAAGAGGCGTCGTTATGCTGCCCGCGCCACCGGGAGAGGTCAAACTCCAATCGTACAGCGTATCTGCGTGAGCCGGGAGTTGCATGGCCGCGACGGCCAAAAGGCTGCTCACCGCCAAAGTAGTTTTAGTAACAATACTCATATTTTACCCCATTCATGAAACGACCAGCCTAGCTGGGTCGTAATCGCATACCGGCCTTAGATGTCGGCTATATGAATAAGTTCGTAATTCACGAAGATCGTGCGCTGAGTTTAAGCGCCGTGTTTGCTGAAGCGGTCTTACGCGGACTTGATCCGCGTACCCTGGCGCGACCGCCGGCAATGCCTGGCTGGCTGGAACAAGTCTGGCCATGACAAGCGCCTTATGCCTGGCCATTGACGGCGCTAAACTGACGGCCAATTCACGGCACCTACTGCGCAGCGGAAGACGCTTCGTCCGGCTTGTAGCCGTCATTCAGTGTTTTTAGAAACACGATGATATCGGCGATCTCCGCGTCGTTAAGGGCGGGCTTATCGCCTTTTTGACGGTCGAATGGCGCATCTACCGTATCGACATTGCGTTTATACTTCACGGGGAGATCATCGTAGATGTCGATATCGCCATTCGCGAGCTTCGGATACCATTTCTCCGCATGGATTTCGCGTTCGACGTAGAAGTGCATCACATCATCGAGCGAATGGAACACGCCATTGTGAAAGAAAACTTTGCGTGTCGCGACATTGCGCAAAGTCGGCGTTTTGAACAACCCGCAATAGGATGTCGATTTGGCGTAATCCTTACGATACGGTCCGCAAAGCCCGAGATCGTAATAGTGAGGATCCTGATTGGCAGCTATGTCCCGATTGCGGGGGATGCCCAGTGACTCAAATTGATAATCTGTAAAAGCGGGTTGAAACACGCCATCGCGCGATGCCTTATCGATGTGGCACGAAGAGCAATTCCCCTTTTTGGGATCTTCGAAGAGCTTCAGCCCCCGCGTTTCCGCCGCGTTGAGCTCCGCCTTACCTGCGAGGTAGGCGTCATATTTGCTGTCATAGGGATGAAAGCTGGGATCTTCGGTCTGGAACCGAACCAGGGCGAAGAGAGCTTCGTCTATGATAAGACCTGGCTGATCGAAAATATTAGCGCCGAATAATTGTCTGAAATCGTCCGCGTAGGCGGACTTCCGGAGGTGTTCGATCACCTCCGATTGACTCTTATTGGCCATCTCATTGGGGTCGAGAAGGGGGCCTCGGGCCTGATCCTGAATTGTATCGGCGCGGCCGTCCCAGTCCAAGCCGCCTTGCGGAACCTTGGCTTCCGCCGCCGCCCGCGCGGCGTTGTTCCGGTCTGCCTTGGCGACCGAGGCGGTTTTAACATCCGTTGGTCGCGCGGCTGCGTCCTGTGGGGGGGGATCAAAATCCGGAATGCTTGAATTTGGCCCGATGGTAAAGTTCGGCGTGTGTTCGTGGTAACGCAATGAGGGAACTGCGCGCACGCCAGATTTTTGAAGGTCCAAGCCGCCAAGCTGAACTGCGAGATTATTTGCTGGCGCATAAGCATTCGCGGGATCATGGCAGGACGCGCAAGAAAGTTTTCCAGATCCAGACAGAGAAGGATCGAAAAACATTTTCCGGCCGAGTTGCGCAACTGCGGACAGTCCGGTTGCCTGCACGGGGCGGGGACTCAGGGGCTGTACGGGGGATCCGCTATCATTTTGCGGCGGGGATGCCGCGGCAAGTGGTGCGCTCAAGGCTAAAAGGACAAACGCGGAGACTCTAAGCCCCTTTACGCGTGTAGACATGGCTGTGAAACGCTCAGCATTTTTCATGAAACGACTCTCGGACATCGGTCTCGAACGGTGCTTGTTTAAAACGCAACAGAGCGGAGATTTCTCTCCGCTCTGTTTTGGCGTATTGACGCGGGCTTAATTCGTCTGCGAGACTACTGTCCCCATATTTGGGTCGAGTATCAGCGTCCGGGTCGGTGTCTGGTTAAAATTGAACATATTGTCGATCGGGCCGGACACCGCATCGAAGGAGCCTAGGATCCTCTGGCCGTTGAGCCAATTGTCTTCGATAAAGCGAACAACCGATGCCTGACTGATCACGGTATGATCGATATAGTTTTTCTGAGCGTAAGGCGAAATCACTAGGAAAGGCAGGCGCGGGCCGTAGCCGCAGCGGCCGTTTACCGGCTGACCGTTCACGCCGACAAGCGCGTTGGAAGGCGGTACATTGTTTGTATAACCGGTGGAACCAAGCGGACCGCACTTCTGAGTGCCAAGGTATGCATCCTGTGTGCTGGTGGACGGATTGAGCACATTGTTCACGTGATCGTACCAGCCGTCCGAGTCGTCATAGGCGATGATGACTGCTGTATACTGCCATTCCGGGCTTTGCTGCAGCAAATTGATTTCGTTCACGACGAAAGCTTGCTCGTCGAGTGGATCTGAGTTACCGGGATGAGCGTCTCCGATTGCCGGTGCTTTAAGGAAGCTCACCGAAGGGAGGTTACCAGCTTGAAGCGCCGCATTAAAGTCATTGATATCATATTGATGATTGGCCACGTCGGTCGAGCCGATCGCCGCCACTGAGCTCGGGCGCAGATGCCTCTCGTTACGGGTCGAGGCATAATATTGGAAGGGCTGGTGGTGCTGAACATAGTCGTTTTCATAAGCACCCACAGTCGCTGATGTGGTGCTTCGCGCGCAGCCTGTGGTTCCATTGCTGTTTGTCTTGGTCAGGTCAAAGCCGCCTTGAAACCAGCCCCAGGTGATACCGGCAGCATTCAATAAATCGCCAATGTTTTTGCCGGTCATCGTGGTCGTCGCAGCGGTCGTCGAGGAGCACACGTCTCCATGCGGATCGCTGTCGCCATACATTGTATAACCGCCTACGCCGTCAGCGACGAGACTGCTGAAGCCGCTGTTGACGACATTGCTCCCCGCTGCGAAACCTTCAGCACCATTCGTCTGACCGGAGATCACGTTGACTGCGCCGACCGACGACGGGCCAAAATTTGTGCCAAAAGACGTATCGCTCATAGCGAAGTTTTGGGCGTAGTTCCAAAGCGCGGTGACGGTATTTCCGTCAAAATAGCCCATGACCAAGCCGGTGTTGTTGAAGGTGCCTGTACCATAGACACCCGCCGCTCCGGTATATTTTGGAAACAGATCCATCTTGCCGTTGTCGAAGGCCTCCTCCTCGGGACCATAGCTATGGTTTTGGCTCCCGGTGTGGGCCTGCGCGCGATCGATCCGGAAGGGATTTGTCGCACCGGCTCCGTTCGCGGATTGATTGTTCGGGTTGGCGGTCAGAAGATTTGGATTGGTTTGGTAATTATTTGGCACCGGTGTACCTGGCGCCGCGGTGAAACTTGGCTCCCCCGCTGGGTTTGTTGCAACTGGATAGGTCCCGAAATAATGATCGAACGACTCATTTTCTCCGAAAATGATGACGAGATGCTTGATCGGATATTTGGTCGTGAGTGAATCTGGGTTCGCCGCTCCCGCGAAGGCGGAACTGATGCTTGCTCCCGCGAAAACTATCGACGCAAAGCAAGCTGACACGGTTTTTAATAAGTCTTGTCGCATGGAACTCTCTTGATGCTAAACGAAAGGATCGAACTGCGCGGTCATCGAAAAATGGCCCGGCGTTACGCGCGCCTTCCATAAAAGGTCGTCGTGACAAGTAAGTGACGCGTTTGGATCATATAAATGCCTCGATAGGCGTTCCCGAAGTCTGGTGATGAGCAAGCTCTGTTCGTTGGCAGAGGGTCAAAGACGATTTCGAGATCGATCGAACACGAACTACAGACGAAGCCGCTTCAGCCGGCGTTGATCAACGCATCGAAAAGCCGGTAGCCCGGTCGATCTTGGGATGCTGTGTTTTGCCGCTTTAGGCCGGCCCATTAACGAAGACCAGCGCGCTTCTTTGGCCGCGAAATTTCTATTTGCCGTTATGGGTGCGCGTCAGTGGCGGGAGCAAAATGGCGGCCCGTCAATGATCGCGGCTGCGGAGATCGTCTCCGCTGCTGTTATCAAGGCGTTGTGTCTTGGCCGGAAATGCTCTTGATGCGCTCGTGCAAATGCGCTGAGGCAAGTAAGTTTATCAAGCTTAGAATTTACTGGGCTTGTTCTAAGATGATTTCAGCTAACCCGTTGATTTCGATGGTGGGCGACGATCAGATCCGTGCTCTAACCACCAAGGATGGTGCTACTTTTCTGGAAAAGCTGATTTCGTCGAGCGGAAATGAGGCGGATAGAACCTATTCTTACTCAATTATAAAAAACCCGCTGGCTTTGACAGGTTACAAATCGACTCTTAGCGTCAAAGGAAATGGCGATCACTCAATTAGCACTTGGACAAGGAACTTCACGCCGAAAGCGCCTAGTAATGATGTCGAGAAAACCGTCTCTGCCATTTATCAGACGGGCCGTAAGGCTTTGAAAGAGAAGCTTGAAATCATGTGATGGAATATTCTCGCTGCGGGAAGCCCCGCCGGTCCTAAGACCTTTGACCGAAGCGTGCGCCAGTTTGAGCTCTGGCGCAATCGTGCAAATTACGTCACAATATCTTATCATAAATTGTTTTTGACTGTCATTTTCATCGAACCGTGATTGTTCCTGGCACCCTAACACCGCTTTCTCCAGTGTTTATCAGTTTCTCGTCAAAGGACGTGAAGCTCGCCACCACCATTTGTCAGGCGATTGAAAGCCGCGGAACTGCATGCTGGATTTCCAATCGGGACGTCAAAGGCGGAGAGAATTTTCAGGAAGCCATTATCAAGGCGATCCATGATGCGAAAATCATGATTCTCGTCTTTTCGTCGAATACGAATAATTCGGGAGAGATCAAGAAAGAGCTCGCGCTGGCGAGCCAAAACGGACTCGTCGTCATACCCGTTCGTGTCGAAGATGTGATGCCCTCCGGGGCCTTCGCCTACGAGCTCTCGACCCGGCAATGGATCGATCTGTTCCAAGACTGGGAATTTGCGATGGAAGGCTTGACGAGCCGGATCGCCGCCGTCCTGGGAGCACCGGAGCTTCCCATCCAGCCGAAGCAACCCGAAAATGATGCGGCTAAGAAAAAGATAGAGACCGCTTCGCCGAAGCGCCCGCCTATGCCAGCCATCGCTATTGCGCTGGCTGCGGCTGCGATTCTATCGGCAGGCGCTTTTTATTATTGGCAGAGGGCCACGCCGCCACATGAGACAGAAACGATTGCGCACGGCGACCTCAAACGGCAAGAGACCGAGCCCGACAAGAACTCATCACCGGGCGGCGGCATAAGCCATCAATTAGAAAAATCTGCCGAGCAATCTTCTAAGGCCCATGACAATCTCGCATCACGAGAATCCAAACCGCAGGCGGATAATGATCAACTCAAACTAAATCTGGAAGTCGAAGCAAAACCTAAAGGGCAGTCCCAGGAAAAAGCAGCACCCATTGTTTTGGGACCTCCGCCGAAGCTTTCGGATATTGGTGATGGCGGTCAGGTCTTTCGCGAATGCGTCAACTGCCCCGCGATGGTTATCATACCGCCGGGGAAGGCCCTGATAGGATCGGCGGCGAACCAATCCGGTCATGATTCATCGGAAGAGCCGCGTCGCGAGATTCACTTCAAGCAAGCTTTTGCCGCCGGGCGCGACGCGGTCTCATATGCGGAATGGGATGCCTGCGTCGCAGAAGGCGGCTGCAACAATTTCTTACCAGGCGACATGGGATGGGGGCGGGGCCAGCAGCCGGTCGTGCTCGTCTCGTGGGATGACGCCAAGGCCTATACCAAATGGCTTTCGGCTAAGACCGGCGCACCTTATCGCTTATTGTCGGAAGCCGAGTGGGAATATGCGGCGCGCGGCTGTCGCTCCGCGGGCTGCCAGGACCAAATCTTCTGGTTCGGCAATAAGATTAACCCCGACCGGGCCAATTACGATTGGCGTTATTCCTATGCGGGCAGCCAGAAAGCGCAATTGCTTGGAAAGCCGCTGCCGGCCGGGACCAATGGTCCTAATCCCTTTGGCCTCTTTAATTCTATCGGGAATGTCGCACAATGGGTCGATGATTGCTGGACCGATAATCTCAAACTTGTATCCGCCGATGGTTCGCCGCACGAGGTCAATGGCTGTGCCGTGCATGTATTCCGCGGCGGCAGCTGGCACGACGAACCTGTCGATCTGCGCAGCGCAGCGCGCAAATCGGACCTGGCGGCATCGCGTCAGCCCTATATTGGTTTTCGTGTAGCGCGCTCATTAACCGAATAAAGAGTCGTTGTGTCGGCCAAGCCGGAGGCAGATATGAAAAAACTTTTTCCAATCATGTTTGCAATGGCAGCCTTTCTCGCAGCGGGTATTTCCGCACAAGCGCTGGCAAAGTCTCCTGCGGCGCCCGCGCAACACACCGATGGTCCTGCGCGGCGCGCCTTCATTGTCGGGATCGAGCGCTATAGCGACGAAGATATTCAGGGCCTCAATCGCGCCGATACGGATGCCAAGGACATTGGCCACGACCTCCAGCAAGCCGGGTTTAACGAAAAGAACATCACCGTTGTCACGGACATCAAGACTAAAAGCGATTTCAACAAGAAGTTCGATGCCTTTCTCAAAACTGTGAAGGAAGGCGATTTTGTATTCTTCTTCTTCTCGGGTCATGGCCTCGGTGTCGATTCGACCGATACGAATTACCTGCTCTTCGGGGATCTCAAAAGCCCGCTGACCTATACGCGCGAGCACCTGCCTCAATCTGAGCGCAAAGATCGGAGTGTCGTGCGCACCCGTATTTCATCTTTCCTAGACGCCTATGAAACCGAAGAAATTCCTCGCAGCGGTATATCGGTGCGGGAGATCGAGCAGAGACTGAAAGACCTCAAACCCGCGACAGCCTTTATTGTACTCGATGCGTGCCGCACGATCATACGTTCGGACGTGACCGAAGCGCGCGTTCAGCATCGCGGCAGCGAATCGGGCAGCCGCTTGCTGCCGGACAAAGATCTGCCAGATGGTTTTCTCACGCTCTATTCCGCTTCTTTCGGCGAAGAAGCCGTCGAAAGCTTCGATGGCAATGACATACGCCGCAATTCCCTCTTTACCGAAGAGTTGCGCTCCGAACTGCTGAGGCCGGGTCAATCGCTTGTCGGTCTCGCAGCGCGCGTTCAGCTCGTTGTGAATGACCTTGCCACCAAACGGGGCAAGCAGCAGGAACCGGAATACTTTCCGAAAACCGGAGGTCCCGAAGACGTCTATCTTGTCGATACGGTCGGCGAACGCCGCTTCGACATGACGTCAGAAAAATGCAGCGGCGCCGAGGAGGATTGGGCTAAAATCGCCGTGGCGCCCCGGCGTGACGCGATCGAGCGGCACATCAGACGCTTCGATGGCTGCGCGACAGTCGAAACGGCGCGGCAAAAACTCGTCAGCCTCACCGATAGTCTTGAAGACGCACCCACTGTCAGCGTTTTGCCCAGCAACCGGCCGATCGATCCTTGCGACCAATACGCCGCTTCAGATACGGATCGTGCCCGCCCGCCGGAGGTTCCAGGAGTTGTTTTCGCGAAGATTGAGTCCAATCAAGCGATCTCGGCCTGCAAGGATTCGATTGATAAAAATCCGCGCGTTGTGAGGTTTTTGTTTAACATCGGCCGCGCCCAGATGGCACTTGCGAATTCTTTTAATCCAAACACGCAAGCCGCGGAACGCACGGAGGCGTTCCAGCACGCACGTTTGGCTTTTGATGATGCACAAAAACGAGGCTATGTCGCGGCGCTCTATAACTTAGGCGTCATTTATGATCTCGGCCTCGGTGTCGATATTGATCTCGAACGCGCAAATGAATTGTTTGAGCGCGCTGCTCATCAGGGATTTCCCTTGGCCATGTATACGATGGGTCAGCGGCGCAAATCCGGTGATAGAGGCATCCAGCGTGATGATGGCCAGGCCTATGAATGGTTCGCCAAAGCCTCAGATAGCGGCCTGCTCGACGCGACGGTCGAGGTCGGCCAAGCTTTATGGAATGGCAATGGCGTAAAAGCGAACCCGCGCCGGGCGATCGATTATTTACAACACGCCGCTGAGGCGGGCTCCAATCGCGCCAAGTTTCTTTTAGGCAGACATTATTTTGACGGCAGCAATGCAAACGGAGACAATAACAACGTTCCCTCAGACGATGCACTGGCTCTGCTCTGGCTTGGCCGTGCGGCCGAGAACAACGATCCCAACGCGCAGTATGGTCTCGCGCAAATCATGGAAGCAGGCGGAGGCCTGCCGAGCCCGCAGCCTGAAATCGCCGAACGCTATTGGCGATTTGCCGCTTATGGCGGCAATGAGAATGCCGAAATCGAATTTGCCGACCGGCTCAGGTCCGGGCGTGTTCTAGCAAAGCCCGAAAATGGCGCGGGCGAAGGCGTCAAGCTTTTGCAGCGTGCTTTTAGTCAAGGCTCGGCACATGCTGCCTTGGAACTCGCCCGCATTTACAGAAAAGGCGATTCAAATATCGAACGCGACCCAATCCTGGCCATGCGATACGCCTATCAAGCTATCAAGCTGGCAACGAAGGCCAGCCCATTGACCGATGACGGCAATCCATTTCACGAAATCGCAGCGGGCATTTTGCTCGCCGAGATGGCACGGAATGGAGAAGCCGTAGGGGCAGATGGACAGCAGCTTTTGAGTAAAGACGAAATTGACCGGCTCGAGCGCTTTTATGGAAAAGTCGATCCTGCGACGAATGAGGTGAAGGTTCGGCAGCTCAAGACTCAATTGACCTGCTATCGCGAGAAAATTAGCAGGAGTCAAATCAGAACTTACAGCACGTCCAGATAGTACTCTTTTTGGGTTTGGGATTGGGGGCGTGATGAATCGCCTACAGAAGGCCAATTCCGCAGCCTCGAATATCAAACCGGATGCTATCTAAACAAAGATCTCCGCGACACACTGACAGCGAGCTATCAGCTCGCAAAGAAAAACAACGTGGCATTTGCCGATCTCATCGATCAGCAGATTAAAGTCGCGACGACAGCAGTGGATCCCGCGATGTCGTCAAGACGCCATTCAAGATATTGAGTGACTCATATTGAAAGCGTTTAGTCTTACTTGCCGCCGAGATGACAAGCATGTTATTTCTTAATCGGGTTTGACCTTGCTTTTTGTGGGGTAGACATGAATACTTTGTTTCTAAAGAAAAATATCGCTTTAGTGTCCGCTTTGTTGACGGGCGTTGTCTTCTATGAGCCCGTGCCCGCATTGGCTCAGTTCGGTGGCGGATTTGTAGGCGGATTCGCCGGTGCGATGCTCGGTGCCGCCTTGTCGCACGGTTATCGTAGCGGCGGCCGTTACAGCCGCGGTTCGCGTGCGGGTAGATCTCATAATTCCGATGATGCGAATTCGGTAGATACCAATAGTGCCTCTAGCAAAGAGCGCGACAAGAAGATCTTCGCCTCTCTCGCGGTGCCATCACGCACCCAGACCGCTGTCTTAAAATCGATCTTGCCAGCAAATACGTTAGGTGTTGTCGGCGCTTCTGAGGATGTCAACAAGCTCGAGCAAACCTCAAGCACTGATGAAGATCGCGATTACACGAAACTGATCGGAGACCTCATCGAGAAGTTCACCAAAAGCGAGGTGAAACAAGACGCTTCAGGCCAGGGCGATATCACCGAGCATGCTATTCTTCAGGCTGTCGATGATTCTTATAAACATGCTGGCCTGCAAAAGTTCAGCACCTTCGCCGGCGAAAACTGGTCGCTTGAACGTCTGCGCGTGATGATCTTGAAGCGGGTAGATGCTGAATCCGATTCCCTGATTCGCGGCACGAACAAAGGCCGTGTTTCCATGGAAGATTTGCGGGGCGTTATCGATAAATCTGCCAATTCGATCTATCAGCGGCTCTTTGAGACCTCCGAGCTTCTCGCTGCCAATCGCAGCTCCAGCCTCTTCGTGCAGCTTCTCTACCAAACACATGGCGATGCGGCGACGGGCGAAATTCGCGAGGGCGCTGAACGAATGTTGATGCATGCCTCAAGTAAGGTCAGTGGCGATTTCGATAGTCTGATTCGCCGCGATCCAAGTTCCTATGCATTGAATTATCGCAAACAGCGGATCGTATTCGATTGCTTGTCCGATAATATCGTCAAAGTCACATCTGCGATCCAGGGCATAGCGACACCTTCCGAAATCGATAAACGGATCGGTGATGTCGCTGCGACATCCTGCAAAGACTGGCTCAATAATCAGTTCGTTACTGCTGAAAATAAGCTCAAAACACAAGACCCGGTTCCCTTGCGCGTCATCTGGTCCAAGACGGGCCTTGTCGAAGATCAATCCATGTATACGCATCCGGCAGATGCTCTCTGAGCGTACTTATTCTTGTAATCAGCAAGCCAATTTCAAATTAAAACGGCTCCGTGTGCCAGAGCGCGGATGTCTTAAATTTAAGTTTTGCATCAAGTTTGATTTCGGTGTTCGTTAATGTTGCTGCGTTGTTTTTTACTTACCTCACTTTCCCTTCTTTTAGGTGCTTGTGCCTATAATGATCACTTCGATAATCGTGTCAGCCGTTATGATATCGCGGCTGAGCAGGCGCGCGATGCGATGGTTCTCACCAACATTGTCCGTGCGAGCCATGCGGAGCCCATGAGCTTTCTGCAGCTCGGCAAAATTAGCGGCTCCAATACATCAACAGCAACCGCGGGTTTGCCATCGGTCCTGTTTGGTCCGCTCTCGGCGGTCACGGCCACGGCGGCCCTTCAAAAAGAGGTCATCTTTGGTGCCTCTGCTGGCGGTGGCAGCGGTTACGTAGGAAACTCCGCCTCGACGAGCGGTTCCGTGAATTTTGAAGCAAGCACAGCGGAAACGAAAGATTTTTATCGCGGTTTGCTCACCGAGGTCGATCCGCGAACGCTCCAGTTTTTCATCCAGCAAGGCGTATCCCGCGAACTCCTGTTTTACCTCTTCACAGATAGGCTCGTCGAAACCAGAAACGGTAAGACCCGTGAGTTGCGCAACGATCCATTGAGTCCTGATTTTCAAGAATTTCAGCACTCCGTTCAGCTTGCCATGGACTTCGGACTTTCGAGCGAACCTATCGCCGGGCACACCAATTCCAAGGAAAAGCCCAAAACGGCAGACGGCAAAGATACCTCATCGATCGATCTCAGCCAGGATTGGCAGATTTGTTTTAATAAGATCTACATCCAAAAGCCTCTGGATACGACGCACCTCGATCCGGTTTGCGGCACCAAGCACATTTCCGCTGACAATCACTCAGTCAGCTTTCGCGGCGAACACGGCGAACAAGTCAAACTATCGGTTTTACCGCGCTCTCCCTTTGCAATTTTCCAATTCCTTGGAAGGATATTGGCTGCCGGAGAACGAGGGCGTATCGAGCTTCATAGTGATGAAGCCATTGATCACGGTCCCATGCGTGACGATTATCTCTTTACGGTCGAAACAGGACCAGTCCTCGGCTGCTTTTTGTCTATTAACTACGAGAACCAAAATTACTGCGTGCCGATGGAAGGCGCTGCCAATACAAAGCGCATTTTATCTCTTTTGACTCAGCTGATCGCGCTCAATACGTCAATCGAAGACGTGCCGCTTACGCCTACAGTGCGTCTGCTTCAATAGGCTCACCAAATCTTGACGTGTTCGGCTTTCAATTGAAGGGCCGCGGCCTGACGGCCGATGTCATAAAGCAGCGGCATGCTGGCTGGATTATCCATCTGACGAAGCCACTGAAGCTCCGCTGCCGAAACCGGAATGTCTAGCGTCTCCTTGAGCCATTTGTGTTCCAGCAAAACGTCCAGCCGGTTGAACCGGAACAAAGCGCCAAAGGGCGGCGCAATGGCACCAACATCGCCTATTTCGGAATCAATCGGCCATATCATGGATGTATGCCCAAGCCAGGACATAAGCGTTAAAGTCAATCTCTGATTTTCAGCGATCTGCGCACTCAGCGCCTTCACAGCCAATCCAATCGCATGTGATTTTTTAGCTTCCGCGATGCTCAGCGTTGGACGGAAGCTCCCTGTACCGACTGATACAATCGATAATTGGTCTGGGCTGAGTTTCCAATTGATGCCGACCGGTGGAAGAGCCGCGGCCAAAAAGAGTACCAAGGCCGGATTATTATGCGGCGTTAACCCGCCATCCAGAAACAAACCCGGCATCTCGCCTTCGGCGATCTCAATCAATTCAGGATCGAAATAATGCGGCGCGGCGGTGCTCGCCCTCACCAGCTTCGCAAGCCGGAGCTCGCCATTGCCGATGAATGATTTATCTTCGGGCGTATTCCAAAATTTGGATTTTGGGTTGTTGATGACAACCCATGCGCCGCCGGTATCGAGCCGTTTCAAGACGATCCCCAGGCCTGTTTGTAAATCGTCCGACTTCAGCCGCTTATCGCCAAGCACCTCGTCCAGCTCTTTCTGAAGTGCCGAAGAATTGAATTTCGCGCTCCAGCCGGGAACACGCCAGCGCGATCTTTTGAAAACATGCGGTGCAAGACGATCGTAAACGGCTTTAAGCTCATGCGCGGACAGACCAAGAGCGAGCAACGTTGCGATGATTGCGCCAGTCGATGTCCCTCCGATCAAATCGAACCAATCGCAAAGCCTGACTGGCGCCCCGGCCGCCTCCGCGAGCAGCATTTCAAGCCTCTCAAGAAAGGCAATCGTCAAAACGCCCCGCACACCTCCGCCATCGAGCGCAAGAATCCGCTTCGGTCCGGCTCCGTACAAATGGCGATCACGTGCACAGCTCAAATTTTGCATCGTCGCACAAGTCTCTGTTTAGGCCCGCGGGTTGATCGATCAAAACAAGATCATGTGGTTCGCATTGCGATGCCTTTCTAATTGGTGAATGATCCCTGGGATAGCGTATCGCGGATCCTCGACATAAGACAAAAGCGCGGCATACTGATGAACAATCTCAAAGGCCCCATGGGCTCATCATCATCATCTGCATTTGAGGCCGACTGTGCCTGACTTTTCTCATTTATCGGTGTTTTTACGCGATCGGCTTAAAAAATACATCAAGCTTTTCGTATCGAGCTTCGACGCACGCGGGATTCCAGTTGGTCTCGCTATTTTGACGGTCGTATTGGGCGTCGCAGGCTGGTCTCTACAACTCCATGATTTTTCCTTTGAATCTTTGGCATCCGTAGCTTTCAAAACGCTTGGCAATTTTTCCCCCGCCGTCAAAAATCTCGCCGGCGGAAATCTGATCACTCAGATCGCCGCGGTCTGCGGACTCCTGGCCATCTACTCATCCGCGCTTTTGATCGCTGCGAATTTTCTACGCGAATCGCGAAGGAAACTCTTCGCACGTCTATTTTACAGCCACCATTCAATTATTATTGGAGATACCCCGCTTTGCGAGCGCGTCAATCGTATTTGGTCAAATCGAGGTGAGCGCTTTCTCCAAATTATTTCTTCGGAAACAGCAAACCAGCCCGATTGGCAAAAGAAGATCGTTCGCCATAAATTCGATGAGAGTTTGATCAAAGCGCTTGCATTGCATCGCGCGAAACATGTCTTTATCGATCTCGGCGATGATATTCAGACATACTCGCTCGCGTTTCAGTTATTATCTGCTTTGCCTCAGTTCCAACTCAAACCAAACGCATCGGAGATCGAAAGAGAATGGATCATCACCGGCCGCGATATTAATCTCGCGGATCATTTCTCGTTAAAATTCGCAGCGCTTTCAAGCCAAGACGAAAAACTGGCAAAACCGATTATTCATTATCTAGATCCTGATCAACTGATCGCGCGGCATTTCATGGCAGCGCATCCGCTTTTCCTGTTGGCGCACCAACAGAACCAGCATCGGGTTCACATGATGATCGTGGATTTCGGATGGGTCAGCAGGCATCTTTTGGAAAGTACCTTTCTGACGGCTCTGACCACCGGCTTCGCTCATCCTTGCGTCACGGTCGTCACAAAAGAAGCAGATGCTCAAAAGAAAATATTTTTTGCAACAAGACCCGCGCTAACCGGTCAATTGGACATAGCTTTTTTCGAAGCTGATACATTGCTTGATTTGCAACGGGCGGAAACAAAAGCAGCGCAAATGCTTCACCGCCGTGATGAGAAAGATCCGGTTACGCTTATCGTCTT
>Ga0116227_10006142_pt1 | contig 24603 bp, 19 predicted proteins | sample S1TSphgellanicum_FD_89693 | JGI IMG/M metagenome (GOLD analysis project Ga0116227, IMG submission 89693) | Host-associated microbial communities from peat moss isolated from Minnesota, USA - S1T2_Fb - Sphagnum magellanicum MG | ecosystem: Host-associated > Plants > Peat moss > Unclassified... | reverse complement strand
TGCACCAACAACAGATATATGTCAAGCCAGAGCGCATCACTGACACCAAATGAACATAAGTCCAAGGATGACTTGCTAAACCAGTGGGTTGAACTCCTCACCAAACAGGAGCTGGTTGAGGTTCCACAGAAAATGGGACAGAATCCAAGTAAGCAGCAGCCAGCCTTGGTGTTGCTCGTGCAGTGGCGAGCAAAATCTCTCGGTGTTGAACTACTTTAATTGCCTGTAGTCTGCGCATGAATCGTAGTAGCCTACCCTGACCCCCACCAAAGGCACCTGTCTTTGCTCCAGGTGGTGGTCCCCAAGCTGACGCACTTTCAGGACACAATCCATGTGCTGGATTTGTACAAAGAGACATCAACATTCCATACGCTACCTCCTTGGAATCACCCAATTGATCATCAGCCACAATCTGTGCTAACTGTTCGAGAGCAACATCTCCAAACAAAGCACTCTGGAGGCCTGCTGGCACAAGAGCAGCATCACTCAGCACCTTCTGCTGTAGAACATACAGAACTTCAATGATTGTGGAGTTGTCATCACTTGCCAGGCCATGCAATACACTGGCATACAGCGGCCGCTTTTGAAGAACCCATCGTAGTAGCCCTGGATCCCCAACCACAAGGAATGACAGTGCAAACTCGATGAAGTATGACCTGCACCAAGCAAAATTACAATTGTGTTATGCCTACTATTCCAGAGAAGATGATGATGCATAAAGCTGGCATCAAGCACAGAGAGAGATAGAGAGTGATGGATAACAGAAAAAGAAGCTTGACCTCATCGTCTGGCTGAGAAGACCTTGAGATAGGCCTTTATTTACTGGGGCTCTAGAAGCCTTGCCAATCTTCCTCAAGGCTTGAAGTGTAAAATCAAAAGTGGTTGCGACTTCAACTGCAAGAAGCCTTCCTCGCAATACAATGCTAGCCATGAGTCGTAGTGCAGCTTTTTGCCTACTTCTCTGCGATGAAGACAAATGGGAGTAGATATCTTTCATCCTAGTGCGGACAATGGACCGTGCAAGCTTGTCCAGTCTTGCCTGCACACCATCAGTTGCAATGAGAAAGCAGAGCTACCAGATGAGAACCAATGGCAGCCCTCCTTTCTTCCACTGTCAACGCTGCTAGTGCCATGTTCACCAAATGTTGGCAGCAGCTCAAAAACCTCATTGTGATGATGTAGATTGTTGCAGTGAAAAAAATCTCTGAAGCAGACAAGATCTTTCACACAAAGGTTCTCTCACAATGCAAGGATTTCTTGCAAGGATCTTTCAGGTTGCAGTGTTTTTTGCACACACCACAGGGAAAAGCAGGCTATGAGAGGGAAAACAAAGTCTCACCTGGACTACCATCAGACCCTTATGCTTCTTTGGTACCGGATCGCCACCCGAATCTCCAGTCCATTGTCCTTTGCCAATGGGATGCCGCAACAGCTGAGAGAGAACGAGCATGAGAGGAACAGCTGTGGTGGTTGCTCCCGCACCTGCTTCCCATGCAGACACTAATTCTGCACATTGTGGTGATGCCAGAACATACTGCAATAACACCTTGCTACCCTTTGGAGTAGCCAACAGTGTGAGGAACTGATGCAGAGCTTGCTCTAGCTCTCCACTGCTTCGGGAAGCTAAACCTGCTGCCAGATTTAATGTCTCCTCATCCACCTGCTCTGTAGCCATAAACTCGTTCACTCCTTCCTCCATGCTCCATTCCTCCACATCTGCAACCCAAATCCACCCTGAAGCTTTAGGATTCAGGATTCAGGGTTTAGGGTTTAGTGCGTTGCAATCTAGACATTAAACCCTGCAAAACCAAACCCAATTAGCCCAACCCGGCAAGCCAATTTTCCAGACACAGCAAATCTTCCTTCACCTTGAACTCTTGAGACACAAAACATCAACATGGGTAGAAGGGGAAAAAACTTTGTGGTGATCAAAGTACCTTCTTCTTCAGCATCAGACTGTACAATCTCCTCCCAACTTGTGTACTCACTGTCATGACGTAAATCTTGTTCCTCCTCTTTATCACCGCTTCCAGCTTCCATTTGGGCTTTCATCGGAGAAGACTCTGAGCCTTTCTTCTTGTGTCCCATCATAACCTATTCCAAGTTAGAATCAGATTTCTATCATTAGAATTGCCGGCTCTCCTCCTCCTCCTCCTCCTCCCTCACTCCGTTGTTTATCCCAACCGCTTCTGCAACAAGTAAGCGGGTGCTAATCTGCATCGTACGAGCTCCTTCCGAGTTAGGGTCATGCAGCAACGCCCACTAAACCCTAAACCCTAAAACCGCCACTGATCTGTCCACCAGGCAAACCGCACTAAACCCTAAACCCTGAAACCTTTGTAATTCTTTTGAACCTCAGTGTTAATCTCTTCAAAACCTAATAGTTGAACTTCTGATTTATTAAAATTTTGCCATAAATAATTTTTCAAAAGTTTGGCAAAAATAATAATAATAATAATAATAATAATAATAATTTATGCCAAAATGGTAAAGGTACTACACTAGTGTCAAACCCACAAAGGAAACACAAGTTATTGAATACCCACCAATTTGTGTTTTTTTTTCCTTGACAAATTTTGTTGTTTTTTTTAATATATATGAAAGGTTCGGAAAACTTGGGGAACAAAATTAGTGCAAATTTGACTAATTTTGCTGAAATTTTTGATATCATAAAATTGAAGGAATTTTTTAAAAACCTAACACCAATGGTAGTTTATTCCTTTAAACCCTAAAGTTTTGAATTTATAAAGCATTTATTAGAATTTTGTTTAATGTATGTGAAGGGCACCTTACCTTTATTAAGGGGAGGGAGATTTTTTGGATATTTGTTATTCCCATTGTGTTCCTTTCAAGTTACCAAAGGGCTCCCCAATTTTCAATGTGTTCTACAAGATGTTCCCAATGGCACTACTTAGGGACTTTTATCTTGTATCTTTTGCTAAGACGAGATTACTAACGAACCCTGAACCTATTTACTCTATACGTTAATTGGAGTCTTTAAAATTTTATTGCATTGTTTCAAAATTAACTTAAAATGAGAACAATTTTAGATTATTATCTCCTTTGGTTGTGGAGAGGTCTATACAATACAAAATTGTTTAGGATTTTTTTTAATTTCCTTATAATGCTTGTTTTTTTTCACATTATCATGAATTTTCATGGAGTAATAAGTGCCACAATCATATCTTCAAAGTATTTTCAATCTCCTTTTTTTATTTTGATATGGTTTCTTGAACAATCATGGAATTCAACAATTCTTACGTAACACCTCTTTCAACCTTGTATTTTTTTTTTGGGTTGTTTCTCTCTTAGATGTAGATAAACTTTTTAGATTCCCAAATGCCCCAAAAAAATCGACTTTCAAATGTAAATTGTTTTTTCAAACTCCTTTCAAGTTATTTGTGTTCTTATGTCATGTAAGAATGACACTAAGACTCTAGCATTCATGTGGGCAATTAACCTAAACCACAAGATCCCGAATTGCAACTTCAATTGTAAGAAGAAAACCCAATTAGGAGTCCCCACACTAGGACCACACTTCACAATTGGGAAGACACCAAAGTAGGACCGTGTTCATAGGAGGAAGAGGACTTAATTGAGAATCCCCATGTAGTGATTACATTTAAATAGGAAGAGATGATGGTGGGAAGTCATAATTTAAGAATTAAGGGTTTCTTTCCTTGCTCCCATAAGAAACCCAAATGCATTTTTCACCAAAGTTATGATGATAACAAGGTAATGGAAAATGATTGAAATCCATGTTGTAAGAACATTCACTTTCCATTGAAATGTGCAACTATTTTTGAATGTGTATGTTATCAATGTTGGAAATTATACTTGGGGGTTGTTGCTAGGGAACTTTCTAAAGAAATTTAAGAATACATATACATGTTTCAATTACAAAAGGATAGGTGTTAACATCTAATGAATGATAGTTGGATTCACAAATGTGTGCTTTGGTCAATGTTTGACCTAGAAAGTTGTGAACTAAATGTGATCATAGTTAAAAGGCAAATTATATTAATGGAAAGTCATTTGTTATAGTTTATAATGTTGTCATCGTATATGGCTCAAGGAAGTATGTCCTAAATGTACCAAAAAACAATTTAATTTTTACTTCAACAAATTGATTTTTGCTACATATTAATGAAAACCCCCAATTTTTTCATAAAGTAGTCTATTTTTTCTTTTGTATTTTATCATGTTTTCATCCATAAAAAATAATATTTCAATTATTATTCATCAATCTAGTCCATTGCTAGTCCACATTAAAGGTTACCTACCATATGTAAACCAATTTGTATAGCAAAAATAATGGTCTTTGTCTATTTATTTACAAACCATCCTAATGGCCCCTTTAATTCTACCTATAAAACATATGTCCTTCCATCCTATACACATGAAAATGAAATTAACATGTTTTTGATGTCTAAATAACATGATGAATTCCAATTGAAGAGGTTCAAGTTATTTTGAATCTAAGTACCAAAATCCCTTAATCCTAATGTTCACAAGGGAGGAAAAATTAAATACTATGTTGTTTTGTGGGAACAAAAACAATGTCCTCTTTGAAAATTGTGTGCTTTTATTAACAATATATTTTTAAATAATATATTGAGCCACAATCTATTCAATCGTGAAACAATAATTAACATGAATAACTAAATGGTGATGTTTTGTGAAATAAAAGAAAATAATCTTTGAAAGACGTGTATTTTCTTGGTTGTAGTTTCAAATTAATCTACTAGGTTGCAATTAATTCATTTCACATTTTGCACTTGAATCATATTTTTTTGCTTTGTAAGGTTGGATGCAAAGTGGAAATGGATGATCATGTAATACTTCAAAGAGTTTCTTAAAGTGCCATGGTGAAAAATAGTCTGTTCCATCTTGTGCCATTGTAGAAAGAAATCCATCACAAGGTCAACAAATTGATTTTTATCGACATGTTGTAGGATATGTGATCTCAATTGGTCACTTGTTATTTATTTCCTTCTTGTCCCATTATTGTTGCTTTGATTTTTGCTTTTTTACAAGTTCATTTTCAATTAAATGTTGAAAACCTTTTTCTTATTTCTTATTGTCATGCATACTTAATTATTTTTCTTGTGAGTATTGATTTTTTGTCATTAGTGCACATGGCCTTACATCACACATTTATCAAAGATTCCATAAGTAATTATTGAAAATCTATAATATGACACATTTTATTAATAATAATGCATAATTTTTCATTTAATGTGGCACGAAAACCCCCATGTAATATAGGGTGAGGCTTCCATTAAATTTTGATTTATGGTTTTACATTTTTGTGAAGGTAGTGATTTTTCATATATTAAGGATCATGTTCAACATCAAATTTTAAGGATAAATCAAACATACACATTTTACAATTTTTTTAATTTAAAAAAACACCTTTTGTAACTTGTCTTATGGAATACTTTATAGAACCTATCTTTATAATATAAAACATCATTTTTACTTAGGTTAGACCACAAGGATTATGGTACATTTTGTAATTTTTTCCAAATCCAATTTGCATTCCATCTTTTTTTTGCTTTTAGTGCATCTAACCTATCTGATATGTAATCATGGCACCAATATAATGTCATCTTTCTCAATGTATAACTAAACACATTGATGATGTGTTTTTCATATGTATTTCCATTTGCTCTTACAACTACATGAAATATCTTCACATGAACATCTAAATATGCATCTTTCTTGTAATCTAGATATTTAAAAGTTGATCGATGTGGCTTGGCTACTGAACCCCCTATTTTAGGATTCAACATTGATCCAATTCTATGTCCTTCATAGTTTACTAGAATTCTTGGTGGCCATCCCATAGATCTATTTGCTTGTGTTGTCATGATTGGCGCTATGTAAACTGTTTGAAGTCTTGAAATGGGTATTGTTACCTTATTTCAAAGTCCATGAATTTGGTCTACTTTTCCTTCAAGTTGAGTACTCATTAATACTTAGTATGTACCTTGACCATTCTCAGAATATTTTGTTCTTCTTAATGGCTTAAACTCTTATTTAAGATTACAAGTTATTATAGTTGTATCTAGCATCACAAATTTAATTTGTTATTCTTGTGAAATAATAACTTGTATTTAAAATATCCCACTTATCATTTTAGGCATTCTTAATGATGGTGTTAATTTTTTTAATGACCTAGCTTCCAACTATACAACATTTATCTATATTCTTTGTGGCATAGAGTTTGGTTTTTCGAAAAATGGTTCTACTCTATTCACACTAGGAGAATTATGAATCCTCGATCTATTGTGTACAAATTGTCCTTCACCCAAATAATTTCATGCATCTTTTCTTTTAAACTATTTTGAATTTGTTTTATAGAATATATTTCCAACATCTATTTCCCACATGTTTAACAAATCCATCCTTCACTTCATTATCAATATGTGGACATTTTGTGATCATGCGTATTCTAACTATATAAAAAGCATAGCTCTTGGAAAGAGTTTGAACCAACATGGCTGAATCCATAAAATCGTAACTTCTATGTTTTGGATTCCTTCTTTATTTTCCGATTCCTTTATTTATGTGGTTTGTTTGAAATGGTAATGCCTCCTCCAAAACCTTCACCTATGCATCATCATACATAGATGTTCTTGGGTAATTTGCATCTACCCATTCTAAAATGTTAGTATCGTAATTCTTTTCTGTGTCCTAATCCTCTATTGGTTCATGATATTCTAGTGATGCTAACTAGTACACAAAAGATAAGTTTGTGCATCTATTGTAATCATTCCTCCAACTATTCATAGATTCTAAAATTGAAGAATTTTTAGGGTCCACTAATAACAATTTGTCCTTTGCATTTCTCTCTTTTCAATGTTCTTGAATAACAAATAACACTTGGAAAACATGGATAATCCTTTCTCTTAAGCATACTTCAAATTTAATCCCCTTCACTAAATATCACCTTTTGCAACCAAGGAGTCTTTACACACCCCCTATCCATGCTTTTTTTCTTGCTCCAATTCTGACTAAAGACATGCGATGTCTTACAAGTTATTCTTTTGTTCACAAAGGTTTTGGTTCCAAAATTATACCCATGTTTAATGTTTCATACACTTCTTGTTCTACATCTTGATTTTCTTCAAGATTTGAATTCATGTTTTGGTGTTGGGCTTCTTGATCCATTTGCCTTTATAAACTTCAACTCACCATTTAATTCATATTATTTTATTAATCTTTTATTTCCTTTGACTTTTGGTATTTTTTTTTTACTTAAGTCCTTGTAGCGTTTACCACTTCATGACTTCCATCTTCTACTTCCAAAAAACTTAGAAATCAAGATCTATAAAAAATAATATATCATTTTTCGAATTTTGAGATCAAAAAAAAATTGACACTCTCAAAAAATCCAAATTGCTTGCAATATTGTTATTTTAAAAAATTGTCCTTGAAATGGTTGCCAAATGGTAAACATATATTTTATTCATAATTACTCTCTACCTACTAACAAAACAATACAAATTATATTTTCAAAAGTACATACGACATTCATAGTCTATGGTTTTATTCAATATAATTCCCCAGTAGATTATATTCACACATTTTTTTATTACAATTACAATTTTTTTATTTCCCAAATTCTTTATTATCTTTAATAATCAAAATATGTGATTATGATTCATAATTCAGTTAGAATACACAACAATTTTAGAGTAGTCTCATTGTTTCCTCATCAATATCCTTTTTTAAAAAAATTCAAACTTGAATATATTAAACATTTGTAAAAATCCATAATGAAAAATAGGAAAATCTATGTTTCAAATCCAACAAAATTTTAAACTACTTATTGTGTCTCTATTTTATTTTCCAACAACTTTTTAATATTCTTTGTGTTTGAAAAAATTAATCTTTTAATCTAATTCAAAATCCAAAACTACATCTTAAGTTTTTTCCCTCCAAAAGTAATTTGAACATCAAACTAATAAAATGTTTTCATCTTATCCAACTAACTAATCATCTTCATTCTACCTTATTGCCTAAGGGGTGAAATCATCTAGGTTAATAATCTAAGTGGATAAGGGATGGATGGATTTTTATTAACTAAAATGTGTGGAAGGGATCAAAATAAGGAGATTTATAAGGATAAGGAAATATATAAAAATAAAAACTCAACCCTTGTGTGGTGAATATCCTTCTTGGGTTTTTTATTTATCATTTAAGGAAGAGGATTGTGGATCATTCCTTTGTATCATTCTAGTTTGGATGTGGCTAGGAAAGTTTTTTTTGGGGAAGAAGTGTGTATGTCACATTGGAGATAAAGGTGGAAAATATGGAAGTATCTTGAACTTTGATTCTTGCAATGGAAAAATGGTTGAAAATATATCATATTGTTTTGTTCTACTTGGAGGATGTTAAATAGTGGGGGAAAGTAGTACACATTAAGATTGCATAATGTTTTGTTATGTTTTTTATAGTAGTTTCTTGTTTTTTCTATAAAAGCAATAGGATTTTTATTTTTGTTTATAGAATATAAAATATTTTCTACCATAGGATAGTAGCTACCATTCAAAGGTAACAACAAGGATGTAGACATGAGATTTGGGGTTTGGAAGGAAGGTAACATTGCTATAGATGGTATGTAACAACCACCAAGGGTCTATAGGCAATGTAAATAATAGGCGGTAGCTACAAAAGGTTTATAAGTGCTACAAATGGTAAGTAATAACTACAAAGGGTCTATGTCATGACCCTAACCTTGGGTTCGCAACCAAGGCAAGGGCTTACAAAGGTGCGAGCTAAGAAAAAAGCCCGAAAATCACATTTCACACTACCAGGAGTGTAAGAGAATGTGGAGGAATGAACCCACACATTCCCAAATGGGCTCCCATTTTGGTAGTTGGAGTCCCGATGGACTTCCAAATTTTCATAGAGGTATTTTAAAGGACAAAATTCATTGGATTAAAAAGTTATTTATACCATTGGAAAACTCTTGAAACGTAAATGTCTAAAATGAGATTTCATGACTCATTTAAGTACTTAAAACACAAGTTATGGCCAAAAGAAAGCTCGGGAGTCAAAATGCCAATTTGATTCCCAACCACTAAAGTCAAAAATCGCCCTGAAATATGTGCGTATAGGTTACGTGTCACATATCGTTAGAAAGCTCTTAACAAGGGTTATAACTTTGCTTTAGACTTCGCCTCAATCGAAGGTTTGCACAAGAAGTTATGGCTTTTCAAAATGCCAAAAATCTCAATTTTGGGAATTTCAGGATTCACAACTTGGGAGTCCCAAAACAAAATGACATTTGGATGTAGCCCCCGTGGTTAATCACAAATAATACTATAAGGGGGAAGGTGGTAACTTCCCCCAAGTCCAGGCCATGGTGAGTCTTGTGAGTCTATGTATGCCCATGGTTCATCTGTGCACCAAAAGTGCTCCAACCATGCACCAACTAACTTGTTGTTTGCTTTGTGTAGGTCCATGTGAATAATTGACCTAATTATCACTTGTCGTAGTCCCCATCTTGAAGCTCTAGCACTCCACTTTACCCCCGAAGTGCTACGAACTAGGGAGCGTACCCCAACTCCTTTTTTTTCCATTGTTTTCACTTGCGAACTCGCATTTGAATCTTTCAACGAATGTGGGGGTGCATTAGTTTACATGCAGTTATGGATATTTTTCAAGTCTACAAATGACGATAGTTACTACATGATGATAATTGTTATAGAACGATAGTTGCTTCAAAACAATAGACAAACAATAAACAAGTTTTACTTTCATGTGTTTTCATTTTTTTTCTCATTCCTTTTTTTATTTGGCAACATTTTTCATTGATAGTAAATAGGTTGTTGAATTCCATGGTTGCACATGTAGCAACTTCAACATGGATGGGAAGATGTTCCACATTTTTTCTTTCCATGTAAAACGCACATGATTTGAATCGAAAAATATCCCCAACATCTATTTGTCCTTACTATAGCCATCTATTAATTGCATTATTCCAAAAAGTACACTTGTCAAAAAAACAACATTGACATATGCATGTCTATCACCATTTCATGTATTCTAAGTCACTTTTATAATTTTAGTATTTTTTCTAGGACAAAAATTAGTGTTACATTGTCTTCACATTTCAAAACTTATATTAATGTAAAAAAAAAAAAAAAACATCTTGAACTTGTGATAAGTGCGTAAATATTTGCCAATCATTGGAAGTCTACATGAACTACTTCCAAGAAAAAGGGTGTGATTCCACCAAACACCTAACATGTTGAAAATGTTAGCTCAAAAGTTTGTTCCATAAAAAACCTTCCAAATATTTGACCATGTATGTTCTTTTGTTTGGGATGACAAATGACTATGTTTTCCAATTGGGTGTCCCTAATCAAAGTGTTATTCCAATTAGCTAATGTTAATATTTGATAAAACATCCATCCTTATCAAAGTGTATAGACATGCACCCAATAGTTGAAGAATGTACGCAAGTAAGTAAAACCACAACAACAATGTATCATGAATATCCCAAGCAAGATCACAAGAAGCAAAGTGGAGTGAAATAAAACACACAAAAATGGCAACGTATCATCAAATAAACAAATAATTTGACATGCTTTAGTAAATAAATTCCTCCTTTGTTTTAGGGCCCATATAATTCACAAGAGCAACTTTTTGAGTTTAGGAATTGCACACCACAAATGTGACATTGTCTTTACAACCAATGTTATGTTGTCTTTACCTATGATTGTTGTCATTCAAGAATTGTTTTTTCATGATTCCCTTAGAGAAAAACAAAGTGTATTCAAGAATCAAATTTCAAACAAATCACACAACAACATTTAAATGCACACAAAAAAGGAGGAGGATCCACACATCATTACATTTTTTGTATTCTAGCCAATGCAAAGATGAGCTTTGGACTTTGCATTCCTTGATTGACCACAAAATTTTCCTTGAAATGTTTGCAGATATAATTTTAAGTAGTAAAATTTGATTATGTAATTATGAAGAATTGGAGAGAAATGAAGATGACATAAACAAACAAAATTGAAGAAAACAAAGTTCAGGGAAGATGAATGTCTTGTCATAAATAGGTTAGTTGACCTCCATCTAAATTTCCATGGAAGATTAACCTACCCATGCAAGAGTTCTTTTGATCTTGAGATCCACATCAATAAGCAAGGGCTTTAGCTTGATGTTGATCTAATCCACTAACATTATGACAAACAACAATGGCCTTGTCAAACGGTCATCATTTTTGTAATGTTATGGATCAACAAAGGTGGATGGGTGTGTTCCAAATTTTTTAAGAAATTATAAATGGGTGATGTTTCAAAAATGGAATTGGATGGGTGTTGTTATGAGCTTCACTATTCTTGTCCTTCAAAACTTTGGACGAGCTATGTGGCAAATAAAAGTTTTTGCCAAATTTTTGGGGAATTGGCTAAACCATCTCAGTCTTCTAGGAGCTTGCCAATGTGGATGGAACTCCAAGGGTCCTTATAGTGTTTGCTAAAAACCGAATTTGACAAAAAAGATAGTTGAAGTTTAGTTGCCAATTGATTCAACAACTTGGATTGCAGATGCCATCCATAGCAAAATTTTGCACCCATTACACGAAGTTGGACCTCACATGCTAGTAAATTTTTATGAGTGGAAATTGATAAATCAATAGCCAAAATTGAAAGGTTTTTCAGTTGGTGCAAAAATAATCATTATCTTCTTTTTCTCTAGTCCTCCTCATTTTCTCATGCCATGTGTTTTTTCTTCTTTTGTGAATCCTAGAGATGGAAATAAAAACAATGAAAACTCCATTGTCTTAAAGGCTGAAACAAAGAATAACACATTCAAGATGAAGAAGAATAAACTCTCTTTCAGCTTTTTTTATTATCTTTCTCCCTTTTTTTCTCACCTACAAAAATGGTTCGGTTGCAGTTGGTTACCATTTCTCTCTTTTTTGCAAATGGAATAAAATGAATGTGTTTCCAAACATTAGGACTTTTGTGGAACCCCATGTCATTTTGTCCAATGATCTTTGTTGTGAGTTGTTAATAGATTATATTTTTAAATTTAGATGAAAAAGAAGGATAATGAACAAGGAGATTGAAAAGAAAGGAAAATAAATCAAACAAACAACAAATCAATTGCCATTAGAAAAAAACTTATTATTTGACCTACAACACAAGGATAAATAACACAAGAAGAGGAAGAAGAAGACTAGTAGTTCAATTTGGAGAAAAAATAAAAATAAAATCATATTGGTTTGGAAAATGCTTATAAGAAAATTGTAAGCGATGATGGAGAGTGGTGGAATGGGAAGTCAAAAGATGAAGAAAAAGAATAAGAATAATAGGCAAAAGGAAAAGGAAAAGATGTACAAGCTTGAGGAGGAGTTGGATTCAATGTCCCCTTTCGATGTGCCTTTGCGACTACGAGTAACACAAAGAAAGGGGGGGCAATCTCCTATGCAAGAAGAACTCTCCTCCACTTCCCATTGTAATCATGGTCTAATTTTTTCCAAATTTTGTTTTATCCCTAATTGAAAAACTTTGGTAGAATTAGAAAAGAACGTTTTGTCATATCTTTTACTTCTATGTCTTATCATTGTTGTAATCATCATCATTTAGATCTTTGGTCTTGTATTTCTCTCTCAGCTCTTTTAGATTTTCTTGAATGTTTTTTTGTTGAGATGTTTTTCTACTACTACTACACATTATGTCAAAGAGATCTAATTCAATATTTTGTTCAAGCATGTGAACAAAAGGTTAAAGTTCGAATTTGTTTTATGGCAGTGAAAAAAGATGAATGCAAACATAAAACAATTGATGAAAATGAAAAACTTTCAATAAGTCTTTGCACACCATCATTAACTACTCCAACTTCACCATTGAGGATGGCTTTTGAGGTAAGTTTGTGATTTGATGTACTATAAGTGGCTCTTAATAAGATTGATAAATACACGATGATGAATCATAATTTGGCAAACATGATAGTGTTGTTGTGAATGTAGTAGGATTCATCACAATGGGCAACAACCTTGAATGTTACAACACCCACACCTTATTTTTATTTTTATTTTATTTTTGACTAATTGACTAGCTTGATGAAAGCCTAACTAACATGTCATGAAATCAATCAATTTCATGACAATTGAACCAAATTGATGGTGATAAAAATGAAAATGGGTTGAAAGGTTTATCATTTTGTCATTAATTCTACAAAAGGGAAAAAGGGGAAAAAACACAATGGGTGAGCTTATAGTTTATTTGGATTAAGGAATGATGAATCACAATCATGGATATGGAACTAGGAAGCTAGAGCGATTGTGCAAAATGATGGTGGTGTAGCGGCAAATATTCAACATAAAAAAAGAGGATGCTCCTTCTCATGTACACCATTAGTTGCCCCCCATTTTCCCCTTTGAAAATTGAAATTGAACTAAGGCATTAAAAAAACAACAAAATAAAACAAACTAAAAGTATAAATGCTATGATGTGTGGTTTTTGTTTAAATGCACACATAATTTACGAAATGCAAATGTATGCTAGGTGCTTTAAGCAAGTCTAGCGATGAATAACAACTTTTTCATACCACAACCATTCACCAACCTTGAAGTATTATCCCCTTCATCTTTTGGAAGGTGAATGTTTTCATAAACCTATTTTTTTTCTATACCTTTCAACTATACATCACAATTTGGTGCAACTAATATTTTGTGCCAAAATAAGTTAATCATGACACCTAGCTCCAAAAGAAATACTTATCCTTTAATGTCTTCACTTTTTGTAATAAGAAGTTTGGTTTTTTCTCTTAAACCCATTTGCAACTTTAGAGGTCAAAAATGAGATAGAGAAAAACAAATAAAGGGATTATTGTTGGAAATGTGGATTAGAAACAATTTTTTTTTTGTTTTATTTGAATGTTAGGGACGTGGTATTGTTGCGAAGTCCTAGGAAGGAGATCCTTCCTGATAGTTTAAGAAGGCAATATACAACAAACCCATTTTCAAAGGTGTTCATTTTAATCTACTTCATTTTCAATCCGTCTATTTAAAGGGAGGATGGAAAAAAATGTTAGAATAAAATTACCATTTCATTTCTACTACAAAGAGCATGGGGATTGATTATGAACCTTTTATATATGAGGTTTTGAGCTTTGAAACAACAATTTGTAGATTTACATTTGACTAGAAAGTCCTTTTGTAATGTTTAGTATATTAGTTATTGTTTACTATTGGGTTTAGATCATCATTGGGTTATCTTGTTTTGAAACTAACCATACCTATGCTTTTAAAAATGTATTGATGCAGCATGTAGGGTCAAATATAAGGAAAAAAATAAATTGGGCTAATGGGTTTTTGGAAAAGACAATCAAGATTAAAGAGCAATGCACTGGTCATACATTGCAACAATGGTCTTTCTCTCAAGATCACAAGTTGTCGACCTTCACAAAGGGTGGATTCAAAGATAGGTCAACAACAGTATGTGTCAAAGTTTTATCCTCGCTACTTGTTTAGATTTCTATGGAAGGATGGGATTAAAATCATTAGTTGTTTATCCATTTAGCCCCATACTATTTGTGAAAGCAAGGTGAAGTTTAGTTGGTGAGGATAGGCAACTATGCTAGTGTATGTTTGATATTTTTTATGATATCATGTCACCTTCCAATGGCAGGAACTAGAAATGAAGCTCCGGGAACAAGGCATGGCACTTGTGTATTACCCTAAAAAGTGTGTAAACATTCAATCTACTAAGGTTTTGGCAAGCTTGATAGCAGATCTTCGTGTGTTTCTTATCCACCCTTGCCCTAAAGGTTGTGGCCCTATTGAATGCCATATAAGGAGACACATCAATGCCAAGTGGTTGCTCCCAACGTAAAATTTGTGTTATCCTTTGTGATGCACCTTCCTTATTTACTTGTTTTAAGTGGTTGGAAAGTGGATGTTCCTTGTTGATTTTTAATTTTTTTTTTGTGGGATTTATGGACAAAATAGGTATATGTTGCATTTTTCAAATGGAGACCAATTCCTTCTATCTGCCAGGAAACATAGAAAAAATGAAAACAATTATGTTATATCTTTGGATGAAGAGGATATGTCAAAGAACACTGGGAACTACTTTGGAAAGGTATCATGTTTCCTTTTGATTATGTCCCCCTTGCATTTCTTGATATGCTTATCCCAACATAAAAAAATTGTAAACAAAATTTTCATTAGGTTTTGTTGGTTGTAACCTTGCTTGTGTATGTCTTGCAATAAATATTTGGTAGCAAAAAAATGTTAAACCTAGAGAGCAACTAAAATTGTTGATTTTGTTCCTTTATGAAATTTGCTTCAACTAAGTTGTGAATTACACATTACATTGGGCCTTGGTTTTACAGTTGCAATTTAATTTCATGGGTTCTGAATATTGGTTTTATGACAAAGGAGCAACTTTAGTACATGGAAACACGTTAGTCACACAAAAGCCAAAAAAACTTTTTCATTGAGTTCTTACTATGTATGAATAAGAAGAACTAACTTGCATTAGAAGCCCAAAAGGTGAATTTTTGGGTGGCAAAGTTGATGTTTATGGAAGAGAAAATACTTTGCAATATTTTGGATAAATGTTGCTTGCTCAAACATATAACTTCCTAATGTTAAAATTTTTTGGTCATTGTAGTCCACGACTTCCCATATTAAATGAAAGAAAAGAAATGGGTGCAATTAAGTACCACTTGAATATTCTTGGATTAGGAGGGCCTCGCAAAATGACAGCCATCATTCCTTCTATTGACAAAGATGGCAACCCTCATATATTTCAACCAAAACCTTGTGGTGCCCCTGTCATTTTGGACATGTTCAAAAGAAACAAACATAGAGAAAAGATGGTTGTTATGCAAAATATGCATCCCCATTGGAACAAACAGGTTACACACTTGTAGTTGATAGTTATTTACAATTGTGTGATATGGCAACCACATGTACCCACAAAATTACAAGTGCCAAAAGTGATGCATCAAATGTAATTTTCAATTGAAGCTTTGGATGTGCTAATCATTAAAAAAATATGGGTGTAGTAGCTAGGAGCTTATTGCCTCAACTTCAATGGTCGTGTCACAAAACCATCTGTTAAAAACTTTCAGGTAATATTACATGAAAAACATCATTTTAAAAAAAATGTATTCGACCCAAATTCAACAACCTACCTATAGTTTTAGCCACAAGCTAAAATAGGTTTTCCTTTAAAAAGTGGCCAAAATGCACAGTTACATTTATGAACAATAGATTTTTAGGAAAGTCATCATGCATAACATAATTGATCTAATTATGGGTCACACCCATTGTTTTTTTGGTGTAGCTTATTGCAGATGATTACAACTACATCATCCTCCAATTTGGCAAGGTGATTTGTTGTAAAATCATTCAAAACATAGTGCGATATTTTATAACATGCTAATAGAATGAGTCATAATTTCCATATATGAACCATATATGCTCAATTTCATAACAATGTATTCGGCAAGATGTAGATTGGAAGAAATTTTTTCACTATGGATTATCAACATCCTATGTCAGCATTACAAGTACGTGCTTTTCTTCTTTGACACTTGAACAAGTTAAAACAATTATGGAGAAAGAAACTTATCTAGTTCAATTACTTGTCCTTAACTTTTAAGTAATAACTATTGCAATTACCGTTGTACATGAAAGATACATGATGCAAAGTTCCTATACAACTTAATTTTGAATTTGTGACTTTGTCGTGTGTTATGCCAATCATATTATGTGGCTATTTCTAATGTTGGCCAATTATTGATTTCTTTTTATAACCACTAAGAGGTTATTTTTTAAAAATTTGGTTGTTGGCTATATTATCAATATCAAAAAATTTAAAAATTGGGTATTGATTAGGTTATCAATAATTTTTTGGGTAATAATTGTTAGTTATGCATAAGGGTAGGTTTTCAAATACCTAGTTGATAATTTTTTGTTAATTTGCTAGTTATAAATTGGTTATAAGGTTTTTAAAAATTAAAAAAAGAATTATATGTTTGTTTTATTGTTTGAACTATCATCAAATGCATAGTGTTTTAATATTGATAATCTATTTGGATGATAACCAAATCATCCAAATAGGTTATTATATTACATAAATTCAATATCACGCAATTAGGTCCTTAGTTGGTTATCAAAAAAATGAATAACCAAATGGCAGGTTTTTAATAACTAGGTTGATAATAAGGTCAAAATTCAATAATTGGCCAACATTGGTAATCTCTTGATGATATATATGTTGCAGGCATTTGCAATTTGTCTTTCGAGTCTAGACCCCAAGTTGGTATGTGAATGAAATTTAATGAAGTTGATCAATGCAAGGGGAAAGATGCAAATGTGTATGGTTTTGTTTAAACTTGCCATTGAAAGTAAAACCATTACGCAATGAGTTGGTTGTTTTGTATAATGTGTAAAGAAAGGGTGGGTGTGCATAAACAAGATGAAGCTCAAATTATGCATCATGCACAAAATGTGATGGAAACCTATATCATGCATTAATGGATGTCAAGTATAGGTTTCTTTACACCTTTGTCATAACCTATTCTCCTACATGAAAACCTCAAAGGTGCAAATAAACATATATGAGAATTTGAGATAAAGTTTATATGAAGTTAAATAATTTTCAAACCTTATGAAAAAGGACTCATGTGTATATCAATTTTATGTTGTTTAATGATGTATCATTAAAAAATTATTTGAAAACTAATGTTTTACACAATATGGGGGAATTTGTAATGTACATGACCTTTAATATCATGGTACATGAAAATTTTATAAATAAACATTTATAACCATAATTTGCAATCAAATAACATCTTTTCTCTAAATTAATTAAACATTTGTAACAATTCAAAATAGGAGTTTCCAAACCATTTAACCTAGCTTGAACCTTTAGAAGTTTTTTAGAAGTAGTCAAACTAAAGAAAAATGACAAAGTCCTTTATGGCACAATATTTGTGAAATTGATATAATTTTTTTCACACACAAAATAAACATTGGATGTAATAAAAGGTGGGTAGGAATATAATTTCTAACATTGTCAAAATATATCACAATAAAATGTTATTATACACCCCAAAATTGTCAAATATCGATCATTCCTACAAATACCTAGTAACCTAAAAAGGGCCACATTAATTCAATGTTTGTATTGAGTACAAATGTGGCCCTTTCCCTCAATGAAGTTCATCACTTATTGCAAAGTTGATGGAATAATAACAAAAAAATAACATTACCTTGGGGGAAAAAAAACAAGACCAAAAGATGTAGCATGCATTGAAACTAATCATCAAGCACAAAACTAATGAAACATCTTTAAAAAACAACAAGAGCAATCAAAGCTATGACAAATTGATTCATGAAGATGATAAAACAATGACGTTATAACAACAAAACAAAACCCACAAAAAATCATAAACCTCGAAAAAACAACATAACAACATTATAGTTAAATTGATTAAATGATGCAATCACAATAGAAGAGGAAAAAACCAAATATATATATTAGTAAATTCCAAAACAAACTAAAGAAATTGCAAGAAAAGGACATGAACAATAGAAATTCTAAGCAAAACATTAAAAACACAATGTGCCCACAAAGGCTTGTCACAATGTATTGCAATAAATTAATTGATACGATGTGCTATGAAAGACATTCATGCCTTGGGAAAACTCCCTACTTCACATTAGAACAAGTGTAGAATGAAATGGTGCTCATCATAACCACCTTTCAATCACATCAATTACATAAACCAAACATTTAAATGGTTGTTATTGTGATTGGAAGGATAATTGAGACATGGATTTACCATAGATTCACATTGGATTCATCATGGCTTATAGTATATTTAAAAAGTCACTACAAAATTTACACCAAAGAGGCAAAATTCCAAGGATTCTTGAGATTCATTATTGACTTTCAAAACAAATGGTGTCTCAAATCTTCAAATGGCCAAAACTCCTTTAAAATGTAATCAAATGGGACATACAACCACATTATAGATTATAATAATTGAAAATATTTTTCCAATGTTTTATCAAAATTTCAATTTGGACATGCTTTGGCCATTCAAATTGCACTTTGAATGTGTAGGACACCTACATGCACTTGGAAAATATTTGGGAGATTTTTGTTTCAAAATTTTAAACATTTTATAGAGTGGGGTTTTTATTTTTTTGAATGTGGGAACCCATTTTATTGTAGCCCTTTCAAGATTTTTCCAATGATTAAAACTAGATAATTCAATTCAAATAATGTTTGGTACCCCAAATGTTGATCTAACTTGAAATCAAACACTTGATTTAAAAAATCCCAACTCTTAAAGTGGGAATGCATTCAAAAATGTTAAAGGTTTCTCCTTTGCAATTTCACATACTTCCAATTCACTATGGAAGTGTGTTTGAACATGTCATGCCTTGGCGTCGTTCTTGACTTGTTTGCATTGTCTTACCTTAGACTTATGTTGCAACATAACAACTAAAACTACAACCTATATTTATGAACTTGAAGAACAGTAAGACACTGATAGACAACAACACAGTGGGAAAGAATTGCATAGCATGACGTTGTTTAAAGACTTAGCAAATATATGTCAATACTAGTACAATTTGAGATAATCATAGTAAAAATGTTGAAAAATATTCTTGGATGAAAATTCCAATAAGTTAATCAATATGGAAACATGTTCAATTTTGTAGTTGCACCATAGTCACAAAAAATAGTAGTAAATGATAAATAGTTGCATATTATCACAAATCGAATGGCAACATGCTTTGTAATTAATTGCAATTTGTCACATCATCATAGCAAACAAACCCATCATTTAAAAAATAATCGTTGTAATTAGCATGTGTGGTTATTTTCATTATGTTTACACCCATTATACTCAATGGAACACACAATGGTTGCATAATGAAATTTAATTTAAAATTATACATAGTCTTTTTTTTGGTATACTTTATTATGCTCACCTTAATAGATATGATGTAGCCTTATTTAACACATCATCATATGCATGAATTGTTGCTTTTAATGTTAGCTATCATATCATGGTTGATGGTAAATTCAACATACAACATAGAACTTAAAAAGAAGGCAAGTAGGTGTGAAGGTACTTATCACTAGGGTCCTTAACATTTGTGTTTGATTATAATATAAATGGTACTTACATTAACCACAATATTCTTTTGGTGATTTAAGTATAGGAGAATATAAGAAAAAAAAATTTTAAAACCTTTTTAGAATATATGTCACGAGGTTGGGGGTTGATATGAAGGTATCCCCTGCATTCCAAAAAGGAATAATGATCTATGTTTTCCAATATTTTTTTAGGAAAACATATTGTTAATAAGTTTTGAATTTAGAGTGGCCAAATTTCTCCCCAATTAAAAGTTATTTTTTTCTCAAAACTTCCTTCAATTTCTTGTGCTCTAGTGATTAGAACCATGAAACTTTTGTTTCTAGGAGTAATCTAAAAATTAGTTCAACATGAATTGTTAAATAATCTTTGAAGATGTTAATTGATTATGCCCAAAAATAATGACCACATTGGATTAGATAAGTTCCACTATAGCATACATGCTTCAATCTCCAAATTTTTTTTTTTTTTTCTCTTTAGTAAAATCCTTATGCAAAGTTTATGATTCACATTAAAAACACCAAAATTATTTGCATGCATGTTTGCACTAATCCATACCAAACTATTTGAACATTTTTCTTGTGAATATAAATTGATCAAGACTAGTGAATTGTAATGTTAAAATATATGTGTTGCACAACTTGGATTTTTAAAAAAATAATAAAGGATTTAAAAATAGTTCATTTATAAAACATCGATTCAAAATTGACATTAGCATTCATTTATTCATTAAAAACAACGTATCATCAATATACCATAATACCTTGGTACCTTTGGCACTAATTACATTTTTTTTAAATGCTAAGATTTTCAAAAAATATTTTTTAAAACCAAAATTTTATGAAGGAAATTAAGAATCTTTGAGAATATTTTTTAAATATTTTTTTTGAGAAAATTAATTAGTTATTCAATAGACATGTGTTGAAGTTGGTCTTGTGTTATGGTATACAATGGCAAAATTGCTTTCATTGCACCCCACTTTTGACATTACATAAACATTATGATTTGTTTGACATCTTTTCAAAAACATGTCAACCCTCTTGTGCCACACTTTCAATTACCACTTCAAGTTGTGAATGGTTATATTTGTGTCTTACAAAAATATGTTCAAGTCAAACACTTATGTGTGTTTTGGTTAAACATAAATACATAAAATTTTGTGGGTGGTTCCATAGACGTTTTCGGTCACATTTCAAAATGCAAGATATTTTGTGTATGAAAATTGTTTGTAATCACAAAAAAAATTCATTAATATAAGATCTTGATTATTTATATATAATAAAAGGCAAAATAATTTGTGGAAAGGCTTGAAAGATTACAATCATGGAAGGACTTCACATAAGTGAAGCATAATGTTGCAAAAAATAAATCTTGAAATTTTTTAATATTATATTTGAATTTTGATATGACCTTTCACAAAGGTCAATCAATGATATTGCATACATTTAACTATGATCTACCATGTTTTAAAAGCTTACACCTATGACAATTCCAAATGGACATTATTCAATAAAATTTTGTAAATAACCACTTTTGACACGTAGGATGTTGTTCAAGTTAACAAGGAAGTTTTTTAAAAAATGTTCTTTTGATTTTTTAACTTTACATCCAACCTTTTTGCACCTTTATATTAATACATTGGTCAAAATATATTTTAGTTACTAATTTATGTTTTCTTGAACAAACATGAATTTGTACAACCTTGTCATGGGGACAAAAATAACAAAGTCTATAGGATTTCATAATGAAAAAAAGAACAAGGGTAGGTTTAAATCCCAAATCTAGATTGTGAAACAATAATAACAAGAGTAAGAAAAATGACATGTGCGAACAAAAATCCAACAAAATCTTATTGCATATAATAAACAAAAACAAAACAAAGATATGAGAAAAAAAACGTATCAAAAACATGTGTTGAACATATTAAAAATAATGGGGAATTTTACTTATATTTATAGCTATTGGGCACCTAGCTTAAAGAACTTCCAACCCACATGTGGCCGATGTTCACCCATGTGTGCCCATGTGCACCCATGTGTAAATTATGAATGAATCAAGATTCAATTAAGAGTGAATTAAAACTTAATTATGAATGAACTGAAAATTAATTAAAATTTAACTGGAACTGAATTAAAAATGTAATTTGAAAATGAATTAAAGGTTAACTAGAAGTGAATTAGGATTTAACTAAAAGTAAACTAAGGGTTAATTAGAAGTGAACTAGGATTTAACTAAAAATAAACTAAGGGTTAATTAGAAGTGAACTAAAATTTAACTAAAAATGAACTAAAGGTTAATTAGACATGAACTAGTATTTAACTAAAAGTGAATTAAGGGTTAATTAGAAATGAACTAGGACTTAATTACAAGTGAACTAAAATTTATTAAAAAATGAACTAATAGTTAACTAAAAGTGAATTGAAAGCGAACTAAAACTTAACTAGAAGTTAATTGAAAGTGAACTAATATTAAATTAGGAGTTAAATAGAAGTTCATTACAAGTCATTAATGAACATTCATATGAATGAATTCCATGGCATTAGCATCCATAACAAACCATCGTCACATATTTAACATCTCATGACTTAGTAATGGAAATTGTTCAAAATTTGTTCATTCACAATTCGTATGTTTTACACATTGATATTGTGCATTGAAAACACGTTGGAGACACAAATTTATAAGAAGATGCGAAATTCATGTGACATTTGTTCATTCATAGGTTCATACTTCATTTGTCAACACATTTATCTATGTGTCAAACGTGTTTTCAATGCATGGTATTTGTGTGTAAAATGTACAAACCTATGAATAAAGAAACTTCACATGATTTCCATTATTAATTTGTCATATGTTAAATTTGTGATGTATGATGACAATCTAATGTTAGATGTGCATAATTGCAAGGGTAGATACATTTGGGAGTAAACATTAAGCTTTCAAAGAAGATGTGTTCATTTTTTTGTCATTTTTAACCCTAGAGGTTTAAAAGGTTTAAGTAACCCTTCACTTGGCACCCCTACATGTAGAGACCTTCATATGGGTTTCCTTTGACCAAAATAAAATCTCCCAAAATAGTTGGGTCAAAAAATAGTCAAACCTTTTATCAATACATACATTTCCATGTGCAACTAAAGTGCATCTTATAATTATACATGTTAAACTTCATACATGTAAACAATATCCTTCTTATAGCCAAACAATGTGGATTTTTTCCCAAACAACTCCATTTACAACAACAAACACATGTGCACATGCATGATTTACATTTCAAAAAGTGAAAGCAAGTGGTGAAAATGCTCAACAACCATTATTTTTTATTGTGAACTTGAGTGATTACTCATTGCCAAAATGGTGCTAAACACAAAGGGGCAAATGAATGGGCATAATATTTTTGCACAAGGGAGTTTTGAAACCTAGTAATGAAAAAATAATCCTCGTATTTTAATGGAAGGTTTGAAAACCCCAACCACAAGTTTTAAGAATCAATTGTTTGGTTATATGGTATAATTTTAAAAAGTACAAGTTGGGCCATATTTGTTAACATGATGTTTAGGTGTTATGTCACCTATTGTGTGGTGATAGGTGTATATAACCTAAAGTGTAAATCACTTGCATTTTCATTGCAATATTCTTCCATTTCTTCTTATGTATATATTTATGTTTACATTACCCTTACACAAAGGTCATGTAAATCACTAATCTATTTGATCTAATCCAAATGCCTTGACATTTTATAATTCAATGCATACATTTTATGTTGCGAATGCATGTTTGATTTGGGAAATCATTATGTATTTCGTTCTTACGATGCATTGGAAAATACTAGTGAATTGTTTGACATGAAAAAAAACCCTACATGTTTTTAATGTTTTATATACTCTATTGATTTTATAAGGTTTTGCACAACCATTACATTATGTGAGAGTAAGGTATAAATGCCTTAGTATACATTATTATACAAGTTTTAAATCATACCCTACTATTCCCCCTTATAACTATTCAAACCTTTTGGGAACGCAAGACTATAACAATGAATGATTTAAGGCTATTTAAAAATTCATGGAATAAGGCTGAAGTTGTGATTAAAAAAATAAGATCCAATTATTTAGGATGATTTAAAATGTACTTTCAGATGACAAACTCTTTATTTAAGGTTTCTTGGTAAACACACACCCCCTTTTAAAATCCAATTCATTTAAATCTCAACTTGAATACACATGGTTTCAATTTTAGGATTTGTGTTTGCCCGTATTATATATATATATAAGTATTGGGATCATTGTTAGACCACATTAAGACTTTCATTTGAAAATTTTGAGGATTACACTCACTATCCAAAAGGAATTTATTCACCATTTAAAAAACCCTTAAGATTCCCCCCCCCCCCCCCCCCCCCCAACCATAACAATTTTTTTTTTTTAACACAATTATTTATTT
>Ga0116227_10006140_pt1 | contig 24605 bp, 30 predicted proteins | sample S1TSphgellanicum_FD_89693 | JGI IMG/M metagenome (GOLD analysis project Ga0116227, IMG submission 89693) | Host-associated microbial communities from peat moss isolated from Minnesota, USA - S1T2_Fb - Sphagnum magellanicum MG | ecosystem: Host-associated > Plants > Peat moss > Unclassified... | reverse complement strand
TTCTCATCCTAATTTCAATTGGATGGCCATTCATTCTCAAATTCTCATTGGCCCTTGAAGGATGAGGAGGCCATTGATTGGTGCAAAAGGATTTCAAAGCTTTCATTGGACAAGGGGAACAAGTTCAAAGAAGGTCATGGAGGCTTACCAAGGGAGAAGACATTGTGTGTATGTGAAAAAAGGAGAAGGAAGAGGAGAATGAAGTGTGAGAATGGTTGTTAGTTCTTATGTGTGGGAGGTGTTCATGGAAAGGTTATGAAAAAATGAAGCATGGAATGGAGTTGTGTGTAGCAAGTAATTGTAGTGAAGCCTTTGGAATTTGGTTTAATTAATTGTTTCTCTCAAATCCACCGTTGGATTTATGTCAAAATAAGATCATTTTTAGTTTGAAAGGTGTAAAAGCTCTTCCCAAAAATTTTGCATCATCGGTTTTGCTGTGAGGGGGTTACAGGTGTTGGAAGTAGAGGGTGTTGAAGTGGGTTCCATGGAATGATTTCCATGGGGAAGCCTCTGGACTTTTGGTTTAATTAATTATTTATCTCAAATCCACCGTTGGATTTGTGTTAAAATTAGATCAGTTTTAGTTTGAAAGGTGTAAAAGCTCCTCCCAAAAATTCAGCGTCATCAGTTTTGCTGTGTGAGAGTTACAATTGTTGAAAGTAGAGGGTGTTGAAGTGGGTTTCATGGAATGATTTCCATGGGGAAGCCTCTGGATTTTTGGTTTAATTAATTTTTTCTTTCAAATCCACCGTTGGATTTGTGTCAAAATTAGATCAGTTTTAGATTGAAAGGTGTAGAAGCTCCTATCAAAAATTCAGCATCATCGGTTTTGCTATGAGGGAGTTACATTTGTTGAAAGTAGAGGAGGTTGAGTTGTTGTTTTTCCTCAATCTAAGCAAGTGGTTTTTAGTTTCGGGCTTAACTTTTGGTCAAAGACATAAATAAATTTTTAAAAAAAAATCATGAGATTTGGACACAACGCATTAGATTTTTTAGTAAATTTCATTACTTACCTCAAACCACCTTACTCGTTAGACTTCAACTACATAATAGTTCCACTTCTAACTGGGTTTTTTGTGAGTGCATATCTTAGTGGTGGAAGTGTGCAAGAAATCCTCACACCATCGTGGTCCACTCTTTCTTCTTTTTTCATGTCTCCACATTGTGATTTATCATCCCATAATTTGTGTAATGTTTGTCAGTCTTCCCTGTGTTACTTTGTGTTTTTGCTGGTACTGTCTATTTGATACTCTATGGTACTGACAATGCACTCCTTGTTTCTGTAATAATCACACCTTTTTCACACAACATTGTCACCTCCTTATGCTATTGTAATGTTGATCGATTCATCCATGTAGTCGCAATTTTGAGGTATGATTACAAACCTGCTCTAAACACAATAGCTAAAAAATTGTTTATGGTTGGTATTTGTAAACCATGAGCCAACTTTTGAATTCATTCATAGTAAACCTCCACCTTTTTAGTCTCCTCTTGCTTCATGTTCTTGAACTCCATGTATATTTGCTCATCATTCTGAGTCTTCTGATGACGTTTGCAAAATGTATGTGTAAGCTTTAAAAACATACAATCAGGAAATTTTGACATGTAATTATGGCATTAGTCTGATGCCGTATCTCTTAACATATAGCTAAACACATTGACAATATACTTTTCAGAAGTCTTTGCATTTTCTTTTACTATAGAATTGAACACTCTAACATGAGCATCTAGATCAACATCTTTTTTGAAATTAGGATATTTAAGAGTTACCATGTTTAGCCTAACATAATGGCCATCTCTATGATCAAGAATTGATGTAGTTACAACATTTGGTTATCTGTATTTGCTTATTGAATGCACGTCATCTACACTTCTACACCCTCTAGTACCCATTGAATTCATCAATGGTCGATCTGAAATCTTGTTCACATGAATAGTCGTTATTGGATTAATAAACACCATTTGAGGTATGCTAACAACTCTAGTAGTAGTTTGTTAGTAGTGCCAAACTTCAACTCAAATGTATTACTAAGAACATCAATCCAAATTACAGCATAATCCCAGGTTTTGTTGAAAAAAAATCTTAAAACAACACTTAAAATTTGTGCTATATCAAAACAAAGTCTATGGTTTTCTATCACAAGTACCTCTAGCTTTTCCTATTCTTCTTTAAAAACTCCATGTTCATCTTCTTCTCCTTTTTTTGTTCTCGAGAACTCTCCCCCTTTTGAACCATCCGAAGTCACATGATTATGATCCAAAACAACAAGAATTCAAAATTCAAACTAACAAAGTTTCATGATTAATCCCTATCCTAACTGCCTTGTTCATCCAAAATCACATACTTAGCTTACCCCCTTAATAACAGTGTATATTACATATTCCTTTTGGCCTATGTTAGGTCATTAGATCAACAAAATTTTGTTCTGATGTAACTAATTCATCTACCCCACAATCTAGTAACTGTGAAATTACATAACCATGGTCTGAGTATTTGTTCATAACTTGTTGACTTATAAGATTTACTAAGGCTTTTTTCTAATATTATTGTTTGATCAGTCCCAATGGGATCTGGTTTTCTTTGATCTTTTGAATCTTCATTAGATTTTTTTCCGTGTGGCTTTCATTTATGGACTGTAAAGACTTCTTATCCTTTGAACTTTGAATCCCTTTTAATGTCTGATCCGCATATGTGTATGGTTTCAACTTATTAACATTGACGAATATTGGGTTTGGTTCAAAATTGTTAATAAAAACAAGAAGAATAGTATTATTGGGTAAGCAATATTATACCCTGAATGGACCAAACCATATTTTCTTGAATTTGCCCATATGTGTTTTTTGTCCTTTGGGAAACCATAAGACATAACTCCAAATTGGAACTTTTTTTTAGTATTTTTTTGTTGACTCCACAGAAATTTGCTCCACTGGTTGACTCCCACATTATTTTGAGCTTCCAATTTGTTCTCTTGTAATTTTTCCAGTTTTGTAATTCTGGCTACTTGCATTTTGGTTGGTTCTACATCTGTATGGTCCCCACTAATAATCAGCAGAACATATTCTGATGGCATTAAAGAATGCAAACCATAGATTAACTAGTAGGGTGTATAACATGTTGCCACCTTGTAAGTAAGTAGTCCTATATAAAAACAAAAATGTAAACAAATGTTCATCCCAATCTGTTCTTTTCTCATTAACCAACTTGGTCAATAGTCTACCAATGACTTTGTTAATAGACTATGCTTGTCCATTTCCCTATCAATAATATGTAGTAGAATTAACATGCTTAAGCATAAACTATTTTGTTAGATGTTTTATTGTGTCATTGATGAAATGTACTCCTTGATCTATAACTATGGTCAATGGACATCAAAATTTGGTCAAAATATATATTCATGCAAAAATTTGGTTATAACTACTACCTATTGGTTCTGAGTGCCTTTGCCTCTACCCACTTGGTTGCATAATCTATAATTACCAAAATGTATTTATTTCTTGTCTTCTTGATGGTTTGATTAAACCTATAAAATCTAGACCCCAATTCATAAAAGGTTCCTTTGGAAGTGTTGTTACTAACTTGGCCAAACTTTTTGTTTTGAGTCCTCCAATTTTCTAACAACTATCATGACTTTTGCAAAAGTCATGAATATCCTTGAATAAAGTTGGCCACTAATATCTTACATTTAAAATTTTCTTTGCAGTAATATCTGTAGCAAAATATCTTCTAGCTACTCTTTCATGTAGTTTTTTTAGAACAATATGTGTTTATGAGGTGGTTAAACATCTACGCATTTTGTTGTCTCATCCCACTCTGTACATAATTCCCTTTTTTAAAGTGAAAGGATTGGACTTTTTAGCCAAATTCTGTTTTTGAGCTACATTCAAAGTTTTTGGCATCTAACCTATCTCTAAATAGGTTTTTACTTCCTACATCCATATAGGTTTTACATAAAATAATGATGCATCCATAGTTTGATTTGGGACACCCAATGGTTTTGAAGTGTTTGGTAATTTGGATAAAACATCAACAACTACATGTGTTCTACCAAGTTTGTAAACTATTGTGAATTCAAACTCCAAGAATAACAACAACCATCTTGCTATCCTTCCTAACACATGTGGTTTCTTGACCAAATACACCAAAGCCATATGGTCTACATAAAAAACAAGTGTGTTTCCTAATAAAAAAATGTCTGAACTTATGCAAAACATAAACCAATGTTAAGGCTTCTCTTTCTATAGTAGTATAATTTTGTTATGTTTTATTAAGCAATCTAGAAGCATATATTATAGGCTAGTCATACTTACTAGTTAGCTTTTGTGCTAGCATTGCACCTACTACCAACAATGATGCATCTACATGCACATGAAACTCCAACTGCAATTTGGAGGTGTTAGAATCAGTGCTTCCATGTACTTTTGTTTGATCTGATCCCAAGCTTTTTGACATTATGTGGTCCAGATAAAGAATTTTGTTTTCTTCATCAACTTGATGATTGGTGCCATGATAAAGGTAAAGTTCTTGATGAAACATCTATAAAACTTAGCCATACTATTAAAAACATGAATCTATTATGGATTGGTAGGTATTGGCATATTCACTATTGCATGAACTTTCTTAAGGTCTGGTATTTTTCCTTCCTTGGAAATTATGAACCTTAAAATCAGTCCTAAAAATACCATAAAGGCACATTTCTCTAGGTTAAAATCGATTTTATATTTTTTTCATTTTTGAAAGCAAAGTTTGAACTTCATCAAACAATTCTCCATATCACTACAAATTGTAAAGTCATCCAAAAATATTTTCATGAATTGGTCTAAGTACTCTTTGAAGGCTTTGCTAATTGCTCTTTGGAAAGTTGGTGGCCCATTTTTGACACCAAATGGCATCACCATCCAAACAAAAGCTCCCCAATTTGTTACAAAAGTTATTTTGTTATAACTATCTTCAGAGGCTATAGAAATATGATGGTATCCTGAATATCCATCTAGAAATGAATAGGCTTCATACCTTGTTATAGTGTTCAGTACTTCATCAAAAAAATGGTAAAGGATAAGGATTATTTTGGTTGCCTTATTGAGCTTCCTAAAATCCACATAAATTTTCAATGTGCCATTCTTCTTAGGCACTACCACTATGGGTGATAACCATGTAGCCTCCTTTTACTGGTTGAATAAATCCAGTTACTAACAATTTGTTAATGTCCTGTTTGACCGCTGCAACATAATTAGGGTTCAATCTGTACCTTGTTTGATGTGCTAGCATGGAATTGAGGTATTTAATTCAATTATATGTTGAGCCAATTCTAGAGGTATGCCTTTCAAATCTTTATAAGTCCAAGTACACACATCCTTGAACTCCCTAAGTAGCATCTAAAGCTCCTCAGTCTTCTCCTTTTTCAATTGTGAATTAACCTTGATGTATTGTGGATTTGCCTATGTGACAAGATTCAGCTTCACAAGCTGTTGTTCTTCAATCAAAGTCCAACCTGCTATTTCAAGATTTTATACATGTATTTTTGTTGGTGTCTCATCCACTTGAATATCATTCTAGCTATGATGGTAATAGATTTTTGGATAAACCTTGTCTTCCAATGAAACTTATAATCTAACACAAAAGTTTTCTGATTTTACTGTTGAAGGCACCACTTCTATAGTTGTTTGATTTAATGTCTTTTGATTTGGATCAAATTCCTCAATGCTTTTGATTTCTAATACTCCAACATTCAACAATGAAACTATTTTTTCTAAGAGAGTAATTGTGGCAATTGAGAACAATTTTGGTTCTATTTCAAATATCAGATTTTCCTTTTCATTTGTTAACCCTTCCATCAAGTCATAACAAACAAATACTTGGGGCCTTCTAGTTTGTGCTCCTAATTTCTTGTTAATTAATATTGTTTTGACTATTCCATTACCTTGAACAATAATGACATTGTTACCCCAATCATGTGTAACATTTACATCTATGAGCCAAGGTCTTCCTAACAACATAAAATAACTAGAATCTACCACATTTTTTTCAAAATAGTAAATGTGGCTATATATGGAATATCATGTGTGCAAATTTTCAAATTTTTTATGATTCCTAGAGGTCTATTCATACTTTGATCTACCATTTTGAGGTGGTATGGAGTTGGTTTTGGTTTGGGTAAACCTAACTTTGTTATGAGGTTTTTTGTTATAATGTTCACACTTGCTCCTCCATCTATCAAAACATCCTCAACAATGTTCTTCCTAACTTGTACCTGGATAATTGTCATCCGGTTATCTACCTCTATAGTTGTTGTGTCTAGTTCAAAATGTGTTTCAACCACTATGGTTACACTAGGTTTTGATATTTATTTAGCAGTTATATTATGTTTTTCTAGGTTTAGTTTCTACCACATATACTTTTTAAAATCTAGTGCTATCTTTAGCAATTGACCTAACCTCAAAGTATAGGTAGTTTCCAACATCTATTTACTGATATCTTGGAATATTTGTTCCATAGACATAATTATGTTGATAGGATTAGAAAACAAACTTTGTGATATAATTGGTTCTGTGGACACCTTAGATTTTTGCAATCTTGCCCAACTTGTATTCCACTATGCTTTTTCCTTTAGAATCAGATTTTGTGGTGGGTCTTCTGCTTGCATCTCCTATATAGTCTTAACAAAAGATTGTTGTAGTCTTTGTTCCTTTTCTTAGTCAACAACATACTTCGTTTTTATTAGCTCTTTGTCCTTAAACACATGTTCTTCAATAACCTTGCTCCTGGTGATGGCCATATTCACATCCACCACATGGACTGAAGGATTTGAAACCTTGGGTTCTACCATAACTAGTTTTTTTTGTTGGCTTCACTCCTTTGTTCTTAAACATATTTTGCATATCATTGTACTTAGGACAATCTATGATCTTATGTCCAGTGTCACCACAAATATGACAAGAATACCTCACAGGCCTCCGTACTTTATTTTGTTGAATAATAACCTTAGAGATTGTAGGAACATGGTTTTTTTTTCTTTTGATTCTATAGGTTTCAACATTATGATTTGTCATGTGACAATTTGTACGATACATTCTTGTTTTTTTTACGACTATTTGAGGTTTTTGAGCTAATATTGTCTTATTACTTTGTGGTACTAACATTTTGCTTATGGCCTTTACTTCAAAAATTCCTTCTTCACAAACCAAAGCTGTTTGCTTATGTTGTTGTAGAGTTTATTTCTTTATACATGTTGCTACACGTAGATGTGGTTGTAATCCAAATTTGAAAACAATAGTTAAGAAATTATCTATCATCTTATGTTGAAGGTTATTGGCCAACTTCAATAATTTCTCATAATAGACTTCCATTCTTTCATTCTTCTTAGGCTTCACATTTTTCAACTACAAGTAAACTTGTTCATCATTCTGAAATTTTTTGTACCTTTTATAAAAAGCCAATTGCAATTTTGCAAAAGTACAATATGGATAATCTCCAATATATTTGTTACACTAGTCAAACACAATATCCTTGAGGGTAAAACTAAATATTAACAATTTTTACATCATTTATTTCACTATTTGCTCTACTGGTAATTTTAAATACTCTAACCTGAGCATATGGATCAAAATCTTTGACATATTCAGAATAGTTAAATGGCCGACGATAAGGTCTGTTTGGTGGTAATGGTGGCCTGTCTTAATTCACCATTGGCAATCCAAAATATCATGGAGGTCATGGTGGTCCTGGTGGATCTGGACCACCTCCTCTTGGATTTGATGGCTAACTAGCAAAAAAATTGTTCACCTTTCTAGGTACATCTTCATGAAAACTCACAAATTTTGTTTCCCTTGGAGTTTGTGGTATGGATTTGACACCTTCAACAATATGGACTAGTGCAAATATAAATGGAGCTTCAATACCTATAATCATAGATTGGGGCATTACCATTGAATATAATGGCACAGATATTACTGGTTCCATTCTGAAATTTGAAATTCCTACATAGGTAACTCCAATATTTTTTTGATGTAATAGACTTGATACAGGAGCTACAAAAATAGGTATTACATTTGCCATAGTATGAGCTCTCATTTCCAATTTGTTTTTTTTCTCTAAATTTGTTTTCTGAATCTATTTGAAATTTTGACCCGTTCATGGTACAGATCCTTTGGCTCAATATGTCCATGATTCCTTATTCTTGTAGGTTTCGGATTCAGATTCTGGAAATGCTTAGCAAATCTTAACTCACATTATTTTCAATAAATGGACATTCATTGATTTAATGTCTAATCTGATGGTAGTATGTGCAACATGGAAAATTTGGTCTTGGAACTCTATTCACACTATGAATCCCTTTACTCCAATCCCTTGGAACTCCTCTAATTATGTTTTCATTATGTTGATTAAATCTAGGTTCATTGTACTTCACTCTTACAACCACATGAACACCTTCTACTACTATTAGTTCCGCTCTTGGTAAGATTATAATTTATTGTCTAGTTACAAGTATTGGCTCAACTCTTCTAGACATTATGATGCCCTGAGTTCTGGCTTCTTACTCAACAACATAATGAATTGGAGGTTCAAAATTTTGAGCTTTTTGTTCAAACTTTTCATTCTCCTTACTTTTCGATAATAAAAACTTGAAGTAGATCTGTACCTTGGTACTACTTCCTCCCTTTTTAACTTGTTGAATATTTGTTCTTCTTTTTGAATTAGAACATTAGAGTTATGTTGTTGCATTAGATCTGTTGATTCCAGCACAACTTTTTGTCGAGGTTTAAATTCTCGACTCCTTTGTCTAAACTCAACCTGTGAGTCTGCATTTTTAATTTGATGTTTTTCCTTCTTGGAATTTTGTAGCAGATTGTTAGTGCGCTTATGTGCTTCACAATTTGCACTTCACAATGAATAATCAGTGTTGCATGAGGCGTTTTGTGGCCTATAGGTCTTTCTTCTGTCCATGGACGTTTTTGTTCTATTTGAAAAACTCTTATAGGTGTTTCAAACTGTTGAGCTACTTGATTTGCACTCAAATTGTTGCTAATGGCAACACCATTTTCCACTTGTTCATGTAATATAACCTAATCTAATTGTCTTCTCAAACTTTTAGTTACAATTATATTTTCCATCTATCCACATCCTAATTCAAATTTGAACAAACTTTTGCATTAGAACAAAATTTTCATAGTTAGTTACTTTGCTCAAATTTGTTTCCTGAACAAAAAATTATGATCAACATTGAAAAAAATGCAAAAAATGAAATTGAAGTTCATTATCTATCTATAAAAAAAAATTTCAGTAATAAGACATAAACAACATTATGAAATTCACTTTGAATTCAGACCCTAGGATGGTCGCCAAATGGTAAATACAAAATCTTTAATCCTATATTTTGGTTTAAAATCTAAATTAAAATGCAATAAAACTAATAGTAACAAAATATGTTCATTCAAATTTACTTACAACTAGTTTCAGAATTAAAATCTAGTAATGAAAGTATGATAAAAACATCAAAATAACAAAGTTCGACTATGGAAACAAAGTTTTTCCAGTAATCAAAGTATATTTCTATCATACTCCATTAAAGCTCCATGTTTTACAATGATACAATGGTACTCATCTCTTCCTTTTCTCCCAAAATATTCCTCCACAAAAAAAGGTCCTATGTTTTATTCAAATTCAAATGGTGATAAAAACTATGTAATCTAGTTAGTAATTCCTAAAATAGTAACTAGATAAATAGAAATATACTAACTAGATATATAATTACCATGAGTAACTACTCCCTTAACAACCCTTAGAAAAATAAAGCCCGTATCCTAATCCTTTCTTAGAAATCTTTTAGGCAATTGGGTGGATTACCCTCAACCACTCATTAACCTAAGTTATCTAATCCCACTAGTTTCACCCCTTGGGTAAGGGACAAGAAGTCTACCGCTAGTAACTAATAGTCACTAAAAGGCCTATGGAACTAATTAGTTTAGATATTTCTACCAGTTAACATGTAAAGTTTGAAATTGAGAAAAACTACATGAAAATATGGCAAAGTATAACCAAACAAACTTTTGTTCATTCAACAAAATTAATGTTTTTGCACATTTACATTAGCATTAATGATCACATAAATATCTTGACCATAACTACTCTCACACACCTTTTGAATATAGAGGCCTTTGAAACCAAGGAAATCCATATTCTACATTCAATGAAATAATCATAGTCCAGATCCTACAAACGTTAAATCCAAAACAAGTTAAGTTAGACACTTGTCAAAACACTTGAAAAATCACCTTCATTGAAATGAAAATGAAAAAAATATCAATTTCAAAGCAAAGTCAAATTCATAAACTTAAAATCACATGTGTAACAATATGCATCGATAAACATATATAACAAGTAATATGCATTAAATAGTCACAAGAACACAAAGGAACATAAAAACACATTATTTCAAATTTATCATCTTTTGTTATAATTAGAACCGGAACTTTGAAATTGTCCTCCTTTTCTTTTGTGGCCTTCAAGTGAAAGAGGAATAATTTTTTCATTGTTCATGTCATTATCATCGGTCCACCATTCCTCCATGTATTGGTGTACTAATTCAATTTTTGTTGTAATTTGGTTTTTAATCTTCTAGAAACATATTTTTTGTTGGTAAGTGCATATCCTAATTGATAGAATTCCATATTTTCTAATGGTAAATGTTGAAACTCTCATGTTCTGTGAACCATTTTTTCACTTTACAAATATATGGCAGATCCATTTTCTATTGCAAACCAATGCCACAGTTAATGCAATTCAAAATTGCCACTTATTGGCAATCCTTTTATGAACCATCCAATGATGGAACAATTGAAATTTGTGTTGTCATTATGTGGTTTAATCACAACATTTTTGCTCATATGAATTACATGAACATTTGCCTTTTCATTTTCTAGTCCTATCCCTATACATTTTAATGGAGTAAATATTTGTTCAAACATTTCATTAACCTTTTTTCCCAAAATGCAATTTAATTTCCTTGTAAAGTTGGTTTGCAATATTGTCCCCTATTCCTTGAAAATTACCTTGTATAGATTGTTTAACTTTTCCTCTACTATATCGAACAACATTATTGGCATAACTAGCACATGCCATACACTTCAATGGGAACCTCTCGTAGGATCACTAGTAGATATGCCAACACAAGGAGTTGTTTTAAAATATAAATTCATAGATTTTCTAATGTAATTCACATTTGATTGAACCATGGAGGGCAAATGTGGTAATAAAACATGAAGCTCATTTTTTTTTTTCCAATGAATTTAAAGAACCATCAAAATTTTTATTTCCGTCTAATATTAATAAAGGTTCTTTTATCAAAAGGATGAAATCATCATATTTGAAAAAACTTGACCAAATGTCTATATAGTCCGTATGTTGCCAATAAGGCATATTTTTTATATAAGATTTTTGTGGAATTGTGAAATACATATTTCTATTTTAGTTTTTGTTTGCAATCCAAATTTTTGTGACATCAAAGGTGCATGATTACACAAAGGCATCAATACTTTCCAAATCCTATTATATTACATTAGGTTGCACAAATAGGTTTGAAGTATTAACACCAATATCCTTTGCAAATTGTAGGTCCAATGCATGCTTCGCATTGACAAAGAGAAAAAAAACGTAAAGGCCCAAGTCACAACATTTTTGGGTGGAAGGAAACAATTGTAAAATGAGTCCATTCAATACTAATGAGGCTATAAGCAACCTTACCATTGTTATTTCATTCTACACATCCTCAAAACCCTAATTCTTATATCTAGACCTATGTAAGGAATCATGTCAATATATAATAAGATGTATTCAATACATTTACAATAATCTACTACTCCTAGGCAAAGGGAAAGATGTGCAGAACCTACAAAATAAAATAAAAAGTGGATGCATAGTCATCAATTCCTCCAGTCTATTGGGACTTTAATTGATTGGAGTTTCCATCATCCAGTGCCAGTGTTTTTTCAATAAGCAGATCTTGTGTTGAAGGTAGAGAAATAAAGTGGGAGAGAGAAGGGGATCTTATCATTTATGCTTCCATGTTTATTTCTAGACTACTTAATATACCAGTTGTTAGTGTAACCTATGATTGGAGTGATGTCACACTGGATCTCACATCTACAGAGAAAGAACCTAAAAGGCAAGCTCTTATTGTTCAACTACTTTCATGTTGCAAAAAATAATAATTTGAATGTACACACAATGTACAAATTCTTTAAACTAAGTTTATCTCAAAATAGGACATTTATTTTATGCATTAATAATGCCATAAATACATAAATTTTTTTTTACCACATAAAGTTAAAGTTTCTAATTTAATTTCATCCATACAAATTGGACATATGGTTTTAAATTATTTTTCTATAGATTCAATATCCACATTTTTATCTTCATTTCCAACCCAACTTTGGATAATCTTGTGATAATTCAATAATTTTCTAGGCTTAATATCATGTGCCATATACACATGCAAGCAAAATTCAAGTGAACTTTTAGGCAAGGGATTGCCTCTAACTATTTCAACTTCAAAGAAGCAAAAAAATGACATCTTTTTTGTGCTAGCATCAAGCCTTTGAAAAAGCCAAGAATCTTTTTTTGCACATTGCAAACCTTAAGGGAATTCCAAATACCATATCAACAAGGCTCTCCATTCTTAGAGCTTGCATTATCATAGCCATTGAGATTAAGGGCCACTTTAGTCAAGGGTCCAAGGACCAAAAGCATAGTGACCATTTAAAACCAACTTGAACCTTGAATTGGACCCTTCTTCACATTAAAAAAAACACTTTTTCTTATGGTACAATGAATGTGTCTAAAGGCTTGGCATCCAATTCAAGGGTCCAATATCAAAAATTTGTGATTGACATGTGAGAGGATTAGGTTAATGTTTGGTCTTTTATTTTATTTTATTCTTTAATGGTTTTTTTAATATTTTTTTCCTCATCTTTTTTACTTTTACTACACACAATGGATTTTTTTCCCAACTTTTTCACCTTCTTTATTTTTGTCTTTCACCACAATTATTTTCTTCCTTGGTGATCTTGTTTGGAATGGGAACTAATTTAAGATTTTTTTTACAAATCTAAAGCCCCTTCTACTTGTGAAAATTGGCATTTTAACCTTTCAATTTTTGCCCCAGCTTCCGATTCAACTCCATTTCATGTAAATTGTAATTCCCTAAAGGGCAATGTTAATGTTGATTTGTGTTCAAATTGTGCAACCTAACAATAATGAATCCACTTAAAAAAGAAAAGAAAAAACAACTTTCTTGTGTAAACAAACAAAAAGATGTGAACTTGTCAAGAAAGCAAAAAATCTTAATTAAAAAAATCTAATTGACAAGATACACAAGCTAATAGTTAAAGAGCTCAGGCTCAATGTAAATCGTCACATTAAAACAAACAAAAATCACAACCTTCTTCAAGTCTAATAATACATAATAAAGCTTAGAATAACCCATGTAAGAAATTTAACAATTGACAACTTTTATTCTAGCATGAAGGGATATTTTGTAAAGTTTTTTTTGGAGCTATAGTCACAATCTTGTAAGGGTTTATATGGAATGTGACTATACACATTTAAATCACAATTTGTTAGTGTCACAAAAAAAAAGTGGTCACCAAGTGTGTGATTATAAAGGGGGTTTACTGTACCTAAAGCTTCTATTGCAAAGCCAACTAGATACATACAATTGCGCAGATTGCAACTCTGTAGGCTCAAGAAATGGGGGGTCGCTGATTGCACCAAACTTGCTCACACTTCACCCACACCTGCTTGTTTCATTGATTCCATCCTCAAACTTCGGTCCACACAGTTCATGCCCTGCTTACGCTGTCCCCTCCTTAAAGAAAATTAAACAATAAAATCAGATTATAAATTTTCTTACAATCAGATTGTATCACCGTCCGGTGCGCGGGTTTCTCTGTCGCGTGGTAGCGCGGGAATGAGGCGGCGGCATGGCTTCAGGAGTAGCGATATAGCAGGTAGCGTCAAGGGTGTCGGGTGTACTAGCAGGAGTATGCGCCATTACGTCGGTTCTATACGCAGAAGATCAAAACCCTATGGCAGGAGGATTCCGTTTCGAGGAGCGTGCCATGCCTGTGCACAAAATGGTCAGATAACGATTTAAGGCTGTGGGACTTGCAGCGGAACTGGCATCATGCGGTGCAGCAGTTGTGTTATTCTGTTATTGGAAAACACAGCCACGCCAGGTAATTTTCTTTTTCTTTCTTTGGTGTTTGTGGTTTGTTGTTTGACATTGTGTCAGTAGCAAACATCCCAAGAGGGGTGTAGGAGTATTATTGGATCATCTCTCAAATCTATTCAGGTTCACCTGAAATCGTTTTACGGTTTAGGATGCATTTAGGGTTTAGGTACTGAAGGAATGGTCAACCCCTGCCCATTATGTTGGGTAAGGTGCTAGGTGAGACCATTAGGGCAAGGGTGAGCAAGGCACTGCACCCAGCATAATGGGCAAAGGTGAGACCATTCCATGACATTAAGGTCTGGGGTGGCAGATTCAAAGATGGGCAAAGGCAAGACCATTCCATGAGATTAAGGTCTTGGGTGGCAGATTCCAAGATTTTATAGATTCAAGGATGCCACGACTTGGTGAAGCTGTACATAAGGCAAGATCAGGGGCAGAATTAAGACTTGTGCAGGATTGAATTTTGTTATTGGATATATCAAAAATGTTTCATCCATCATTGTCAATTACTTGTTGTCTCGAAGTGTTCAACCTTGGCACAGAAACTGAGCGGCATATACCAGCTCTACAGGTTAATGCATTTATATATGAGGCTCCGGTTCATATGTTCATAATTTAGGATGTATGAATGTTTCTCTCTCTGGCTTTACAAGGCAATTGTCATGTACTATCAGAGATTTTGCTCGTAAAACTAACAAATTTGCTTTCAGCTGAACGAAAGTCATGCAAACTAATGATCAATGTTTCAACAATTTTTATGTGATCACCAAGGCCTTGTACAACTATCCTGTTTCACCAGTGAGGTGCAGAATGGGAGACTTTGTTGCTGACAAATCTCTGTTCATTTGTCACTCAACATGTATTTGAGTTTCTCCCCTTTCTTTCCATGTTCAAATTTTGTCATTAGTTCCCTGTGGCTTTTGAGTTAAATTCTCAGAGAATTTCTCACAATACACAAAGACATGGGAGTTCAAATTACCATCCGTTGCTGCATGGTTGGGTTTATCCCAATGAAATGCAAGTCATAGATTTACAATCCCACCATCTCCACTGAAGCAGCTTTGTATATTCCCAGGGACACGGCACAGGTCTATTGCTGGACTCTTTTCAGTGACTCAGTTGTTCAGTATTTTCCATACAAGCGCTTGTTTTATTATCTTTTCTCATGTTTTTGGAACATTTGGTGCTCTTTCATGCAGCCAGGTTAAATTACCAAAATGGAAACTCACTTAAGATACACCTACAGGGGTGGTACGTTACCCATGGTGCAATAGTGCACACTGGGTAACATAATTACATTTCATTGGATAAATATCCACAATTAGAGAGAAACCTTCACAACTCCAATTTGAAGGTGGCTTGAAAATGCTAAATTCCATGGGCAGAGAGGACTTTGTCTATGAAATTCTAACATCTATGAAATTACAAACACTTTTTCACAACAACACTTTCACGATAACTTGAAAACAACCTTATCATAATGTTACAGATCACACACAAAGTGTCATTTACTAGATGAACAAGAAAATAGTTGTTCACAACTTTTACTGCATCACATTCCGAAAAAAACTAGCAGGTCAAAAATTCAACGGCTTCACATCAATATTATAACTATTCCAGCAATCCACAAAATCCTTGCAGTTACCAAAGGATTCACAAAAAACATTTCCCAACATTTACAGCCCTTAAAGAAGCTGAGATATTTGAAGGAACAACAGGGCAGAAAACCATAGGCCTCAGTCCATGTATTCCAGAACTCTAGATATCAAATCAAGTAACCCCATTCCCAATGATAATCTCCTAAACTTCAGAAACCCACTGATTGCTGCAACTTCTCAAGTTGTGTGAAAGCTAATACATCAACACTTGACTTCCTTCAAAGCATCAGCAAAGTAAAGGAATGTGGGATCTGTTTTCCCTTCTTTGTAATAAGCAAAGACAGTTGAAGAATCATCTTTCATGCTCTCACCAACAAAACTGCACACAGCACATATAGATATCAGCACAACAAACAACTGTTGGGAGCACAAGTTTCTTCTGGCACCTTCAACCTAGCATCAAAAATTGCCACCAACAAAAATGCGCAATGCTCAGAGATACAACCTATCAAATGCAAAAAGGTTCTCGATCCAAAGCTCACAATGCACTTGAAGTAAGAAGAAAGTGATACTCAATATCTTCACGAACAATGCTTGTAGAATAGACAAAACAAATAAACCCTGTGAAAACCATAAACAGAGGCAGAGTATAAGCCCAGACATACAATTGGAAGTCGCTCAACTTGGAGAGCAAGAACTTCACTGCGCCTTCAACATCCTTCTTGAAGGTTGCTTGGCGCTCCTCAGGCACAAGCGGAGTCAGAGTTTTCAAATACTTCTTAATGTATGCCATGAACCCCTTCTTGTCATATGCCGGTTGCTCCTGGTAACCAAAACAGTACCAAAAATTCAGTATTGCCCAGCTTCACATCACAGTTAGAAAGAAACAAGGAAGTATTTGAAAACAATTGCAGTGCAGATAAAAACATTATTTAAATGGAGACCCAAACCTGCAGTCTGAAAGTGTCAACAATGTCAACAACTTTAGCTGCTTGGTCATCAGCTCCCTCATCTTCTCCACCCTCAGCTGAAGGGTTTGCTCCAATCAGACTATCCACATCAAGAGCACCCTTCACAACCCACTGCACCCTCCCCAAAGAAACACATTCATCACATCAGCCATCCAGATAGAACAGCAAACCAACACTAGGGCCACTGGAATCAACTAGAGAGCTATGTAAAGAGCCTTTTTCTTGGCATTTCATTACTTGACAATTATCACACTACATTGTGCATATGGAGGCCAGGAAATGAAACCAGCCATAGAATAAGATCTTCATAGTACTAAGAATTCATACATACAATTGAAGTCAAGTCTGAACAGAATTGAGAAACATCTTACAACAATGTCATTAAGAATACTTTGGACCTGACATAGTATCAGCAATCAATCAGACCATACATGCAAAGAGAAAACCCAACCCTGACAGAAAGAGACAACTGCAAAACAAATCTGAGATTGCAATTACACTGAAGCAAAGACCACTAACGAATTTCAGCAGAGTCAACAACACCATCATAAATTTAAGGGTAGGAGAAAACAAAGATGCAAGATGGCTCTCACCTTGCCCTCAACCTCCCAGAGGACACCATTATGGATCTCGGCATAAGGGAAAGAGTCCGACAGCAACTCATCTCCTGTGAATAAGATAAAACACGTTATTGCAATATGATGACAGGCAGCATACAGCACAAGGAGATCACTATGGAGAATACTTTGCATTCAGGGAGAAGAGATCCAAACTTCTGACGCTGCGTAAAGAGCATCCAAAAAATTAAGATTCCACAATCAGAACTCGATGCCCTTTGGAGTTGCAGAAGAATCAGAAGTCCAAGAAAGAGCTCAGAACCGAAAGCTCGAAAACGACTCCCTTAACACAATAGAGCTCTGCTTGCTTTCTAGCGCATCTGAACCTATCGTTTCCAGATACCGAAAAAGATGAAAAACCGGCATGTATTGAGCACAGTTCTTCGGAATTCGTGAAACACATACGCAAGAAGTTCTTTAATCTTATGCGAAAACTTGACACCTAAAAACCAATAAAAAAATATAGATCGAAAAGTCTCCTTGCTTCGCCACTGTTGGATGCCAAACAGAAGCCTAGTAACATGCTAAGGCGGCTAGGAACAAACGGAACTCCCTGTTTAGGTATAGATGTCTTCTAGAACTCCAAAAGAAAATTTCAGGAGACACGGTTTCATTTCAATCGTAACAAGAGAAAAACACAGAGGAAATTTCAAGCTCAAAGAGCTTCACGGCAACAAACATGCAGAAAAGAAAACGTAAAACAAAGCCTCAAGCGTCGAAGAAACAAACAAACAAAACATACAAAACTCGCACAAATTCCACTGGACGAAGAAAACAAGTTCGCATACTTCAAAACACGAACCTGAGACCTTGTCCTGATACACGAGCATCTTGAAGCACTGGCTGATGGAGCTCCGGTGGAGCCGAGCGGGGATCGTCGAAGGCGCAGCGTAGAGCGACGGGCACAGCGGAAGCTCGCTCGCTCGCAGCGCAGAGAAAGACCGTCGCTTACAAGCTCATGGATATGCGCCCCTTTGGAGACGGCGGCCCGGGTCGGGCTTCCAACGGGTGAAATGGCGCGTCACCCGCGCCTCGGGAAACGCAACCAGTGGTAGCCTAATCTTACGCCGGTTTCCTCGGCCACCACGGGCAGCCTTAGCACCCGTGCTCCGGCGGCCGGCGCCGCCTTGCCTCAACGAATCTGGGAATCGGAATATAGGGATTTAAACTGGGCCCTGTTTACACAAGGGCATAAACCTAAGAATCTCATTGGCTATCTTATCTGCGCTTGTTTACACTTCCGAGACGGAAACCGCTCTCATTGGCCGCTTTTTGTTAACGCCGAGAGGCTAAGAACGGCCATAGAAAAAACTACCTGTTTCACACGCAACTTACTCTTTTAGGGTTAGGGTTAGGGTTAGGGTTCCAAGCGCGTCTCCTGATTTCCTCTCTCTTCGCGTTGTGGAGGTTTTTTCCCCTCCCGGTTTCGTTTTCGCACCACTTCCAGGAGTTCTTCTAGCTCACTGTTTGGGGATGCTGCTGATAATGGGAATTCAATCGAGGCGGCAAGAAGGAGACGATGGCACTGTTTAAGACTCATCAGTTCAAATTTGAAACAAGAGAAATAGAGGACAAAGAACAGTGAGTGAGCTGAGAGAGGTGCGTTTTTCTCCCTCCCCTCGAACTTCATTGGGATTCTCAATGGTCAATTTTGGCTGGAACAATAGATTTGTCATGGTGCTTCAATAGTTTGGTGGGCGATCAGTTTGTTTGCTGCTTTTACAGTTTGTGGTTAGGAAGTGTTTGCTTCGATTGAAATAAGACCCAAAATAATTCAGGAGAGAGAACTCTTCATTCAGTCTGGCTTGTCTGTAAACACTACAACTCTTCCCTTTGAATTAGTTGGGAGATTTTTTCTAACAGCATGGGAGGTTGCTACAGATAACCTGTAACGTGTAATGAATTGCTCAATCCCGATGAATGGGATGGTAAAAAGCTTATTTGATATCCTTATTGGGGAGAATTGCATTTTTAACTAAGGTTGGCCATTGCTGGCAATTGATGGCATTGTTGATTTTCATCAAAATGCCAGTAGTGATGACTGCTATTATGAATCAAATGAACAGACATACAGTACTTAAAGTGGTGTGGGTTTAGCACACAGGTGGTAACCCTAATTCTGCTGCCTTCTGTCTCAAAATGTACCTCACTCTGTTGTCTGAAACCTTCTTGCCATGTACTATCCACAAAACCAGGAGTGGCATTAGTGCCATGGAAGCAATGATGAAGGCAATCCACAACACTGTCAGTGCAACCTTCAGCGGTGCACAGTGGTGCTCTAGAATATCTTCGAATGTTACTTTGACAAAATTGCATGTGATTACCCGGAAGACAGTGGGCAATGTTGTGTAGACATCCTTTGTCGCATTCATAGCTTGCATTGCCTCCATATATGCAAAATTCGGGATAGGGGTAGGGGTAGCAAGACATGCCTCTATGTCATCTGACTCACAGCGGTATTTGCCATAGTCCTGTGCAGATATAGAAGGAGAGATCATATTGATGATCATCAGAGGATTACATGAAGCTAAATACTTAATAACAGTTGTTATCATTTTTTGTGTTTGAAATGCAACTGAAATCCTGAAATACGTGACTGTGGGTTGTGTGAAAAAGAGGATGGCTCACATCTTCAAAGTTGGCAAAGGAGCCTTCAGCTGAGCTGCATTCCCTGGGGAGCAATTCAGGTTCAGGTCCAAAAGGGTCACAGACATGAGGTAGGAAGGTGGGATGGTCGATATCTCCTGAGGCTGCCATTCTCTCCTCCTGGTGGTTGAGAAGATCCACTGCATTGTTGGAGCGTTTTATTACAGTTTTAATGGCCTTCTTGGCTCCACTCAGAGCCTCAGCACCTGCTAGTGGTGTGAGGCAAGGCAGGAGCCTTGCGATACTAGAGTTGTGGGGATTCTGATCATATGCTTCCATAGCCTGGCAGCTATCGATCGCAACACTGCACATTCAGTCAGCTCTCAAAACCATGATCTGTGCCATGCCCAATTCACTAGAATTGAACCTCGTTTGGCAGAATGCTAGTAAGGCATCAGATAACAGATTGTGTTGATCCTGCACATGCATTCTGTTGGCATTGTTGTAACTAAAGTTGCCTTCCAGTGCAGGGAAGGAAAGGAAAATTTGGCAAAAGGACTGGCAAATGTGTGCAGAAGAGAACCTGGCAAGCACAAAAGTCACTCCAGAGACCATCCAAGAAGCAACCAGTACAACAATTGCTGCTGAATAAATCCTGCATCAACATGGTTTCCTAGTGAGTGTTAGGAAGGTAAAATCCCAAGAGAAATTTGAATCTATCCTCTTTGAGCATCAGGCTGATAGTCTTTGCATAAGGCAGCCATCTCAAAGGGAAACAAGATAGATGGCAGAAGGAGCATACATTGTGAGAGCCACATGCCAACTTTTCAGCATACACACTGCATCCATCCCTCCACAACAACCCCGTATGTAGTATGTACCTCAAACTTGGATAGGGACTGTATCGATGCCAGTGACAACCAAGATGACCTACCTGTGCCCATTTTTTGGTCATCTACAATCTGTATGATATTGGTAGATTACAGGGGACTGTACCTATGCCAGTGACAGCCAAGATGACCATACATGATGCTATTATTGCAATCGCCAATTTCCTGCAAATTGCATCAACTTCATGTGTTGGATTCCATTAGCTCTTGGGTTGAAACAAACAGCAGCATGCCAGTCAGGATACATGGCTTTGTTGTGTTTTTTGTTCTCATGGATGTTCTGACTCTTATGCACATATCACACTAAATAGCACTCCACAGAATTAGCACCACAATTTTTCATTTCTTATGACTGTTGGTTTGACCTCTGGGAGATGAATTAGTGCCACAATTTTCATATCTTATGAATGTTTGGTTTGTCCAGTAGGAGATGATGTGAACAGGATTTTGTTGTGGTGGTTTACAACTCCCAAAAGGGAAAACCCCATCCTGCAGCAGTACCAGAAGAGGCAACCTTCTGAAGAAGGAAGCAAGATTGGTAGGTCATATAGCATCTGATGTTATTATTCTTATTCATGTTTCCGTGTGCCTGGAGCATGTTTGACATTTTGTTTGATGTCTATGTTAAAGCTGCTTACACAGAGAAGAAGAGATGGTATATGTGTGCTTTGTTTAGCTTTACTTTGCTCATAAGCTCCTGAAATGTGGTGGCCAGGTTGTTACATGCGGATAGGAACTTTTTGGCAATCTCTTGGTTGGCTATTGGTCCAATATTGGCAAGGGGGATCAAGTCTATTGCACCATCCACTTGCAACTGCAGGGAACAACTACCAGAGGCTTGCTTACACCCGAGAAAATTAGCAACTGGAGACAAGTGGGAAATGAGGATATGAGTGTGGGCTGTGTGGAAAGAGATAAATAAGGAGTGGAGCTGATATTGTTATAGAGAAATATTGCTACTTCTATCATCAGATTTGGGTTTAGGCATTTTCATCTGTGGTTTTACAACATTACTGCAGAGACATGGGGATTGGTATTCTCACCTTGACCTTGTCCACACTCATGACAAGGGTGCTAGCAGTGGCTTTGAGCTCCTCACCAAGTCTGACATTTCCCCAAAAGATGACAGTAGAAGCTGCTCTGCACATTGAGCTGCATTAGTTTAGTCTTACCAGATATATATATGTGCCTTATTGATCTAAAACACTGAGAGTTCAAGTTGAATTTCAAACTGTGATCTTCATGGTGAAAGGACTTCTGTGGAGAAGCTTAGAGAGCAAAGAAATGGGTGAGATGCTGACAATACAAGAACACCGAACTGCAAGATGCAGCAAACAGGCACTCTGTGCCCAGCTTTTGACTCAGGTAACAGGACTTCCTCCTTGAATGAATTGTCATTGGAGGTGTAGGTCTGCCAGACGAGTAGTAGCACTCCGCACAGCAGACATACTATTGCCATTGTGTATGCCCATATGCCGGTGAATGCCACTGACTGTCCACCAGTGCACACAAACCCCCAATCACTTTTAGTGTTGTTAATCATTGTGAACCTGCATTGTGTCTGTGTGTTGTAGTGATTTGATATGGAGTAACACTGATTTGATCTACCAGTGGCTATTTGGCACAAGTGGTTTTGTTGGTTCATTGTGCAATCAGTGAAAACTGAGTCGACCCAAATGGCTGTGCCACTGGGTGTTGTAGTAGTAGATGGACCTACACTCCAGTAGTGCACATTGGTGACATTGAAGCCACCAGTGTATCGCTTGAACTTGTCAAGTGGGTCCAAGCGAGGTATTCTGCCAATCACCTTCTCTGGTGTAAGAGCAGATGATGACCTCTTTGCTGATCCTGCTGCCTGAGATGTCTGCTGGTCCCCCGGCCCACATAGCACCACCTCATCAAAGTGGTGTTATGACATGAGATGGATTGTTACAAATCTGAATTTGGCTTTTGGCTATTGGAGAGAGAGAGTCTGTTGCTTGGTTGCTGTTATTTGACAAAACAGGGCAGCAACTTCAATGTGAGCCAAATTGGTTGCAAAACTGCAATAGAATTATTTTTTAGGGTTACCTTAATCTGCAGCCAACTCAGTTGTCTGTGGGTTGATGTGTGCCGCAGATGGCTTCCGCATAGATGGCTGGAGCTGTTGATGTTGATGTGACTTTCCTCATGTGTACAAAGAACAAGAGTGATGGTGTCCACAGACATGAGCAATACAATCATCACACATACCAACCAACGTAATGGTTGAGTTGTCTTTAAAACTAGTCGTGTCCCTTGACTGCTGTTCCCCATAAAGTTTGTCAATCATCCTTGCAAACTTGAGCTTTCCCTCATCAGTTCCACCATTAATGACTGCATTATTTTCCTCTTCACATGCTCTTGCAACACTGAATCCTGATGTGCTTGATAGCTATTACAGAATTAAGCCACAAAAACTGACTGAGGCTCAGGATGTTGTTGAATCCTCTTTCTTTGATCTTGCTCTTGGGAAAAACTTTGTCGGTTTCCATGATTTAGGAATGATCAGATCATGAGGAAGAAAATTGAGATCGAATATATTATTATCTCCTAGATGGATTGTCTTATGGCCTCAGCCTGGTGTTTATTTTGGGAACACCCTGACTGATTACTGTGCAGCAGTGGTTGATTCTTGAAGCGAGTCTTTTTTTTCCTGTTGTGCGATGGTGGTTCAATTCATTCTTGGTTGGGATGGTTGAAATTTCCTATACCCAAAACTCTGTGTAACAAACCCTAATCACAAGAACAAATACAGCAGTGGTGGTGACCTACAGCTTTCATGGATGCATACACCAGCAAAGATTTCCAACAACTACAAAACGCACCGTGTTATTATTATTATTATTATTATTATTGTATGAAGTGAAATTAGGGTTTAAAAAATAAGCCTGGCAACAACCCGTGATGTATTGAATGTTGGGGAATTATTATTATTATTATATTGTTTTCTCATTGGAAGCTCCTGTCAGCTTTTCAACAGGATTGAAGTAATTGCAAATTGCAGTTTGGGGTCTCACATGGATAATCAAATCTTTTCTTTCTCACACCATGATGATGTGTGTGCACATCTTCCATGCCTTTTCAGCAGATTTTTGATCTGGCCCATGTTCTCTGCCTCTTTGCAGATTTGAACATGGTAAAAATTGATTTGTGGGTGTGCTGCAACAGCAACAGCAGCAGCAACAGCAAGCTTTAAACTAGATCATCATAAATTTGCAAATGGATGCAAGCATGGGGAAGGTTACAAATCTGTGCAGAGAAATTCAATGAAGGAGGAGTGGAAACTAATTACCCTAATATAATAATAATAATAATAATAATAAGAATAAGGAAAAAAAGAAGAAAATCCCAAAATTCTGAATGTTTTGTAGAAAATACAACAAAATTTTGCCCTGAAAAAAAATCACTGGTTATATAACTCTTGTACCAGAGGTTATAGTTTATGCATAAATACAATATTTATTTTAATAATAGAATTCTTTTACAAAATTGTGTAGGGTATACAGACTTTCAGTGATTTTTTGGGAGGCAATTTTTCTCTTTTTTCCAATAAAAAAATTGGGACAATTCGGATTTTCTTTTTATTTTTTAGTGTAAATTCGACTTTTTATTATTATTTTTTTTTCTGTTTTGAAAAATTAGCAAAATTTTAGATATCACAATTTAAGAAAAAAAAAAAAAAAAAAAACCTTTTTTA
>Ga0116227_10006139_pt1 | contig 24611 bp, 14 predicted proteins | sample S1TSphgellanicum_FD_89693 | JGI IMG/M metagenome (GOLD analysis project Ga0116227, IMG submission 89693) | Host-associated microbial communities from peat moss isolated from Minnesota, USA - S1T2_Fb - Sphagnum magellanicum MG | ecosystem: Host-associated > Plants > Peat moss > Unclassified... | reverse complement strand
GTCACTATCATACATGCTACTGTTGATGGTCCCTGAACAGGTGTGAGACTGGCACTTTCGTTCATACCGCTGTGTGTTTTTCGTGTTTTGTTTTGTATCTCCCCTTGACTGGTTCTTTCTGTGGCTTCCTGAAGAAGTGTTAACCTTGCTGTTTTCTTTTTCATCGTGAGAATGGAGATTTCTCTATTCTTATGAAAGATATAATTTTTCTCATGGGCTTATGTGATTATCAGATCATTTGGTATCTGTTCAAACTTTCACCACACTGCCATTTAGCATGGCTCCAGAGGACGCCAACATGGGCTATGAAACTTGTCATAATTGAGTGCAGGATGTGCATAACTCAAAAAGATGATGGATGACCTTCAACAACAGGTATGGGAGAAAGATCAAACACTGCAGGATAAAGATCAAACATTGCAAGAGCAGGATCAGAAGCTACAGGAGAAAGATCAAATGTTGCAAGAGCAAGATCAGAAGCTGTAGGAGAAAGATCAAATGATTCAAGAGCTTCATGCAAGGATTTTTGGACCTGAGATGTGATGTCTTATGTGACAATGAGATGATTAATTGCAATCTCTTTGGTGGTCATGAATCATTCACCATATGAATGCTAGCTTAAATTTGATAGAATTTCTATTTTGCCCAATGATCTATGACTTCACAATAAGTGATGAATGGTGTTCACATGCCACTTACTTTCCCATCATTTATTGTGCAAAATGTAGGTATCCAATTTGAGGTACATTCCCATATCTAGAGGGCATAGGACATCGAGTACAACTCCTTGGGAGTTATCATTTTGTCCATTCTTGCAAAATGTAAATTAACAAGGCAAGAATTATGTTTGTGATCATAACCTTATGGATGTCCTTAAGAAAGTATAAAACTATGAGTAATTGTGACTAATCGCTATGACTACCCCATTAACATCATGAAGTCTTGACTTGATGGATGCTAATAAACACAATATATAAATGATCGCCCCAAAGTATTAGTGAATAATAACAAAAGTTTGTCCATTAAGAAGTTTGTATTACAATTTCCATAGGAAACTAGAAGACCCATTCATGATGTTGCCAAATGGTCCAATTTCCATCGGAATCTAGAGACTTGTTCATCAGGTTGGCAAATATTCCAAAGACATTTCTAGATAATTATGATGTGATTAGTGATTACTCAAATGAAAGATGTTTACATGCCCATTCAAGGTTTCAACATTGCAATTCATATGAAGACTCATATACAAGCAATTTGATGTTAGTATGCTTGAAACTACGCCTACTGGATTAAGGATGGCTTTCATAAACTCATGCCCAAAAAATGATCAATATTCCAAGGGAGAGTGAAACAAACAAATTTGAAGAAAAAAGTGCAACAACATTATTTAAGTATAAACATATGTTCATGAAAGATATATATTTAGATGTAAAATGATAAGTCCATTCCCAAAACTCAAGTCCATTTGTGCATATATCATACAGGCAGGAAGGGCCCAAGTTTATCTAGTTGAATCTCATTTAAACCCTTTTAATGATACAACAATCAATTTATAGTTTTGTTTGAATTTCATGGCTACAACATATTCATGACCTCTTCTAGAAGATGGATTTATAATGGCAATTCATGTAACCATAATTAAATAAGATTTTGTGGTAAAAAAAACCATTTACTACAATATACTTTAACTCTAACTTGCAAGTGCGATAGATGAAGATGAAAGATGATAAGTAAAATGAGCTACATAAGAACACCATTTTGGCATGACTACCCTTTTCTTGCGTTACAAATAAACCTTTAGCTAACCATCTCCCAATGCTCAAATTGCCCCTAAAATTTTGACAAACTTTTTAACTTACTTAAAACACAAGATTTTAAGCTACTTGGAGATGATACAATCATCTTAATATGTTAATGTATATAAATGACATGGAATTAGTAAATATTTTGACCAATTTGAAAAAGTTGATTGGTTAAATTAAAAACAATATTAATCTTTGGAGGCCATTGATTATGTGAATAAAAGAGGGCAATTTGATTGAAACATCAAGGCAAAAGAAACATGTATTAGATGTGATGTGCAAAGCAAATTTTCTCTAATATCTCTCTTACACGTTAGTTGAACTCACATAATCAAAGACAATATATTTATCAATAAACCTTTAACGTAAAAGGAACAACATTATGTACACATAGTGTTTCCCTTGAAAGCAAATCCCTATAGCATAGAAAGAAACTCTAAATACAAATGAAAACCCTATAAGGTATTCAAGTCTCAACATTAGATAGCTCTTCGAAAAAATATTGGAATGCAATTCACTTCTATCATGTGTTCAACAACATGTATTCTAAATCAACTCTTCATTCATTTTGAAAGATGTTAAGGTAAACTTTCATCAAATAGGGTGTCAAGAATCTTAACCTTAAGAAAACCCTATAACATTATTAACAATCACGTATAGTGTTTGCTCCAAATTTTGAAGAAAAACAGTTGCTTTTAAATATTATCATGTTCAAACAAACCCAATAATTTAAAAGATAAATGCAATGGTAATAATTTGATGTCTTTTGATCATGAAATACTTGAACCCAACTTTTAATCATAAATTATTGAAAGGAAAACCTTACATGAGGAAATTTTGAAAGAACAATTGCATTACCCACATACCAAGGTAATTTACACTGCAAATGAATAACACATGACAAAATTTGCAACCCATCATTAAATAAACTTCAATGTTACATTATTCTTGTTTGACTTGTTGCTTGCAAGAAGGTTTTTGACTTTGGCCCAAAATAATATTTGGATTAAAATTGGAGCTTTGAATGTGAATTTTTCAACACAATTAAAGGCTTATAATTCACATTATCTTCCAACATTCAACTTTGAATAATAATCTTGATGGCCTTACCTTTCCATATGTCAAGGATTTATATTAAAACTTAATAGATTTCTTCCATTTGAAATTAGTTATTTGGAAAAATTTGAACATAAGCTATTACATGCAAAGTCCATTTATAACACAATTTTTGGTCAATCCAATATTATTTCACAATGGTATATTGTTAATACTTGTTGTGATGTTTTTTGGAACATCATCATTCATTCCAATAAATTGATGTCTATCATGGATGACATTTAGCAAACCAACATAAATAATACAACATTCAAAGATTTGGAATTAATTATAAGATAAATAAAGTGTTTTCATGTGGTAATTCATGTAATTTAGTTCACCATTTATAGATGAAATCCATCCATCAACAACCTTTTTCATGGATCAAATTCACCCATGAACATCCATTTTCATTGATAATACATGGCATTCATTCATCATAATTTAATGAACCCATTGTTATGAATAAATATGCTCTACATGTGTTTCTTTGCATACATGATACTTTGTCTCCTTAAATTTGTGTTGATCTTTTGGTTTATGTTTTGACCTATTGTTAGGCTTGAATCTAGTTTTTATCATGGTAGTTTTCATGCAATGACAATGTCTATTACTTGATTAAACAATCCAAAGGGCTATTGCGAGTGTACAAAAGACCATTTGGACAATCCATTGTTATGTTCTTTTACAAAACACATGTGTTTATGAAGTTTACAAAAGTTAAATACTCCTCTTTTCCTCTTTCCTTTCTTTCATGATTTTTTTCCTTCTTCCCCTCCATTATTATTCCCTCTTTCACATGGTTTTTCTTTTAAAATTACAAAATTACTATAAATAAATTAAAATAGTGCTTCATAACATAGCAACTAACCCCAACATAAACCATAGAATCCACATTCAAATTTTTTTAAATATATTTCATGTGATATTTCATGTGGTTTAACTCATCACTCATTAATAAAAAATGAAGATTGTCATGGTTATTTGATGGGAGTGCACTTCCATAAATGTAATGCAAATTGGACCACTAAAGATATGATGATCTTTGCAAACTTTATGAAACATTGTGTTTTACATAAACTTTGCATACTTAATATTTTTATCCCTCTTGTTCTAGTCATGCAACCTAAAACTCAACTCAAAAATCATATTATTTAATACGAACAACTAAAGGAACAATGGTCATGAACGCAAGAGGCAGTCACCAATAAAATAAACATTTGCTTTACATTTTTTTTTGACACATATGACATGTTGCAAATGGCATTTGGAATGACATAACATTGATTATAGTCATCCTTGTGAGTATGGGATTTTTCATGTGTAAAATGAAGTGTTTGATTTAATTGCAAAAAAATTGGTGTCATGCGAGATGTTTTAAAAACTACAAATGTTCAAAGGTCTTCCACATTTATAATCTTAGTAAAGCTAATGGGCAATATGTGAAGGTCTTACATGAATGTCTTGTTTATGATCTAAATTATAAATTACTAAACTAAACAATTACAAAAACCAAAATCAACAATTTTTTTGTGACCACTTGTAAAAGGATTGAACTCCATTCAAAATATTACAATAAATCAAATTTCCCTTCACCTATGGTTTTGAGGCATTTTCCTTGCTTGATTGAATCATGTATTCATGACCTTTAGTGTGATAAATGATCTACCACATAACCAACCTTTATGTTAAAATTAACAATTAATCATTTTTCAATCACAACTAGAAGATGAAAAGAGGGGGCCAAGGGGTGCATTTTGGTTATTTATGAATGATAAACCTTCATTGACATATCCTTGCCCATGGTTAAAATGGTTCCATCACCTTGCATGTCATTACTATGTTTTATAACCTTTTTGTACTTGCAAATGCATTCATGAAATCAATCAAATATATAATTAGTGTTATAGTGCTTTCAACATATAAACAATCAAATATTTTGTGTAGACACATAAAAGCATGAAAATTTGCAAATCTGAATGGTTCATAAATAGTTCATACACCAAACAAGTATTTTTGGATACAGGTTGAATGCCCATGTAATAAGGTTTTCATGTCCATGGGAACATACATTTATCCCATTGAAGATTCCCAATTCAAATTTGTGGATGTTAGCATCTTCACATGCAAGGTGGCAAGTTTTAAGGTTAAATATGGAGCTCAGGGAAATTGTGATATAACTGAGGTGAAGATGGATTTCAAATTGTCAATGAAATTATAACCATATGACCAAATGTGTTGGTTTTCGAGAATGGAGGATCCCTAGTCCTCAAGATTGTCACAATTATAACAAAATAATTTTATTCCCATAATTTTTAGTCTTCCAATCTCACCACCAAAATCAATACATATTCTATGCAAAATATTTCCTTACCTATGGGAATAGTGGTATGATTCAACATGTTGGACTATGACATTTAAGTGATGCAAAATGTTGTTTCATGTGCCATTGAAAAGTTGTTGTAAATAAATCACAACATATATAACAAATTCTAAATAAATCACCACCATGGTGAACCAAAGTTGATTGTATGTGCATGGTTAATGTTATTGATAAGTGTAAAACGTCCCATTTTGACAAGCATAAGATATTCACATGGTAGCCATCCACCATACCTTGACAAAAATAAAAATAAAAATTTCAACCATAGAATTGGCAAAACCTAAAAGTTCCAAATAACAACTTTTCAAACTATTTATCTACCCCCAAAATAGAATTACCTTCAAAGTTCATGAAATTGAAGACCAAAATCTTGAAAAATTAAGAATGTGAAACCAATTTTGTTGTGAAAAAACACAATGCTACCAAGCAATAGGTCAAATTTCTCCATAAAAATTGATGGTTTTCTAAGTTTTATCACGTGACCTTATTTTTCCTCAAGAAAATTTCAATGATATTGTCACAGATGCCAATGGCATGGGGTTCATTCATTTGAATGTTCATTCATAACTTGGAATGAACTTATATTTAACTCTTAGTTTAATTTCAATTCATTTTTAGTTAATTTTCAATTAAATGTAAATTCATTTTTAATTCACTTTTAATTAAGTCCTAATTCATTTTTAATTAACTCTCAATTTACTTTTAATTAAGTTTTAGTCCATTTTTAATTAACTCTTATTTCATTTTCAATTCACTTTAATTAATTTTTAGTTCACTTTTAATTAATTCATAGTTCAGTTTAATTAAAAATCAGCTCATTTCTAATTAATTTTCACATTTTTGTTCTTATTTGTTTTGTTTCATGATTTAGATTTAGAACTAGACCTACCTTATTTTTATTTTGGTTCAAAAATCTTGTATTTTTATTATTTTCATGCCCATGACAAATATTATTAACTATTCATTAAGATATTTAAATTTATAATAAATGTTATTTGGTACTAAATTTTAATACTTGGTGTTATTTTATACTCAATTTTAATATTTGATATTGATTTTGAATTTAAAAATACCCAACAATTGGAAATGAAATTGAAAATTGAGAGTGAAATTAAGGTCCAAGCTAAAGACCACCTTAAGGATCATTCTAATGTTGCAAAAACAAAAAAAAACATCTTACAAAAACACACCAAAATTTGTTAATGACAAAATGATAGCACCTTACATTATGAAATATTTTTAATTCACAAGTATGACATTAGAGTTGTTTTTGAGGAGAGATTATGCCCATCACCCTAAGCTTTCAAGTGTCAACTACACTTTTATTATATTCATGTGAGGGGGCACATAAAACATTGTGAGGTCAAGCAAGGAACTTAGGCCAATATATTTTCTCTCCAAAATGGTGCCGTGTAGGTTTAACCTCGATTTGCCACTTTTTGGTCTTGGATCCTCATCTACAGGCCATGACTCCAATTTTATGGCTCTTAGCCAATAGGATTGCTCTATCTGATTGGGCCCTGGACATTAGACCCTCATTTAAAGTGGCCCTTAGTCCTACATAGTTCCTAGTGCGATGGCAGAATCTCTTCCAAGTGCCAATTATGTCAAATAATGGCCATTGGTCAGACCAAGCTCCAGGCCACAACCCCAAAAAAAAAGAGAAAGAAAAGAGATAGTGTATTAGGGAAAAGAAAGACAAAGAAAAAGAAAAATGATCACTATTAGGGAAAAGAAAGACAAAGGAAAGGACAAAAGATCGCGTATTAGGGAAAAGAAAGACAAAGGAAAGGAAAAAAGATCGCGTATTAGGGAAAAGAAAGACAAAGAAAAAGAGGAAAGATCGCGTATTAGGGAAAAGAAAGACAAAGAAAAAGAGGAAAGATCGCGTATTAGGGAAAAGAAAGACAAAGAAAAGGGAAAAAGATCGCGTATTATGGAAAAGAAAGACAAAGAAAAAATAAATAAGGACTGTTTTCAGGACCTCGATATTAGCGCCCAACGACATCCCCTATTGATTGACACGTCCCTCTCCACGTCCAAACGGTACCGCACGTCACTCGCCGGCCGTTCCGCATCCGAGATACCCGCCCGCCCCGCCCGGGCCCGGGTTCCACCTTGTCACAACTACCCAACTCAGTTCCCAGGACGTCCCCACAAGAAAAAGAAGTTCTCAATACACGTTCTCACGTTCACATAAATATCCCTAATTCATTAGAACTAGCTGATTGCCGCGCTCTCACGTTCAAATCCCGTTCGAGAAAAACAAAGGGCGGCGCGGCGGGGGTGGGGAGCGTTGCTGCCACTTGTGTGGTGTGCTTGGGTAGCGCGAGAGCGTCTATTTGTGTGCAACGGGAAAGAGCTCTCTAGCGCGATGGTTGCCTGTTTTTGCGGCTTTGATTCTTTTTTCCATTCTTCGGAAATGCGCCTTGATTTGAGCTGCGCAATTGCTGCAATGCTCAGTTACCACGATGGTTTCCACGATGATGATTACGATCACGATGCTGCGGTGCAGCACTCGCTGGCGCTGCTTTTTTCTATTAAATACGCCTAGTGCTCGTGTCTCCTGCTGCTGCTGCTGCTGTCTTCACAATTTGCCACCATAAGGTAATGTTATAGTTGTTGCTGCTGCTTCTGTTCTGTATAGCTTTGCCACAAGGGCGATGTAGAGGACTAGACAAACAGGACAATTAGTGAGAGACGTAAGAAGAAGAAAGAAGAACAAAGAAGAACAAGGTGAGGTTTGGATGTCTTCGAGTTTTTAGGGTTTGGTTTGGGTATTTGAACAAGGGGGCAGAGTTTTGTGATTCTTGTGGAGAGGGGTGGGGGGAGGTGGAGGAGGGGTTGGAGAACGAAAGGAGGAGTGTTGTGGTGGGAATGGGGGACAATGGTAAGGTGGTGTCATTGGTGGGGAAGATTGAGCGAGAGGAATTGTTAGGGTTTAGTGCCGTTGATGATGTATCTATGATGGAGATCACTAATATCAGCGGGGCAGGTAACAAGGGACCACGGGGAGCATTGTTACGGAGCTTGGGGTTTATGTCACCAAGGAAAGTTCCTGCTGCAACTGCAGCTGCTATGGCTGATGATCCTGTGCCATTGTACAAAAGTGCTCGAGGGTTACAAGGGAATATGGTGAGCCTGATGAATGGGGTGGATGTGGAGATGAATGATGTGGGGGGCTACAGGGAGGTGGTGCCTGTCTTGCGATCAAAATCTTGTAGCAAGAGCAGGAGCCATAAAGAATTGAGAGAAGAGCTGTTGGGCATAAGCAGGCCATCTGTTGGCAACAGGGAACTGCACAGTGACAGTGTAGTGAGACGGTCACCTCGAACAAAATTGAATGAGGCAGGGAGTGCCCCTGGGCAGGGAGTAAGAATCATTCGTCAACCTGCAAAGAGTCCCATGATGGAGGTGTTACAATCAGCAGATGAAAGTCTCTCACATATCGAAGAGGTTTCTGGTAAAATGACACAAAGCCCTTTGAGATCAAGAGTTGAAGCTATGGAGTCGATGAGTAAAAGTTTGAGGCCCAGTGAAAGAACCTATCATAGAAAGCTGAGAAGTCCTCATGCATCCATGGAAGGCACAGCTGAGCTATACAATGGAGAAGAGATTTCTGTAGTGGTGCAGCGAAAGGGTCGGCCTCGCCAGCACAAGCGCAAGTTGTCTGAGTCCAATCCCATTCTACCTCCACTTCAGCCCATTGAAGCAGGCTCAAGACCAGCCCGAGGTGATTCATAATATGAGTACTGATGGTTGTTTTGTGCCAGATACAAGTCTTTAAGCTTTGAGTTCTATGAGTGCTTGGTAGGTTGCAGTGGTGGCAGTTTTGAAGGCATGACTGGAATACAGGACCATGTAGTACATCAAAACTGACAGCAGCCATGGTTCTTTGCATTGACATGCTTTGTGTGAGATACATTTCCAGAATGGAAGACAAAGTACCAGCCTAACAGAGAAGCCATATTTGATCATAGAAAGCTGCAAACTGAAGCTCTATATGCATGGATGGCAGTGTTAAACCTTAAGGTATAAGACATGTGAGAGGGTGGTCACCATGCTTGCTGGAGATTCGAGTTCAGGAACTTGAGTGTTTTCTGAAAGTATGTTGAATTGGATGACAGGAGAAAGCACATCAGAGGGTGGCTTGTGGCTCCATGCTATTGGTAAGCATCTCCTTGTATCTTCACATCTCCATTTCTGTTCAGCCCTTGTCAGACAAAGGCCATAGATGAAGGTGTACTGCTGCCTTTCTACTTGAATTCTCTCTTGATGGAGCCCAATGGTGTTTTGTGCAGAGGATCTGATTATGTGGAAAGATGTCCCACGCTCCTCACTCTTGTTTGGAGCAAGTTGTTTCTTCATCCTTTCAGCCTCTTTTGTGAAAGATATGAGCTGCGGGTGGGTAAAGAGTCAATAGCTGCAGGCCTTGTGATGCCTGGATGATGTGAAGGTTTAGTCTGAATTTCTGAGAGGATAGGTGTTCATTACCAGTGGTTGGCCATTTCATGCTTATGCAGTGTTCCTTTTGACATGGACAGAGGCAAGAGAGCAAAGTTGCCTGTCAAATGACATTGTGTTAAGAGAACACTTTCATGCTCTGTTAGCTGTGGAAGCAGGACGAGTCAAGCCCAGTATTGCACTAACTATATTAGAGGAATACCTTGGTAAATGGATGCAGGGTGCTCACATTAACTGCGTACGTAGGTATGATCCGTTTAGCAGCTGTCTTCTTCCATCGTACTTTTTTGTCCAGGTATGATGCATCTCCAGAACTTACCATCTCTTTATTTTGGTTCTCTTCAGCAGAAACATGCACCTTCTCTATAAATATGCTTTTAAGAAAGGATATAAGGGCAACTAATTGACTTGTTGTCATCAATCAGTAATGAATTCCAGAAATCCAGATTCAGAGAGATATGTTTCCTTGAGCTTTGACAGAATGGATGATGTGAATTTTAGTCTCACGTCTTGTGGTAGTCTGCACACTGGACTTACAAGCATAACTCTGTTGCAGTTCATCAAGGCAATCTGCAGAATTGCAGCAACAAGTTACAGAAGAAGATATTTTGCGATGCATTCGTGTTGTCTTGCCTGTGATAAACCTGGCCTTCAACAAATCTGGAGAGGTGTTTTCAGGTGATCCTGCTACTACTTTAAAGGTCAGTTGTTCTCAGAGTTGCCTTATCCAAATGTTGGATGGAAAGTAGTGAAACCTATCTATGTCTCCATCCATGTCTCCATACCATTGTGGTGAAACTTTTGCTTCATCTCTATAGAATGGCTTAACATTCTTGTGATCCTGTTATATTCATTGATGTGTGGTGTGGGTTATGTTGCAGGTGGCAGCAGTTCTGTGGTTGGTTGCAAGAATGGGCTATGCAATTTCTCTTTGGAGTTTCTTGCGCTTTGGTGTGTTCTGTATCTCTGTGAATCTTGCTCTGCAATTCATGCTATCATTTATTCCCACGTGTATATTGTATAGTAGCTTAAATGGGTAATGTCAAGTTTGTGGTGCCAAGGATCTCCAATTCAAACACTAGCATTGACTATCAACCCTCTACTTGTGGCTTTCATGATATCAATCTCTAATTGCAGTTATGGCATATGATCACAAGTGCTGGTGTTCCAAAAGATCAAAATGAGTGAGTGAGTACCTTAATAGGGGATAAGTCTAGGTTTGCTACTTCATGCCATTCCATAGAAAGATGCCTTTTTTTGATGGAGGTGTAGTGTGCAGGGTTCCTTGCACTCTTCATTGTTCCAAAGTTCTATGTCCTGTACTCAAATCAGCTTTTTGACCATGGTAAGTATTCTTCCCAAGGTTTAAGTATTCCTCAATTCCAATGCAAAAGCTTTAGTTCAGGTTGCTCGGTGTACAGTGTATACCCTTGGAAAAGATGTGTTGAAAGTATCTGGGATTCTCATTTGGGCAACAAATGTTTGAAGCAGGAAGGGCACTGCTCCTTCGAGCATGGATGCTGTGGACTTCATGCTCCCACAAGAAAGCTGTAATTGCTGGGACCTGTCTCATGGCCTGGAATCTGTCCTCTGTATCTGCTCGTCTATTTGGTGGTAAGCTTGAGGCGCAACCTGGATTTCTTGTAATGATTCCATGTGCAGTACTGTGATTGAGTTGTGCAAATGTCATTCTTATTATCTCATAAGGTTTTCATTATCTCCCTGTCAGAAGAAAGAACTTGTCTCTCAACCTAGTGGTGTTCTCATTCTTGAATGTCAATTGAATTTCTTACATAAATTGTTGGATTTGGATGTGGAGCAGCATTTTGTATGATCGTTGCACTCAGGCTATACCAGCAGACTCACAATCCAAGTTTTGGAAGCACCAGTGTTAACGAGGATGCCAACATTGCTACTCTTGCTCTTATTTGCAACACAGTTACAGACCAGTTTACTAAGGACATTCAGGTCTGCTTGTAATCCTTATGGGTGATAGTTTTCCATTTCTTCTAAGTGGCTTCCTGCTCGCACCTTTTGAGCTATATTCTGTACTAGTCAGTACCATCATGCAATTCTCCAGTCTGATCTCTTAGTCATCAATATCTTTCTGCCATCCAGAGTTAGTACACACGGAATTTCTAATGCTTACTTTGTGCATGCAGGTTGCCCATGTGTCTCCTGATGTGGAACAAAGAAAAAATCCCCCATGTAAGGAGCTCCCACTGAATTCTTTGATTCAGTCCATTGGCCGAGCTCAAAAGAGACCATAGTAGGAGTGAATGACCACAAATAATCTTTTGGGATTTTGTTGTAGAGTCTGAGAGAGATATTAAGATACTGATACAAATAATTATCATAATCCATACTTCTGGTGGAAGCTGAATGGTCTTTAATTACAGAGGATGAAACTGGCAGGATTACTAGCTGTACAGCATGTCTACAAGGGTCAAGAATTATATATACACATCTGGGTACCCTTTAGGTTTTTCTCAATACTGCATGAGATGCATATATCATAAGCTTCTATTCCACAACTCTTTTTTCTCCAGAGGTTAAGAGCATGCAGTGGGCTGCAAACTTGTACGAGTTCTTGGTAAAGATTTCCTCTTGGAGTTTCAAGTCATGGTACCTCATTCTTTCAAAGAGCTACCATTGTACTGTTTGGTTTTCTTTCTTTTTTTGGAAGCACAACATCAGACCTGACCTGACAAGCAAGCAACTGGCACCCCCCCCAAGTCAAGCTCATTGGTGGAGGGCTGGCAGGAGTTTCACCTGCACACCACTACAGGTCAAGGTAATACTGCCCTTGTACCAGTTTTATACCAATCTCAATACCAGGCATATACTGACTTCATACCAACCAAGAATCAGTCCATATCAGGTCTAATCTAGTATGTTAAAAATTTGATATTAATTATACTTGTGCTCCATGTTGTTCCACAGAACCAGCAATTATCAACTGTGAAGATCAAAAACGTGGATGATAAAAAGATATGCACATTAAATTTTGTTAATATGATGTTCATTTGGAAAAGATAAATGTTGGGTTTTTGCTATGGGTATGAAACACTTAGATATATCATAATATTAGGGTCTCACTTATAGTAGGATTTTTTTATGAAGATGATCAACTTCACGTTTTATCCCTCTATTTGGTGCTCATGCTCCTCTTTGGTTTTTATTGCTACAACCTACAATCAGGTATATCACAAACTTTTTTAATCACGATTTGGTAATGCTAGTAGGGAAACATTTGTTTTTTCTTAAGTTTGTATTGTTTAGACACATATGTTGTGTGTTTGTGACATGCATGAAACTGTTGTGCTTGTTATATTACAAATTATATTACAAAGTTATAATCAGAAATGATGTTTAGTCGAAACTAGGGCCTTGACAGGAACATTTACATGATTAAAATATCCATAAACTATTGATAAAAACATGAAATATTTATTGTTTTTGGGATGGTTCTTTAGAAATGGTATTTGTATTGTATCTACATGAAAAAAATGACAATTCTATTGTGAGTTGAATGCAGTCAAGAAACTTTATTAAGAATTAACTGTTGATTTGATTATAATCGAATTAACATGAGACAATTTTGCAAATTGAATTTTTTGAAATAATACCTTGTCAAATTGAACTTTACGAATACTAGGTAAAAGGCCACAATTTCTAGGATATTGAATGTATTATATTTACTGCCAACAACTTTAATGTATGTTTGTCATGTATTTTAAGCTTTCAGCCAATCATTTGCTTTCAGCTCCAAGTGTTTTCAAATTCACAAAAGGGTGTGGGTGGATCCAATGAATTTAATACAAGTATTAAAAGCATTAGCAATTAACAAAAAGTATTTGGAATATCATAAGGTAATTTTTTTCCTTATTAAAGCCATTCCTACAAGCCATGGTGAACCCTAGAATTCCAAGAGAATCAACCCACATATCAATTACATAAATCTCTAACAATAATTTTGGCCATTACAATGGATGGCCCACCATATAGCATAACATTGTCTCCCTAAAATTGGGTGCTCAAAGGTAGGTCCTTCCATTTTGGATTGTCTTTTTGGGGGCTATTTAATATTCAAACTTTCTTTGAAGTGTAGTTTGGGGGGGGGGAGGGGCGGGGGGTTTCAAAGAACCAACCACCCCATGATTATTGAAACCCCCAAAAGAACTTGAAATAATGAAACCTTGCCAAAATAAATAAAAGAAAAAGCACCCATCCAAAAAGGGGAAGGAAGGTATAAAAACAAATAGGACCATTGTCCAACAAAGAAAGAACACCCATAAATACAAATGCATTGATGAAAGTGGCAAAAGAATAATCTAGGTTCTAAACCTTTTGTCAGTTGCATGAAACAGATCCAACAAGGAAATGGGTTAGAAAGTTGAAAAAACACCAAGCCTAAAAGAAGCCTCCTTAGCAACAATAATTTGATTCAAGTTAAAGGTTGCCCAAATTTTTTATAGAGCTACTAACACCTCTTGCTTTTAAAAGGAACATAAGCCTTAGCAACAATAATTTGATTCAAGTTAAAGGTTGCCCAAATTTTTTATAGAGTTACTAACACCTTTTGCTTTTAAAAGGAACATAAGATTGAAAAAGATGACCTTTAAAGCCTCCAGCTAACCATGTTATATTAACACATCGATGAAAAAAAATTGTTGATGTTAAGGATAAAAAATTGTTTTATGTTAGTTAAACACCATGGGTGTTGGAGGAGACGGTATATTGTCATTGTATGGTAATTATCGTCAAATGACAAACAATATCAAATGAATTCTAAAGGGAAAGTGTGTTCTGACAGTAGTACCATCACTATAATGAATCACCTTCATGGAATAAAATAATTAAAAATTAATTATGGGAGAATTTTTAATAAAAATAATATTAATTACTAAAAATAATATATATCCCAATCTAGTTTATTGAAAAGGGCATTTTAATAATTATTTATTTATTAATGGTAAATATCCTAGTTATCATCTTCTATTTATTAAGGGGTGAAATCATTTAAGTTAATTAATCCAAGTGGATAAATGATGGATGGATTTCTCTTAACTAGGATGTGTGGAATAGACTAGGATAAGGAGATATAAGAGGATGAGGACTCAACCTTTGTGTGATGAACATGTTTTTTGGGTCCTTTATTTATTTCTTGGAAAGAGTGAAAAATTTCATTAGATGATTAAATTCATTAGTTTTTGTTAGCATTAAGAAGATGCTTGTGTATGACATTCTTGTGTGTGAGAGAAGGAAAAGAACATGAAAGAAAATTGTATTTGTCCTTATGTAATGGAAAATGGTTCATGGATTTTCATGGCTCTTTGTTGGCGTTTGGTTCTATTTAGAATATGAAAAAAGAATAGAAACGTTCATATTAATATTACATAGAGTTTTGTTTTGCTCACATATTAATTTTTTTTTTTTTATATTTGTTTCCACTCTTTATGGTAGTTTTTGGAGTAGGAAATATTTTCTACCACAAGACAGTAACTACCATTAGAGGCCAACAACAAAAATGTAGATTTAAAATTTGAGGTCTACAAGGAAAGTAATGTTGTTGCAAATGGTAGGCAACATCCACAAAGGGTTTATAGGCACTATAAACAATAAACAATAATCACAAAGGGTCTCAAGGCATTGTAGACAGTGGGTAATAACCACAAAAGGTTTGTAAGCACTACAAACAATAGAGAACAATCATAAGAAATCTACAAATGGTTATGGGTTTTTTCGAAGTCTACAAAAGATAATAGTCATTGTGAAATAATAATTGCACCATGATGATAGGAAGATAGAAAGCAGCCTTTACCTTCAAATATTTTCATTTTTTTGTTATTTTTTTTTAAACTAGTTGCCCTTTCCTTATTGGTAATTAGGTTGTCAGATCCCATGGTTTTATGGTTGACTTGTTGGTGCATCCCCCAAATATTTATATGGCAAAAAGGAAAAAAAATCTTAAAGTGTTAATCATGTTATAACTTGATTTTTGTTTGGGCTATAATCGTTTTGATCATTTTTTGAAAAATGGTAATTCACAAAATTATATTTGATCGAATGGGATTAACAATGATTACATTAGTGAAAATGCAAACACCATATAAGGTTGAACATAATATCCACCTACTAACATGAAGATTGAAAGGAAGGAGATAAGAAAACATATGCTTGTTATCACAAAACATGAAACCTAACATCCTTAGCATTGGAAGCAAAAACATATTCTTGAATGGTGTCATAGGCTACAATGCATTTTGCACCATGGGAACATTGAAGAAGGTGAATCCTCATCAAATCTATAGGTTGGCCATAAATGTAATGGGTTAAACCATGAACTATAAGATAGGGGAGGCTCAACCAATTTCTTAATGTTGAAGAAAAGATATATTTTGAAGCCATACAAAATGACAAGATGAATGGGTGAATGGAAAACCATGCACCTGAACTTGGGTTTGCACATGATTTCAATTGGATGTGATGAAAATTAGATAATATGTTCAAATGACATTGGAAGAAGAGTGTTCATGCAAAATCTTTGAAATGTTATCTTGAAATCAATATGCACCCCTCTTTAAACATTATTTGAATGGAGGGATGCAAGCTTGCATGTTAAAAGGACAAGGTTTCATGTTAACTTCAGGTGGGCTTGGAATGGGAATAAACCTAAACCGTTAACCCTTATAGTTTCTAATAAGAATGGGTGGTAATCTTGCAAAAACTTTAAAGTAATGATTGAAACCACAAGCCCCCAACTCCCTAAGCAAACCACTAAAGCAATGAATTTAACAAAAATGATATTTATCCCCCCCCCCCAAGAAATGGGAAAAGTTTGCTAACAAATTGAAAGAATCTTTGGACATTAAAAAAAACCCAAACCCCAAATCCTACCAAAATCCTAGATGAGGGTTGAGTAAAAAAAGACCAGCTAATGTTGAAAGTTCAAAAATGGAGGAAACAAACAAAGAAAATAAAAAGACCTTTGGACAAAACATAAAAAAAAAATCCCAAAAGTCACTTGGATGTCCCCTAATGTTGATAACGATTTTACGTGGTGCACATTGTTGTTTAGGATATCTTGGAAAAAGGAAGAGGTGAAGGAAGAAGAACCAAATGGAAACCCCAAAACCTTAATGCCATCTAAAAGGGTATAAAAATTAGCAAAAGAAGAGAAATCAATAGGTAGGTTGGAAAGGGACCATGCAATGGAGAAGAATATAAATTTGAAAGGTGTAAACAAGGTCGATTGAAGCATGGAAGAGGGCCATTTCAAAATTCAAAAATGGTTGGGAACTTTATTTGAACATGAAGTCCTTTTCTCGAGTACTTTGAAATGTATTAGGTTGATGAAGGTGACCAAAAAAAGGAAAAGGAAAATAACCACCACCCAAAATCATTTACAAAGGTTTGGCACTTTTTAGTTAATGAGACGAGGAAAGTTGAAGAAACTACAAGGGAAAAAAAGGAATGTATTTTCATTTCAAAAGAAACAATGTATTTTTTAGTGATGAAATAATGCCAAAGTTTCAACATGTTGACAACCATTTATAAACAAAATTGGCGAATTTTTTTTAGGCAAAATGGACAATGACTATGATATACAAAAACAAATTGGGAGTTTTTTAAGAGGAAAATGATCAATGATGGCCATTTATGAAAAAATTGGGGAATTGTTTTTAAGCAAAATGGTTAATGACAACCTTTTACAAACAAAATGTGGGAGTTTTTTTTCCAAAGCAAATTGGTCAATGACAATCATTTACAAACAAAAATTGGGAATTATTTTAGAGGCAAAATCACCGCATTGTTAGGGCTCATGCTTTCCCTTCTTTAAAACTTTTTACTATATAGTAATGTAACATTGTTTTTGGAGTATGACAATTCATGTGATTGGCAAGATGTTAAAACAAATGTTGGGTGGGTATAAAAAAAGGTGAAATTTTGTTACGGTTTCAATCTAGTTCTCACCTTGAATAATGTCATGTATCACCTTTGGTATTAACACCTTATTTGAAACCCTCCCCGTTAATTTTCAATGGATTGAAAACCAACCACTTGAAATTTAATATTTTTGATGTTTTCTAGTATACCTTATCAAGGTATTAATGAATAGCAAGGTTTGTTTTTCAACATAAAGGTTTAGGGGATGTATTAGTTGAGGCATATAAGCTCTAATGTTTAGGATGGTAAGTAGGTTTCAAATAAATAGGTCTAGGTGTTAAGGTTGAAGGCAGTGTCATAGAGCTATTGTTCGCATGGAGGCTTATTCTCCACAATTTTTTTAATCCTTGAACTTAAAAAGGTTCATTAGTTTTCACATTTCACTTGCATGTTTTTTTTGTTGTTTAAAAAGTACATGTGTGTTTTGTGTTTTTTAAAGTTCTTTGAAGTTGAAGATTTGAGGTAGTTTATAATTTGTTTTGTGTTTGTATTTGCAATTTGTAAATTTGTGGAACAATGTGTATTTGCACTCTTTTTTTCTTCCTCCAATATTGTTTGTGTTTCATTGTTGTTGGTGCTTCATATTTATTCATTGTTGTTGTTTGTCAATGTTTCATGGCTATTTGTTGATGCCTTCTTGCTTGTTGTTAGAGGTTAATATTGGGAAACAACATGAACCACCCATCTTAAATACCTTTTTGATTTGTTATTGTTTGTCAGTGCCTTGTTGTTCATTATTATTGTTTGTTTTTTGTTTTGTTCCTCCCATCTTTGGTGCCCCCCACCATTCTATTTTGTGTAGGTGTGGAAGAAGGAACTTGAATGATTACTTCAAGTTTTTTCAAATTGCAAGGCAAGTTTGTATTTTTTTCCTTTGTTTGTTTGTGTTTGTTTATTTGGGTTTTAAAAAGTTCATATCACCAACATAAACAAAGGTAACAAATGTAAGTTTGAATTTTTTTTGTTGCATATGTTTTATATGTTAATCATTTCAACATGTTTGTAATGTGTATGATTTATTTTAGCATCGTGCTCTTTCTTTCATACATTATGTTTTGCACATTACATTTCTTTTAGGATGAAAAAGGAGAAAAATAAGTTATTTTTCCATTATAAATGCTTGTAAATGTTATAACATATATTATTTGATTTCTAAAACATAAAAACAAAAACCACTATTTTGATAAAACATACAATTGTTTGGATTTCTCCACCTTATTGTGTAATTTTCTTGTGGACAATGTAGTCAAATGAAAATGAAAACATAATAATAATTGAAAATGAAAATGAATATTGTCTCAATGGTACAACTATGGAGGAAAATAATTTGAAAGGAGATAAAAAAAATAATGCAAGTCTACAAATATAAAATACAAAATACAAAATACAAAAGGAAAATGAAATAAAATGTAAGCAAATCTTTAAAAATTGCATGCTTACTGGAAAATATGGAAAGGGGCATACTAAAAATGTATCATGTTTGACATTCTATTGTGTTAATGATGGGAAAGATGTTGTATGGGGGAATTTTCAAATCATCAAAAGCATACTTTGGTACAAAAATATTATAGATCCACGTAATCCAAAAATAATAATAATAATGGTATAATAACATATTATAAACCTATGGAATAACTATTTAAAAACAACTTGTGAATGTAGATCATGTCATTATTGTAAGAAGGTTTGAGAAGGAAATCAATAGTCTAATGAAAGGGACTGTGAATAGACAACTAACAAGAAAAAAACCTAATGTGTATGGTAGTGCAATGTCTAATTTTTTTAGTGTAAAAGATCATTTTTGATTAAATGTTGTTTAACAAAAATATTTTTTGCAAGATTTGGCCTTTGAATTGTGAATAGTCATTTGCCTTTGAATTTGTTTAAAATGTTTAGTTCAAGCATTTGGTTTCACACTTGTGTTTTCAAATCATACTCCTTTCCATAAAATATTTTTCTATTGCCTAATTTGGTGGAAAATTTTAAATAAGAACATGTATAGCCAAAATTAATAAATTGCATTTTTGCATCAAGTTTTGACTTATGGATGTGTACGGGGGCCAATTGATATATTTGTTTTTGTCATTATTTTTTTAGGAATTGATTAACAACCTAAACAAGTGACTATCAATTTGTTTGAAACAATAAAAATTATTGGTCAAGCTTTGGTGAACAATTTGACATAATTTTTTGATCAAATATGGGTTGAAAAAAAAAGTAATGGTCAATGTCAAAGAGGAATGGTCAAATTTGAATACCATGATTATTGCTTTGAAATCTATTATGAAGTGTGAACTTTTAGGTTTGGATGAAAACTTTTAAGGTATTTATTTTGGCCATATTTTAATTAATATATGTTAGTATGTTACAATTAAATGAAAGTTTGCAAAAATCTCAAATTTGTTTTAACCAAGTTTCCACAATCAAATTTGTAAAAATGTATAACTTGGATTTAGAAATTTGGGAAAGGCAAACATGCATGGAATAAAACTTGTGTAAATTCTAATATTCATTAAAAATAATTGAACATTTCATAATAAAATATATTTTAGATTTTTTACTATTTGAATTTTTATTTTTTGAGTTTTATTTGAATTTCATTAATTGAAAATATTAACATTTCATGTATAATTTTGATTACATGTTTATTAACAAAGTCATTATGTTCCAAAAAACTCCAATTCAAAGGTATTATTGTTTACTGCAACAAGTAAATTACCATCAAAAGTAGTGGGAAAATCCCACCTCTTTTTGCTTAGCACATTTAAAAAATAATTGTGGATTTTTTTCCCCTATTGCACATGCTTGTGTTTTGAATTACTCTAATCACAAGAACACATTTTGGGTTTTGTAACTTGCATTCATGACTATGTATTAATTAAAAAGGACATTTGTGACTAATGATTATTGAGTTGTTAAACCCATGTTATTTCATCCATTTAGTAGCGAGGACAGATAGTTGCAAAACCTAGTTGTCTTATCAACTAACATTTTTTATTTTCTTATAATATTGAAATTCCATGTCATCATTGACCTTCATTTAACATGTAAAGTGCATGCCACGTCCATTTAGTCATTTTATTCAACTAAAAGTTACAAAAGATGCCTTGATAAATGGACGACATGTGTCAAAAAATTATAAACACATGTTTAATTATGAGTCATCACACATGAATAAAAGTCAACTTAGCTTAGCCTAGGTAGCTAGCCTAGCCAAAAGTCAACCTAACATAGTTAGCCTATGTTATTTAATTTAGGTTAGGTGGCCTAGGTTAAAAACAAACTTTAACTTCATAACCTAGGTAGCTTAAACTAGGCTACTTAATCTAAGTTAAATGGCCTAGGTATCATAAGTTGCATGAACAAGGATTTGGGCCCTCACCTCCATTTTGCGGTTCAAGTTTTCATCCATTGCACTACCACATTTTTTAAATACTAAATCTATTAAACAAAAAATTATAAAAATCAAAATTTTTAACTTCAAATTAAATTAAATCACCCTAGGTTGACATAGGTCAACCTATTTCCTACCTAACACCTAGCCTAGGGTAACTTAAGCCTCTCTAGGTTGATTTAAGATGAGTCAAATTGTTTTAGATTACTTACAAGCCTAAACTAAGTTAAACTAAACTTTCCCATTTTAAAATTAAATTAATTTAGTTTAACACAACTAGGATTACTTAGGCTCTAGGCTAGATTTAGATTATGTTAAGGTAGACCTAACTAAATTATACTTAAACTAAGTTAGGTTAGACCTAAATTAAACTAGGCTAATTTAAGGAAGACATAGACTAAGTTAGTTTAAATTAATGTTGCGAAAGAATTTGGTTTAAAAGGTAAAAACCAACATATCAAGGTCAAGTTTTTGTAACCCGGACCCAAGTTGATATCAACTTGTTGGAATCAACACAAAAATTGAATTGTGGAAAAAATGTTTTGTTAAATCCAAAACCAGAACCATGAAAAAATATTTTTGAAAACAAGGTAAGGATATATATGTTAAAAATTGTTTTTTTTCAAAGTTAATAAGTAGACCAAACTTTATAATTTATTATGAATTTTGATTAATTATTTAACTATATATTTACATAGACCCCTATTTTAACTTGTTGTAAACTTTCTATTCACATAATCTTTAATGGAACTAGACCCAATTCAAAAATTGAGTTTGAACGTTTTTGAATTTGAAAAAATGTGATAGAATCGGAACCAAAGGGTTCAAATTTTCGAAAAACCCACCTTAAATTTGTACCTGGAAAATTGTCACATAAATTTTAAAATGTTAGAACCAGACTAGAGGTTTTCTTAAAAAGAAATAACTAGCCAACACTTATCTGAACATGGCTAAAAACAATTACTTTAAATAAATTTGGCCAAAAACAATCACTTAGGTTAAACATAACTAAATCAATATATAAATTAAACTAAACACAACTATTTAAACTAAACATAACTAAACAAACATAAATAATGTTAAATACAATTACTTGGGCTAAATATGGTTAAATAAGGCTAAATTTTTTTAAACACAATTATTTAAATTAAACATGGTTAAAATAATATAAATGAAACTAAACATTATTATTTTGCTTAAACATGGTTAAATATGGTTAAACACCTTTGAACACAATTATTTAGGCTAAACACGGTTAAACCAACATAAATGAAACTAAACATGATTTTTTTATGCTAAACATGGGCAAACAATGATAAATTAAGTTGAAATTGAATATTTCAATTATATTTGGCTAAATTATTAAAAAATTAAGATAAAGTTCATTATTGAAACAATACATGATTAAATTTGGCTAAATTGTAATAAAATCATAAACTAAATTAGGTTACTTAAACTAAATTTGGCTGATAAAATGATTGGTCTTATGTGATTGTAGTTGTTGTTTTATTCATTTTTATTAGTTGCATGGGTTATAAGGTTGACTACTAGTTGTTAAAGACATTTTTAGTCATTTCCTTGATCGTGTTGGACATTGTAGTTGCATAAAACAAGTCGTAAAAAACATGTTTTGGCAATATGAACACTTTTGACCAATCAATAATATAATTTTATTGAAATTAGTGTTATGAGTCATTAAATTAACTATTAGTTTTAAAAAACATATTTTGTTGTTTTTTCAATTGTGTTGGACATTGAAGTTGCATAGGACAAGTATAAAAAACATCTTTGGCATTATGAACATTTTTGACCAATTAATAAATGTAACTTCATTAAAATTAGTGTCATGAATCATAAGGTTGACTATTAGTTGTAACACCTTGCCACATCATCATAATTAGAAATTGAGTTAATATTAACTACTATTAATTACAAAATAAATGATTTTTTGAATTTTAAATATTAAATCATTCAAATAAATTAATATAAATTCAATAATAATAATATATTTACCCAAAATTGAATAAGTTGTCATATTGACTATAGTCATTAAACCATGAGGCCACATGACATTTTAATGTCTTTTGCAACTATATAATAATTTTTGTGATCAAATAATTATAAACATAGTTGAAAGAAACAATAGTTGTTTTTTAAACTAATCAAAACCCAAAATGTGTTGTTGTGAATGGTTAACAGTTGACATTTGATATGTTACAATTGTCATCATTATGTGCTTAAAATTCATGGAAGAAGTTATAAACCTATTAGTCCAAGTCAATTTGATTAATGATACTTCCAAGATTGTTTTTGAATGGGCTTTCTTCATTTTTAACATCAAAAAGGAAATTTGTGGTGTTTCATATTGTTTCTTTTATTTTAAAAATATATATTAAAAAATTCACATGTTGTCCTTCATGTTAAACCCTAAGTTTAAAAGCCTTAGTCTAATTTTTTTATATTGACCATAAGAAAGGCGTGACTATTCTTGAGGAATATGATAACAAAGTTTTATATTTTTATGCTTTTGAAATGCCTTCATCATTTATTCTAGTGGTAATGATAGAATTTGAGGTTGGAATGTGAATCAAACAATTCATGAATATTATAGCTTGAATATTTTTGAACAAATTGTTAGCACAAGTGAACCATCGATATAATTTGTCATCAATCTTTTTTTTGATTTATAAATCTTATCAAGTGGATCCCAAGGAAATTAAATGTGTTTTTGAATGATGGAGGAAAGATAAAACCATGTTTCTTATTGTTGATTTTTTGGCTCACCAAGTCTTAGGCATTATAAGATCACAAACGAAGATTGACATGATTATTTTCACAAATATATTTACTAACCTAAGGAAAGAAGTTGATATTTCTGAAAAAAATTGACCAAATGATCCTCAAGTTGGTTAGAATTTTTAAAATTAATTAATAGAATTAATTGAAATGGATGTACAACTAAGAAATGAGTTAAAAGAAGTTTGAAAGCTCATTTAAGCAAAATGAAATTATGAAAATGTAAAATTTTGAAAAAATAAAATAAAAAATCTTAATGTTTTCATTTTTTTACATTTGCATAACCAACTTGTGAAAATCATCTTTGAAAACCAATTGAAATGAAATGTGTGAGAGTTAACACTTTGAAAATCACCTGAATTTTTTGTTTCCCCAAACTTTTTTGAAACCCTGTTCAATTTCTTTGGAAGATAAAATAGTTTTAAAAATAAAAATATTTAATTAAAAAATTATTTAAATTTTATTTTTAAAAAAAATCTTACGAGCTCTTTGAAAACCAGACTGGATGATTCTCAGGAAAAAAAAACTGAGAACTGCTCATCACTGGCTACAAGATAAAATAATATAAATAAATAAATAAATAAATAATCAAGCTTCAGACAAGACCAAAATAGATATATTGTAATACCCTCGCTTTCAAGCTTTTCAGGTAGGTAGGAATAAGGTCCCCCCCCCCCCCCCCGGGGGGGGGCAAAGAAAAGGCCCCCAAAAAAATGGGTTTTTAAAT
>Ga0116227_10006138_pt1 | contig 24612 bp, 27 predicted proteins | sample S1TSphgellanicum_FD_89693 | JGI IMG/M metagenome (GOLD analysis project Ga0116227, IMG submission 89693) | Host-associated microbial communities from peat moss isolated from Minnesota, USA - S1T2_Fb - Sphagnum magellanicum MG | ecosystem: Host-associated > Plants > Peat moss > Unclassified... | reverse complement strand
CGTACCACGGTCGCGCGGACATGCCGGAAATCGCCCGTTCGCTGCATCTCGAGGTGGACGATCTGTTCCCGGTCGCCGAAGTGCTCCAGCATCTGGGCTTTGCCGACGTCCGCGAAGGCGACATTTTCCTGACGCCGCCGGCACGCGTGTTTGCCGAATTCGGCACTCAGGAGCGCAAGATGATGTTCGCCGAGCATCTGCTGCGCCATGTGCCGCTTGCTTCGCAGATCAAGAAGGTGCTCAACGAGCGTCCGGGTCACCGTGCGCCGCGCGTGCGTTTCGAACAGGAGCTGGAAGATTTTCTGTCGGACAGCGCCGCGGAAGAGACGCTCGACGCGGTGATCAACTGGGGCCGTTACGGCGAGATCTTCTCGTATAACGACCAGACGGAAATCTTCAGTCTCGAGGACGTTGAGTCCTGATCCCGAGGGTCTAAACGAGGGAGTGCCGTAGAGGATTGCCGCAGAGGGATTGAAGCAGCAGTTGAAGCGGTATTCGAGGCGGTGGTTGAAGCGGGGCGGCGCGATTCGATCGGCCGCCCCGTTTGCGTTATTGCAGGTTGCCCCACCTTTCCACCGCCGGTTCGGCCGACGCCCATTTCCAGCCGCTGTCCTGCAGGCAGGCGCTGGCGGTGTACCAGTCTTCGTGCGCGCCGGGCTTGTCGCCGTCGGCCACCGAGAACACGAATTCCTTGCAGATGGCGAGCGCCGATGTGAACGCGCGCGTCACCCGCACTTCGCCATGGCCGTTCTCGATCGGCAGCTTGTGCTTGACGCTCCACGGCTTGCTGTCGCCCACCGGCATGCCGCCTGCCAGCGCGGCGATCTCGTTCTGCTGATCGCCGTGCATGGTGCGCATGTAGCGGTTCACGGCTTCGTCCGTGGCCGCTTGCACGGCGATGCCGACACCGATGCCGACCGCCGGGTTCGCCGTCACCAGACCCGAAGCGACGCCGGCCGCCGCGCCGCTCGCGGCGCCCACCGACGAGCAGCCGCTCGTCAGGACGCTGGCGCCGACGCACAGCGCGCCCGCCAGCACGAGCCGCAGGCTGACCGGCAGGCCGCTGCGTAGCGGCGGCACGGGCCGCGCGTCATGCGCCGTCACTGTCAGGCGCGGCTTCATTGCAGCGCGCCCCAGCGTTGGGTGGCCGGCTCTGCGGATGCCCATTTCCACGCCGTGCCGTCGCGGCAGATCGAGGCGACATAGAAAGCGCTGCTGGCCGGCTTGTCTTTGGTGGCGTTTTCGTCGACCGAGAAGACGATTTCCTTGCAGTCGAGTGCGCCTGCGCTGATGGTGCGGCTCACGGTGACGCGGCCGTGCGTGTCGTCTTCGATCGGCACCGTGTGGGTCACGCTCCACGGCGCGACCGCGCCGACGTCGAGCGGGCCCGCCACCTTGGCGATGCCGTCTTGCGTATTGCGGTGGACCACGCGTTCCGTGTACTGCACCCCGGCGCTGGCCGCGGCGACTACGCCAAGGCCGATACCGGTCGCAACCGCGGCGTTGCGGGTGACTTTGCCGGCGACCGCGGCGCCCGCGATACCGGCGCCCGCGGTGGCGGTTTCCGAGTAAAGCGAACTGCAGCCGCTCAGATTGGCGGAGAGTACTGCGGCCAGTGCGACGAACGATGCGATGCGCGCGCGCGGGACCCGTCGGGCCTCGTGCGCATGACTGTTGTTTGGTTTTTGCATTTCCCTGTCTGTGCTCCTGCCTCTGCCGTTCGTGCCGGCCGGTCGCGGCACGCTGGGCTGACGACGCGTCGCCTGCGACGCTGCAGCATTTTGCAGGATGCGTTTTGCAATTGGGATAGGGAAAATGCAAGCAATTGCAAAAGATGATGCGACGCGCAGCCTTTTCTGGCTTGGCTCAGCGCGCCTTGCCGTGTCGATCGGGCGCCGCTTGGGCGGGGACGAAGCCAAGCGGGCCTCAGGGCTCGCCGTCCTCCGGCGCGTCGTCGGTGCCGTAGGTGCTGAGCCGGTTGTAGAGCGTCTTCAGGCTCACGCCAAGGGCCTTGGCGGCACGGCGCTTGTCGCCGCCGCAGTACTTCAGCGTGCCGAGGATGATCTGCTTTTGCGCATCGGCAAGCGGCGTGCCGATCCAGACGCTCATCGCGTCGCCTTGGGTGACCGCCTTCTTCACGCGCGAGGCCAGATGCGGATGCGGCAATTCCACCGTTTTCTCTGCGAGGATGAAAGCGCGGTAGATGGCGTTTTTCAGCTCGCGCACATTGCCCGGCCATGACCACGTGCGCAGCGTTTCGATGGACCGTTTGCTGAAGCTCTTGCTGGTGCTTTCCTGCGTGTTTAGCGCGGCGAGGAAATGCTGCGCGAGCAGTTCGCGATCGCCTTCGCGTTCCCGCAGCGGCGGGGCGCGCAACGGAAACACCGCGAGCCGGTACATCAGGTCTTCGCGCAGGCCGTTTTCCTTCACGGCGACCGCGGGGTCGCGGTTGGTGGCCGCGATCACGCGCACGTCGCTGTGGATCAGTTCGTTGCCGCCGACCCGGTAGAACGTGCCGGTCTCCAGCGCGCGCAGCAGCTTCACCTGGCGCACCGGCGCCATCTCGGTGATTTCGTCGAGGAACAGGGTGCCGCCGTTGGCATGTTCGAAGTACCCGATGCGGCCCTGCACCGCGCCCGTAAAGCTGCCTTTCTCATGGCCGAACAGTTCGGCTTCGATCAGTTCATCGGGAATCGCGCCGCAGTTGACGGCGATGAAGGGCGCGTCCTTGCGGCCGCTGTGGTCGTGAATCGTGCGGGCGATCAGTTCCTTGCCGGTGCCGGATTCGCCGATGACGAGGGCGGTGGCGTCGGTGGACGCCACGCGTTCGATTTGATCGTATAAATCCAGCATCACGGGCGACGAGCCATACAGCAGACCGTACGATTTCAGTCCCGCGATGCCGTCCGTCACGCGCGACTTGCCTGGTGCCGCTGCGTCGCCGCCAGCGGTCACAGTGGGCGAGTCCAGATCGATTGACGCCATAACCAGGTTGTCCTGTGCAAATGTGTTCGATAGTGCCGCGCAGGCCTGTGCAGAGTGTGAGCCGCGCAAGGGCGATGGGTCACTATCTCATAAAAATTGATTTAACCATTCGTTGCGCACCACGACAATCCGCGCATTCACGAGCCGTCATGATCGACGCCTCGCGCTAACGATTGCGCGCCGACGCTGTCCAACCCCCATGACGTATCGCTGCCGTTGTATGAGCGCCGAGGCGCTGATATGACGTGTTGAATGGCGGTGCCCGTCGGCAATATTGACCGTCAATGGCGGCCCGAATCGGCACCTTTGGCGGATGCGTAGATTCGCAACCCGTCACGCTAGCCTCGATGACTGATTATCGGGTACGCCGTTTGCAACGCTATAACTTTTTCGAACTGCGGCGCGCGTGCCGATGCCGTGCAATCGGTCACGCCACCGGGTCGCAGACGGACAGACAGGAGCGACGCATGACTCAAACTACGCAGCAACTGGAACTGGGGCGGCAAAAAATCGTTGAGGACTTGCGCGTACTACTGACGGACTCGGAGGAAATGCTGCGGCTCGCAGCGAATGTTCCGGGTGAAGGCGTCGGTGCGCTGCGCGAGCGCCTGAGCACGCATGTCGATACGCTGCAGACGGCGCTCGGCGACGCGCAGAACGCGGCGCAGCGGCGCTACCGTGTTGCGGCGGTGAATACCGAGCGCTACGTACGCCACAACCCGTGGCGAGCCATCGGCATCGCGGCGAGCGCCGGGTTTCTGCTCGGCGTGCTGGCGGCCCGTTAGCGTCAGGCGTTACGACTTACGCCTTAAGCCCGCGAGTGGGCTGCCTGACCTTTGCTCGATAGCCCGCTGCCCCGGCATGCTGAGGCAACGGCTAGCACCGACTGACGAGACTCACGATATGGAGGATGCACCATGGCACGGCCCAAGATTGGCATTTTCGGCGCACTGGTCGCCGTCGGCGGTTTGCTGGCGTGGCGCTGGGCGCAAAAGCACCGGGCCTCGCAAGCCAATTTGAACCGCGACCTGAGCCGCTGGGAAGGCGAAGGCGGTGCCGTCGCGCCGATTGCGCAGGCCGCGCCGAACGTCCCGGCCGTCGTGCCGGGCAGCGCCGCCGGCGCGACGCCTCCTGGCGCGACCAACGGTGCGAGCCATCCGAACGGTCTCGGCGAGGCGTGGCCTTTTCCCCATAGTTGAGACGTGGCGGGGCGACCATTCCTCTTGCCCGGGAACGCACGGCAAGCGGGCCCGTAATGGGCCGCGCAATTGGGGCGCAAAAGGCGGACGGACCTGCAGTTTGTCTCGATAAAGCCGTATAATGGGCATTCATACAACAATAGCCCCGTTTAACCCTGCATCATGCAGGCATTGTTGCGAGTTCGTGCTAAGTCAGGTTTGGCGCAGCACGATGGGCCGCATGCCATCCACAACCACAACTTTCGGGCTTTCGAGACGCGATGCCACACGTATTGATTGTTGATGACGACGCCAGTACCCGCGAGGCGCTTGCAACCATCATCGGGGAAGACGGCCTCACTACGGCCACTGCGGGCGATCTGCGCGAAGCGCGCATCCAGTTGGTCCGGCAAATGCCGGATGTCGTATTTACAGACCTGAAGCTGCCGGACGGCAGCGGGGTCGACCTGTTCGAAGACCTCGACCCGCGCTCGGGTGTCGAGGTGATCGTGATTACCGGCCACGCGACGGTGGAATCGGCGGTCAACGCGCTGAAAATGGGCGCGACGGACTACCTTGTGAAGCCGATCAACATGCAGCGCGTCAAGGCGATCCTGTCGCGCCTGCCGCGTCCCGGCGACCTCAAGGCCGAAATCGGCACCTTGCGCGGCGAGCTGCGCCGCATGGGGCGCTTCGGTCTCATGCTCGGCAATTCGCCGGTGATGCAGGAGGTCTACGACCAGATCAGCCGGGTGGCGCCGACGGCGGCCTCGGTGATGCTGGTGGGCGAGTCCGGCACCGGCAAGGAAGTGGCCGCGCAGACCGTGCACCAGTTGAGCCTGCGCCGCAAGCACGCGTTTCTCGCGGTGAACTGCGGCGCGATTTCGCCGAACCTGATCGAATCGGAAATGTTCGGCCACGAGCGTGGCTCGTTCACGGGCGCCGACCGTCAGCACAAGGGCTATTTCGAACGGGCCAACGGCGGCACGCTGTTCCTCGACGAAATCACCGAGATGCCGATCGAGTTGCAGGTCAAGCTGCTGCGCGTGCTGGAAACCGGCATGTTCATGCGGGTCGGCACGACCAAGGAAATCGAAACCGATGTGCGCCTGATTGCGGCCACCAATCGCGATCCCGAGCAGGCCGTGCTCGAAGGCAAGCTGCGCCTCGACCTGTATCACCGCCTGAACGTGTTTCCGATCAGCTTGCCGCCGCTGCGCGAGCGCGGCAAGGACGTGGACCTGCTGGCCCAATCGTTCCTCGACGACCTCAACGAGCGGCACAGCACGCGCAAGCATTTCCCGGCAGCGGTCAAGGAGATGCTGTTGTCGTACCCGTGGCCCGGCAATGTGCGCGAACTGAAGAACTACGTGCAGCGCGCGCACATCATGTCCGGCTCGGATTCGGACAGCACGGCGACGGTGCCGTTGCAGATCACGCTGTCGAAACCTGCGGCCGGCACGGCCATCACGATTCCATTCGGCACTTCGCTCGCCGAGGCGGACCGCCAGTTGATTCTCGCGACGCTCGAGCAGTGCGGCGGCGTGAAAACACGTGCGGCGGAAATTCTCGGCATCAGTCTGAAGACGCTCTACAACCGGCTCGTCGAGTACGGCAACGATGCCAGCCGCGGCGAGGACGGCGACGTGCCGGACGAATCGCGGGCCTTGGGCGACGCCGACGCCTGATCTGCCGCCGCGGGGCGCGTGCGCCGCGGCATAGGCTTTGCTGTGTTCGGGTTGAACGCACACAAGGAACGACTATGCCGCTACACGCTCCCGCTCCCTCGCTCGAGGCGCATCGTCCCGAGCCGACCGACCCGCCCAATCCCAACGAACCCGACACCGTGCCGGACCCGACCCGCGAACCGGTCGAACCCAGCGCGCCGCCGATCGGCGATCCTCCGCAGCAACCCAATGAGACGCCGCATATTTCGCGCGCCGCGGCTCCCCACATGACGTTCTGACGCCACTTTCCGGACAGGCGGCCAGCCCATGACCGCCTTCCACGCTGCAAGCGTTCGTTTTGATGTACTTGTTACAAAGCGGACGACGCTTTTACCGGCAAATTGCTGCGGCGGGCCCTAGACTACATTCAGGTCGTCCAGCAAGGCGGCGGCTTCCCCAGGAGGCATCGATCATGAGACATCCGGCATTGCGGCGCTCCGCGCGCCACGCGAAGCGCGATTCGCGCCCCGGCAGCGGAGCAGGCGGCCCGCCATCGGGAGACCCGCCCGTAGGGCCGGATCCGGCAGGGCAAAACCGCATCGCGCCCAATGCGCCGCCGGACGGCGAGCACAACCAAGGCGGTGTGCGTCCTGAAGGTCTCGAATACCAGCGCGACCTCGGCTCCGAGCAGGACGCCTGACGGCTTTCGGCAGCCGTAGGCCACAAGCGGAAAGCGGAAATATTTTTTTGCAAGCGGCCTGCCGCAGGCGGGTTGGCGCTTGCCCGTCACATTTGCATACATTTTTATTCCTCCAATTTTGAGATGCGGCACGCGACTTGCATGCACCGTAATGGCACATCCCCGCATGCAACGAACAAACTGAATGAGGTGGAGCACCAATGAGCAGATTGATCGTGGTATCGAATCGTGTCGCGCCGACGCAGGAAGGCCGCCCCGCAGCAGGCGGTCTTGCAATCGGTGTACTGGACGCCCTCAAGGAAACCGGTGGCGTATGGTTCGGCTGGAGCGGCGAGACGGTGGCGGAGCCGTCGCCGCCGGTGATCGAAAAGCAGGGCAACGTCACTTACGCGACGGTGGGTCTCACCAAGCGCGATTACGACCAGTATTACCGTGGCTTCTCGAACGCGACACTGTGGCCGACTTTCCACTATCGCAACGACCTGTCGCGCTTCGATCGTCAGGAGTACGCCGGATATTTGCGCGTGAACCAGACGCTCGCGAAGCAACTGAAGGAGATGGTCAAGCCCGATGACATCATCTGGGTGCACGACTATCACCTGCTGCCGTTCGCCAAGTGCCTGCGCGAACTGGGTGTGAAAAATCCGATTGGCTTCTTCCTGCATATTCCGTTTCCGGTGCCGGAAGTGCTGCGTAGCGTGCCGCCGCACGAAGAACTCGTGAAGGCCATGTGCAGCTACGACGTGGTGGGTTTTCAGACCGAGGCGGACCGCCAGTCGTTTGTCGACTATATCGAGCGCGGGCAGCACGGCACGTCGAGCGAAGACGGCATGGTGCATGCCTATAACCGCTTCCTCAAGGTCGCGGCCTATCCGATCGGGATTTATCCCGACGCGATTGCCAAGGCCGCCGAACAGTTCACCGACCGTAAGCCGGTGCGTAGCCTGCGCGACGGCATGCGCGGGCGCAAGCTGATCATGAGCGTCGACCGCCTCGATTATTCGAAGGGACTGGTCGAGCGCTTTCAGGCATTCGAGCGTCTGCTGCTGAGCGCGCCAGGTTGGCACGGCCGCGTCTCGCTGGTGCAGATCGCACCGCCGACGCGCTCGGATGTGCAAACCTATCAACGTATTCGTCAGACGCTGGAGGGTGAAGCGGGGCGCATCAACGGCCGCTTCGCCCAGCTCGACTGGACGCCGATCCAATACCTGAACCGCAAGTACGAGCGCAATCTGCTGATGGCGCTGTTCCGGCAATCGCATGTGGGTTATGTGACGCCGCTGCGCGACGGCATGAACCTGGTTGCGAAGGAGTACGTGGCATCGCAGGATCCGGCCGATCCGGGCGTGCTGGTGTTGTCGCAGTTCGCCGGCGCTGCCGAGCAGTTGCCGGGCGCGCTGGTGGTGAATCCGTTCGACCTGTCGCAGATGGCCGAAGCACTGGAACGCGCGCTGTCGATGCCGCTCGCCGAACGTCAGGCCCGTCACGCGGACATGATGGCGCCGTTGCGCGAAAACAATCTGTCGGTGTGGCGCGATACGTTCCTCGCAGACCTGCGCAATGTCGCGACGGCATCTTCTGTGACGGCCAAAGCGGTAAAGCTCGCAGACGTGACGGCGACGTAAAGCGCTAGGTGATTGCGTGGCGAGGCACTGGCGGGACGTATGCCGACGCAGCCTCGTGCACGCTGTCACGTCGAATTCGCAAAACGGCAAGCCCGGCTGGCTGATCCGATGCAGTTCAGGGGTAGCTGGAGAGATGCACAAAACCACTTGTACGGCGGCCCATACGGCCGCCGTTTTTACGCGTGCTTCACGCGCAACGTGCTGATCACGGACGCGACCGCCGCAAAACACGCGGCCACATAGAGCGCAATGGTCGGCCCATGCTGCGGCGCGACGCCGAAGATCAGCGCCACCAGCGCAGCACCGAGCGTTTGCCCAGTCAGACGCGCGGTGCCGAGCATGCCGCTTGCACCGCCGCTGCGCTCGCGCGGCGCCGCGGCGAGCATGGTGCGATTGTTGGGCGACTGGAAAATGCCGAAACCCGCGCCGCACAGCGCCATGCGCCACGCAATCTGCAGCGGTTCCGGGTGCGCGCCGAGCGTGGCGAGCAGCAGCAGGCCCGCGGTCAGCGAAGCGAGTCCGATACCGCCCAACCAACCCGCCGACAAACGATCCGACAGCACCCCCGAGAGCGGCGCGGCAACCACGATGACGAGCGGCCACGGTGTCATCAGCAGGCCGGTCTGGACTTGCGATAAGCCGAGCGTGTCCTGCAGCATGAACGGCAACGAAACGAACGCGAGCATCTGCGCGGCGAACGAGCAGACCGAGGTGCCGATCGATAGCGCAAAGATCGGGATACGCAGCAGATCGATGGGCAGCAGCGGGGCCGGCTGGCTCAGTTGCCGCCGCACGAAGAAGTAGCCGATCACCACGGCGCCGAGCGCTTCCATGGCGATATATCCCCACGCTTCGCCGTGTCCGAGGCCATCCACGGCGAAGATCAGCAGGCCGAACACAAACGCGTTCATCACGGCGCTGAGGGTGTCGTAGGGCGCCTTATGGCCGGCGTTGACCGGCAGCGCTTTAAAGCCGCTGACGACGGCCGCAATGCCGATCGGCACATTGATCGCGAACAGCCACGGCCATGGTGCGATGGCGAGCACGCCCGAGGCGACCGTCGGGCCGACCGCGGACGAGACCGCCACCACCATGGCGTTGATCGCCACGCCGCGGCCGAGTTGGGTCCGTGGATAGATCATGCGCACCAGCGCGGTGTTCACGCTCATGATGCCCGCCGCGCCGAAGCCCTGGATGACGCGGGCGAGGGCGAGCGTCGGCAGCGAGGTGGCGAGCGCGCAGCCGAGCGAGGCGACAGTGAAGAGCATCAGGCCGCCCAGATAGACGCGCCGGTAGCCGATGCGGTCGCCGAGCGAGGCCAGCGGCAGCAGCGAGATGGTCACCGCGAGCTGATACGCGTTGACGACCCAGATCGAGGCGGCCGCGCTCGCATGCAGATCGCGGGCGATGGTGGGAAGCGCGACGTTGGCGATGGCGCTGTCGAGGACGGCAAGCGTGATGCCGAGCGCCACCACGACGATTGCCCAATAGCGTTGCGGCAGGGGCAGACCCAGTTCGGGTTCGGGTGCGGTCGGGCGGGCGCCGCTGGGGGCGTGCTCAGGGTGGTTGGAAGTGTCGTTGCCGGAAGCTTGTGCGTGCATCGTGCAGGTATTGTATTGACGGCTTTGAGGCGCGAATCGGGGTGAGAGGGTTCGCCACGCGCACCTGTCTCCTGGTGGCGTTGTGCCCACGACGCCGGGGCGCGTCTGACGCGCTGCCCGGCGCCGCTTCGCGCGACTATTTCAGTTCGTACAGACCGGTGTGGGTCGTTGAATCGAGTTCGTTGAGATGGGTCATGAAGCGCGCGATCGCATTGGTGGTGTTCGCGTTGATCGGCAACTGCGCGACCTTCAGCGCGTGCAGGCGGAAGATGTAGCGATGCGTCCTGTCGCCGCGCGGCGGCGCAGCGCCGCCGAAGCCGACCGTGCCGTAGTCGTTGCGCACCTGCAGGGCGCCTTGCGGCAACAGCTCGCCGTCGGCCGCGCCCGCATTGCGCGGCAGCGAGCGGACATCAGCGGGAATGTTGACCACCACCCAGTGCCAGAAGCCGCTGCCGGTGGGCGCATCGGGATCGTGGACGGTGAGCGCGAAACTTTGCGTGCCCTCCGGCGGCGCTTCCCATTGCAGTGAAGGAGAAATGTTTTCGCCATCCACGCCGAACGCTTTGTCGTTGTATTCGTGCGCTTTCGGCATGAAGCCGTTGGTGGGGAACTCGTCGGACCAGAGACGGAAATCAGCCATCGTATGCCTCCCTTAAGGTGGTTCTCAGATGGGCCGAGCTGCCGGAAAGGGTGCTGCGGACAGACCCGGGTGAGCAAATCGAGTGTATCACCGGCGACGTGTTCGCTTGCTCGAAACGGGCTATGGCGCAAGTGCGCCAAACCCACCGGGTACCCGTGTGGATTTACCGCGGGTGAGACGCGGGAATCAACTGCGCTCTTCGAATTCCGTGACGTCGCTGTGCAGCCAGTCGATCAGCCGTTGCAGCACGCCGTCGAGATCCCGGTTGGCTCCGCGCAACGCGCATTCCCACACTACGGCGACGCGCCAGCCGGCGGCGAGCAGGGCGGCGCGCGATTTCTCGTCGTTGCTGCGGTTGCGGCCTATCTTGTCGCGCCAGAACTCGGGGCGCGTTTGCGGCCATTTGAAGAGCGGGCAATCGTGGCCGTGCCAGAAGCAGCCGTGCACGAACACGACGGCGCGATAGCGCGGCAGGACGATATCGGGACGTCCCGGCAGGTCGCGCGCATCGAGCCGAAAGCGGAAGCCCTGCCGGTGCAGCAGGCTGCGGATCAGCAACTCCGGTTTGGTGTTGCGGCCGCGAATGCCGGACATCATCCGGCTGCGCGTGGCGGCGTCGACGATGTCGACCATCAGCTCAAGCGCACCCGCGCCGATGGGGCCGGCGCAAGCAGCGCCTCGACATGCGGCCGCATGATGCGCGCGACTTCCTGCATGACCGGCATCACCACGCTGTTGCCGAACTGGCGGTAGGCCTGAGTGTCGCTGACTGGAATCCGGAACGTGTCGGGAAAGCCCATCAGCCGCGCACATTCGCGTGGCGTCAGCCGCCGCGGACGCAGCCGTTTGCCCTGGGCGACGAGAATCTCCGAGCCGTCCTTGTGATAACGGGCCGACAAGGTGCGCGTCACGCTGTCCGGGTAGGCCATGCCGAAACCGAAGCCGTTGCCCGCCGCGCGATGCTTCTCCGCGTAGTTCTGCAGATAGGTCCACAGGTTCGGTGTGAGCGTGTACTTCGGCTGCACGCGTTTTTTCGCGTGGTCGAAGAAGCGGTCGTGGTCCCACGGCAGCACCGGCTCGCTGCCGTCGGTGCGATGCAGGATCGAGCCGAGGCGCGGGCCGACGGCGGGCAGCTGCAGGTCGTCCCAGGAGAACGCCGTCTTGCCGCGAAAGCCGACGATGATGATCCGCTCGCGGTGTTGCGGCGTGAAATGCTGACCGTCGACGATGCGGTAGTGCACTTCGTAGCCAAGTTCGTCGCGCAGTGTCTGCAGGATGACTTCGAAGGTGCGGCCCTTGTCGTGCGACAGCAGGTTCTTCACGTTCTCCAGCAGAAACGCGGCGGGGCGCTTGGCCGCGATGATACGGGCGACATCGAAAAACAGCGTCCCCTGGGTGGCGCACTCGAAGCCGTGCGGCCGGCCCATGGCGTTTTTCTTGCTGACCCCGGCGATGGAAAACGGCTGGCAGGGAAAGCCGCCGAGCAGCACGTCGTGAGCCGGCACCTCGTGGGCGGGAAACGACACGATGTCGCCGATGAACGAGTGCTCCGCGCCGTAGTTTTCCAGGTAGGTTTTCTTCGAGAAGTCGTTCCACTCGCTCGTGAAGACACATGCGCCGCCCTGTGCCTCGAAGCCCATGCGGATGCCGCCGATCCCGGCGAACAGGTCGATGAAGCGGAAGTTGGCGGCGCCGTCCGCGTCGCCGTGCCTGAGCGCGGCGCCCGCGTGCAGCAGATCGCGCAGCGCGGGCTCGAGCATCGCCGGACATGGCGTCTCGCCTTTTTCCCAGCGGCGCACGGTCTTGATGTCCTTGCCGACGTGAGCGGCGATTTCTCGTTGGGTGAAGCGGGTACGCGCCTGTTTTAGCAGCTCGAGCGGTGGGGCCTGGGTCACTAGCAGTCCTTGCTGGGGATTTTTGCGGACATTATGACCTGGAGTTGTCCCTTTTTCCCGAAATTCCCTGATTCGACGAGCAAAAATGGCTCGATCGACGCCTCGCGCAAGACGACGGCACGACTCTGCGAACAGGTCAGACAAGAAAGCGTTCCGTATGCAAGTTTGGCATTTTGCAAACGTTAACGGCCTTGAATGTCAAGGCATCTGTTGGCTTACGGTTAACGATGGTTAATTCGCGGTCAGACAGATTGCGAGCGCAATAAAGGGTTGTTAGGCTTTACCCCAGTGACGCTGATCTCCGCGTTACGGTGTGTTCGAGCCGCGGCATAGGTCCGCGGCTTTTTTTTGCCGACTGGCTTGCCGGTAAGAACGGGAATCGGCGGGGAACAAACGGGCAGTCGCGCGTCGTGCGCTCAGCTAATGCGCTGGAGCGGCGCCGGGCGGTTTTCGTGGGCGCCGAGCGGCAAGGCTTTCCACTCGGGCAGGCGCTCGGCCGGGTCGAACTGGTCCAGTTGCAGCAGCAGGCCGTCGACGGCGCACAGTTGCGCGTGGGTCAGGTGCTCGGCATCGAGCAGCGCGTGCAGACGCTTGCGCCAGTAGGCCGGCGGCAGGATCGAACCACCCAGATCGCCGAGCAGCGAGGGCTCCATCACGCGGCGAATGTGCGCGATGTCCTGATCGATAAGCGTCGCCAACAGGGCGTTGTTCGGCGCGGTCAGAGTGTGGTCCATGTCACATTAACGGCACGGCCCGCATTGACTTTAGGGGTGTGACCGAAAATTTTTTCGGCTGCGTGCGGGCGGCGGATCGGCGCCGGGCACACCCGTTGCTGTGGAAGAGTACTGGCGCAAATTCGCGCCGGCACTGCAATCGCAAGGAGCCGAACATGAATAAGGACCAGGTGAAGGGTGTCGCAGAACAGGTCAAGGGCAAGGTTAACGAGGCAGTGGGCAAGGCCACGGGTAACAAGGCCAAGGAACTGAAGGGCGACCTCCAGCAAGGCGCGGGTGAGATCCGCAAGGCCTACGGCGACGGCAAGGAACACGCCAAGGACAACGCCAAGCGGAACGCGCCGTAACGGGCAGCCCGGTTTGACGAAAAGGCGCTTCGGCGCCTTTTTTTGCGCGCCGCAGGCGTCGTCCAGACCGGGTTGACCCCGCGCCGGAAAAGTTTGGCAGGAGCGTTTATATTGATCGCTTTGTTCGCCGGACCCGTTGCCTCAAGGAGGCAGCGTCGCCATCGCGCCCGACCCCTCTGTCCAAAGAGCCCTTATGACCGATCTTTCCGCGTTTCCCATTACGGCTAAATGGCCGGCCCAGCATCCCGATCGCCTGCAACTCTACTCGCTGCCTACGCCGAACGGCGTCAAGGTCTCGGTGATGCTCGAGGAGATCGGCTTGCCTTACGAGCCGCATCTGGTGCGCTTCGACACGAACGATCAGATGACGCCGGAGTTCCTCTCGCTGAACCCCAACAACAAGATTCCGGCCATCCTCGATCCGAACGGTCCCGACGGCAAGCCGCTGCCGCTGTTCGAGTCCGGTGCGATCCTGATCTATCTGGCCGACAAGACCGGTCAGCTCATTCCTCAGGACGCCGCTGGCCGCTACGAAACGATTCAATGGGTGATGTTCCAGATGGGCGGCATTGGCCCGATGTTCGGCCAACTGGGCTTCTTCCACAAATTCGCCGGCAAGGAGTATGAGGACAAGCGTCCGCGCGACCGTTACGTCGCCGAGTCGAAGCGCCTGCTCGGCGTGCTGGAGAAGCAGCTGACCGGACGTGCGTGGATCATGGGCGACGCCTATACGATCGCGGATATCGCGACCTTCCCGTGGGTGCGTAACCTGATCGGCTTCTATGAGGCCGCCGATCTGGTGGGGATCGCGGATTTTCCGAACGTCAAGCGAGTGCTCGACGCGTTCGTCGCGCGTCCGGCTGTGGTGCGCGGGCTCGATATTCCGAAGCGTAATTGAGGCGTGGTCTAACGGCTTCCTAAGCGCTCCCCGCGCGCGCCGCCAATGCCGCGCGCGCCGACTGGATCGCGCTGTCCCAATCGCCCAGCACCGGCTGGCGAAACAACTGCGCGCTCGGGTACCACGGACTGTCCTGGCGCTCGAGCATCCAGCGCCAGCAGGTGTCGAAGCGATTCAGGATCCACACGGGTTTGCCCAGTGCGCCGGCAAGGTGGGCCACCGCCGTGTCCACCGAGATGACCAGGTCGAGGTTTGCTACCAGCGCTGCGGTGTCGGCGAAGTCGGCGAGTTCTTCCGTGTAGTCGACGATCCGCTGGCCGAGCTCCGGCGTCTGCGTCAGTTGTTGCGCCGCCGGTCCTTTCTGCAAGCTGTAGAACCGGACATGCGGGACGTCGAGGATCGGCCGCAGCGCGTCGAGCGTGATCGAACGTCGTGCGTCGTTTTTTCTCAGCTCCGCGACATGCGGTCGACTTCCGCCTGCCCACACCAGGCCCACTTTGAGGCCGTCGCTTCCCGCATCGTGTGCGATGCGCTCGGCCCAGCGTTGCGAGGCTTGCGGATCGGCGAACAGATAGGGTGTGGTTCCGGGAATGTTCGCAAGCGTCGTCTTGAGCGCGAGCGGCAGACTGAGCAACGGACAGTGGCAATCGAAGGGCGGCAGCGGTTGGCCCTGCTCGATCAACTGCGTCACGCCGTCCAGATTCGTCAGCAGGCGAATCAGCTCGGATGGGACTTCGAGGACGACCTTCGCGCCCAGCCCCGACACCAGCGCGGCATAGCGGCAGAACTGCAAGGTATCCCCCAGGCCCTGTTCCGCGTGCAGCAGGATAGTCTTGCCGGCGATGGAGAAATCGCCCAGCCACAACGCTTGCTTGAAGACCCGTTGACTTGCCTGGATCCGGTTGCGTTTCCAGCGCCACTCGTACTTTGACCAGCCTTCCTCTAGCCGGCCCAATTGCAACAGGCAGAGCGATTCGTTCCAGTGCGCTTCGGCGAATTCGGGGCTCAGCGTCAGCGCGCGTGCGTAGCTCTGCAGTGCCTGCTCATGTTGATTCAGGTCGACGAGCGTGAGACCGAGGTTATTCCACGCGTCCGCAAACGCAGGCGCGAATTCGAGTGCGCGCTGGTAGCTCTGTTGCGCATCCTGTGGGCGGTTCAGATCGCTCAAGGCGTTGGCGCGATTGCTCCAGGCATCCGGGTAGTCCGGTTGCAACGCGATGGCCTGGTCGCAGCTCGCGAGGGCGTCCGCGGGACGGCCGAGATCGCGTAGCACACAGGCCCGGTTGCTCCATGCCTGCGGGAACTCCGGACGCAGTTTCAGGGCGCGTTCGAAGTTTGCCAGCGCCTCGGCGGGCGCATCCAGACCGGCTAGCGCGTTGCCGCGATTGTTCAAGGCGTCGACGAAATCGGCCTGCAATGCGAGTGCGCGATTCGCGCTGGCGAGCCCTTCCTTGAAGCGCCGCAAGGCGTTGTAGGCGAAGGCGAGATTGGAGTGGATCGGCGCCTGCATGCCGTTGATCGCGACCGCCTTTTTCAGCAGTTCGATGCCTTCCTCGAGACGACCCGATTGAAGCGCCAATGCACCGAGCAACTGGATCGCGTCGAAGTGTTTGGGACGCAGCTTGAGAATCTCGCGGTAGACGTCTTCCGCCTCGGCATATGCGCCGTTTTGCTGCAGGGCCACGGCTTCGCGAAGAAGGGTGTCGATCTGGCGCTGCGGGTTCGCTGTCTTGCTCATAGGGGGCATTGGGGTGGGCGCGTGCCGGAACGTATCCCGCGCGACGCGATTGCGACGCACGGAGCAGGGCAGGCGGATGGCGGCGATTATCGCCGAAAAGAAGCCGGCCGGCACCGCTGCGCAGATTCGTCAAGGTTGAGGCCCGGCGTATCATGTGCCGGTCAAGACGAACGGAGAGGGGACGATGACATTGCGCAGTTCACTTCTGCTGATGGGCGCCATGCTGGCGGCCCTATCGCTCACGGCATGCACGCAGGCCGGTCCGGTTGAGTTTTCCGCCACGGGGGCCGACGCGCCTGATACGTCGCGAGCCGACGATCTGGACTTTGGGCCGATGGACCATTCCATCGCCGCCTGCAAGGCCACCGCCCAAAGCGCGGGGCCGGGCCGCTGCGCGAAAGTGCGGGCGTATGAAGCGTGCATGAAGACGCGCGGCTACATTACCGTGCTGGGGCCGGAGAATCCTGCCGCCTGTGGAGAGCCTGCGTGGGAGCAGGACGTGCGCAAGTGGCTGCAGTGAGGTGGGCGTTGCGATGCTGCGACGCGGGAAACCGCGTCGGTAAGCGGATGCTTCGAGGGACGAGATATTAGCCAATCCTAATCGATTGGTTGAATGGACGATGCGGTATGGCGAACGACCGCTCGCTTGTGCGGTTGAGTGTCGATTTTCACTGGGATGTCAGCAGTCATGCAAACAACAGAATGGTCGGTCGCGCCAGTGTCGGTTCCTGGCGATTCGCGTGTGGCGGGGATCTACGATGCGCCGTATCTGGCGGATGCTTTCGCCATCCGTTTGCCCGAGGATGCGATCGCGGATCCCGAGTTGCTAGCGCGATTCCTGTTTGCCCATCAACCTTCCTGGGTGGCGGGGCTCCTGTCGGTGCGCGATGCGCTGGTTGTCCGCTTCGGTATCAAGACCGCGAAGCAGTTGCGCTCGTCGCCCAAGCCGGTGGGCGACGAGCGTGTCGATATCTTCAGGATTTATGAGCGGCGTCCGCACGAGATCATTCTGGGCGAGGACGACAGGCATCTCGACTTCCGGCTGTCGGTGATGCGCGAGATGAGGACGCTTTCGACTGGGCCGCGCCCGTATCTGGTTGTCTCAACGGTCGTGCATTGCCATAACCGTCTGGGGCGGACCTACATTACGCTGATCGCACCGTTCCATCGCCTGGTGGTTGAAGCATCGCTGCGGCAAGCCGCGCGTCGCGGATGGCCGACGGTAGCCCCGGCTTGACAGACAGTCGCTTTTCTTGACTTGCGGTCAGCTCCGGTGGTCGCTTCTTGCGATGAGGGCGATGCGTTACTGGACCCGTTGAAGCTGCGGCTGTTGCGACGCGGGCAGCCTGGTGCAGAGATCGAACTCGTCCAGTTCGAGCAGCAGACTATCGACGGTGCGTAACTGCGCATTCGTGAGGTGCGTGGTGTCGAGAATCTGATAAAGACGCTGACGCCAATAAGCGGACGGCAGATACGAGCCGCCGAGATCCCCATACAAGGCCGGCCGCATCACGCGAGCGATATGCGCGATGCCTTCGTCGATAAACGTGTTCATAAATGTCCCCGTGTGTCCTGCCGGCCGGTCCAGCCGTGTGCGTTACGTCTGATGAATGGCGCGGTTTCGTGGACGCGTGGTCGGGACGTCTACCGGTTTTCATTAGGTAGGAATCCGTCCAATTTCACGCGGTCGAGGCAGCGCATGGATTGAAGAGTACGCGTGCGCCATGTGGGTCAATCGGACGAATACGGCGGCATTATTGGGTCAATTCGTGCTCTGCGAACCGGCGCCTGGGCGGCCGCGACGCGCATGGTCGCGATTGTGATATTTGCGACAACAGTGAATTCGAAATCGCGGTCTTCACCCCGGGGTACAAGCCTTCTAGACTGTTCTTACCGGCTGCAGACATTCACGTTTGTAGCGCTGCACAAAACAATCTCTGGAGGTATCACCATGAAATCGCTCATCAAGGCTGTTGCTATTGCTGCTGTTTTGGCTGCCCCGATCGTTTCGTTTGCTCAGACGAATGAACCGGTGACGCGTGCGCAGGTTCGCAGCGAACTGATTCAACTCGAGAAGGCCGGCTACAACCCGGCGACGGCGAACGACAACGACTACCCGGCAGACCTTCAAGCCGCGGAAGCGCGTGTGGCCGCACAAAACGGTACGGCACAAGCGGATGCGACGGGTTATGGTCCGGGCGTCAGCGGTTCGACCCAAGCGGGACAGCGGAGCGAAACGACCGTTAGCACGTACTCGCCGCCGGTTTATAACGCTCGTTAATGGATTGCGGCTGACGCGACTGCGGATAGTTTAGGGTGTCTGTGGTTGGCGGTTGTCGCTGACAAACAGGCCTGCATCTCGAAGGAGATGCAGGCCTGTTTGCTTTGGGGAAGGGTTGGAGGGGGACTGACTGCGTGTGCCGTGCAGGTGATGCACTTTTGCGGTATTTTTCATCCACTTCGATCATGGGTGGCGTGGCCCGAGGATCCTTTATGACAGAGCGTAAGCCGTTTGATGCAGCGGTGCGTCGTTTTCTGGATGAGCAGGCTGTTGCCACGGGCGCACTGCCTCCGGCAATGACGAACGAGGAACGGGTGCGGATGGCGCGCGGTTTCATGATGCGTGCGCTGGAGAGCCGGGTGTCGATTGCCGGGTTGCCCAATGGCGTCGAGACGCGCGATGTGGAGATTGCCGCCGGTCTGGGGGCGCGAGTTTATGTGCCGCCGGGCGACAGCGCTTCTCGGCCCGTGGTGGTGTACACGCATGGCGGCGGGTGGGTGGTCGGGGCGGTGGCGACCGTCGATCCGTTCTGTCGTCTGCTGAGCGAGGCGGCGGGGGTGATCATTGTGTCGGTCGAGTATCGGCTCGCGCCGGAGCATCCCTACCCGGCGGCGCTGGACGATACGCTGGCGGCTTTCGAGTGGGTGGCCGAGCATGCGCATGAGTGGGGTGGCGACGCGTCGCGACTCGCTTTGGGTGGTGACAGTGCCGGTGCGAATCTGGCTGCGGTGATAGCGAACCGGATTTGCTCTGTGGCGCCGGTGAAAGAGCATGCGCAGGCGTTGCGTGCGTTGCTGCTGCTTTATCCCGTCACGGATCATCCGAGTGCGGATCACCCGTCCTATGCGGAGAACGCGAGCGGCTTCGGGCTCGAGGCCAATCTGATGCGCTGGTTCTGGACGCAATATGCGCCCGGCGTTTCGGCGGATGATCCGAGTATCGCGCCGTTGAGGTTGCGCGAAGTGCCTGCGTTACCGCCTACGTTGGTGACCACCGCGCACTACGACGTGTTGCGCGATGAGGGCATCGCCTATGCGGAGAAGTTGACGGCGGCGGGGGTGGCGGTAAGCCATCTGCATGCGCCGGATATGGGACATAACTTTCCGGTGACGCCGAGCCAGGTCGCACGGTTTCCGCAGGGGGTGGAAACGCTGGGTGAGATTGCGGATTGGTTAAGAGAGACCTTGGTGGTTCGCCAGGTTCGCTAGTTGGTGACGAAGATCGTGACAGGTTTCGGCTGCGTTAGCTCAAAGGTGCGAACGCGGCCCGCGCGGACATCGAGTATCAGACGTTCGATGAGTTCGATCTGCCGTGACTCCATTTCGACGTTGCCGCTTTGCGCCGCGGAGATTTTTGCAAACCACGCGCGACGTTGACCCAGTAAGTACGTCACCGCGCTGCCGCGTGCCATGAAAAACCGCTCCATTTGGTTTGTCCGTCTGTTTCTGGGTAGGTGTGCGTGAACCTGGGAGGGGCGAACATAGCATGGGGAGGGGGCGGTTTTGCGGGGGGCGAAGGGGGTGAAAGATTGGGGCGGCGGTCGTTGTGGCTTGACGTGGTGACTCAAGCAAAAAGCCCCGTTTCGGGCGAATGACGGGGCTTTGTGTGGGATTCTGGAAGATGTGCTGCGAGACCTGCTGCTGGTCCCCCCGACAGGAATCGAACCTGTATCTAGCGCTTAGGAGGCACTTGTTCTATCCATTGAACTACGGGGAGATAGACCATCAACAGAGCGGGCAGAAACCTATTCAACAGTTCGCGTGACCTGACTCCGTGGGCGTTTGCGGCTTTTCCGCTTCGTCCTAAGCGAAGCACCGCCATGAACCGCAGTTTACCGCCGTCTCCACAGCACTTTGTCAGAAAGTGCTGCTGCGGCGTCTACCGTTGCCGCGACGGGGAAAACCATGGCTTGAATCCTGCCGGCCGGCAGTCGCTGGCGAGCCCAAGGCGCAAGCGAGCGCAGAGTATAGCAAAAACACCCGAAGTCAAAGGGTGCGCCACCACGTTCCGCCACCGCGAGCCACTGTCATTTAGCGGCTACGACGCGATGCTACCCTCAACCCAACGTCGCCCGTGTGCACCCAGCGACGCTGCGGTTTCTTTCGCGAAAGCCGCTCCTCCCGCGGCTCCATCCCCACCTTTGATCAAGAGGTCACCATCATGAGCGACGCGAATAACGCCCCACGTCCCCAGCGGAATACGAAGGCCGATCATCATTACCGGTTCCACATGCCGCATGTCCATCTGGGCTCGGTGTTCGGCGACGACTGGTTCGCGCTGAAGGCCGAGAGCTTCGCGCGCTTCTTTGGAACACCGACTTTCCTGATTGCGCAGACGCTGATTGTTGCCGTCTGGATTGCCGTGAACATGCTGGGCTTTACCAAGTTCGACGTTTATCCGTTCATTCTTTTGAATCTCGCTTTCAGCCTTCAGGCAGCCTACGCTGCACCGCTGATTCTGCTGGCGCAAACCCGCCAGGCGGATCGCGACAAGGCGCATTCCGATGCCGACGCACGCCATCGCGAAGACATCGCGACGGCAAACGAGCAGCGCCAGGCGTTGGCGGCGAAACAGACCGAGCAGCTTGTGGTACTGCTTGAACAGAACACGCAACTCACTGCTCTGACAAAGCAGATGAGCGAGCGTATCGAAGCATTGACGCTTGAATTGCACAGTCAGCTGGCACGACGCGACGCAAGTACGTAAAAGCTTCTGTGGCTTCATGCAAGAGCGGCGTGCTTAAGGCTGGGTATCTGGCGACGCAGCGGGGTTACCAGCAGGCACGCTGGAATCCGTACGATCCGGTTGGCTGTCCTGACGTCGCCCTTCCCCAAGCGCGAGCCGCTCCATAGGCAGCGTCGTTGCGTCGTCGATGGCATCCACGTAACTGAAGCGATAGCGGGCATAGGTGGCCTGCAACCGCCCGAAGCCGTGGCAAAAGTCGTCGTGCACCACAGGCCTGAAGCTGAAGCCCAGCGGATAGTGCGCGTGTTCGAAGCATGTTTGCGACGGGTCCGGACCATAGAGCGCGTCGTCGAAGATGTAATCCTCGGTGGTCTCAAGATCACATGACGTCACCGCGAACGCGCAAATTACCGCAACAAGAAGCATCCCAACTATTGGTGCGCGCATATCGAATTGAGTCGTAGTGGTATCGGCCAATACAGACTCATGCAGGACAACAAAGTTTTTTGACAGCACCTTACCGGGTGTTTTCTGCGTGGCAGTGGCCGGCCCTTTCGAGGAGCGGTTGCGACGTCTATGCAGTCACTGATGAACGCGCAGAACAAAGCCATTCGTGCCTACGAAGCGCGGCCCACCCCGAGCGCCGGCCGCGACGGCCATCACGACCGTTAAGGCCGTTACGACCGTAACCTCCAAAAACAAAACGGCCCAGCAGACACCAGGCCTGCCGGGCCGTTCAGATCAACGCGCACCGCCACCCTCAGGCCGCGCGCCGTCCTCTACAGAGTCGCTTCAGAACTCCACAACCGCGAATTCCGCCTTACCCACATCGCACAGCGGGCAGCGCCAGTCTTCCGGGATGGCGGCGAAGCGCGTGCCTGCCGCGATGCCTTCTTCCGGCAGACCGTCTTCTTCGTTGTAGATCCAGCCGCAAATCAGGCAGACCCAGCTTTTGTACTCAACAATGACTTCGCTCACGACACACTCTTTTTCAGTTCAGCGACAACAATCCGCGCAGTCTGCCCCTTTTTGGGGCGCGCGGCGACCCGCAATATTACCGGAATTTGACAAAGCGCCCATGTGGGCCAATGCTGCGGCGCCGCACACCGTCACGGAACCCGCACGGTCACATAGCGTCACCGCGTGGCCGGTTCGCGGGCGAGAGCCGGGCCCGCAGCCTCGCGTCAAACGCCTGCATGCCCGACAGGGCCAGCGCCCCGGCCTTTCGGCCTATATCTTCCGGCATCCAGGCATCCGCCCGCGCGCCCGGTACAATGAGCGGTTCCGGCTCATTGCTGTCTTCTCTTCCAAATCTCCATGTCGCTTTACACCATTACCGGGGCGCAACTGGCGTTCGGTCACGTCGCGTTGCTCGATCACGCGGATTTCTCTCTCGAAGCGGGCGAGCGCGTCGGGCTGATCGGTCGCAATGGCGCGGGCAAGTCGTCGCTGCTGAAGATCGTCGCCGATCTGAGCAAGCCTGACGACGGCCTCGTCACGCGTCAGCAGGGCCTGACTTCGGTCTACGTGCCGCAAGAGCCGGAGTTCGATACGGACGACACGGTGTTCGACGCCGTCGCCGCCGGCCTCACGCACGCCCGCGCGCTGCTGGATGAATACGACGTGGTCGCCAACCAGCTTGCCGACGAACCCGAAGGCCCGGCGCACGACGCGCTCATGTCGCGCATGAACACGCTGCAATCGGCGCTGGACCATTCGGACGCCTGGAACTGGAGCACGCGCGTGGCCACCACGCTGCAGCAGATCGGCCTGAACGGCGAGGCGCGGGTCGGCTCGCTGTCGGGCGGCATGCAAAAGCGCGTGGCGCTGGCGCGGGCGCTGGTCGTGCAGCCGGACGTGCTGCTGCTGGACGAACCCACCAACCACCTTGACTTCGACGGTATCCGCTGGCTCGAAGATTTGCTGGTGTCGCTGCGCGCCGGGCTGCTGTTCATCACCCACGATCGCGCGTTTCTGGACCGCGTCGCCACCCGCATCGTCGAACTGGATCGCGGCCGCCTGCTGTCGTATCCGGGCAATTTCAGCGCCTACCAGACCCGCAAGGCGCAGCAGCTCGAAGTCGAGCAGGTGGAGGCGGCCAAGTTCGACAAGCTGCTGGCACAGGAAGAAGTGTGGATTCGCAAGGGCGTGGAAGCGCGCCGCACGCGCAGCGTCGGCCGGATTGCGCGGCTTGTGCAGATGCGCAACGAGCGCGCCGAGCGTCGCAACGTGCAGGGCAACGTCAAGCTGGACGTGGGGCAGGGCGAGAAGTCCGGCAAGATCGTCGCCGAACTGACGGATGTGACCAAGCGCTACGGTTCGCGCACGGTGGTGGACAACTTCACCGCCACGGTCATGCGCGGCGACAAGATCGGTTTTGTCGGCCCGAACGGCGCGGGTAAGACCACGCTGCTGAAGATGATCCTCGGCGAGTTGCAACCGGACGACGGCACGGTGCGCATCGGCACCAACCTGCAGGTCGCGTATTTCGACCAGATGCGCGCGCAACTGGATCTGGACAAGAGTCTTGCCGATACCATCAGCCCGGGCAGCGAATGGGTCGAAGTCAACGGCCAGAAAAAGCACGTGATGAGCTATCTCGGCGACTTCCTGTTCGCACCGGAGCGCGCGCGTTCGCCGGTCAAGTCGCTCTCGGGCGGCGAGCGCAACCGTCTGCTGCTGGCGCGTCTGTTCGCGCGGCCGGCCAACGTGCTGGTGCTCGACGAACCCACCAACGACCTCGACATCCCGACGCTCGAACTGCTCGAAGAACTGCTCACGGAGTACGACGGCACGGTGCTGCTGGTCAGCCACGATCGCGCGTTTCTGGATAACGTCGTGACTTCGGTGATCGCGTCGGAAGGCGGCGGCAAGTGGCGCGAGTACGTCGGCGGCTTTACCGACTGGCAGATCCAGCGCGACCGTTCGCAACAGATGGCGCAGGACGCGCAGAAGGAAGCCGCCAAGGAAGTGGCGTCGAAAGACAGCGGCGGCGCGGCGGCAGCCCGCAATACGCCGCGTGCGGCCAAGTTGTCGTTCAAGGAGCAGCGCGAACTGGATGCGTTGCCGGCACAGATCGCCGCGCTCGAAGCCGAGCAAAAGACGATTGGCGCGCAACTCGAAGATGGTTCGATCTTCGCGAAGGATGCGGCGGAAGGCACGCGGCTGACGGCGCGCTACGCGGCGATCGACGAGGAGTTGCTGGTGGCGATGGAACGGTGGGACGAGCTGGAGAGCCGGCGGAAGTAAGCGGTGAGCGCGGCCGGAATGGCCGCGTGCTCGGCTTACCCCTGTTTCAGACTTAGAGGTAGCTGCCGGAGACCGGCTAGTTCGCGTTGCAGGGTTTGCCCCTCCGCCCCCCACCAAATGGCCGATCGGACATCCGGCAAATTGCTCCCCGTATCGAAATCAGTAAAATACCCCGCGAACAGGCTTCCTGCGGCGTTCGCACCGGCTTACCGCCCATCGAGCGGCACGTCGGGCGCGCCAAGAGGAAGCCAGGCCACAAAAAAGTTTGCCCGCCGTGCGGGCACCCCACCCACCCCGTTGTTTCGTTTCGCTTTTTTTGAAAACTCAACGCATTGTCCACGGACCTGTCCACAGGACCTGTGGACAACGATGAACCGACGGACCCGAGT